>Ga0080004_1141351_pt1 | contig 46316 bp, 47 predicted proteins | sample WasSprMetagenome_FD_69207 | JGI IMG/M metagenome (GOLD analysis project Ga0080004, IMG submission 69207) | Sulfidic aquatic microbial communities from Washburn Spring, Yellowstone National Park, USA - WS (SPADES assembly) (version 2) | ecosystem: Environmental > Aquatic > Thermal springs > Hot...
AGCGGCCGGAGTCTTATCGGCTTTAGCGAAGGCTTTGCACGGCAGGATAGCCTTGAAAGGATAACCTAATCGAAATGAATGAACGAATGGATGGATGATGGAATGGCGCCCTATCCTTTTCATTTCCTATAGAAGCCTGCCTATCCGAGTCGATTGAAGCCAGCCAGGGGAAAGGCTTAAATTCTTCAAATAGAATGTAAGGAAAGCATATGAATTCCAAGCTCTCGGTCGCTCTCTTAGCCTTCGCCCTTTCTACGCTAGTCCTATCTATGAGCCTTTCAAAGGCTCCTCCCCTTCTAGGCTTTTCGACGATCCTGGGCATTTCCGTGCTGGGCTCATCGGTTTTAGGCTCGTCGGTCCTCGCCTCATCGGTCCTTGCCAGCACGACCATCGTCGAAGCCTACTCTTCCGCCATAGGCTTCATCCAGCCATGGCTCAGCCTCGCCCTCATAATCCTCCTCGCCTACATGGAGCTTACGGATCCTTCCTATGGAAGCCTTAGAGGATGCCTCTCGGAGCTTCGAAGGAGCTGGATGCCCGTTTCAGGGCTTCTATTCCTTCTATTCCTCATCATCGTAGCCATAAAAGTATGGAGCATCTTGGCATAGTCAAGGCAAGGCTGAGCTAGGCGCTTTCGGGAAAGAAAGCAATAAAACCCGAACTTTCCTTTTTAGGCTTTAGGATGGAAGCCTCCATCTCCAAATCCTCGTTCTCATACTCATCCTCATCCTCATCCTCATCCTTATCCTTATCCTTATCCTTATCCTTATCCTCATCCTCAGCCCCAGCCTTACCCGTCTATAAGGCTCCCTTCTCCGAGACTCCCTCAGCCCTTGTGGAGGCAGCCCTGGACCTGGCGGGGCTGAAGCCGGGCGAGACCTTCGTGGACTTAGGCTTCGGGGATGGAAGGATGCTTTTTGCGGCTGCAAGGCGCGGAGCCTCAGCCATGGGCGTAGAGATCCGCCCCGTCCTCTATGAAGGCGTAAGGAAAATAGCCTCAGATATGGGCTTGAGGGATAGGCTCTTTTTGGAGCTAGGGGACCTCTACGAATCGGATCTTATCCGGAAGGCTGATGTCCTATACGCCTTCCTGGACGATGAGGGATTAAGGCTTCTGAAGCCAAGGCTTGAGGCCTCCCTGAAGCCCGGAGCCCGCCTCGTAACTTTATCGAACCGCATACCTGGCTGGAAGCCCCTAAGAAGCCTGAGGATGAAGGATCCAGAAAGCCGCCTCGTGCCCAGAAGGACGCTCTATCTATACGTCTTCGGGAAGCACTATCCTTCGGAAGCCTTCAGAACCTTCCTTACAGCCCTTTCTACAATGGCATTATTCGCTCCCCTATACGCCTTCCTCCTTGAAGCCCTAGGCTATACGTATGGGCTTCATGTGGCTTCCGTAATCGCCTTCGCAATCCTTGGAATCTTTATGGCTTTTGTTCCCTTCAGGGATTTCCCAGGGTCCCTTCCATCCTTGTCTTCGCTCAATCCTAATCCTACTTCTACTTCTACTTCCACTCCTACTCCTTCCCCTTCGCCTTCGTCTTCCACTTCAACTTTCCCTTCGCCTACGCTGCCCCCAAATCCCTCCCCTTCCAAGGGAATCCGATTCCATGGAAGCCCTCGCCTCGTAAGGCTTCTCTTCGCCCTTATTACGCTTCTATTCCTTTCCGAGGAGCTTCTGCTGAACAGCCCCTTAGCTCTCTACGGGCTTTCATCCTCCATTATAGGCTTCCTGGCGCTTCCTGTCCTGGGCATCCTTATGGATCCTGAGAACGGATGGCTGAGGAAAGCCATAGAGGCCTCAGCCCTCATAATGGCTACGAGGGTCGTCCTCACGCCCTTTCCTATGGGCTTCCTAAGCCTTCCCGCCTTCTTACCGGCTGTATACACGCTCATCCTTGCAGGGCTTACGATCTACATAGCCTTTAGGCATATAGAAGCCGGGGATGTAAGGCTTTCCAAGGGCAACCGAAGCCTCGGATTCCAGGCTTCCCTAGGTCTGGCTTCGGGAAGCCTTTTAGGCACAGCGGAGTTCTTCATCCTCAAGCCTTCCCCCATCCTTCCTGGAGCCTCCTTAGCAGAAACGATCGCATACGTAACGATCGTACTGGGGCTTATGGTAGGGTTCGTAGAGGAGCTTATGTTTCGAGGGCTTCTTCAGGCTTCCTTAGAGCGCCTCTTGCCTCCATGGCAGGCGATAGGGGCTACTTCCGTCATCTTCGGGCTTATGCACGTAGGATGGATGAATCCCCTGGAGGTTTTATTGGCTTATGGAGCTGGCATCGTCTTCGGTTATCTGGCAAAAGCTACAGGAAGCCTTTTGGCGCCTATGGTGGCTCATGGCTTCGGAAACCTCGTCCTATACCTGATCGCGCTTTAGGAAAAGAATAGAATAAATTTTAAAGGTAGGTCCCTTCCATTTCCTTTGGAGGCCTTCTATGGGAAAGGACAAAGCCATCGGCGCCCTTCTTTTCCTTGGAGGAATCCTTGGCATCGTAGCCTATGCATGGCTCGTCTTCCTATCGGAATGGACCATGATAACCCTCCAGCTCACGGGTTTTGTGGCTGTAGCCGCAGTTCTTGCGATCGTTTCCTGGATAGGCTATACGCTGGCTACGACTCCCCCTCCAAAGCCCATAGAAGAGATCGAGAGGGAGCTTGAGAAGGAGCTTAAGGAAGGGTCTGAGGCTGAAGGGGCCGAATCCAAGCCTGAGCCAGTATCGGCATCGGAGCAAGGATCCAGGTCCGAGTCCAAGTCTAAGTCTAAGTCTGAGCCTAAGTCTAAGCCTAAGTCTAAGGAAGAATAAAGCGGCAAAAGTGAAAATATACATACCGATTCATTTCATGACGCAAAAACAAAATGATGCATATTTCCCTTTATTTCCTTTAATTTGAAGTCTCCATCTTATCCTATCAAATCCTGCCAACTCAGGTTCATTTAGGCCTATAAGGATCCATGCTTGCATTAGGGGATGGCTGAAGGAAAATAGGAAAGGAAGAAATTAAGGAAGCCTCAAACTTGCCCATAGAAAGGCACGAAGTCACGATCGTTCTTCCCACGCTCAACGAGGAGGAAGCCATAGGACCCGTCATAGATGAGCTGAAGGCTCAAGGCTTCTCGAATATCCTCGTCATAGACGGCTATTCAACAGACAGGACCGTATCGATCGCCAAGGAAAAGCGAGTAAGGATCGTCTACCAGCATGGATCAGGGAAGGCCTCTGCCATAAAGACGGGAATCGAGCATGCCTCCACGCCCTACATCCTCATCATGGACGCAGACTTTACGTACGATGCGAAAGATGCCTGGAAGTTCCTTGAGCATGCCGACCGGTACGACGAGGTCATAGGCTTTCGAATCGACAGGAATAACATTCCCAGGCTGAACAGGCTCGGGAACTGGCTCATAACTAAAACCTTCAACCTCCTCACGGGCTCGAGCCTCAGAGACGTATGCTCGGGCATGTACATGCTTAAAGCCGATAGGGCGAGGAGCCTCGATATAGGAAGCCCAGGATCCGGATTCGGCATAGAAGCCGAAATAGCCATGCAAATCTCGGCTACGGGGGATATAGCGGAAGTTCCCATAGGCTACAGGAGGAGGCTTGGAAGGCGTAAGCTCAAGCCCCTAAGGGACGGATTTGCCATCATGGCTACGATCTTCAGCCTTGCGAAAACCTACAACCCTTCCTTTCTGTTCGCCATCCTTACGGGTCTGGCCTTCGTGCCCGGCATAGCCATCTACGCCTGGACGCTTTATAGGCTTTTGTTCCTGGGCGTATGGCATTCGGGATGGGCGCTTCTTGGAACCGCCCTCATCATCCTTGGAGGGCAGGGCCTGATCCTTTCCATGGTTTCCCTCCTCATGAAGCGCATGGAGAAGAGGATCCTCAAAGCCTTGAGGGAGAAGGGATGAGGGATGGAAAAAGGAAGGCGACTGAGAAGGGGAAAAGCGAAGAAAAGGATAGAAATAAATAAAACTTAATTGAGGATAATTGGGGAAAGGATTGATTAGGGCAAGAATAGTTGTCGAAGGAAATGTTCAAAAGGTTGGTTATAGGGACTTTGTCGATCGTATAGCAAAGGATCTTGGAATCAAGGGATTTGTCGAGAACTTAAAAGATGGAAGAGTCCAGATCGTATGCGAGACGGAAGAAAAGATTTTAGATGATTTCATCAAGAAAATAAAAATTACTGATGCCTTCATAGATGTTAAGAAAGTTCAGGTAGTCGAGACTTCCCCTGCTACAGGAGAATTTGAATACTTCTTTATTAAATATGGTAGTTTGGAGGAGGAACTAAGCGATAGGATGGTTATGGCTATCAAATATGCTGGAGCCATGTGGAAGGATCTTAAATCTGAAACATCTGGTATAAGGCAAGATATAAAGGAAATGCATAAGGATCTTAAATCTGAAACTTCTGGTATAAGGCAAGATATAAAGGAAATGCATAAGGATCTTAAATCTGAAACTTCTGGTATAAGGCAAGATATAAAGGAAATGCATCTAGATGTAAAGAAGAGCTTTCAGGATATGGCTGAAAGATACGATTCCATATCTGCCGAACTCATAAGAACAAGGGAGGAGCTTACAAGGGCTGTAGATACTCTTTCAGATCTTATTAAACAATTTTTAAAGCAGCAAGAAAAGCTGGAGAAGAAAATACGATCTGGGGAAAGGGTTTCCCATTAGTCGAATGATAAAAAGCGGTTGGTTTAATATTAGCCTAAAGATTGGATTCCTAATCGTCAGTATCCAAGAGGGAAAAAGCCTTGATAAATTTCAGGAGGGAAAGGGAGTTCAACATACTGCGTTGAGTTCATGTCTTCGGATGTAAAGGGGAATGTAAAGAAAGGGGATGGTTGAAGAGAAAATGAAGGAAGGGAGGAAAGGCTCAAAAACTTCGCCTGATGAAGCCTAAAGCCCGTATAACCTATGGCTCCTTATTATCTTGGCGAAAAGATGGATGGATGAGGGAAGGCGCTCCTATCGAGCCTTTTTCATAGTTCCAGAAAGGAATAAGAGAAGCGTTGAAGAGAAGAGTGGAGCTTGAAAGGATGCGATTCTCCTACGCCATTCTCCGTAGTGAGAAGGCTTCTTCCGAATGCGGGATTCTTAATCTCCATAGGCCTTTTCTTTTCTTCGCCATCCAGCCCTTAAAACTGGGAGCATGGGGCATTAGACGATCCCACGGAATAACAAGCATATTCCTATTCCTTTTGCTGCCAAGCGTTCGCTAAGCTTATAGAGCTATAAGGCTTCATAGATAATCTTGGAAGCCCTCTAGGCGCTTGGGTTTATGATCTCGACCGTTACAAAGGTAGAGGCGACTGCTGCAAGCCTGGCTTTAGGCTTAGGCTTGGTAGCATTGACCAGCATAATCCTCATATTCATTCTCATTCTCGCTTTCGCGAAGGATATCATTACGGCTGACATGAAACGCTTATTCAAGGCTTTTGAAGGGCCTACACATGTGCTGATGATGACCATGTCATGGCCACAGCGCCGCTGCTCATGACTTCGAGCATACCATAGCCTTCAAAATATTCCAAATAATCGTATGGCATGCGCTTTATGTTCTTAAGGCCTTAGATTTTTCTTAGTTAGAGGGGGGAAAGCTTGGGAATACCGTATATCGAGGGGAAGGTTATGGGTCCATTAGGCGAGGATTACGTCCGCTTTCTAGTCGACAGCGGCGCAACCTACACCGTCCTTCTCGAAAAAGTCTGGAAGACCATAGGACTTACTCCGCTGCGCGAGCACGATTTCACACTTGCTGACGGAACCGTTATTAAGCGTAAGGTTTCGGAGTGCCGCATATCCCTGCCCCAGGGCGAGGCCCATACGCCCGTTGTCCTGGGCGAAGACGACGACCACGCAGTGCTGGGCGTTGTCACGCTCGAAATACTGGGCTTAGTGCTCAACCCATTCAATCGCAAACTACAGCCAATGCGGATGCTACTCATTTAAACAGAGATAAGTAAAGTAAAGTTAGGCATATGAGTGGAGCGCTCGATAGAAAAGAAGCCTTAGCAAAGCTTTCCGAGCTTCTTGCAAGGTTCCCCTGGGGTTGCATTTACTGTGCCTTCGGCTCCGTGGCTACAAAAGGGAGCCTTAATGAAGGACTTGATTACTTGGACTTAACTTAACGCCATGTCAAAGAAGAAGGTTTTGATCATTGGCAGATCAGGGCTTCCAGCCTCCTTCCCCTTTGAAAGCTTCAAAAGGCTAAGAAGCCTCCGCAGGTTATCGGTTTGACATCAATCCAAGGCCTTCGCTAGCTTGGTCCGCGATTTTAAAGAAATTTGGTTTTAGTTGAGAGGATTTAAGGAAGTTTTCTTCATCGTCCCAGCAAGGGATGGAAGGTGCGTGCCCGAGAAGATTAGAGAACTCGAAGAGCTGGAAGTACCCTACGTAATCGTGTGCGGGGAACGCTTGAATCGGAGGAACATCGTTTACAGGGAGGCTAGGGGAAAATGGGATGCCATAAACTTCGGAAGCCGATTCGTGCCTGAAGAAGCCGATGTGATCGTGCTGAACGACGTAGATACAAGGATACAGAACTTTGAGCATGCCCTCAGCCATTTAAAAGGCGGGGCGGACATCGTTTACTGTAAGGTAAGCGTATCTAAGGGTCCTCAAGTGAAGTTCTACAGAATCGCCGATCCCATAAGGAAGAGGCTCCATATCTTCGCCAGCGGGGAGCTCATGCTAATCGATAGAAGGGCTTTCGAGCGCCTGCTTCCTATCCCTCCCTGCCTAGCAGAGGACTCCTACCTTCTTTTCAAGGCCCTTGAGCTCGGTTATCGGGCACATTTCTGCACAAAAGCCTATGTAGAAACCGAGAGGACGTCCAATGCCAAGGAGGAAGAAGCCTACAAGGGCAGAACAACCCTCGGAATCTACCAGGTATTAAAGTACGCCAAGCCTCCACCATGGATTAGGGCTTTCTATAAAATGCTGCCACTAACGGCACCTTTGCTAGCACTGGCAGGCGAAGACGGCATAGCCTGGATGAGAGGCATCAGAAAAGCATTGAGCATGATTTTGAAGGGCCATTATCCTACAAAATTCTAGTTTTACTAACATGCGCAATCCAAGAGTTTCGGCTAGCGTAAGCCTGTTAAGTAGCACTATGGCTTTCAAAGATGCTAGGATTGTTGAACTTGGATGTGGAGACGGTTCATTACTCATGGAAGTGGCTAATGCTTTGAATATAAAAGATGTTTATGGTGTTGATATAGACGAGATGGCCCTGAAAAAGGCTACAGATAGGGGAGCGGGACGCTGGCAAAGGGCTATCCAGCATGGAGGAGGCTCATCCTGGAGTTCATGGAGCTGGGCGCCAAGGAATGGATAAAGGAGAAGGGCTATGGGCTGAGGTTCGCATCGGAAAGCATCTTCAGCTCCCTAAAGCAGAAGTTTGGAGGGATCCTTTCATCCAAGAAGCCTGAGGCCTGGTCCAGAGAGCTCCTGGCTAGGGTTGCAGCCCACAACCTCCATGCCTTGGCAGGCATCCTGTAGGATCGATGAAAGCGTGCAATGGACCTGTATGGCATGCCATGCCGCGAAGCTGCAGACCCAAACAAACGAGACAAGAGCAGAGCAGAGCAGAGCAGAGCAGAGCAGAGCAGAGCAGAGCAGAGCAGAGCAGAGCAGAGCAGAGCAGAGCAGAGCAGATGAGGCCAACCTGCCTATCGGGCAGCTCGATCACCAACTAACAGCAGTATCGAAGCCATGCCTATCGGGCTACCTAACACAACCTGCCAAAAAGCCAAAACATGCTCAAGTTTTTCTACAAGCCCGATAGGGGAGTAAAAGTTTTTAAATCAGACCTAAACAGCGATCCCTTGCCTTTCAAAGACGGCTTCTTTGATGTTGTATTAATGGAAGAAGTGATTGAACATCTGGTTAATCCTGATAATGCTATTAAAGAAGCCAGCCGTGTCCTCAAAGCAGGGGGGTTGTTTCTGCTTTCAACCCCCAATCTTGCATGGTGGCTTAACAGGCTAGCACTGCTTCTTGGCCATCAGCCTTATTGGAGCGAATGCAGCACCGTATACAATGTGGGAAAATTTAAGAGAGACAAAGCTCAGCCGCTGAGCGGCCATCTAAGGCTTTACACCTATAGAGCGTTAAAACAACTATTAGAATTGCATGGCTTCAACGTAATCGCTTCAAAAGGAGTTACATACAGCAATCTGCCCTCGGCCTTTAAGATGATTAATCGAATCATTTCGCGCATACCGAGTTTAGCGCAGATAGTGGTGATGTTAGCGCAGAAATGAGGGAAGAAGCTGATAGTAGCATAGCAATCCTTATTCCGAGCTACGATAGGCCAGAAATGTTAGAAATTACGTTACCTAGTTGGCTTAAATCTGACGGTGCCAGAAAAGCATTCATAGTAGCTCAGGCCTCATCAAAGAGTATTCTTGAAAAATATGAGAATGTCATCGAGAAATATAAGAAGAATGACAGAATCGTTTGTAAGCTTATACTTAAGAGACTTGGATCCGTTAAGGCTAGAAATGCCCTATTAGAAATGGTTTCTGAGCATGATTGCAACTATACTATAATGATAGAAGATGATATGCTTCTGCTAGATAAGAAGTCTCTAATAATAATGGTTAGCGAACTTGAGTTAGATGATCAGATTGGATTGGTTGGAGGTAAAGTTATTGTGAATAAGCGAAGGATTGATCCGGATTTTTTCTTAAATCTCCCTTTAAATTTAGCTGATTTGTTGTCAAGGTTAACTGGCTACATCTTTCTCGATGTAAAGCATGGTCCAAGGCATTCAGAATATCTACCTCATTTTTTCATGATTAAAAAAGAAGTTTTAGATAAAGGGGTGCGATATGATGAAATCTTTAATACACCAACGGGGTTTAGAGAAGAAAGCGACTTTCAACTTCAAATCAAGTATTTGGGATACAAACTCCTTTACGACCCCAGAATATATGTGATCCATTTGGTGGCCGAGGGTGGCGGTAATAGACCGAAAATGAGTATGGGAGAAAGAATGTACTGGAAAGCTCGGAATCACACAGTGTTTATTTTAAAGTGGAATAAGTTGGTCTTGAAGAGAGTATTGTACATAATGTTTTGCATCTTAACCTTGTCTCTTTATAGAATTTGGCATGCTCCGTGGATTTTCAAAGGAGTAAAAGATGGAACTAAGAACTATTATATGAGATTAGCTCGAAATCAATTAAGAACATCGTATACGGTGCAAGTTTAGTGCTGAGGGATTGACAGTTCTGCAAAGTATGTAGAATTCTAATGTTAGCCTCAATAAAGAAGATATAATAAATTGGAGTTGTCCATTTTGCAGGCTTAAAAAAGGAGCTAAGATAAATGATGAAAGATTTGTATGAAACAGAATATTGCCTATTTGCGAGAAGTTCTATCAAATGTTATTGAGTAATAAAGTGAACGTGTGAAAGAGCTCTATGCGATCTAATATGCTTATATCCATAACTTTTGATGATGGATATATTTCACAGCTAAAAATGGCTAAGACACTAGCACAATTAGGCATTAGAGTCACATTCTTTATAATAACACAACTAAGGAGCTTTGAAGGTAAACCCTTATTGACAATAAAGGAGGAATATATTGCCGAATTAACAGAGATGTGCCACGAGGTGGGATCCCATACAGCTACTCACAAAGTTTTGACCGATCTAGATCGCTTTGAACTTGAGGAGGAATTGAAGAATTCAAAGAGGTATCTCGAGGATGTGATAGGAAATGAAGTTCTCGGGTTTGCATATCCCTATGGTTTATATAATCTTCGGGTTATTCAAGAAGTTGCAAAATATTACTATTATGCTAGGGCAACTGATATATTGCCTTCAGACAATCCTCTCAACATAAGAGTGCGAAGTAGATACGTTATAGGCTCTGCAAGTGTGAAAACAGTGGGTAAAGTCCTCTTATACATGATTAATCCTGCATTTTCATCTCACATAAAACCAGTCCTATTTCTACACCACATGAACTCATGGAGATATGCAACGTTATATTCTATAATTTCTGTTCTTCAGAGACTTGGTGCAAAGTTCGTAACAATGAGAGAATTAGTCGAAGCCGTAGAAAAACATGAAGATGATGTAAATGTGAGGGTGTGATAAGTGAAAGTAGTTCATGTAAATGAATCCTACTGGCCTGTGGTTGGAGGCTTGGAAAGAGCTGTTCAGAGTATTGCAGAGGAGCTTGTTAAGCTCGGTCACGAGGTTCACGTGGTTACTAGTTGGTTTGGTGCTGATAACAGATCTAGAGAAGAGGTGATTAACGGTGTCTATGTACATAGAGTTCAGAGTCTAAGGCTTCATTATCCGGATCTAACATATCCTCTTGAATACCCAGATAGCATCCTTAGAGATTCTGATGTTGTTCATGGGCACAGTCAAAACAGCTTATTTATAGTAAAGATGGTTGGGAGAGCTGAGAGGCTTGGTGTAAAGGCCGTAATGCATTTTATGGCTGTAGACGCCTTTAGAGATCATCCCAACTTCTTCATAAGGTTCATTGCACCCTACTATGGAAGAAGGAATACAAAGAAAGCGCTGAAGATAGCCAACTTGCTGTTAGTGAGGAGCATAAGGGACTTGGAGATTTTGAGGAGAGAATACGGTGTTGATGCTGAATACTTGCCCGACGCTGTCCCAGAGTACTTTTTCACTATGGAAAAGGAGGATTCGGACGAGTTCAGAAAGAAGTTTGGGATAAGGCAGGAGAAGTTCTTCCTCTTCATCGGTAGGATGCATAGGCTTAAGGGACCGCACATTCTAGTTAAGGCTTTAAAGTACGTTGGCGAGGATGTGGCGGCTGTCCTCATAGGGCCGGATGGAGGATACCTTAAGGAAACTTTGGATTTGGCGGAGGGGCTCGGCGTTAGGGATAGAGTCTATGCATTGGGCTATGTAGATGAAGAAACCAAAATAAGGGTGCTCGACTCGGCTATAGCCCTCGTTCTTCCATCCATGGCTGACCATGTGGAGGTTTATTCAATCGTTATATCGGAAGCGTGGGCCAGGGAGAAGCCCATTATAGCGTCCATGGTTGGAGAAATCCCTTACAGGGTTAAACAGGATGTTAACGGCTTGCTTGTTGATCCCTCAGACCCGAAGGCGTTGGCAGAAGCCATGCTGAAAGTAGCCAACGATGAAGAATTGGCTGAAGAAATGGGAAGGAATGGAAGGAAGAATGTCTTCTCATGGAGGGAAATAGCCGCAAGGTCCATCCAGCTTTACGGGCAGGTTCTTGAGAACCGGTAAGATGAAAGCCAAATTTGCCTTACTGACTGGAGGCGCGGGCTTCATAGGTAGCCACCTAGTAGATAGGCTCGTTTCTGATGGCTGGAACGTAAGAGTATTGGATAGCTTTAGTAGCGGGAGAATGGAAAACATTGAGCATCATAGAGGAAGCCGAAAAGTGGAAATATTAAAGGGGGATTTGAAGGACCCTGAGGAAGCCAGGAAGGCTGTTAGAGATGTTAACGTCGTGTTCCATTACGCTGCGAATCCTGAAGTGCGGTTGAGCACAACAAACCCTGAGATACACTTCGGCGAGAACGTAGTGGCAACCTTCAACCTTCTAGAAGCCATAAGGAAGAATGAGGTTGAAGAACTTGTCTTCGCTTCATCAAGCAGCGTTTACGGTGAGCCCGAAAACATACCTGTTGGCGAAAACTCTCCAATAAAGCCTGTCTCCGTTTATGGTGCAAGCAAGGCAGCGTGTGAAAACCTAGCACATGCTTATAGTAACCTCTATGGCATAAAAGCCGTAATTCTTAGATACGCTAACGTCGTTGGACCAAGGCTGAGGCATGGCGTCATATACGATTTTATAGTGAAACTTGGCAAGAACCCAAAGCAGCTTGAAATATTAGGTGACGGGACCCAGAGGAGGAGCTACATCTACGTAGACGATGTCGTAGAGGCTACACTAATCGCCAATAACATGTCGCTGGGGAAGCGATTCGAACCATATAACATTGGAAGCGAGGACTGCATCATGGTTAAGGAAGTCGCGGACATAGTAGTCGATGCTTTGGGATTGAAAAACGTGAAATATGTGTATAAGCCCGTACAGCATGGCATTGGATGGAAAGGCGATGTCAAGAACATCGCTTTGTCGATAGACAAGGTTAAAGGCTTTGGCTTCAAGCCCAAGCTTAGCAGCACTGAAGCTGCAAGAAAAACTGCACTAATGCTTAAAGGTGAAATTCAGCTCCAACAATTGTAGAGTAAGTGATGCATCTCATTTCTATGTATTGAAGGGCCTATGTTTAGGAAGGCTTTCATAATAAAAAGTTTTCTGATGTTCCTTTTAGTAACGGACACTATGATCCTTTCATATCAATTTGCAACCGCCTCATACGATGTGGCTTCGGTAACACCGCTTTTCTTTTTGCGTTTTGCAAACTACTTGTTCCCTCTCTCAATTTTCTTGACCGTTTTAGGGATTTTTGCCTCGTTTACGATGATGAGTAAAACCCTGTTTACGTTCAGTTCGCTGGCGCTATACTTCATCGTCCTCTTCATTCCTTACAACCTCTTCCGTTTTCCCATATACAACGATCAGCTTGGCTTCGCTGTTGAAGCCTTTTATGGCATGCGGGATGGCTTTGTTGTGCCATATCAGGGAGAATATTCAACCCTTGGCCATGCGTTTTTCACGGCGATCGCTGGCGAAGTCTTAGGCTTAAACCTTTTTCAGGCAACGAGATTTGTTGAGGCTGTTTTCGTATTTTCTTGCTTCCTTGTATACTTGAGCCTGGCCATTTCCATTTTAAAGAAGAATGATTCTGAAGACAGGAGCTTTCTTGCGGCAACGGTTATAGCGACTTTTCCGGCGTTTTCTTTGGAGCCCCTCGTTTACTCGCGCGGATACTTCGGTCTCGTAGTCTCGACGTTTCTGTTTTTGAGCATGTTGAAGTTTATGGAGAAAAGCGATGCCAAAAGCTCTATAATGGCCACGATTACCTTTGTAGCCGCATCCATCTCTTATCCGCTTCAACCGCTCATCGTGGTTATAGCCATGGCCCTGTTCGCTTTGTTTTCCCGTTTTCCGGCATCTAGGGGCAAAAATGAAGATGGGTTCCGCAGGGCTCTTCTAAAAACTTCGCTTTTCTTCGCCATATGGTCTGCCATACAGGTATACCTTGGATCTGGCTCATGGAAAATCCTTCACGAAATATTATGGAAGGTTTTGGCACAGGAATTCTTCACAGCCGTTGAAAGTGCGGTTGCCTTGAGATACGCCGGCGATGCAGCACTTTACACAACTCTTAGAATATCGATGATGGCAGTTGGTTGGCTCATCGCTGCCTTCTTCTCCTTTGCCTTCTTTTTAATCCTCCTAAAAATAGGAAAGGCTTCGGAAAGCGAACTTTTTGCCTTCTCTCTAATATCGTCTTTTTGCTTTTTTGGCGCCTTCTACGGCATAACGTACCATGAGCCAGCCTTAAGGTTCTACCGCAGTCTAGCGGCTGCCATGCCCTTTGGAATAAAATATATGGCAGATAGGATCATAGTTAGAAATTTCTTCCGAAAAACCATTCCAGCTTTACTGCTTGCCGCATCATTCATTTTTCTAATTTTAAGCCCCACCACCAAATGGGGTTGGGCGTTCGCAGGCTACCCCACAGAGCCCGATGTAGCACTATGCAACTATATAACCTGGCGCTATGGGTCGCTTCCTAACAGTATACTTTACGCGCCTGGTTCCCACTATCTGCTGGGATTTTTCAGCTTTAAGGTTAAGGAGATGGAGACAGGGATCTCTATTCCAACGGTTTATCTTCTCCCTTACGATGTAGAATTCGACATTGATAAGGCTATGAAGGCTAACTACACGGCTCCCTTCTACAGAATATTCATATTTCCTCGCTGGTTTGGAAAAGATATAGCCGCCAGTATGAAGGAATTGGAAGTATTTAGGACAAAAAACAACATAATATATAGTAATGCAGATTTTTGGTTTCTTATCGAGCATTCGTAATGGGAGGCTTAAGATGCTTATTACATAAGCTTAACACTAGAGGTATGTATGCGCACATTTCAATTTTTCGTAGTAATTTGTTTATTATTGATCTTTGATGAGCTATGATGAGCCTGCAATGGATTCTAGGATATCAATAGTTGTTCCAAGTAAAGGCTGCCAACTTTTAAAATATTTATTAAACTCATTGTCTAAACAGACATTAAAACATCTTATTGAAGTGATAATTGTAACGAAAGATTGCAAGACTGAAAATGTTGAACATTTATGCTCTAAATTGGGCTTAAAAGCGATAATAATAGAGCAAAAAAGAGGGTTTGCTCCACATGCTTACAATATAGGGATTAAAGAGGCAAGAGGTGATCTTGTATTATTTACAGATGATGATGCTATTCCTCATAGAAAATGGGTAGAATTATATTTTAAAATTTTTTCTAATCATCATTATATTGCTTGTATATCCAGTAGGGATATATATCTAGACCTGAAGAGGTTCATTACTTTACCTACACCTGATGATATGTTGTTTAATCGATGCTACAGATGGTTTATTAGATTATGGTTAGAACAACCTCATCCAAAACTCACAAAATATAAACTTGGAGTATATATTACAAAAAATTACACGGTAGCCCATGGTCCCTTTATACCTAATAGATCCTGTCTTTCTTTAGCATTTCGAGGTGTTAATATGGCGTTTAAGGGCGAATACATAAGAGAAATAAGATTGCCTGAGCACCCGCTTCTTAAAAGAGCCCTCTTGTTTGAACAGTTTATTGGATTAAAGATCATATCGAAGGGAGGAATTTCCATATACATACCCTACAACCCGATTTTTCATATAATGAGAGAGAGTTTGTCTAGAACGCCCTCCAAAAATGAAAGAGTATTAGAAGATATAAATCAAGAAATCAATACAATGAAATATTTCTTAAAAGAGGTGATTGATGGCATAAAAGTTGAAGACGATGGTGAAAGGTTATGAAAGTAGTCTTTTTAACTAGAAGAATGAACTTAAAAATACCAGAAGCACATAATAAGATAGCAATGAACATGATAAATGCATTAAAGTTAACTAATAAAGTTAATGTGGATATTTTGAATGTAAGGACTCCTCATATTTCTGGATGGCGTTATTCACCTTATATTTTACCGTATTTCACCGATCCTTTATCATTATATGTAACCCTATTTAGATCTTTTATCTCTTTCAGGAAAAGTAGAGTAGTTTTCCATATTATCAATTTACCAGAATTTTTCGGTATTAATAAATTGCTTAACCAAGATCTTTTCAAAATCGTTTATACGGTCTTTTATCCTTACGAATACTTACGTACCCAACCTAAAATTGTTTCTTTATTCAGATTGCAGGTAAACAAAACATCTCTTGTGGATAAAATAATTTGCTTTAATAACGATACTTACAACTATCTTTTAAAAAAAGGCATAGACAGGAAGAAAATAATTAAGCTTTTTCCGCCCGTAGATACTCAACTATTTCATCCTATATTTGAGAAATATAGGGGTGAGCTTAGGCAAGATATGAATATTCCTCAATCGAAAAAAGTAATTCTTTTTATAGGCTCGCTTGTTCCTGAAAGGGGAGTATTTCTCCTTATCGATGTTCTAAATCAGCTCAGAAAAAAGTTAAACAATTTAATCCTAATTATAGCTTACCCAGAAAATGAAAACGATAAAATCTTGTTGCCTAAAGTTATAAGAGCCATTAAGCTTCTGCAACTACAAGATCATGTTTTACTTTTAGGAAAACAAAAGGACATACGAAAAATATACTCCATCTCAGACTTGGTTGTTCTACCATTTCTAAGAACTTATTGGATAACCGACCCACCCCTTGTTTTACTTGAGTCCTTATCTATGGGCAAAATAGTAATAACAACTCCTTTTGGAGAAGCAAGATATTTAATCAAGAATCTGGAAAACGGTATTTTGATAGAACCATTTATTGACTCTTATGTAAACATGATGTACAATATTTTAACTCATCCAGATGAATATCAAGATATTGCCAGGAATGCTAGAACGACTGCCATCGAAAAATTTTCTTTGACCACTATTGGTAGAGAAATTTATGAAATTTATGCGACAATATAAAATAGAGAAAAGAACAGGAGAATGATGAAATGCTTATAATAATATGCAACTATTTTCCTCCAACAATTGGAGGAACGGAAAGGCATATATCTACACAAGTAAAGTATATCAGTAAAAGGGGAATACCTACAACAGTCATAGTAAAGAGACCTCCTTTCAAAGATTTCATTCAAAAGAATTATGATCAAAACATAATAAATACAATTCTAAAAGAAAAAATCTTTTTACAAGAATTTCCAGAGGTCCCCATTTATAATCTTAATGTTAATGGTATCGCATCGGTATTAAAGCTCCGAAGGATAATAAGAATGATAATGAAAGAACATAATATAAAGTTAATAGATCTTCATGCTATGTCCTATACGATAGGTTTACATTCTCGAATTAAAAAAATCCTCTCTTTGCATTTTTATGAACCAATTTGTCCATATGCGGGCTTCCCCCAAAAAATCATGCAAGATCATTTTACTTTAAATATAGAAAAAGTTGGTTTTTCGCTTTCTAAATGCGTGTTCCAGAATAAATGCGTATCGTTCGAGAAATATATCGAGTGGAGGATATGTCGAGAGAACGCTATAAAAACAATCGAAAAAATAGTTGTAAAAACGGATTACTTCAGGAAAATATTGATTCAGGGAGGAGTTCCAGAGGAAAGGATAGTTGTCATCCCCTACTGGATTGATGTTGATAAGATACTTTTAGAAAGTAGAGATGATGAGCTAAGAGCCCAATATCACAACTCAGCTGATCTAATTTTCGGGTTCGTTGGAAGATTAGACTTTGCTAAGGGAATCAAAATATTGTTACCTGCCTTCAATTACCTTATAAAATATAACAAAAATGCCAAGTTAATAATTATAGGAGATGGCCCATTAAGATCTTGGGTTGAAGAATATGTAAATAAGAATAACCTACAGAAATCCATTATGTTAATGGGGTACGTACCTTTGGACAAAATATACAAATATTTTTCTCTACCAGACGTTTTCGTTCATACTCAACTATTTAGTAACTATGGATGGGCACTTTTGGAATCTATGGCGACGGGTAAGCCTATTATCGCCACAGATGTGGGAGAAACTAGAGACATATTAATAGACGAATATAATGCATTGCTTTCTCCCCCTGAACCAAAAGCCCTTGCTTATAAAATGATAAAAATTATGGAAGATAAAAAACTGGCTCTAAAGCTAGGTGCGAATGCTTTAACAACGATAAAAGAAAAACATAGTCTAAATAATTTGGAAAAATATTATCATTTAATCAAAAATTTATCCTCTTAATCGTAATGATTATATATTCTTTATATAAATATGAAGTGTTTCTCCCTAAATATTAATCAAAATGCTCTTAATCCTAGAGTTTGTTGGAGGTAGAGAAAAAGTCAACAAGCCTCGTGGACACCAGCAACTTTACGATTAAAGCGATTAGTAATAATTCTCTAAGAAAAGAGCACTATTATGAAAATGAATAAGCCTATATCTGTAGCTATAATATCTAGTTCAGTAGGCAAGACCCCCCAGGTTGTAGCTAACTCCTTTGTCTTCGATGAGGCGTATAGGCTAGCTCAAAGGGGGGTAGAAACCCATGTAGTAAGGTCCAATATAGAAGGCGAATCCATATCATATGGAATCCACTTTCATGGTATAGAGAGGATGTACGACATCCAAGTTCTCAACTTTTTTGCAAGGAATATTACGTGCTATCCTCCAATATCACTAGTAAGAAAGCCAACAGCTCTCTACTTGGAAAGCCTCTACGCACTCAATGTTTCAAAAGTTGTAGAGAGAAACGGCATCGGCTTAATCCACGCTCATTTCGCCTACCCAGAAGGTTTCGTTGGATTGTTGACAAAGAGAGATACACAAAAGCCATTAATTGTAACTGTACATGGCTGTGATATTTTAACTGAATCATCAGTGAATTATGGTTTGAGGCTTAATAAAAAATTAGACTATATTATTAGAAAAGTTTTAAATCATTCTGATGCAATTATATGCGCTAGTCATGCGACATTTAATGAAGTAAGAAAAATAAGTAGTACAGGTAAAATATATTATATACCAAATGGTGTTGATGTACAAAGATTTAGACCATCAATAGACAGCACAGATATTAAGAATAAACTAGGTATAACAGAGAACTTTGTTATATTCACACTAAGAAATCACGAACCAACATATGGTTTAGAATATTTAATAAAAGCAATACCTTTAGTCTTAAGGGAAAGAAAAGATGTGGTTTTTGTTATTGGAGGAGAGGGTTCATTAAAACATTATCATGAGCAATTAGCAATAAAACTTGGTATAAAAGACAAGGTAATATTCACAGGAAGAATAAAACGCAATGAAGTGCAACATTATTATGCTATGAGTGATATTGTGGTTGTACCCTCAGTTCAAGAAGCCTTTGGGCTTGTCGTTTCAGAGGCATTAGCATCAGGAAAACCAGTAATTGGCACCAAGGTAGGAGGAATACCTGATCAAATAATCGATGGCTATAATGGATTCTTGGTAAAGCCTAAAGATCCGAAGGAAATTGCCGATAAAATACTTTGGTTACTCCAACATCCCGATGCCGCAAAACATATGGGTATGAATGGAAGAAAAATAGTAGAGGAGAAGTTCGATATTAATAAACGAGTCCAGAGGATAATATCTCTCTATGAAGAGGTTCTATCGACTAAACATTTCAGTTCAGTTTGAGAAAATTGCATTGGTGCGCAAGAATTCTTAGAAGAGAAAAATTGCGAAGGGTCATTGGTCTGCGTAAAAAGCCGAAGACACCAGAGGAGTTAGTTGAATGGCTCAGGCATCTTTATGCATATAAGTATGCGTCTACTTTTGCTCATGGGAAGATTGTATTGGATATTGGGTGTGGCACAGGATATGGAGTAAATGAACTGTCGGCTGTAGCCTACTTCATTATTGGCATAGATATTTGGAGGGAGGGAATAATTTACTGTCATTCGAGGTACGATAATAGAGCATCTTTCATACGGGCTTCAGCTTTAAGTCTCCCGTTTAGAGAGAATGTGTTTAATTTGGTGACAAGCTTTCAAGTCATCGAACACATAGATGCAAAGATGGTCGACCAATACTTGGAGGAGGTGAAACGTGTTCTCAAGGACGATGGCACGTTCATAGTTTCTACTCCAAACAGGAAGTTAAGGTTGCTTCCTTTTCAAAAACCTTGGAACCCTGAGCATAGGAAGGAGTATGATGCGCGAGAGTTGAGGAGAATGTTAGAAAGGGTTTTCCCTGAGGTGAGGATGCTTGGGTTGTCTGCCAAGAAAGTAGCGTATCTAGTTGAATACAATAGAGTGAGGCAGAATCCATTCTATGTGTATTTGATACATCCAGTGGTCAGCTTAATGAAGAGGATTCTACCGAATTTTACATCCTTTAAGAGGTTGTACGCGCGTTTCAGTCTTAAAGAAAACATCTTGTATAAGACTTGGCATTCGGAAATGAACTCATATAATATAGCCCTTGAAGATTTTCATATTTCAAGCAGAGATCTAAATGCCTGCCTTGACCTTTACGGGTTATGTAAAAAAGAAAACGCTCTTAATCAGGGAGTTTGTTGGCGATGGAAAAATCCTCCAAAAGCCTGATGGATACCAACAATCCTGTGGATAAGAGCGACATAAAAATTAATAGGTTAAGGAACGTTGTAGTGATAGATAAGGCTGGATACTTGAGCTATAGTAGGCTGAAAATGAGCGTTCCATTCGGTGAATTCGGATCGGCCTCAATATTTCGTAAAGGAGGGCTTGAGGTCTATGTGGAAGCCATTCCGCTAGACGAGGCGTTCGAAAATATCCCATACGTGAAGCTTTTAAAGGTGGATGTTGAAGGTTCGGAATACGAAGTCCTACAAGGCTTAAACAAAACCCTAAACCATACAGAATACGTTGTCCTAGAACTTTCAAGGAAAGCTGATGACTGCCTGAAATTGCTCCGAGAGCGTGGTTTTAAATGTAGGAAGATGAAGTTTTCAGGCTACTATGTATGTTGTAAGGGGGAAGAAGTGATAAATCTGCTTTTTGAAGCGGAAACTTTGAGTCTAAAGCTTACAAGACGGTTTGATTAGAATAAAATCAAAGAACGTTTGTTTAACACCTAAAAACTTAATCTTTGCATGCTCGTGTTAATATGACTGGTATTCATGGAATAATATCTTCCCGTATTATAGATAAGAAATATCTTGTTGAAATTTTATTCAGAGAGGCAGAGAACAAACGTATAAATTATGCATCAAATATGCTCAGAGGTTCCCTAAGGTTTGCTGAGGAAAAACATAACTTTCATACCGCTATATTTCTACCCAAATCCAATTGTACATCAGTTAGAGAGGCATCAGTTTATCTTCTTGTAAGAATTTTGTGAAAGAAATAAAAAACATCTTTAACTTCCGCAAAGATAAATATATTCCTAAAAGTGTTAATTGCCATCGAACGAAAATAGCGTGCTCAAGATCATAAAATAAACACTTATCTAAAATTGAACAGAATGCATAAGGTATGAGAATAGCGGTAATCGTAGGCACTAGGCCTCAGATAATCAAGACGGCTCCCTTGATCCAGGAAGCTTTAAAACAGAATTTAGAAGTAGAAATAATCCATACCGGTCAGCATTACGACTACAGGCTTTCTCAAATATTTTTTGAAGAGTTTGGGCTACCAGAGCCTATTGTGAACTTGGAGGTGGGTTCGGGCTCCCACGCCTATCAAACAGGGGAGATCATGCTGAGGCTTGAGAAGTACCTCGTAGGAAGTACGTATTCTTTGGCATTGATCCCTGGAGATACTAACTCAGCCTTGGCAGGGGCTCTAACATCCGTGAAGCTTGGCATACCCGTAGCCCACATAGAGGCCGGTGCCAGATCCTATGACATGGGGATGGCTGAGGAAATAAACCGAAGGCTTATAGACCACTGCTCAAAGCTGCTTTTCGCACCAACGCAAAACTGCAAGAAGAACCTGGAGAGGGAATCGGTCATCGGAGAAATACACCTGACAGGCGACACAATGTATGACGTCTTTTTAAGGTTCAAGGATAGGGCTGCCATGTCAAATATTCTTAATCTGCTCAAAATTTCAGATAAAGGCTACGCTTTGCTAACCCTTCATAGGGCTGAGAACGTAGATAACCCCGACAAGCTGAAAGGCATTTTAAGCGGAGTCAGCAGGATTGGCGTTGACATAGTCTTTCCAATCCATCCAAGGACCAAAAACAGGCTTAAGGGATGCGGCGTATCCTTGAATGGCACTAATATCAAGGCCATCGACCCTGTGAGCTACTTTGATATGCTAAAGCTGCTCAAGCATGCGAAGTTGGTATTAACGGATTCAGGCGGACTACAGAAAGAGGCCTTCTGGTCTGAAACCCCATGCATTACCTTGAGGGAGAGAACCGAGTGGGTTGAAACCGTTGAGATGGGTGTGAACCTTCTCGTAGGAGCTGATCCAAACAAAATTGTTCAAACAATAAATTTTATTGAAAGCAACTACGATTTGATCAAGGGAAGGTTTAACGAGAACCCCTTTGGAAAAGGGGATGCTGCAAGAAGGATATTGGAGATAATAATGCGCTCTACTTAACAGGTTTATTTTGGAAATTGTGTAAAGGGAGTGTTGGATGAACGCTTTAGGCATCGTCTTCAGATCCATCCACTATACAATAACATGTAAAGTTTGAGGTAAAATATCCTAAAATTGATGCCGAAGTTAATGCGCATGTTGATACTCTTTACCAATTCAACATTCTTGTCTAAATCCTACAAACCTCTTCTAGGAGTGGTCATTTTCCCACTTCTGCATTATTGAATTACCTAATTAGCTTTAACGGTAGTTCGTATCGCATCGATTGGATTGGGGCAACATCTACAAGACTGTCCTTTCCTCTTCAGTACTTATGGCTAGCAAGCCTCGATTACTAAAGCTAACTATATAATAGCTTGCAAATAGAAGCTTGGAAAAAAGCGAATTTTATGCTTAACAAATCGATAAAAGAAAGGATGTCAAGTGAAATTTACCGTAGTTCCCTAAAACTATCACATTTGCTAATAAAGATACCACCCCCCATGGTTGGATGACTACATATCTTTATAGCGGGGGCTTAAGTTATGCTTTCGGGCGTCCGAGCGAATCGAATATCCTTCGATTCTTTGAACCGAAAGGGGGTTGGACTGTGGTTGACGCTTGTGTGTTCATCGGCTGGTACACGTTAATAGCCAGCAAAAAAGTGGATGCCGAGGGCAAAGTGTTAGCCATAGAACCCCATCCCAGAAATTTCTCAATTCTTTTGAGAAACATACGAGATAACGATCTAAAGAACGTCATACCATTAAATATTGCCTTATCCGATAGAGATGGCTATGGATGGCTAGCAATTCTTCCTTCTCCGGCACAGCATTCCATTATGTTTAGTTTGGATCATAGAATCCCTGTCAAAATGAAAAAAATGGATGCTATGCTGGAAGAACTAAATATAAATCAAGTTGATTTATTTAAAATAGATGTTGAGGGAGCAGAATTAAAAGTGCTTAAAGGTAGTGAAAATATCCTAAAAAAGAGGAACAAAATTAATTATAGAGACTTTTCAACCTGTCGTAATTAAAGAATACTTAAGATCATTTGGCTATAAAACGAAGGCAATTGATAGGATGAATTTATTTGCTTACAAAGTCTTAAAATCTTCCTTCATAAATGTACTTTTTTGAAACTTCTACAATACCGAGATTTCCCTGAGGCTCTTAATCGTAGAGTTATTAGTGTTCATGAGATACCAGGTGTTTTTTCTACCTCGTTAACAAACTACTTGATTAAGACCGTTCCCTAAAAATACGCACAGATCTTTATTAAAGCCTTCAGTTTCTGAAGAATCCATGCCAATCCCTTCTTTATGACGCGAATCGAAAATTTAAGTAAAGCCCACGAAGGTAAAACGATGATCGATGTTCCGAGGTATGCCCAAAGAAAGGAGGGCAGGCTGTACTTTGTGATCTTTGCGCTTAAGTTCCAACATTATGAATTGTCATGGTTACCGTGGACTTAGGATGCCCATAATCTGCCTCTTTGGCCCGGATGGTTCTGGAAAGACAACAATGGCTATGAGTCTGGCTGAGAAGCTCAGGAGCCGGGGTTTAAAGGTGAAGATCTCTTGGATGAGGGGCACTCATACATTAGCTTCAATGCTAGCTGGGCTTCTTTCCGAATTCATTGCTTTCCGAGGCTCCGATAATCCTTACTATGGAATATCGATCCCAAGCCAGACGAAAAGAATATGGCAACTGATAGAGTTTCTATCAGCACTACCCATCTTACTCCTCAGATTTATGCTGCCCAGCCTTTTGGGCTATACGGTCATAGCCGAAAGATATGCACCAGACTTCTTGGTCTGGGTTTCTCTGACTACAGGAGATACGGGCTATCTACGAAGCTTAGAGGCACGATTCATGCTAGCCCTTTCGGGAAAGGCAGACGCAAAGATTTACATGACGGCATCCCACGCTGAACTAATGAGAAGGAGAAGCCAAGAGGCGAATAGCGAATTTCTGAGCAAACAGCTTGAACTATATGATAAAATAGCGAAAATTGTTAATGCCCATAAAATTGATACTACTGAAAGAGGCGTGGAAGAGACATTAAAATGCCTTTTGAGTTTATGTTTAGAAATTCCTAGAATACATAGACTTTTGACAAAACATAATGAACAAAAATGGTAATTGATAAGAAGGGAATCGTCCTCAGAAACATAATCAAAATAATAGAAGGCAACAATACTTCACAAATGATTACTGATTCTATTATAGATAAGGCATCCAAGAACAAAATCCTGCTTCATGTACTCAGAGCTTTTAATATTCAAGGATCTTTGAGGCAGTCGCAAGAATTGCGTATGAGAAGAATAACCGAGGATGTTAACATTTTATCAAAGCTCTTGAAAGGCTACGATTACGCATTTTTCAAGCTCATCAAGCCTGTAAGCTATGTTCCGGCAGACGTAGACATCCTTATCAACGCCAACCAGGTTGGGAAAGCCGCAAAGCAGATCATGGGTCTTGGCTATACGGTTGCGGTTAAGGATCCATACTGCCTAACCCTCACAAGAGGCGATTCAATAGTAGACTTGTACGTTCATCCAAGCCTCGGCGGTGCAATCTTCATCGACGGCCAAAAGCTCCTGGAGCATAAAAGCATTAAGGCGTACAACGGGGTTGAGGTTAATGCCCTCGAGAGCTACGCCGAAGCCCTTGCCGTAGCCGCCCACGCAATCTACAAGGAGAAGATTTATACACTAAACGACTACTTCACGATAAAAGAATGGGTTTCGGCTAAAAGTTTTAAATTGGCTGAGGAGCTTATTTGTAAACCTATTCTTAAACTCGCTTTAAGCCTCAATGAGAAAATTGAAAAAGGCTTCATGGACATGCCATACAAGGTTCCAACGCCATTATGGCTTGCATTACTGTTTCAAAAGATCCATGAAGATAAAGTTACACGGACAACATCAATTAACATCTTGAAGGAGTTGCTTAATGAAAGTTCTTGTAAAGCTATGATTTCGAAATTTACGAGGGAAAGCTATTGACTTCAAGCCTTTAAGCATGGATGAAGCGTTTCGCAGAAAAAAGAGGTCTTGAAGACGCATCTAATTGTAAAGTAGGAAACCCTTACTCCCAAAATAGGCTGAAACTGAATAAGCTTAGGCTTCTAAGACCTAAAATTGTGGCGCGTATTTATTAAGTGCTTGGAACGGTTTTAGGAATAGAGGGTAGAATGAGAGCATGGGCCGCGTATTCATAAGGGCTAGGTTTAGAGGAAAAGAGGTGTTAGAGGTCGATAAGATGCTTGTGGATACTGGAACCTCTTTCACAATAATGCCTCTTCACATAGCTGAGAAATACTTTATTGAAACACCCTTTGAAGCCGAACTGAGGCTCGGCAATGGTAGAGCCGTCAAGGTGAAGGTATTCGTAGCCGAAGCTGAGATTGAAGGTAGAAGAGCGCCTCTAAGAATATTGGCATTCAAAGACGCTATGCCAGTAATAGGTGTTGACACCCTAGAGACCCTAGGCCTCAAAGTAGATCCTTTGACGGGAAAGGTAGAGAAGACGCAGTACTACATGCTCTATGTCTAAATGGTTCGCCATGACTGGCAAACTGAGAGCACATATCATAAAAAATAAAATAAAATAACGCTCTTAATCGGGGAGTTTGTTGGCTATGGAGAAAGCTTCCATGCGTCTCATGGGCACCAACAACTTTATGATTAAGAGCGTAAAATAAAATAAAATAAAATTCGCTTCGTTTAAGAATACCACACACCAATCCCCGACACCTGCACGCTACTATTTTATCCTTGCTAAAGACAGGTGAGATGCAGATATGATTCAGCTACAGCTCAACCGCTGGGCTGGAGACGGTGGATGCGCATACCACACTATATACAAGGAGTGAGTCTACACATGAAACGACTACCTCAAGGTCGATAAATGGACATCCAAGAAAACCGTCGTATAGCCTGATCCCTATAAAGACCGCGCTATTCTTCTAATGGCTTCGTTCATCATTATAATCGCCTATCTATGAATAATGTTCTTTCCATCCATCGCCCGTGCAGATACGCTTCCCCTCAAGCTGATAGGGACGTTGGTCATCATGCCATACGTATAACCTACAACCCTCACGGCAATCCCACCATCAAAGCCGATAGAACAAATGGAAAGGGAAATAGAAGAGAACTGAAGAAGCCCGAAGCAGAAGCCAAGTCCTAAGAAGCAAGGCGGCTCATAAAAGGACTAGGAATGGCCTTCACCACAGGCTACAAAATGCTTTTCAGGAAGAGCGGAACCGCCCAGTCAATCGTAGCCATAGCGCTTCTAGTCGCCATAATAGCCTCCGCAAAGGCCATAGTAAACTACCTAAACCTTCAATCTGAAACCCTTTCAGGGCTCTTAAACCCGCATGGAACCTACCTGATCCTTAGCTCAAACTCCACAGCCCTAATAGATAGCCAACTACCCGCAGACCTAACCGCCAAGCTCAGCAACCTCAGCTACGTGGAGTATGCGTTTCCGCAGAAAATGCTGGCGGCCAACTTAGCCACAAAATCCGGAAGCCGAGCAGTTCGGATCAGAGGTGTGGAAGATGTCTGTAGCTTCCTCAAAGCCGGAGGAGCCTACGTAAACGGGACGTGCGCGGAGGGCTGGATGGAGGCGGACGTAGGCGGAATACTTGCCAGGGCTCTCTCCATGATCCTCGGAGACGATTTAAGCTTGTCGGTCGGGGAAAGACGCTTCAAAGTCAGGGTTGTAGGCATATTCAGAAGCCTGACGCAGAGCGATGCCGAGCTCTTAGTTCCCATGGAAACAGCAAACATGCTCTCCGGGAACAACGATACGGTATCCCTTATCGAATTCTCCCTAAAGGAAGGCGTGAACATCCATGAAGCCCTTAGCCAAATCGGACAAATACTGCCAAGAAATGCCAGGCTTATCCAAGCCCAACAGCTACCAGAGTTCCTGCGGCAAATGTGTACGCAAACGCTAGCCTTCTTGAACCTTTGGTCTCTAGCCGTTTACGGGGTCATCGTAGCGGCCTCCTACACCAATGCCGTAAGGCTCATAACGGATTCAAGCTACGAGATAGCAATGCTCAAGGTTCTAGGAGCCAAAAAGAGCCTCATCTTCATCCTCATCCTTGCCTATACGACAACCATAGCTTACCTAGGCTCGGTTCTGGGAATAGCCTTAGGCATAGCGGGAACGCAAACAGCCTCAACCATGGTTAGATGGATGGTGCCGAACATAGCCATGAAGCCCTTCCTAAAACCGGAGCAAACCCTCCAAACGATGCTATTAGCGTATTCCTCATCGATGCTGGGCTGCATATACCCTGCCCTTAAATCAATGCGAACAAGATGCATGGAGCAACCGCTATGAGATAGTATAGGAGGCGTTACATGTTGTTGCAGAGGGGATGGGCACAACCTGCGTAATCGATCTTGAATCCTTTTTGGGCTTCGGAACCCTCTCGTTCATCGCTACTCGAACGTGAAGACAGGAAGATCTATCAAAGCGTGAAGGCTAACTTCAAATGCCTTGAAGAGCTTTTATGCAAGGTGGAGGAGGCCTTCTTGGCTTGAGCATAACATACTATGAGGTCTCGATCGATTCACTTGTGGATCGGCTGAAGGCTTCCTTGGAAAGGTTGCCTGACCTCGTCATAGCTGTTCTTTTCGGTTCGGTTTTGAGGAGGAGGTTCGTAAGGGACATAGATGTTGTGGTATACTTCCGATCTGAGGAAAGCCTGAGGGACATAACCCATTTGGCTGGCATGCTCGAGGATGAGTTGGGTTTACCTGTCGATGTTGTCCCCCTTCGAAGGGCCCCTCCGAAGCTGAAGCTTAAGGCCTTACTGGATGGGGTTAGACTGATCGTGAGGGATAATAAGCTTTACTGGATGCTGGTGAGCCAAGCCTTCTCCGAGACTTCAGATATGGAGTTAAAGCTTGATGAAACTAGCCGCTTTTTGAGGCGGAAATAGTACGGAGATTTGTAGGAAAAAGGATTATAACACCCTTCATGGAAGCGATACGCGAGCCTTCTCCGAACCGGGGAAGGAGCTTCAGGCCTTGAATTGGGCATGGTGAAAGTTGATGGCGAAGGTAAATAGATTTACAGGTGACGATGAATGTGCGCTCGGGAAAATTAGATTCAAGGCATTAATTGACACCATAATTCTCGTCTGCTTCGGAAGCCCATTCCTAGAAACGTGGTAAAAGAATATCGTTATGAAAAGGAAAGATCGCGCGATACGGTCGAATCCTCCATGAGGCTTGTAGGCTTCATGTACCTAAAGAGGCAGCGCACCTTAATCCTTGCCCTAATAATCCTTCTGTCTTCCATGCTTTTTTCATTATCCGCCCTAAGCCTTCTAGGCTTCTATAAGGGCTTCACCGCCTATTTAGGCGAGGAAGAAAGCATCCTGGCGGTCTACGACAGGAAGAGCCGAACACCCTTCACGGGCCTCGTTCCTGCCTACTTGGCTGAAAAGATCGGCGCCTTAAACGGCGTATTAGCAAGCAGCCCGGAAGCCATAGCCCCCTGCATGGTGAAGGGCGAATCAACGTTCCTTAGAGGGATCGTACCTGAAGACTTCATGAGGCTGAACCAAGTAACTATAATACAGGGTGCCATGCTTGAGCTAGACGATCTAAACTCTGCGATCGTTGGGAAAAACGTTGCTGAAAGGCTCCGCCTAAACATCAACGACAAAGTGCTAGTTTTAGGCGTCTTATCAGACCGATACCTGGAGCTACAAGTCAAGGGAATTTTCGTTTCCCATACGCCCATGGACGACGAAATCCTCGTGCCTTTGTATATTGGGCAGTGGCTGCGGGGAACCGACTACCGACATGTTACGCTGATAAGGTTCAAGATAGCCAAGGATGCCATAACGCCCTCCAGGATTTTTGAGGAAATAGCCAAAGAAGCCTCTGGGCCGAGCCCTCCTTCAAGCCCATCCACAAGGCCAAGCCAGGAGCTGCAGCCCCCAAGCATCGCATCCGGAATCATAGCGCGTTTCAGAATTGAAGACATAGGCGTTGAGGAGGCCTACAGCTTTATGAGGAGCTACATGGAAAGGTACGGCGTAACCAGGGAGTCGCTCCTTATCCTCTCAGCAATGGTTTTCCTCTTCTCCGGCGCCAGCATAGCCGTAGCCTCCAAAACCATTATCGCCCAGCATAAAGGCGAGATAAACGTCTTAAGGTCTGTAGGGGCCTCGAAAAGGCTTTTGAAGTTGGACATGCTAGCCAAGCTTCTTCCTTGGTCTGTAGCAGCCTCATCCATAGGATTCGCCATGGCCATAGCTGCCTTAACCATCATCCAAGAAGGCGGCTACTGGCAAGTCCTATCGCACACCGTTCCCCTCTCGATCGATCCAATTGTTATAGCCCTAAACTTCATCCTCGTCGCTCTGCTCGTCTCAGCGGTTATCCTTCGCTCAAATCTGGAGTCTTAAAAAGGAACCTAAATATATTCGATTTTGTTGAGTGTGGAGGAGGCGTTTAAGTGGGTTATACGTTCGCCAAAATGAGGCTCTACAACCCCGGCGATCCTTCGAAGGCTCTGGACTTGGACCTTATAGTCGATACTAGATCCACTTATACATGGATAAAACGGGCAAGGCTGAACGGTTTAGGGCTTAAGCCCACAGGCAAAAGGGCGTTTAGAACCATTGAGGGCAAGCTTGTTGAGCGGGATATATGTGAAGCCCTCATCGAGTATGGAGGGGAGAAAACTACAACCATAGTTGTCTTCGCCGAAGGAGACGATGCTGAGGTTTTAGGCCTATATGCCTTGGAAGGCTTAGGCTTGGAGGTTGACCCGGCAACAAAAGAATTAAGGAAGTCCGAAGCCATACTGGCACTGTAGCGATAGCGATAATGTAATGAAATAATGAAATGATGATGGTATGTTCAAAGCGACCTTTAACAGCCTCGATATGGAGGATTCGTAGCTAGTAAGGGTTGGAACCCGAGCGTTTCTAACCCGGTTATCCTTGACCGCGGAAATTAGAAGTAAAAGTAGACACAAATGGAAATGGGACGGAAATACCGATACCTGGTCCTGGCATTCCTGACAGCCCTTGGATTAAGGCTTTATCCAACCCTCTTAAGCGGTTTGCCCTTCTCCACGGATGCCTGGAGCCCCATCAGAAACGCCGAGCTTCTTTTGGAGCATACGCCGATAAGCTTGGACAATGCCTTGATGGATGGATACAACTGTTACTGGCCTGCCAACAGCCTCTTCGGAGCGGTTTTCTCCCTGGCTACAGGGCTTAAGCCTATGGTAGCCATGGCTTTTGGCATCCCTATGGCAGGAGCCTTAACCATCCCGATCTTCTACGCTCTAGCCTGCATGATAAGCCGAAGCCATAGGTTGGCTTTTTTCGGCTCTTTCTTGCTGGCTACGGCTTTCCCCTATGCGCTCTTCACGGCCGGAGTTACGAAGGAAACATACGCCAATCCCATCTATATGCTTTCGATCCTCATCTTTCTAAGCCGAGGAAAATGGAGAAGGGCGCTGCTATTCGCAATAGCCTCCTCAGCCCTGGTCCTGGCACATCACCTAACTGCCTTAGTTGCTATAGGCATCATGGCATCCATAGCCATAGCCTCCTCCATTATAAGGATTAGAAGGGCCCTCAGCCCCGACTGGTTCCGTTTCCTTCTTCTCTCAGTCCTAACGGTCGAAGAAGCGCTTTACTTTGGGCTGTATGCCTACAGGGGATTGAAGGTTGCCCTCACGCCGAACGACCTTCTTTCGGCCTCCTCATACGAGATCCTAGCCTTCGCCGTAATGCTTTATTTATCGTTCAGGACCCAAAAGCCTTCCGATAGAAGGATGCTCCCTACATGCGTCGCTTCGGCGGCCATCGTTTCCCTTATCGCCTTCCTCTGCACGCAAAGGCCTATAATGCCTGATGCCCCAACCCTACCAGGTCGCTATATGCTGTACGCGGCGCCCTTCATCCTGGAGGCTCCGATGATGGTCTTGGGGCTTGGAGAGCTACGGGGCATGGAAGGTGAAAACAGCCCTTCGCCCCTTTTCTGGCTTTCAACGCTCGCAGGGCTTGAGGGCTACGCTGTTTTCGGGGATTCGCCCTTGGGGCTTACCCTCGCCTCCAGGGCTCTGAACTTCCTATGCGTACCGATGATGATGCTGTTGGCCTTTGGGCTTCAAGGGCTTTATAAAGCCCGCGGCGGCCCGGGAAGAGAAAGGGCAGCGAAGGCCTATGCCATAACAGCCCTCATAGCTATCGCTGCGCTAAACTCCTACAGCCTTTACGCCTCCGTCTCCCTTCAGGAACGATACCTAGGGTACTTCTGGCTGTACAGGCAACCCGAGTATTGCGCAGCCGTATGGATGAAGGGCTTAGCTGGCAACGAGACAATTTTAGGCGATGTGAAAGCCTCATACCTTCTTAAGGAATACTTCGGCTTGAAGTTCGATGCCTTCGAGGGACTACGATACCTGGCGGGAAAAAAGGGCTCCAAATCTCAAATCCTCTTCACATACGACCAGATGGCTAGAAACGGATACGTAGTCTATGGAGGCTATAGCATTGACCTTCCCGAAAACTGGACGGAAAGGCTATACGCCCTTAACCTCCCATACTCGAACGGTCCTGTAAGCGTTTATGGTGGATGAGGCTTGATAGATCTGCTCAACGTATCGAAGAGCTACGGCTCAACCCAGGTTTTAAGGGACCTAAGCCTTTCGGTCAAGGAAGGCGAATTCATATCGATAAGGGGCAAGTCGGGAGCCGGGAAGACAACTTTGCTGAAAATTATGGGCTTGCTGGAGGATCCTGACAAAGGCGAAGTTAAGCTCTTCGGAAGGGCGGTTAACGGCTTGAGCGACTATGAGAAATCGGAGCTGAGGCTTCATGGCATAGGCTTCGTATTCCAGTTCTTCAACCTGATCCCTTCCCTAACGGTTCTAGAGAATATAGAGCTTCCCTTAGCCCTGGCCGGGATTGGCAAGAAGGAGCGAAGGCGGAGGGCATACGAGCTCCTGGATTACTTCGGCTTGAAAAGCCTGGTGGAAAGGTTTCCGGAAACCCTGAGCGGAGGCGAAAGGCAGCGCACAGCCATAATAAGGGCTCTGGCAAACAGCCCGAAGATCATCCTGGCCGATGAGCCCACTTCCAGCCTGGACGATGAAAACTCCCAGAGGCTGATGGAGCTCCTCTGCAAAATAAACAGGGAAAGGAAGGTAACAGTTATACTCACGACGACAGACCTTTACGAGAGGCTTCCCAGCGACAGGGACTTCATGATGAAAGAAGGACGCTTATTCGAGCTCTAGGAGCGGATTTCCTTGAGGAAAATTCCTGAAAGCAGACACGAAAAGCTCAGGAGCGATGCCGGATTGTGCGGAGCGGAGAAAAGAGAAAGGAAGAAAATATTCGCGACGGTTCTTGGGTTCCTCCTCATCCTTATCCTTTCCGTAGTTTCGGACGGCTTTTTCCTATGGCTTTGTCTATCGGGAGGCTCTTTAAGGGTTTATTGGAGAGGGAAGCCCATCTACACTCTTCCCATTTCCCTTTCCATTTCCCTCCCTCTTCCACTTCCCCTTTCCCTTTCTCTTTCCTTTCTCTTCAGCCTTCCAGCACCCCTCTGGATACCCTTCGCCTCCATGGCAATGGCTTTATGCTACCTTGTCTTGGCTTCGAAAAGGCTTAGGCTCCATTCAGGCTTCAGAATCGGAGGTAGGAGGCTTCACCACTACCACCTAGGAGCCCTATCCTTAGGAATTGCCCTTCTCCTCATGCTTCTATTCCTTATCGCTCCTTGGAGCTATCCATTATGGATAGGTTCCAAAAGGACGAGCGTTTCGGAGGTTCTGGAGGGCTTGAGCCTCCTATTCATCGTAGGAGGAATCTCCCTAATAGCCTTGGATGCTGGAGATCTGAAGTCAGCGATAGGGGCATGGCTTAAAGGCCTAAAAAGGCTCAAGCCTTTTCGAAACTTTTAGAAAGCCTGAGGTGATTCATAAAGAAAGTCATAAAGGGAAAAAGAAAGTTATCCTATACTGAAGCCTTTATGAAAGGCTTGAGGGCTAGGCTTTAGTATCTTTTCTTTGATCTTCTTTTTCTTATGAAAATTTATAAAAACATTGATCTCTATTTCTAGATTGAGCTGGAGGATGTTCTCGGCAGAAAGGTCGATCTGCTAACATACGATTCGCTCCATCCCCTCTTGAAGGATAGGATTCTGAAGGAGCAGAAGCTGATTCTCCGATTCTATGAGGAAGGAACCGAAGATCTTCATCGAACACATCCTAGAATATATCGGATCAATTGAGGAGTACCTCAGCGGCATAAGCAAGGAAGAATTTCTTAGCTCTAGGGAGAAGCAGGACGCCTTGTTAGAAGGATCTAGATCATCCGGAAGGCGGTCGAGCAAATTCCGCAAGAGCTTAAGGAGCAATACCAAGAAGTCCCATGGAGAAGGATGGCGGGCATGAGGGGCCTTCTTATAGATGCATACTCCATCATCCGCTCATCCTTAGAGGATAGCTGAATAGCCGCCAAAGCCAGGCGCCAGGCTCGGTCTCTTAAAGAATAATCCAACATAGCCTACCAACCATACCATTAAAACCATGGCCAACTAAAGCCCTTTTTCATGCTCTCCTGCCCAAAGTTTTCGTCCTAGAAGCTTTCGAGGCTTTTTCCTTTATCCTTTATATCCTTAAAACATTAACGCCTTTTATGAGGTTTGAGTTTGAATTCTCGAGAACGTTGCATCAGAAGCATTCGTCGCGAAGAGCTTGATAGAATACCTCTAGTATTCAGATGTAGGCCTGAACCTTTCAAAGCGCTTATGGAGAAGTTTAGACTTTCGAGCGCAGAAGACCTGTATAAGGTTCTAAGCATAGATGTTAGAAGTACAGGCATAGGTATTAAAGGAGGCTATCTTCCCAAGGACGTTGAGGTTAAAGAGGGTCCCTACGGGCCAGCCTACACCATCGGCGAGCATGCGAGGTTTGAAGTTAGGAGGGACATCTGGGGTGTGGAGAGCATATGGGCTCCCAACAGGACCTACACGTATACCTATTTCAAGCATCCACTTCAAAAGATACCGCTTGAAGAATACTCGTGGCCTGAGGTATCGGTGGAAGACTTTGATGCAGTTCTTAGAGCACGTAAGTCCTATGAAAACTACTGCCTTTGCGGCAGTATTTGTCACATGTGGGAGATTGCATGGCAGCTTGTAGGTTTTAAGGAAATCATGAGGCTTATGTTCACAAAGCCAATCTACGTCGAGGCTGTTTTGAATGGGCTTCATAAGATTAGAATGGAGCAGACTAGGCTTCTATGCGAGGCTGGTGTAGATGTAATCTACGATGGCGACGATGTTGGTATGCAGAAGGGTATGATGATGTCCCCGGGGATGTGGAGACGCTTCCTGAAGCCTAGGTATAAGGAGCTCGCAGACCTTTGCCATAGATTTGGCGTTTTCTTCCACTTCCACAGCGATGGATGGATAGAACCCATAATCCCAGATCTGATTGAAATAGGCGTAGACATCCTTAACCCCGTTCAACCGGAATGCATGGATCCTGCTAAGCTTAAAAGACTGTATGGCGATAGGCTCTGCTTCGACGGAACGATAGGAGTTCAGAGCACGCTGCCATTCGGAACTCCTGAAGACGTCGCTAGAGAGGTTAAGGAGAGGATAGTCGAACTGGGGCCTACGGGTTTAATCCTAGGACCCACCCATGCCATACAGCCCGATACGCCTATAGAAAATATATTAGCTCTCTATGAGGCGGCTTTGAAATACGGAACCTTTAGGCAGAGACCTCTTTAATCAGGGGAATAAGCTCACCCCTGTCTACGTCGAACAAACCTCTATCCGTAACTCTGACATGAGGTATTACTGGTAGCGTAAGAAGACTTATTAACGGTATAGGAGTATCTTCCTCCAAGCCAAGCTCCCTTTCAGCCCTCCTAATTTTTTTAAATTCTTCCGCAACTTTTTCAATGGGTTCTTCGCTCATCAATCCTGCGACTGGCAATTTTAGGATCGCTATTACTTTCCCGTTTAAAACGACGACATAACCTCCCTGGGCTTCTAGGAGAGCTTTCCATGCTTTCGCCATGTCAGACGGAGATCTGCCCAAAATGACCATGTTATGGGAGTCGTGGGCGACGGTAGATGCTATGGCTCCCTTTTCCATGTTCAAACCGCTTATCAATGCTTTAGCCCTGCTACCTATCTTTCCATGTCTTTCAACGACAAGGGCTAAGGCGTAGTTTAAAATTTTGAGGTAGCCATTCTCGATGGGAAGCTTGTCCTCTTTAAGATACGTTTCAAAACCCTTGACCTCTATTATATGAACGTAAGCTGAGCCATGTTGTATCGGAGCTTCGACCATAAAATCCTCAGCTTTTAAATCTGGTGTCTTAACTGTTTTCTTAGCCCATTCTGGGAACGGTTTTGATTTTAAATACATTTGAACGGCGATTTTTCCATTCCTGGCAATCAGTTCACCGTTTGAGTAGACATCTACAATTTCGAATTTTTCAAGGCTTTTCAATAGAATTAGATCTGCAAGTTTACCTGGAGCTATGGCTCCCCTATCGTAGAGCCTTAAACGTTGGGCGGGTCTGATCGTTGCCGCCTCAATAGCCTCTACGGGATCCAATCCATTCTCGATGGTGCTTCTTATAATTCCGTCCAAGTGCCCTCTTTCAACCAGCAAGTCTGGTGGCGTATCATCCGTGGCCAGTATAAGTCTAGATACCATCCCTCTATTCTTAAGGGTTGCTATGGAATCTTTAGATTCTGCAAGGTGTCTGCGGACTTTAACCCACAATCCAAGTCTGGCTTTTTCAATAGCTTCCTCTATCGTGAAAATCTCATGATCTGCCTCAACTCCGGAGACCAGATAAGCATTTAAAACCTTCCCACTAAGCATAGGTGCATGGCCGTCGATAGGGACTTTAAAGGTTAAACCAACATCTAAAATATCCATCATTCTTTCTGAAAGATTCAAAACTCCATGATAATCCATAACTTCGCCGAGCCCGAGAACACCATCAATTCTGAGCATTTCTATAACATCTCTGGCATTTATCTCAGCACCAGAATGCTCGAAACCGGGCAACGATGGGACGCATGTGGGAGCCCAAAAATAGAGTTTGAGGTTTAGCCCTCTGGAGTTTTCAATCATGGCCTTAACCCCTTCAACACCTAAAACATTGGCTATTTCATGCGGATCTGCAACGGCAGTTGTAACGCCATGGGGTAATACAGCCTCGGCAAATCTGGATGGGATCACCATACTGCTCTCAATATGGAGATGGGAATCTATCAAACCGGGTGCTAGAAACATGTCCTTTAAATCTACTGATTCAGAGGCTTCAAAACAGCTACTTTCCCCTACATAGCATATCCTATCGCCTAAAACACCTATGTTAGACCTATAAACCTCCCCAGTGTATACGTTTACTAAGTTCACATTCTTAAAGAAAACGCTAAGCCGTCTCTTACCTAACGCGGCTTCAATCAACTCCCTTAGCTTAACCATACATATTAGATCTCTATGATTATGAATTTAAACTTTAAAATTCAGCCTTCTAACAACATTACTCTTTTGTAATTGATTTCCATTTAAGGGCAACCTCTATAGCCTTGAAAACATTATATGGTGAGATTAATCATTCTATTGGAATCCCATCACGTACGCCCTATATGCGGTTTTTTCTGTTTTCTCAGGTTTTCATCGGGCTTTTCCCAAAAATTGGCTACTATCCTAACCTAACGGAGCCATGATTTCTCCATGGATTGAGAGTCCCCTAAGCCCTATCCTATTTTTCGAGAAGCATCATTATGGCGCTTATGATCCCGTCCTTCAATCCATGAACGATAAAGAATTCTTGGACCTGCCCTTTAACATTTAAGTTTAAATAATCATTCTTTCCTCTTTCTTCGCCAGAATGAATCCCCAAAACCTTCCCGAGAAAATTGCCTCCTTGAAAAGGGAGAAGAAGGCCATAATCCTAGCCCATAATTACCAAAGGGACGAAATCCAAGAGCTGGCAGACTATGTGGGCGATAGTATCGAGCTCAGCCGCAGGGCGATGGAAGAAAAGGATGCAAGGATCATCCTTTTCTCTGCTGTCGACTTCATGGCTGAAACAGCTGCCATCTTAAACCCCGATAAGAAGGTCCTCCTTCCGAGCCCAGGGGCAAGATGTCCTATGGCTCAGATGCTCACCCTCGAAACTCTAAAGGCTTGGAAGGCTCGCTATCCAGGGGTGCCAACAGTTCTTTATGTAAACACCCTGGCCGAAGCCAAGGCCGAATGCGATGTTACCTGTACATCAGCAAACGCCCTTCAGGTCATAAAAAGCCTAGATGCCGATACAGTCCTCTTCGGACCCGATCGCAACCTAGCGGAATATGTACAGCGAAGGACCGACAAGAGGATAATTCCCATACCGGAAAGGGGCTTTTGTCCCGCCCATCAGCTCTTCTCAAAGGAGGATATAAGATCGGCTAAGGAGCTCGAGCCCTCAGCCATCGTTATGGTCCATCCTGAGTGTACACCAGACATCCAAGAGCTGGCAGACTTTATAGGAAGTACATCCCAGATGTGCCGTTATGCGGCAATTAGTAAGGCAACATGCTTCATCGTTGCTACAGAAGTTGGACTCCTCCATCGCCTTCGTAAGGAGAATCCTGGAAAAACCTTTATACCGGCTTACGATGGGGCCATCTGTCCTAACATGAAGAGGAATACCCTGGAGCTCATCTACCGTAGTCTTCTGGAGGAGGGGCCCATCGTGATGGTTCCTAGCAAAATAGCTGAGAAGGCCCGTAGGGCCATCGAAAGGATGTTCGAACTTACGGATTCAAAGTAGCTTTTCATTCCTAGAAAATAAAGGAAAAAAAAATTCAACGAACCCTTCTTCCGCATTCAGGGCAATAAAGGGCTTCAGGAGGCAGTTCCGAATGACAGTAGGGACACTTTTCCAAAACCATCGTTGAAGGTCCCCTGGGGCCTCCTGGATAATAGGGTTTCTGCGGACCGGGAGGACGAGAAGCGGTCCATCTTCCTAGAAGGGAGCCAAAATAGGCTCCAAGGGCTCCTGAGGCTGCTGATATGATGATCCACATAACCATGAGAAGAATATAAATTTCAGGGCTTATTTCGGGAGTAGGTTCGTTCGGGATGAGACCAGCATTCAAAAGCATAGGAACTATGAAAAAATAGGATAGAAAGCTTAGCAATCCTTCCGTGGCGCCCATGATGAGGGATTGACGGGTGGATTGAAACAGCATCCTTCCAATGACGATTCCACCGATAAGGGCTCCGATCTCCACGAAGAACTCCCCACCGAAACCCTCATAGTCCACTAAGAGAAGGATGGTTCCGATGACTATGCTTATGACCAATCCGATGAGGACCGCGACGGAGGACCCACGTTTTGGGCTTCCTGATAAAAACCCTCTGGACATTCGATTCAAGCATAAAAAAGAGGGAGAAGGATTAAAGGATTACGCTAAAAACCCTTGGCTGCTGCTACATTCGCCCACTTAGGCTTTGATGAATTCTGCTCCTTTGTACGCTAGCCAAGAAGAAGAATAGGCTTGTTCCCATAAGCCTTGAAGGGGGCCCTCGAAGAAGTTCGCGTTTTTAGTCCCCTTCCCCAAAGGTTTCCTATGCTCCGAGTAAACTCGTATCCTGCGCAAGTTTTATATCTATTATGGAATAATCGATAAACCTGTTGAGGTGTGGAACGGTTGCCAAGCAGGGAGGAGATTTTCGAGAAGCTTAGGGATTGTATTGTGGTCTTCGATATAGAGGGTGTCAAGAAGGCTACCGAAGAAGCCATACATATGGGGATCTCCCCAACGGACGTCATCATGAAGGGTCTTTCCAAGGGCATGGATATCGTAGGAGAAAAGTACTCTAGGAACGAGTATTTCCTTGCCGAACTCATCATGGCGGGCGAAACGATGAAGGAGGCCATGAGCGTCCTTAAGCCCTACATGGAGAAGGAGGACGTACCAAAGATCGGTACGGTTGTCTTAGGGACCGTTTTAGGGGATCTTCATGACATCGGTAAAAACATATTGGCCACCCTTCTCACAGCGGCAGGCTTCAATGTCATCGACCTAGGAGTTGATGTCCCTCCGGAGAAGTTCATCGAGGCTGTAAAAGAGAATAAAGCGGATATTCTAGCCATGTCAGCCCTCCTTACGACCACGATGGTTAATATGAAGGCAGTCATCGATGCCCTAGTCAAGGAAGGCCTGAGGAATAAGGTGAAGGTCATCGTGGGAGGTGCCCCCCTCACCGACGAGTTCGCAAGACAAATAGGAGCCGATGCCTGCGGAAAGGATGCCGTTGAAGGGGTAAACATCTGTAGAAAATGGATGGAGGAAAAGCGTGGCAAATAAATTCCCCTTGGGCGAAAGAAACTATCTTTGAGGGTATCCTTCCCCTTTCATTTTTATTTTTATTTCGCTCTTATTCATAAAGTTGTTGTTGCCCATGAGACGCATGGAGGCTTTTTCCATAGCCAACAAACTCCCTGATTAAGAGCGTTTTATTTTATTTTATCCTCCCTTTTTTTCTGAACATGAGGCTCACGTCTTCTGTGCACATTTATTCAACCTTTCTCAGCCATCGGTCCTCTATTCCTCTATGAGCGCATCCTTACCTTTATCAGTCGGAAAGACCTACGCATTATACGGCCCTTGAACCCTAAAAGTATCGGAAGAAATTCCCTTATCTTCTCTCCCTCGGGAGTAAGGGGGATAGTTGGAAAGGACTTTGGACCGGAGGAGGCCATAAAGCTTTCCCTATGCTTCGGTAGCATGCTTCCTCCCGGACCAGTGGTTCTGGGAAGGGATACCCGCCCCAGCGGGGAGATGATTGAAAGGGCTTCCTCTGCGGGGTTGATGGCTACAGGGCACAATGTATTAGTTCTTGGAATCGCTCCAAGCCCCGCCATAGCCTTCGCCGTAAAAAGGACGGGGGCTGTAGGGGGCATCATCGTATCGGCTTCCCATAATCCTCCTCCTTGGAATGCTTTAAAGTTCCTCGGTGCTGGTGGCAGGGCTTTGAATGAGGCCAAGATCTCTGAGCTAAGGAATCTCTACACAGCGGGTTCCTGTAGGGAAGCCCCCTGGACAAGCTTGGGAAAAGTCCAGGATCTTAGCCTCTTGGGCGAGTATGAAGAGGCTTTGATAAGCCTTGTCGATGTCGATGCCATAAGGAAGGCTGGTCTTCTTGCAGTCGTGGATGCAGGGAATGGGGCTGGAAGCCTTGTAACCCCAGGAGTCCTCAAGGATGCAGGATGCCAGGTCTTCCCCCTCAATGTAGAAATCGATGGGAAGTTCAGAAGACCCATCGAACCTACGAGGGAAAGCCTCTCCGACCTTGCTAAGAAGGTTGTAGTCCTTGGGGCGGACATCGGCTTCGCCCATGATTGCGATGCTGATAGGCTTGTCTGCGTAACGGAGAAGGGCGAGGTCTTGGCAGAGGACTTAACCCTAGCCTTGATCGTAGATCAGGTTCTTTCGAAGAGGGGAAAAGGTATTGTTGTAACAAACGTCGCCTCTTCCATGGTCTTTGAGGATGTTGCCAAGCGCCATGGAGCCAAGGTCGTGAGGACGAGGGTTGGCGAGGCCTACGTAGTCGAGAAGATGATCGAAACGGGGGCCATCGTAGGAGGAGAAGGGAGCTGCGGGGGAGTCATTATTCCTGAACATCTCTATACGAGGGATGGAATCCTTGCTGCCCTAAAAGTGGTTGAAGCCCTTGCCCTTCAGGAAATTCCTGCCTCCGAGGTTTTTGCATCCTTCCCTCGCTATTATATGGCTAGGGATAAAGTGCCCTGCTCGACCTTTGAGGCAAAGGATATAATAGAAGCCTTAAGGGCCCGTCATTCTGGAGAAAAACTGGACCTAACGGATGGCGTAAAGATAGTAGGAGAAAAGGAATGGGTTCTTGTACGCCCCTCAGGAACAGAGCCCATTATCCGTATCATGGCAGAGGCCGAAAATCTAAGAAGGGCTGAGGAGCTTTGCAAAGGTCTGTTAAGCGAGGTGCTAGAAATCCTCCAACATAAGGAAGGCGGAAAGGATCCTTCCCTATCAGCGGAGACCTCCTAAGCCCGGCTTGAGGCTTCAGCCTCGGTGTCCTTATGGCTGAGAAGCCCTCAAGGCTTCCTGATGAAATAGAAGTCGTATACTCGCCGGAACACTGGGAGCGCTTAGGGGTTCTAAGGAAGAGGGCCCTAGCGATCGCTAGGGCCCTCCATGTCATGAATTTGGATCCCATGGTTCATGGAAGCGTCGCAAGGGGGGATGTGGATGCCAAAAGCGATATAGACATCATCATCCTTAGACCCGTACTTTCCCACATCGTGGAACTTGCCTTGAATCTTGGAGGTTTTAAGATTTTTTCGAGGCGCATAACCCAAGCAACTCCGGGGCATACCCCAAAGGCCCATATATATTTAGATCCAGAAGAGAGGTCCTCCGTAACCTTTCCCCTTACGAACTTCAGACGCCTCGAAACAGAATTCTACAAGTTCGGAGGCATGGTAGGTTTAAGGGATTTGGAGGATGGAAAGAGGGTTCCCGGATGCACAAAGCGCCTTACCCTTATCCAACCAACGAAGGAAGGGCACATCGAATCTCCTGTGAAGGGAAGGGAGAAGGAAGTTGCAAAGATCGTAGGGGTGAGCGTCGACATTGTAAGACAGAGGATCCTCGTCCTATCCAGGAGGGATGAGGTGGGGCGTACGGGAGTTTTCATGAACCTTCTACTCTACGATGATGAAACCTTCGAGGAAGCCTTAAAGAGGCTCATGGAAACTAAGCCGGCCATAAGGCGTCGAATCATCCAAGATGAAAATCCTTGATAAGCCATAAAATCGATCCATCGCCCCAATTTGCTTCGTCTTTTATTCTTGGCTGAAAGAGGCTTGAGACCCGGATCAACAGCCTCATCCTCGAAACTTGGGATCCTAAATTGAAATTGGGAATGCTTAGGAATTCTTCCCTCTTTTAGGATCCCTACAACATTCCATCCTCCAGTTTTCCCTAGAGGCGGAGGCTCCGGTCCTTCTATCCTTACTGCAAGCTCGAATTTTTATCCCTCGAGAGCCATTCTTAAGCGTATGGTAGAGCCTCAGGGACAGCCTCTGGAGGATGCGTTTTCGCTCCTTTCTAGACCTGTTCGCTCGATCGTTCAGAAGAGGGGCTTTGAGAGTGCCACTGGACCCCAGGCCGCAGCCATTCCCCTCATAGCAGAGGGAAAGAATGTCCTCCTCATAGCCCCTACGGGAACAGGAAAGACAGAGGCTGCCTTCCTCCCCATCCTAGACCTTCTCCTGAAGGCTCCAGAAAGGCTTCCCGGCATCAAGGTTCTATACATCACGCCCCTAAGGGCCCTCAACAGAGACATGCTCGAGCGCCTTGAGTGGTGGTGCAAACAATTGGATGTCAGGATCGCTGTTCGCCATGGAGATACGGAAACGAGGGAAAGGGGTTTTCAGGCAAGGAGTCCTCCCGACCTCCTGATAACGACCCCTGAGACCCTCCAAGCCATCCTTCCAGGAAGGGTGATGCGCCGTCATCTGAGGGGGGTTCGCTGGGTCATCATAGATGAATGCCACGAATTGGCTGAGGACAAGCGTGGAAGCCAGCTTACCCTTGCTCTGGAAAGGCTCAGATGGATTACGGGAAGGGATTTCCAAGTCGTTGGTCTTTCAGCCACGATTGGAACTCCCGAGAGGGTTGCCAAGTTTCTTGTCGGCGTAAGGGGGTCTGTGGAAATCGTAAGGGTTCCAGTGGCTAGGAACATGGAGCTCAAGGTCCTCTATCCGGAGCCCGCTCCAGAAGATTATGAGCTTGCCGCTAAGCTTTATACCCATCCGGAGGTTGCCGCTAGGCTCAGAATAATGAGGGATCTCATAGAAAAGCATAGATCCGTTCTTCTTTTTACGAATACGAGACCCATAGCCGAGGTCCTGGCAAGCCGCTTCAAAATATGGGATGTTCATTTTCCAGTGAGCATTCACCATGGAAGCCTCGCCAAGCCAGCTAGGGTGAGTGCTGAGAGGGGCTTGAAAAATGGGGAGCTAAGGGGCCTCGTATGCACATCGAGCCTCGAGCTTGGCATCGATGTCGGAAGCATAGATCTATGCATCCAATATATGAGTCCAAGGCAGGTCACAAGGCTCCTTCAAAGGGTTGGTAGGAGTGGTCATAGGATAGGGAGGACGGCAAAGGGCATCATTATCACGATGGATTCCGATGATACGCTGGAAGCCATGGTCATCGCCAGAAGGGCCAAGAAGGAAGAGCTGGAGCCCATAAAAATCCCACAGCACCCCTACGATGTACTTTGCCATCAGATCGCGGGATTGCTGGCGCAGAAGGGGCGCTGGTACCTTGAGGAGGTCCTTGAGCTCTTTGGAAACGCCTATCCCTATGAGGGGTTAAGGAAGGAAGAGCTGGAAAAGGTCCTTCAGTATATGCATTCCCGTTACCCGCGCCTAGCCTGGTACTCCCCACAAGATCAAGTGATCCTCAGGCCTATGAGGACGAAGCAGCTATACGAGTACTATTTTGAAAAGCTCAGCATGATCCCGGATGAAAAGCAGTACTTGGTCATCGACGAAACGGGCGAGACTCCCGTGGGGATCCTGGACGAGGCCTTCGTGGCAGAATACGGGGAGCCGGGGACGAAGTTCATCCTCAGGGGCAGTCCCTACAAGATTCTGAACATCCTTGGGGATCGAATATACGTGAAGCCCATAGACGATCCCACGGGAGCTATTCCAAGCTGGATAGGGGAGGAGATTCCCGTTCCGTATGAAGTGGCTATGGAGGTAGGAAGGATAAGGCGCCTGGTGGCGGAGCATCTGAAGAGAAAGAAGGGGCTCGAGGATATCGTATCGAGGCTTAGGAGGCTGTATCCCATCGATAGGGAGGACTTGATCAGGGCTTTAAGGGAAACGGTAGCCCAGGTGGAGGCAAATCTTCCCGTTCCATCAGATAGGCTGATAACGATCGAAGAATGGCAGGGCTATGTCATTATCCATGCCCACTTTGGAAGCCTTGTGAACAGAACTCTGGCTAGGCTCGTCGGGCATGTCCTGAGTGAAAGGATCGGCTATACGATCGGAGTCCAGCAGGATCCTTATAGAATCGTCGTGGAAGTAGGGGGAAGGGCTTCCGCAAAGGATGTGGAAAAGATCCTTAGGGAACTTCCTTCAATGCCCATCGAAGAGCTGGCAATAGCGGCAACAACAAAGACGGGGCTTTTCAAACGCCGTCTTGTACATGTGGCCAGAAGGTTTGGTGCCTTAAAGCGCTGGGCAGACTTTAGCAGGGTAAGCCTATCGCAACTTCAGAAGAGCTTCGAGGGAACAGTAATCTACGAGGAAGCCATCAAGGAAACCCTCAGGACAGACATGGATTTGGAGGCTATGCTAGATGCCCTGAAAGCCATCAAGGGAGGTAAGATCAAGCTCAAGGTCCTAAAAACTAATGGGAACCCCACTCCTATAGCCAGCATCGGCATCGAGCGAATAGCCAGGAAGTCTGATTTGATCCCCCCTGAGAAGATGAGGCGGGTTCTCATAGAGTCTGCCAAGGTTAGGCTTTTGAGCGAAGCCAGGACCTTTGCCTGCATGAACTGCCTCGCTTACGTGAAGACCATGAGGATCATGGACCTTCCCCCTAGGCCCCTTTGTCCCAAATGTGGCTCTAGGGCCCTAGGCATCCTTTCCGAAACTGAGGAGGAGGTTCAAAAGATCCTCCAAAAGGGGGGGAAGGCCCTCTCTTCCAAGGAGAGGCGGATTATGAATAGGGCCCGCGAGGCCTCAAGGCTCATTGAAACCTATGGGCTTCCGGCAGCCATCGCCCTAGCCGGCCGAAGGATTGAGGCTACGGAAGCCTCAGAAATCCTTAGGAAGGAATCCAGATTAAGCGACCGATTTTTCGAGCTCATCCTTGAAGCTGAGAGGAAGGCTATGGGAAAGAGGTTCCTTTAAAGCCTTATTGGTGCTCCGGAATTGGATGAAAGGACTGAAGGTAAGAAAGCTTTTCATGAAGGAGTCCCTAATTAATAGCCAGGGGCATCCTTGAACTTGGACCTATCGGAAGCCTTTCCCCTCTCGAGGGCCGATTTGGCTAAATATCCCTTTACCAGGGAGGCCGCCCGATATGTAGAGAGTATAGGCTTGAATCTCGGGGACATGGATAAGCCGGACTTTGCCCCTATTCTGAACAGGGCCGAGGAAAGGATCGTCGAAGCCCTGAAGTCCGGCGAATCGAGATTCAGGGAAGACCTCGATTACGAGGTCGAAGCCCTTTCCTTTCCGGTCTCTGTTGCCCTCGTCCGGGCCCTAGGAGATCCCTTCTTAAAAAGAAGGTTTGCCCTTTCGGAGGCGAAGAGGGTCCAGGGGCTCCTGATGGGAGAGGATCCCTCCAAGATCGCCTACCTGGCTTCTTCGACCTTGAACTGGAGGGTTTCCTTCAAGCCAAACCTCGGTCGACCCAGGGAGTTCCTCATGGGTTTCGTGGATTACCTGAAAGTGGCTCCATCCTTTCACGATGAAAAATGGAAGCTCGTCAATCGCATCGTCATGGACGGCCTCGTCCATGTGACGGAGGAGGAGCTCGTTCGCCTCATGGTCGAAGGCATAAGGCATCGCTTCGAGAAGATCCTCGAGCCTAAGCTCGATCTCGAGCTGCCAAAGTCCCTCAGGGAAAGGCTTGAAAGGATTGGGGAACTCCTGAGTCAGAGGAAGCGCATCTTAAAGGCTGAGGAGCTGCCCAAGGTAGCCTTCACGGACTCGTTTCCTCCATGCATTAAGGTCCTTTACGGTGCCCTTCTCTCGGGAAAGGCCATGTCCCATGTCGGGCGCTTCACGTTAACGAGCTTCCTCCTCTCCGTGGGAATGGATTCCAAGGAAATCGTAAGGCTATTCACCGGCCTAGCGGATGCCGATGAGCGCATTACCCTTTACCAGGTAGAGCACATAGCCGGAAGGAGGGGTTCAAGAACCAAGTACGCGCCTCCAAGCTGTTCCACCATGAAAACCCATGGGCTATGCATAGAAAATGGCTCGCAATGTGGAAGGGTAAGGCATCCCCTCAACGAGTACAGGAGAAGGTTGAGACAGAGATTGCAATCGAGAACGAAGGATGCGGCAAAGGATAGATACGATGAAGCTCTGGAGAAGCCATAGCTTCAGGGTTTCTTCCCTCTTTCTTTTTCCACTGAACGGATAATTAAATGGCTTTATGTCTTAATTCTTTCTTTTTCTTATCGTCCATTCTTTTTTGCTATAGAATGATACGATTTTTGACGATATCCCATAACGATATGAGAATGGACTGATTCTATAAAAATAGACGATCTTAATCATGAAGTTGTTGGCATCCATGATATCCATGGACTTTTTCTCCATCGCCAACGAGCTCCCTGATTAAGAGCGAAAATAGAATTAACTGACTATTTGCATTTTTCGCTCGTTTCGTATCTAAGGCTTATTTTCCTGATGGGCTACCTATAACCCATGTTCGCATTCATAGGGGGAATGCCTAGAAGGCTGAGGCATATGCTCTC
>Ga0080004_1093993_pt1 | contig 46301 bp, 40 predicted proteins | sample WasSprMetagenome_FD_69207 | JGI IMG/M metagenome (GOLD analysis project Ga0080004, IMG submission 69207) | Sulfidic aquatic microbial communities from Washburn Spring, Yellowstone National Park, USA - WS (SPADES assembly) (version 2) | ecosystem: Environmental > Aquatic > Thermal springs > Hot...
CTCAGCCCTGTCATTGCTTTGGAGGTTTACAGGTTTGTTGAGCCTGGTCTTTATAGTCATGAGAAGAGGGTGGTTAGGAGGTACATGGCTTTCGCCCTAGCACTATTCATCAGCGGCGTAGTGTATGGCTACGCAGTAGTAATGCCGATAGTGTTCGCCGTAGCAGTCTGGCTGGCGACTCTCGGCGGCGCAAGCCTATACTTCTCCATACAGGAATTCTACCAAAACATTCTCCTCGGCTCCCTAGCCACGGGCATCTTCTTCATGTTCCCGCTGGCCGTACTCGCGCTGAGCAAAGCTGGGATAGTAAGCTATGAATCGCTAAACAAGAACTGGAGGTACATAGTATTCGCAGCATTCGCTCTACTCGCCTTCATAACGCCCGACCCTACACTAATCAGCGACATCGTCCTCGGACTACCCTTCATCCTACTCTACTTCTTCACAATGTGGCTAGTCAAGCGTTCAGAAAAAGGCAGTAAGCCGCCGTGAAGCTCACTGCGACCCGTCGAGCCCCTTCTCCAGCAAGAACTCCGTCTTCTGAGTCTTAAAGCCTGTGTTAGCAAGCTCCTCGACTATGACCTGCTTCGAGGAATCAACAGGAACTATCAGCTCCCTCGAGCCTAGCTGGAGCCCGACGTCTCTAAAACCCTTAAGCAGCGCTCTCAAAGCCTCCAGGGAGTTGTAGGAAGAGAGGGCAACATACTCCGCGAAGATCCCCCCGTCCTCCAAAGAGAACTCCGCAACACCCCTAACCCTCCCAGACTTGTAGACAGCGAGAGTATTTTCACCCACACGATACTTCCTGTAGATCATCCTATCAACAGGCTCCGTAAGCTCGCTCCACATAGTCGTCGGCTTATACTTACCCGGGTTGCTCCTAAGCGGTGTCTTCCTCCAGACAACCCCGTACCCTTCAGGCGCGTCCCCTGGCAAGGAATCAACACCAATACTCATGAACAGGATCAATCCGCGAACATTGTAGCCCTTCTTGAGGTAGAAGTCCAGCGCCCTCAAGTTGCTATCTTTCACGCTTAAAAGGACCCTCTCAACATTCCTCCTGGTTAAAATCTCCTCCAAGACTGAGAGAAGCTTTCCACCAATACCTAAACCCCTACACTCCGGGTGAACAGCTAAACCGTCAATGTAGACGTTCTCCCTATACTTGTACGCTAGCACAAACCCAACAACTTTCCCGCCCTGCTCAGCCACGAGAACAATCCTCCTCTTAGACCTCACCGAAAGCATTGCTCTAAACCACTCATAATCCTCCTCATCTAGACCCTCAAGACTCAGCAAATGAACCCTGAAGATATCCTCCAGGTCACGTAAAGAGGCAAAGCGAATCCTTACAGAAGACCCACTATCCTCACAATCACCAGCTAAAGAGTTCTGTAGTCAACTCATCCTATCAAACCCACCAGACAAGCCACTATCACGACCAGCTTTTTAAACCTTTCCACCCGAGACATGAAAAACTATCCGTAAGTATACGTGTCTCCTCCCACGATCACGCTGAATGTTTTCTCAATGATTACTTTCCCGGGCGCGTTCTTTATGACTATTTTCCCGCCTGCGATCACTGGTTTTTTGAGGACGCTGAGTGCGGCTTTGCCACTTGAGTATGCAGTGGCGCTGGATATTATGCCTCCGGACGAGTCATAGAGCTCAACTATCCAGCCCTGCTCCAAGCCAGTAACCGTGACTACGCGGGGGTCACTAGCAGAAGCAACGAAGTCGTCAAAACTCCTAGAGCGTTTCTGCTTATCATCATCATTGACTGTTAGCCCTGGGTACAAGCCACTAGCGCTGAGCGTCGAGACGAAAGAGTAGTTCCCGCTACTTGTGTAGATCTCAAGCGAAACCTGGGAGCCGCTACCCGTAGGAGTATAAGCCATGAATAAGGTAGCCCACCCACTAGCACTAAAAATATCCCCTCTTCCCGCACTACTGGCCTGGTTATTTTCTACCTGGTAAACCTCTAGATAGTAATTCTGCCCGTCTGTGTAAATACCGCCGAAAATCCAGCTATTCTTTTTATCACTAACCACAGCCACACCCCAGTGAACCTTGCCGTCCTGCGAAAGCTCTGTGCGAACAAGGAAATATATGGTCTCCGTGATCCTCGCAGAGGAGTCGTAGATAATAGTGCCAGCCTGCTTAGCACCTGTTTCGTCGGTACCGGTCAATATGCCTTTATCTGTGCTCCAAGTATTCGCCGGGTTCTGAGTCCAGTCAGGCAAGGTGTCAAAGCTGGAGAAGGATATCGCACCCCTGCCAAGCAGGTAAAGGTCCTTCGCGATGATAAGCATATCTTTAGTATCGTCAATGTTTCCAGTTGCTGTATTATTTACTCTCACAATCCACGTGTAGTTACCCCTGTTGGACGGCAATGTAAGCATTAGTGCCACGGTCGAATTTTGTCCAGGAGGGATACTCACATTAGTGCTTTTCACTAGGTTTCCATAACTATCCCTCACCTCCAGCACGGCAGCGCCACTACAGTTACCAACATTGCTTATGACTGCTACGAACATCTGCTCCGAGCCGGCAGGTCCAGTTACAGTTGCATTATAAGAAATGATGCTGAATTTCGCCAAAGTTGATTCCGTACTACGACGTATGGGCAGAGATACCTCAATGACCAGGGAGCTAGCCACGACCCCGCCCCTTGAGAGGACTCTGAGCACGTACCTGCCAGCCGGTAAGCTGGGCGGCAAGGGGACATTAACCACAGCGAGCGAGCCCGGCTTGAGGACGGTTACTGGCAGGTCGACCACTGCTTTTGAGAGCCCAGTTGCAGGGTCATCGAAGGAAACCTTGTCTACTTGAACCTCCTCGTCACCGATGTTCCTGATGTAAAGTATCAGTGCTTCTGAGCTCGCCGACACAGCCTCAATTTTTAGGAGACCCCCAAAACTAGTCTTAGACCCTACCGCTAAGCTTGGTAGCCAAAGCCAAACTAGCACAGCTGCAGTCATAGCGATAGCAACTAGGAGGATTACAGCGAGGATCGGCGAGACAGCTCTTTCAGTAGACATTCCCATGAATCATGAATTAATTTCCCCATATAAATTTTTTAAAATGCTTGAGTTAAGGCTCTGACACCTACTTATCTCCACCTAGAAGACATAGGCTCACTCCACTCGGTCAGCGCCCCTATCGCGTGCAGCTACCCGAGCGATCACACTCGCCTCCTCCAGCCCCTCATCAGCACTCTGGAGAGCCTTTAATGAGAAACTGTTGCCGTATACTCAAGAATTTCAGCGCAAAAATGGTACACAATAGTTTATTAACATCATAAGATTTCTTTCCAGTTCCGTGGATGATAAGAAGCATCTATGGAGTGCTCTATCGATAACAACTCTCGGCGCCTTCATGGCTGGTCTAGATGCTAGGATAGTGATCGTAGGCTTAGACGTTATCATGTCATCTCTAAAGGCGGACATCGAGCAGGGGCTGTGGTTTACTCAGGCATACATGCTCGGAAGCACCCTCATGCTGTTGCTTGCAGGAAAACTTGCAGACCTCTACGGGAGGGTAAAGCTCTACGCCTATGGATTTATCATGTTTACAATCGGTTCCGCCCTTTCAGGATTATCCTGCGCTCCAATACACTTAATTCTTTCGAGGTTTCTCCAAGGAGTAGGTTCAGGCATATTGACGACTCTTAGCGCTGCAATAATCACGGATGTAGCTGTGCGTGGACCCCTAGCCTTCGCACTCAGCATAAATGCCCTAGCATTCAGGATTGGCTCTATTCTCGGCCTGACGGCGAGCGGGCTACTGATATACTTTTTAGGCTGGAGAAGTATTTTCTACGTAAATGTTCCCATAGGCATAGTCGGCTACTACTTAACGCTAAGAAGGTTAAAGGACTTGTATAAGCCCGCAGAGAAGCCAATAATAGACTGGAAGGGATTTGCCTTGATAACACTTTCTCTCCTATCAATGTTGCTTGCCTTAACAATTTATGCATACGGGCTCCTCTACAAGAACCTGGCAGATCTCTTGCTGACGCTGTCCACACTATCACTGGTGTGCTTTGTAGTTGTGGAGCTAAAAACCAAGTATCCACTCCTAGATTTATCTTTATTCAGGATATGGAGCTTTACCGGTGGAATCATTGCACAGCTACTCAACGCAATAGCTTTCGGAGCTGTAATGCTGCTGCTAACGCTTCACCTCGAAATTGTTCTCGGCATGGACCCCTTCGCAGCTGGCATACACCTACTGCCGTTTGAACTGTCATTCCTAGTATTCGGCCTACTCAGCGGGAAACTTTCCGACAAATACGGCTACACAAGATTCGCCCTGACGGGGCTCTTCATCGGCAGTGCTGCCCAGTTCCTCCTAGGAGGGCTCACAAAAGAAACTCCACTAAGCCAAGTAGCCATGTACTCCATAATTCTTGGAATGGGAAACGGTCTCTTCATGTCCCCAAACACGAGCTCAATCATGAGCTCTGTCCCGCCACATAGGAGAGGAATAGCCTCAGCTATACGAAGCGTAATCTTCAACACCGGGATGACGATCAGCCTCAATATAACTGTCCTCCTAATAGCCTCCAGAATTCCATACCATCTAGTAACGCAGCTTATAGTAGGCGCAGAAACCATGGCAGGCGACGCAGCCGTAAGCAGGAGAGTACTCGCAGAAGCCATAGGATACACATTCAAAGTTCTCGGAGTCGTTAACCTCTCCGCCGCAATCTTCTCAATTACAAGGCTTAAAACAGCTTCGGGCACCCAGGAAAAGCACAGCCATTCGAGATAACCATAGCTGAAACTTAGCCTATGTTTCAAGTATCAGCTTATCCAAAACTGAATCCCGGTTCCCAACGAAAAGTCGTGCCGCAATATTCATGGGAAAGGTAGAGAGACAAGATAACTCGCAATAAGCTTCTTTTAGAAGCCAGGGAATCAGCCATTCCTCATATTGGTCGTCAAAAATCTGCAGATAACGAAGTAACTGGCAAAACTATATAACCTGTCGGTTGTAAGTTAAAATGTGAAGACTATACAGCTAAGAGATGAGACTTACAGGATGCTCTCAAAGCTAAAAGAAATTAAAAAAGCTAAAACCTTTGACGATGTAGTCTTTGAGTTACTGATTAAGGAGCTTGGCGTCGAACCAGAGATGTTTGGTGTAGACAAAGGAAAGATAAAGCCGTTCTCTCCCGAGGATAGGATGGAGGACAGAGAATGGTAGTCTACGACACTTACGCCTGGATAGAGTACTTTCTCGGCTCCAGCAAGGGAGTAAAAGTAAAAGAGCTATTAAAGAAAGGAGGCTATACACCCTCAATTGTCCTAGCAGAAATCTCCAGGAAGTATCTAAGGGAGGGATTCAGCTCACAGGACGTTAAGAAGAGGCTCCTTTTCATAGAGACAAAGACCAAAGTCGTCGAGATATCCGTCGAAATCGCGTTAAAAACCGGGGAAACATACCCAGAGCTCCTCCAGCACGCAAGGAAAATTAAGGAGAGGCAACCAAGCCTGGCCGACGCTATAGTTTACTCGACCGCACTCCTCCTAAACAAAGACCTCGTCACTGGAGACAGGCTCTTCAGAAACTTGCCTCACGTGCTTTACATCGGAGACTGACGCTTGTTGCGGAGAGAAATGCCAGTAATCCTCGCCGAATGCATTATTCTACCCTTGGCGTACCGGTATGGCTCAAAATAAAGTGTTAGCAGCGTGTTCTGGTCTCCGGAAAACTGGGTCCCTTAGAGTGCAAGCCTGAAGACTCACGGCGACACCGAGCTCCCTTGGTCACAAACGGGGTCATCAGGCTGCTTCTCGCGCATGCTCTCTAAGCATTAGCGCGCCGCGTGCAGATGACCATGCATTATAGCAAGCAAAGACATCTGACTGTGAGCTACGTCCATTTCTATGAATGTCTAATACGAAATCTTTAAACCCTAGAAAAATTTTGCAGCATCGATTATTCATGCGAGCTGATTATTCGCCCCTGAAGGTTCTAACATTCTCCATTCTGGGAAACCTAGCAGTGTTCATTGCGAAACTATTGGGGGGTATCCTTTCAGGGAGTCTTGCACTTTTAGCTGATGGGGCAGATTCCTCTCTAAACGTTTTCAGCAGCAGTATTGCCTACTACTATTACAAGGAATCCCAGAAGCCACCAGATACAGAGCACCCCTATGGTCACGAAAAGTTTGAAGTCTTCGGGTCCCTATCAATCCTTCTCCTCATGGTCCTTACCTTCTCTGCCGTCGGATTCCTTGCCGTCCACAGGTTGATTGAGGGGGTCCCAGAAAAAATAGACCCTATAAGCATTGCTTTTGCTATCTTCTCACTCGCATTAAACGTATCAGTTTCAATGCTCCTAAGAAGATTCTCTAATGAAAGTCTTCTAGCCTCAACAGAGTCAAGACACATATCCCTAGACGTAGCAGAAGGAGCCACAACCCTTGCAGGAGTAACACTCGGCTCGTACCTTTCAAGCCTATACGACTTGTTCGCGGCAATAGTAATCCTAGTCATAGTCACATACTTCGTTGCAGAGACACTGAAAGATCTAAGAGAACAAATAGTTGACACGTCTCCAAACATAGAGCTATCCCAAATAATAGAAGAAGCCATAAAAAATAGCCAGCAAAACATCCAGTACCACGCGTTGCGCGCCCGCAAATCTGGAAGAAAGATATATGCAGACCTGCACCTCGTCGTCCCAAAAGAACTCTCAGTAAAAGAGGCACACAAAATATGTGATGAAATCGAGAACAAAGTAAAGGAAAAGCTCGGAGAAACCGTAGACATCACTATACACGTTGAACCAGCAGAATAAACATAGCACCAAAAATAAATACTTCAGCCGCTTTAACTTTACGGATGATGACGCCGTCCCAGTAGCAAAGGACAGATGACTACCTCGCGACGAGCTGACTGTGCGTGCATTTTTGCAAGGAGGATTTTGAAGCGCGCGCACGCTGAAGATGTATGCGTGGACAATTTCGATATAGAGATGACTAGAGAGGCGCCCGGTATCCTGGCATACTGGCATGGCTTATCCCCCTTAGGGAAAAGCCGCAGTCCGGCAATCACTCTAGGGTCACTCGCGCGAGACTGAGGAAGGGTGAGGCTCTGTGAAGGCCGACTCCATGACGCCTCTAAGCCCTACAGCAACACTGGGTGCGTCGCGCGCTTCAAAATAAACGTTGGAAAGCTTATAAATTCGCCTGCTGGATATTTATTGGCATGGAGGGAATTGTAAAGAGTGTACTTTACACATTGGCGATAATTGTAGCCTTCGTCGGAGCATTTTTTGAATTCTTCGAAATAGAGAGGAGAGGTCCCTCAGGGTAAAGAGAAAAGATAAGCCGAACACTATTACGGGGACTTGCTCCCTGCTCTTCGGTCTTCTACTCTTCCTCGCAAGCCTCCTGTAAATACGCAGTGCGAGGTGAAAAATAGCACTGTTTATGATAGCCAAGATTAGGAGAGACCCGCACCCTCTCTAGCGCATATAACTCTTTTAATAGCTTTTATAGAGCTTTCCAATTAAAAAAATTTTAGTTTTTCAAATTGACCTGTTGACATTGAATTTTTTACATTAATTCCAACATAATATTTAAAAGTCCTCATAGTTGACCAACTACTCCGATATGTCGAAACCCAGGTTAAACCGCAGGATCTTGCTTGTCAGCGTGGCAGTCGTTGCCATTGCTCTAGCAGTGGTAGGCATTATTTTTCTCGCGCCTAAACCAGCGAAATACAAGGACGTAATTGTCATTGGGACCACTGATAGCATACAGACCACTCTCGACCCTTGCGAGGCATACGACTACTTGGGCGTGAACATTATTCAAAACATGGGCGAGGGGCTATTCGTATACGAGCCGGGAACAGCTAAGATAGTTAACAAGCTTGCAGTAAGCTATACCATCAGTTCAGACAGAAAGGTTTGGGAAATAAAGATAAGGACTGATGCAAAGTTCCAGGACGGCACACCCCTAACTGCCCAAGCTGTCGTGTGGTCGTGGGAGAGGACGATCAAGCTCAACCAGGACCCAGCATTCCTGATAGGAGACTTGATTGAGAAGGCTGAAGCAGTTTCAGATGACACCATAAGAGTTTACCTAAAGCAACCCTTTGAGGAGACATACGTGAAGTCCCTACTCGCTACGTGGGTAGCCTTCCCGGTAAACCCGAAAACAACACCAATGGACGTTGTTAAGCCGCCTAACACCGTAGACATGGTCGGACCCTACAAGCTTGCAAGCTGGAAGCCCGGGGAATACGTAGAACTTGTTGCGAATCCAAACTACTATGGTGAGAAGCCGAAGACCCAAAGAGTGATCATCAGGTTCTACAAGGATGCTCAATCCCTAAGGCTAGCAGTGGAGAACGGCGAAGTCGATGTCGCCTTCAGGACGCTTTCCCCCGCAGACATCAAGGACATCATAGAGAAGGGCAAACTACAAGTTGTTAGCGGCCCGGGCATCGCACCCATCCGGTACCTGGTCTTTAATGTCAATAAGGAGCCGTTCAACGACAAGAGAGTGCGCCAAGCTATCGCCTACCTCATAGACAGAAACCCAATAGTGAACACAGTCTACATGGGTAAATTTGCCCAGCCACTCTACAGCATGGTTCCGATAGGCTTCCTCGGGCATAAGGACAGCTTCAAGGAGAAGTACGGCGACAAGCCAAACATAGAAGCCGCCAAGCAGCTGCTGAGGCAGGCGGGGTACAGTGAGGCAAACCCACTCAAGATCGAGCTTTGGTACACTCCCGTCAGGTACACCCCCGCGGAGCCAGACATCGCGGCAATAATCAAGCAGAGCCTGGAAGCCAGCGGGCTGATAAAGGTCGACCTCAAGAGCGCTGACTGGGCCACATACAGGTCACTGTTCAAGGAGGAGAAGATAGCCGTGTGGCTACTGGGGTGGTTCCCAGACTTCCTCGACTCAGACAATTACGTGAGGCCATTCTACCACTCGGGTGCAAACGGCTGGCTCCACGTTAACTACAAGAACCCGAGGGTTGACGAGCTGATAGACAAGCAGGTCCTTCAGCCCACCGACCAGAGAATACAGACGCTGGCGCAGATACAGGACATTGTGGCTGACGATGCGCCGATAATTCCACTCTGGCAGGAGGGGCAGTTCGCAGTTGCGCAGACGAATGTTAAGGGGATAGTTCTAGACTACTCACAAATATTCAGGTACTACTTGATTTACGCTGAAGTAGCAGGATAAAAAAACAGACCCCTTTTTCTGGTGCATTTAAAATGGGTTTGAAAGAATACGTTATTTCCAGGTTGCTGCTTACCCCTGCGATGCTGCTCATACTCCTGACGTTCGTCTTCATCCTACTGAGAGTCCTTCCCGGAGACCCCATTACGATGCTGGAAGGCAAAAACATCCCGGAAGACGTGCTAGCCAGGCGTAGAGCCGAGCTGGGACTGGACAAGCCAATCTACCAGCAATACTTTAACTACCTGTACTCGTTGCTGGTAAAGCTGGACCTCGGGCAAACAGCCCTAGAAAAAATCCCAGTATCATACCTCATCCTCACAAGGCTCCCTGCGACAATAGAGCTTACAATCTCATCGACGATAATTGCTGGAGCCATTGGGATCATCGTGGGTCTACTATCCGCGAGGTACCAGTACGGGAAATTCCCCTACTTTGCGAGGGTGTACTCCTCCATAGTCTACTCGATACCAGTTTTCTACCTCGGATTAATGCTTCAAGCATACGTAGCCAAGCCGGTAGGGCTGCCCACAACCGGCAGGCTAAGCCCAATAAACATGGTTCTCGCAGACACCTTGCCCGTGAGGACGGGCTTCGTGTTCATAGACTCAATCCTCTCCGGGAGACCCGACATACTGCTCGACTACCTGCTCCACATGAGCCTGCCCTCACTCACTCTTGGGATATATTTGTCGGGAGTTTTCTCGAGGGTAACATACCTCTCAGTAGAGGACTCAATGTCCCAAGACTACACCCAGGCGGCGAGGGGCAGAGGCCTAAAAGAATGGACGGTGGTCAAAAATTACGGGCTGAGGAACGCCCTCATACCCATCTTGACGATGGCCGGGCTCCAGGTAGCAGCGCTGCTAGGCGGGGCAGTACTCACAGAGACTACGTTTAACTGGGAAGGGGTGGGTCTGCTGGTTTACGAAGGCATACTGAAGCGCGACTACGCGATCGTGCAGGGGGCAGTGACCATCTACGCAGTCCTAGTCACTCTCGTTAGCCTAGTTGTTGACATTTTATACGCCTACGTTGACCCGAGGGTGAGGTACTAGTGAGGAAGCCGAGAACGTTTGGCGAGTGGTGCCTCCTCTTGGGAAGCATTTTAACCGCGGCAACCGTGCTGCTGTCACTGATTGGGGACATCGTAGCTCCGGGAAACGCTACGTCGAGCATCTTAATTATCGATGGTTCCAGGGTGGAAGTCCCCCCACTTCTACCCCCGCTTTCATCCATACAACTCGCCGGGAAAACGTACACGTTCCATCTTGGAACAGACCAGCTCGGCAGGGACATTCTAAGCAGGCTCCTAGCTGGAGCAAGGTTCGTCCTGGCAGTCGCCTTCCTAAGCACAGCCATCTCCTCCCTTGCTGGAATACTTCTAGGCCTGCTTTCGGGGTACGCTGGAGGAATGTTCGATAGGGTCGTCTCCCTCGTCATGGACAGCCTATACTCACTGCCTGGGCTGATAGTCGCTATCGCCCTCGCAGCGCTCCTCGGAACAGGTCTAGTCAACATGTCTCTAGCAATAGCCGTAGCCTACATCCCATCCTACTTCCGCATGGTCAGGGGGCAGGTGCTCTCGCTGAAGGCAATGCCGTTCGTCGAAGCCGCAAAGATCGCTGGAGCAGGCTCGCTAAGCATAACTCTCAGGCAGATACTCCCGAACACCTTCCCCTCTATCGCATCGCTACTACCAATAACGTTTGCAGACGCGATCATAACAGAGGCGGGGCTATCCTTCCTGGGGCTGGGCATAGAGCCCCCGACACCTGACTGGGGCTTCGACTTAAACAAGGGTAGGCAGTTCTTCCTAGCTGGCTACTGGTGGATAGGGGTATTCCCAGGCTTAGCCATAATTGTCACCGTGCTGGGATTCCTGCTACTAGGCGAAGGGCTAAACGAGATTCTAAACCCAAAGAAGTGGGAAGCGTGAGGCTCCTGGAAGTGCGGGAATTAAGAGTAAGCTACAATACTAGGCGGGGGAGAGTAGAAGCCCTCAGCGACGTCTCCCTCGCCCTGAACGAGGCAGAAGTACTGGGGGTAGTCGGGGAGAGCGGCTCAGGCAAAAGCACACTGGGCCTAGCGATCATGAGACTGCTACCGCGGTACGCGAAGGTGGAGAGGGGGGAGGTAATCTTCAACGGGAAGGACATACTGAAAATGGACGAGGAATCCCTGAGGCAGCTGCGTGGGAGGGAAATAGCCATAGTCTTCCAGGATCCCTACTCCTCCCTGAACCCCGTGACGAGAATAATAGACCACTTCGCCGAGCTCTTCAGAGAGCACGGCTACAACTACTCAAGGGAAGAAGTCCTGCGGACCGCGGCAGAGCTCCTCGAGAAGATGGGTGTACCGCGTGAAAAGGTTCTCGACTACCCCCACCAGCTGAGCGGAGGGCAGAGGCAGAGGGCAGCGATCGCCCTAGCACTCGCACTAAACCCAAGGCTCCTCATAGCAGACGAAATAACGACAGCCCTGGACGCGCTCGTCGAAGCGCAGATAGTCGATCTCCTAAGAGAAGTAAAGAAGGAGTACAAGACATCAATGCTATTCATAACACACAACATGGGGCTCGTAGCCCAGCTCGCAGACCGCGTAGCTGTCATGTATGCAGGCAAGCTCGTCGAGGCAGGAGAGACAGGGCAGGTAATCAGGAACCCCAGGCACCCATACACCAAAGCACTCCTCACCGCTGTTCCAAGGATCGGCGGCTCGAGAAGCCTGCAGCCGATCCCAGGAGAGCCGCCAGACATGAGGAACCCCCCACCAGGGTGCCGCTTTCACCCCAGGTGCCCGCTAGCGAGTGAAGTCTGTAAGAGGGAAACCCCCGCATTGAGGAGTATAGGTGACAGGCTTGTCGCATGCCACTACGCGTGAAATCCTCTCAGTCTCAAGGTTGAAAGTTTACTTCCCACTAAAGAGAACAATAGAGGAGGTGCTCGCCAGGAAGCAGAAGGTCTTAAAGGCTGTAGACGACGTTTCATTCTCCATGGAGGAGGGGAGCATAATGGCACTCGTGGGTGAAAGCGGCTCTGGGAAAACCACCATAGCTAGAACAGTCGTCGGACTCGTAAACCCGACGTCAGGCAGAGTACTCTTCAGGGGGAGGGACGTGTTCAGCCTGAGGGGCGAGGAGTTCAAGGAATATAGGAGAAAAGTCCAGATGGTCTTCCAGGACCCCACAGTCAGCCTAAACCCGAGGATGAAGATAGGCGAGCAGGTAAAGTACCCATTAGACGTAAACAAGGTAAGCACACCGGAGCAGAGGAGAGAAAAAGCAATAAAGACACTCGAAGCAGTAGGCTTAACCCCTCCAGAAGATTTCTACAACAGGTACCCCCACCAGCTGAGCGGAGGGCAGAGGCAGAGGGCGGCGATAGCCAGAGCACTCATACTCGACCCAGAGCTACTAGTAGCAGACGAGCCAATATCAAACATCGACGTCTCAGCGAGAGCGCAGATCTTAACCCTCCTACGAGAACTCAAAGACCAATACCACTTGTCCATCCTCTACATAACGCATGACCTCTCATCGGCGTGGGCGATCACAGACAAAGTAGCAGTAATGTACCTCGGCAAAATCGTCGAAGTAGCCCCCACCACTGAGATCTTCAAGGAGCCACTACACCCCTACACACAGGCACTCATGTCCGCCGCTCCCATCCTAGGCGAGCACACCCCCGGCAAGAGACTTGTACTGAGGGGTGAAATACCGAGCCCCATAAATCCACCGCCCGGCTGCAGGCTCCACCCCAGATGCCCCTTCGCCACGGAAACCTGCAGGGAGAGAGAGCCTGAAATCCTACCAATAGGGAAAGACCACACAGTCGCTTGCCACCTGTACTCCAAGAGCTAGCGCGCGGGAAGCATTCTTACATATATAAAAGGTATATTTTGGGTCCTTGAAATTACTGCTGGTAGGCGTTTCGAGCGCGCCTAGCTGCTGCATAGTCTGGGACAGGGACCTCGCTGCTCTTACGAGGCTTCCAATGCTTCACCTAGAACGGCTGGAAAGCATACACGATGACGCGAAGCACGAGCTTGGCTTCCACAAAGTCCAAAGGCTTCCAAAAGAGGCACAGGTTCCTCAGCGAGCCCATTCCCCAGCGGAGCGGGGAACCGTAATCACGGCCCGCGAGCCACTGGGGCTCCCGCGCGCGGGACCGAGGAGGGTGTGAAGCCCGGCAACGAGCAAACCCCATGAAACCCCAAGCACCCAGCAACAACTGGGGCGCGGTGAGGGGCACCCAAACCAAGAAATGACGGGCGCTATGAGGGTGCGCGCAAGAGCTAGCTAGGGCAGCAGGAATTTTTCAGCTATCTCTATAAACCCGTCACTGTACGGTTTACTCGCAACGTAATCTACACTCCTCTTTACCTCTTCAGGTGCATGTGATGGACAGGCAGAGAAGTCTGCCACCCTGAACATGTCAATGTCCACTTCGCTGTCACCAATAGCAACGACTCTATCGGGGTTTTCGCCAAGCATTTCAAGAACCCTCCTAACACCAAAGCCCTTGTTTATGCCTGGGGGGTGGACATGCAAGGCAACACCACTATACCTAACCTCCAGCGACATCTCCTCAAAAATGCTCCTAGCCCTGGAAACAGCGAAACCCGGGTCAACACCCCCCTTAATAATAAAAGCCACATCAACAAAGCGGAACAAGTTTTGCCAAGTGTCCTCTAGGCAGCATGAAAGCTCCTCCAATGCAGTCCTAATCACCTTTTCCTTGTCGATGCTGCCCAGCACGTGAAAAGCTTTGTCATAACCAACCACTCCGCCGTTCTCGGCAACAACCACGCCGGAGCTGGGGAGATACCTCGCTAAACCGTAAACGATTGGGTAAGCAGTTGCGCTGGCGAAAGCCACAAGATAACCCCTGCCAACTAGCCTCTCGAGGATGCTCACAACCCTGCTACTCACCTTCCTGCTGCGGTCAGTGAGCGTCCAGTCAACATCAATGAACACGGCTGTCCTCATCAAAACCAAAGACCCTATAATTACTGGTTCTAAAACCTTTCTCAGGGCAACGCATTTTTCGCAAGTGTTTAAAAACCGGCGGGGGGGGGACAATAAACGATAAAAAAATATACTAGTGGCGAGTAATTAGCAATGTGGTGGAGGAGAGAAAACTGAGCCCGTACCACATGGGAAGAATAATCGTTAACAAAAGAAGTAACCCCTTCTTCTTCAATATCACTCTGTCCCCTGAAGCTTACCGCGCCATAGGAGTATTACAGGAAATCATAAGGCTCTTCCCCGAGGAAAACGTCCCAATACTCTTATGTAAACTCTCCATACCTCACGGGGAGCCCTCGGAAAACATTAGGGTGATAGTCTCAGCCGACATACGAGACCCCAAGCAGGCTGAGAGGATAGCTTCTAAGCTGAGGCGGGTCAGGTACGTAAAGGAGGTAGACTACTCGCCGCCAATAATCCCCGGAGTGGGCATCGACATGTGGAGCTTCCCGCCGATGATTCGCGGCGAGAGGGCAGCAATCTTCAGCGAGTCCATCTTTAAGTGGTTATTCAGGTTCGGCTGGGAGAAAATAGGCTCGGGCTACGGGGGCATACTATACAGGAGCTTCTTCGAGGCTGGGCGGGAAGCTTATGAGAAATTCTACTCGAAGGTGGCGACGAGCAAAGAAGAGCATGTAAAGCTCCTGGAGGAGACAATGAGGCTGCTCGGCTACGGAATCCTAAAAGTTGTAGAACTCACGGACAAAATAGCAATTTTCCGCATATACGACAACCTGGAATGCAGGAGCCTCATGGGTGTTGAGGGGGCTGAGAACGCGATGCTCAGAGGGCTACTTGCAGGCTGGCTCTCAGGCTACTGGGGCGTAGACATATACTTCATCAGACCCAAAGAAACCAGGTGCATCATACGAGGAGACCCGTACTGCGAGCTAGAGTACAGGAAGGAGAAGTACGAGCCACTAGTCTAAGCCTATGGCTTAATGCCGAGCGCGCGGAAAACCGACGTATATAATATCAGGCCAAGTGAGACAAAATGCATGATCAGGGGAGACCCATACCTACTAACTAGAATGCAAAAAAGAAACACTAGTGTAAAAATAGTAGGATTTTCTTTATAATTCTCTTATGCCACTTGCTCGAGGGACTGCTATGACGCTTGTCTCTTAAAGTCGTAGAGAAAGGCGACCCAGCGCGCGCAACTTTATGATAGAGATTTCGCAGGAAAATATCTTTGGGCTTCGAAGAGCTGAAAAAAGGAAGCGTCTAAGTGGTCGCCTAGCCGTGTCGCCGAGGTCACCGGTGTAAATGTGTCTTCTGTCAGGCGCGCGGGCAATAGAGGGGTCCTTCGAGAACCTAGTGGAGGGGGAGTATTGAGGCTCAGGACGCGTCCACTAGATGAGTACCAGACGCCTAGCGGGAAGATAGAGCTATACTCAACAACTGCCATTAAACTCGGCCATAGCCCTTTGCCAGAGATGGAATACGTTAAGGGCAAGGGCTTCGTTCTCCTCAACTCTGCTACCCCAAAGTATACACATACACAGTTCCGCGACGTCTACGGGCCTATACCAGCCATTGTCCAAATAAATCCAGAGGACGCCAAGAAGTTTGGCATAAGGGGCGGAGAAGAAGTGGTGCTCTACAACGAAAACGGGGAAGTAAGCGTCAAAGCACAAGTAGTCGACAAAGTGCCCAGAGGGGTCTTGTGGTCTCCAAGACAACTTGTAGACATAAATGGTAGGCCCAGAACACTCTCGTACCCATGACAACCCAGAAGATAGGTGGCGGGCCGGTCTTCAATTCTGTAATGGTATATTTGAGGAAACCTAATTCCACTGGCTAAACCGTTGGACAGCGAAGAAGATATTAGGCAGATTCAACAGTATAGTTTCGAGACAAATGGAGATAACCAGCCCCCTAGTAAACTTTCTTGTAGTGGTCGCGGCGCTCATCATCGCTATTGCCTCAACATTCTTTTACCCTGCATCTTACTCCATCTTTGTATTCCTGCTTGTCACTGGGTCGTGGCTCGTCTTGACGGCTTTCCTTACAAGGAGAAGACGCGGTGTGACAAGGTATCCTGCCAGCGCTGTTCGCTCCCTGTACGGTGGCCTAATACTCTCTGTTTCTGCTGCGGGCATCCTTTTCCTCAGTTCTGTGGACTGGAGGATAGCGGTCATAGTCTTTCTAGCGGGTATTGGTTTAACAGGCGTAGCTTTCTATCTGCTAGCGAAACAATAAATACATGGTGAATTCCTTTTCTGTATGGCTAGGCTTCCAGACCAGTTCCTAGAGTGGAACTACTATGGCCGTAAGAGGCTTCTCGAAAAGCTAATGTCAGGAGGCATGACCCGCGAAATGGCTGTAGAATTCATGAGGCATACACCTGTCCTCGTAACGGCGGCAGAGGTTGACGGCAGAATCGAGGTAAATGGGAAGGTAGTGGGCTCAGGCTACGTTGCAAGCAAGGACTACCTTAGTGAAAAAATCAAGGTCTTCAGGGAGCACATCAAGGAGTCAGACGAGAAATATAATAGTGGAGTCAGCTACGACAAATTAGAAGAAGAACATCTTCACAGGGGAGTAAAGCTCCTCCTGGAGCATATTTACCTAGAGAAGGAGAGGGCTCACCGAGAAATAGACTTCGAGGTCCTCGCAACAGTAGAGCTGGCAAAGCGTAGCCCCCACTCTTCTAAGCATACCTGGAGCCTGATCCAGAGGAACCCCCACGTAAGCCTAGTTTTTTACCAGCTTCCAGCTCTAAGCTATGAAATCAAGGGCTATGCATCCATCCACATAGACGACCAACTACACGAGTTTGTCACCCTTGTGCACGACTCCTTCCACTACACTCCGCCCCATGGGAGAAGCGATAGACCTGTCTACGTAATCCACGTTGAAGAGGTCTACGACAACAGCGCCAGTCCTAAAGGGTTTGGAAGAAGGCTCGTATAAGAAGGTTTAGTTGTGGATGCTACCTTAACAGCTTTATTGTTTTCACCTCGAAGGGAGACATGTCTAGCAACAATTCTCCACCCTCAGACTTCACCTTGCCCAATGTGCTCAGCTCGGGTATGTCTACTTCCAACGCCTCCCTAAAGGAGGCATTAACCCTTACCTTCACATAGACCCTTCTGCTGTGGGGGTTATACAGCCTAATAACGAGCCCATCACCGTCTTCAGCCTTCTTGAATGCCCCCATCAACACCTCTGGTGGGTCAACAGTAATGAAGCTTTCGCTTGTACCCGGAGAAGAACCAGTTTCGAAGACCACAGGCTTGTGGAGAACCTCGGCGGACACGAAGGGAACCCTCGCCTCCTCGTAACCACCTAGGTGGGGGTACAGGTAGTAAGCGAACTGGAACTCCCCCACGTCGCTCCACGGGTTAGGGAATATCGGGGACTTCACAAGGCTAAGGCTAACGTTGTCTTCCCGAACAGAGTAGCCGTGCCTGCCCGGAGAAATGATCGCAAAGCCAACCTCGCCATTGGAGATGTCCACCCAGCGGAGGGCGGGCGCCTCGAACTTGGCTCTTTCCCAGCTAGTCTTCCAGGAGGGGCTCCTCTCAACGACGCCGTAGGGCGTCTCGAACACAGCCCTCGTGGGCTTAAATGAGGGCGTAAACCACGCCTTGAGGAGGTAGCCCCTGTCAAGCCACTCGAGCGTAGTCTTGAACTCTACTACGGGGCTCGCGTCGTATATGCAGACTGCTTGCCTAATCCTCGACTTCTTGAAGCTCTTCTCGTACTCGATGCACGCCTGTAGCGGCCCCCTCGAGACGACCCTGGGCTTAGACGCCACCTTCACCTCTTCCCACTGCGTCAAGAAGTCGTCAGTAAGCTCCCATGCGTCAAACAACCCCGGCTTATCAACATGGACTCTGAGAGCGTTTGAGGGGGAGGACAGCACATCCCTCCCGCTCGGCAGCAGCCTCAGGTACCCGACTTCGCCGTCCACGGTGATGAACAGCTCGAGAAGGCTGTTTGAGATCAGCACGCCCCCCTCCCTCTCCTCTACTCGTACTGCTCCCTGCCCCGCGCACCTCTCCTCACCTACTTCGAATGCTCTGTACCCTGTGGGCGGCAGCTCGACTTCGACAAGCAGCTCTTTCCCATAGTCCTGGCACCTGGCACCCTTAGGCTGTAACCGCCTAGGAACACTCACTATCGCCCTGCGCCCCCACGGAAGCTGGTTGAAGAAGCCCACGCTCCCCGAGCCCCCTCCGGAAAGGATCCCAAGGCTTTCCCTCTCTACCTCGCTCAACTCTTGAAGAGTCCTCGACAGCTCTCTCAAGGCTTCATCGTAAACCTCCTTAATTGATGAGCCGGGCAAAACATCGTGGAACTCGTTGAGGAGCACCGTTTTCCAATGTTTCTCAAGCCGCTTGCTGTAGTCCTCTCCAGCCCTAGCGTAAGCTAGGGTTGCGAGAACCTCTGACGAGTAGAGCTTTTCTTCGCACCTCCACACAAGCTCCTTCACTAGCAGGTTCGTCGTGTACGTCCCCCTATGGAATTCGACGTAGAGCTCATCACCCCACACAGGCAACCTCTCCCTGACCTCCTCAACTCTTCTGAGGTAGTCCTCCTCAGAGAAAACGACGACGCCGGGCAAACCCGGCACCTTCGACATGAACGGGAAGCGCTCGAGCATCTCCCTGGTCGGCCCCCCTCCGCCGTCGCCGTAGCCGTACGCGTAGGGAACAAATGGTGCCACATCCTTCTCCTTGTACTTCGACCAGCACTCCCTAACACTCATAGGCGTAAACATTTCATCGTAGCTGCTCAAGAGGATGTGGACGGGTATCGCTGACCCGTCAACGCCTCTCCAGAGAAACGCGTGGTGGGGGAAAGTATTTGTATCATTCCACAAAACCTTGTGCGTGACGAAGACCTTTAAACCACTCTTCAGCAGGAGTTGGGGGAGAGAGTATGCAAACCCAAAGCTGTCGGGCATCCAGCCTACTCTGCACAGCCTGCCGAACCTCGAGTAGAAGTACCTCTGACCGTAGAGGAACTGCCTAGCCAGGCTCTCGCCTCCGACGAGCTGTGCATCACTCTCGACCCACATTCCCCCCACTGGCACCCACCTTCCCTCCCTCACAAGCCTCCTTATCTCCTCGAAGATCTCCGGGTAATCCTCCTCTACCCACTCGTAGTAGAGCGCTGAGCTCTGGGCATAGACAGCCTCCCTATACTCCCTCAAGAGCTCGACCATGTTTGAAAACGTCCTGGCAACCTTCTCCCTCGTCTCCCCCAGGGGCCAGAGCCAGGCAGCGTCAATGTGGCTGTGACCGACTGCGAGCACCTCCCCACCAAGCCTGCTGCTCTCCCTCAATTTTTCCAGCTCGGGGAAAACAACGCTCTCCACTCGTTCACAAGCCTCCCTCAACTCGCCCACATCGGCGGCACCTATGTCCCTCACCTTGCCTGCCAGCACTCCAGCGCCGTAAACCCCTGATAGCCAGTGGTAATCACTGTACCTGGCTGGAATATCCCCCCTAGCGACACCGTTCACGCCGTCGTACAAGAGGCTAAAAGCAACCGTTATCTGCAGAATGCTTGGAGTAATGGAGATTCCCTTCAAAGAGTTTAAAAGAACCTCCTCCAACCTCGCCCGCAGAGGGTCTCCAGCTGGGAGAGCCTTCACGTAGTCGATCAGGGAAAGCAGGTTTAGGGAGAGATAGAAAGCCCTTGGATAGACTTCCGCCAGAAAGGCTCTCTTGAAGCAGAGGCTCCAATCATGGTAGCCGAACATCCTCCTTATAGAAGCCCTTATCCTTATGTTCCTTGTTCCAGGCTCCAATGGGAAATATGTATGCGCATCATCAATCCCCCCATAAAGCCTGCCATCCACCTCCAGGGTCGCATTGCCGCTCAAGACAACCTTAAAGAACCACCTGTACTCACTTGACGGGACCCTAGCCCTAGCCTCAAACAAGTACATCCTGCCTGGCTCCGCCTGGATGTACAGGGGCAGGAAAACCTCTCTACCATTTAGCCTCCAAACAAGCAGAGGAACATACCTCTGAACAGAAGCTGATAATAAGTCAAACAGCCTCCTCTCTGCATCCCAAAGCCTCATAATATCCACACCTAGGAATCTACGAATTATTAAAATTTTTAATTATAACATAAAAGTAACAATCTTTATTGCTACTTACATCATCCTTAAGGTAAAGTGAGACAATTTTTATGGGTAAAATAGGGCAGCATGCCGGCGTGGGAAGGAAAATGCCCGTAGACAAGCCTTAATCCCCCTCTTATAAAGGGTGCTATTCATGTAGGGTCAAGGGTAACAAAGCCAAAAACGATCTGGGAAGCCTTAGATTTTTTAGTGTACTCCAAGACCCCATAGGGGACTTTCGGAAGTTTGAGCACACCTTCTGCACCACTCGTCCAAATGTTGCTGCGGGGAAAATAAGGATGTACTGAGGGTGCGCACGCGGGCACGCAACATTTATACGTGAGCGCAGTAAACCTTACTCGCGCACGAGGTTGGAAGCATGTGTGAAACAGACGTGTACATAGCTGATGCGGATAGTGAAAAGCTTTTCGCCAAAGAGGTCGCATCCATGACGCCAAAGCAAAATGGCTACATCTTTGTGGACATCTACGGTAGGAAGTACGAGGCCGACAACGTCGAGATAGCATACATAGATTTCATAGGGCATAGGGTTGTGCTGAGGAGGCGCTAGAGCAGGTGAAGATCGTCCTCGTTGGGAAGGGCGGTGTTGGAAAAACAACTGTAGCTGCGTGTTTAGCTAGGCTTATTGGAAGAAGTGGTTACAGCGTCATAGCTGTTGATGCTGATCCCAGCTTGAATCTTGCAAGAGCTCTGGGCATAGGTTCTAGCGTTGCGAACTCGAGACCTGTTCTGTTTGATGAGGCGTTCATAGGGGAGAGGACGGTTCTTCCCAACGGGGCTTACAGGTTAAACCCCAAGGTGGATGACGTTGTGGAGAGGTACGGCGTTAGGGGGCCCGACAACGTGACTCTGCTTAAACTGGGCTACATAAGGAAGGGCGGTGCTAGGTGTCTCTGCCCGGAGTACGCATTCCTGAGAGCGCTGCTCTCACACCTGATCCTCGGCAGGAGGGACGTAGTTATAGTAGACATGGTTGCAGGACTGGAACCAATGAGTAGGGGTGCTGCCAGGGGGGTGGACATGATGATCTGCGTAACAGAGCCTACAGCCAAGTCGATAGATGTGACACGAGAAATTTACAGGCTATCTAAGGACATTAGCATCAGGAACTTTGCCGTTATAGGAAATAAAGTGGTGTCGGAGGAAGATAAGGCATTCATAGAAGAATCTCTGAGTGGAGTAAGGATACTGGGGCATCTACCCTACGATGAAAGCGTCGTCAAGGCAGATAGGCTCGGCGTATCCGTCCTAGACTACAATCCAAGCTCACCAATAATTGCAGAGCTGGACAAAGTGAAAGAATTTATAAGTAAGGCTGAGTAAATCTCCGCCGTAAAAGCCAGCTTCAGGTGCACGCCATGTCCGTGCCATTTAAGGATGTTAGGGTAAAGCTCGAGGAGTTTAAGAGCGGCTCTGCCGAAATCAAGGGGCTTGATGTAAGTATTGGTTACGTCGTTGAAGAGTGGGAGGAGCCCCAAGGCCCATCACCATTCCCGTCAATCGCTACCCTCAGGAAGTGGGACCACGCACTGCTGGGCAGGTATAAGCCCCTCTACCTGCCGTACTGCGATCTTTGCTGCCTCTGCACGTATGGTAGGTGCGATTTATCCAGAGGCAAGAGGGGTTCTTGCGGGCTGGACCTCTCGGAGCAGCAGTCGAGGCTAGTGACGCTGGTATGCTCAATAGGCGCTGCAACGCATACCAGCCATGCCAGAGAGCTACTAGATAAACTCATTGAGAAGTTCGGCGAGGATTGTCCTATAGACCTGGGGGGCGAGGTTTACGTGGAGATGCCTGTAACAAGGCTAGTAACAGGTGTTAAGCCGAGGACGTTAAGAGACTTGAAGATCGTAGTGGAGTACATTGAGAGGCAAATCGTTCAGACACTTTCAAGCGTTCATACCGGGCAGGAGGGCGACTGGAAGGACTTTGAGTCAAAAGTCCTCCACCTCGGTATGCTGGACCACGTGGCAATGGAGGTGGCTGACGCCGTCCAGGTAGCAGCTCTAGGCTTCCCAAAAGCAGACCCCGAGTCCCCCCTCGTGGACCTGGGCATAGGCACTGTAGACTCTTCAAAGCCTGTAATCCTCGTTATAGGGCACAACGTCCTGCCCTCAGCAGCCATTATTGACCATCTCGAGGAAACAGGGCTGAGGGACAAAGTGGAGGTTGTGGGGCTATGCTGCACAGCGCACGAGATAACGCGCTATGAGAAGAAGAGAGCCAGGATTGTTGGACCGATATCGTGGCAGCTGAGATTTATAAGGACGGGCGTGCCCGACGTTATCGTCATTGACGAGCAGTGCATATACACGAACATTGTGGAGGAGGCTAAGAGTGTGGGAGCAGTGGTTTTAGCCGCCTCGGACAAGGCTTTGAGGGGGCTCCCTGATAGAACTCACGCCTCCCCAGACGGCGTTGTAGAAGAGCTGATATCAGGCAGGATACCTGGAGCCGTCGTGCTGGATGAAGAGAGGCTTGCAGTAGTAGCCGTCGAAACGGCCTTAAAGTTAGCGCCGCTGAGAGCGAGGTACAAGTGGAGCCTGCTCGACGAGAAAGCTATAGTCGAATACGCGAAGAAATGTGCAGGGTGCAGAAACTGCGAAAGAAACTGCCCACAGAACCTGCCGATATCAGCAGCGATGCAGAGAGCGGCTAAGGGAGACCTCTCAGCCTTGAGGTCCCTGTACAGCAAGTGCTTCGCGTGTAGAAGATGCGAGTACGTGTGCCCCAGGGGTGTACCAGTGCTGTCGCTGATCTTGGCCGCGTCCAAGGACGTCATGGCGAATGAGAAGTACAAGTGTAGAGCCGGTAGGGGTCCAATACAGGATACGGAGATCAGGGCTGTCGGCAGGGACGTCGTGCTGGGCACGATACCGGGGGTCGTGGCGTTTGTCGGCTGTGCCAACTGGCCTGATGGGGCGGGGGACGTGGCTGAAATGGTGAGAGAATTTGCATCGAGGAGGTACATAGTCACGGCTTCCGGGTGCTCGGCTATGGCTATAGCAATGTATAAGAACGAGGAGGGGCAGACACCTTACGAAGAGTTTTCCGGAGCTTTCGAGGCGGGCGGCATCGTTAACGTGGGTTCTTGTGTGGCAAATTCCCACATAGCTGGCGCTGCGATAAAGATCGCGAATATATTCGCAAAGCTACCGCTGAGGGCAAACTACGCCGAAATAGCTGACTACATTCTGAATAGGGTCGGAGCCGTCGGGGTAGCATGGGGCGCCATGAGCCAGAAAGCCGCAGCTATAGCTTCTGGCTTTTGGAGGCTCGGCGTACCTGTTGTTGTAGGCCCACACGGGATAAAGTACAGGAGGATGTTGCTGGGGGATGTGGAGAACGAGGAGGCGTGGTATGGGTATGATGCCGTAACTGGCGAGAAGGTGTGGCTGGGGCCAGCCCCCTCCCACCTGTTCTACGCTGCGGAGTCTAAGGAAGAGGCTATGGTTATGACTGCCAAGCTCTGCATAAGGCCCGCAGACACGCCACAAGGCAGGGCTATCAAGCTCACAAACTACGTGTCCCTGTACAAGAAGTTCTATGGGGGAGATAAGCTACCACCAGACCTGCACTTGTACGTGAGGACCGAGGCAGACGTACCAGTACCATTCAGGGAGGAGATACTGAGGCACCTCAAGGAGGTTGCGTGGGAGGAGAAGCCATCTACCTCAAACCCAACACTGCTTGAAGACATCATTGAGGTGTATAGGCGTAGAAGAGAGGGGAGATGAGCATGGCCCTGGAGTACTGGCTCTATGGGGATATACCTCCCGGACCAATAAAAGCTTCGGTGATCACGGACGTAAAGACCGTACCCGACATAGTCAAGAAGTACAAGAGTAAACTACTAGCAATAGGGTCGCAGTTAACGAGGTTAAGTGAACTCGTAGCGCCGGATCTCGTGGATAGAGTGATATCGATAGCGCTGGGTATGAATGCCTGGATATCTACATCTTCACCAGCAATTGTGAAGGCTCTTGATGCCATGGGTATTGGGAACTACGACATCACATTTCCACTCGAGCTCGTTCAGAGGGTCTCGAGGAGGGGTGTAGAATTAGTGGTGCTGATAGGCTACCCCTACTCCTACGAGTGGCTCGTCCTAAACTACCTTAAACACTACGCACCAGCCGTGAAGACGCTGACCTTAGAGCCATACGCGCAGCCAAACGCCACGTGGACCCTAGCATCCCTACCTCTCCCAATGTGGTACAGGAACATATGCAGCCTGGAGGAATTGCTAAAAAAGGCTTAAAAAGCCATGGGTATGTGTTGATGGAAAGAGGGGTGAAGGGTAGTGCCCGTTAACATCACGCTGCTAGAACTCGTAAAGCTGCCTGAGGACGTTAAGATCCAGGTATTCGAGATCCCCCCAGCACCCCCGAAGGGCGCTTTTAGTGATATACCTGTTGACGTTGGGCCCCAGTACGAGGGGCAGAGGGTTAGAGGTCCCGAAATGTATGTTGAGCTTGGAGGACCAAAGGTTAAGTACAAGTTTGAGCTGTTTAGGGTCAGGGGGCTTGAGGAAATTGAGGATGGCAAGGTAATTCTTATAGGCCCCGACATTCCAGAGCTTGAGGAGGGCTCCAGCATTCCATACGCAGTTATAATAGAGGGTGCTGGCAGGGGGCTTGAGCTCGAGGGTGAGGGCGTTCTCGAGAGGAGGATTCACGAATTCAGTAACTACGTCCAGGGGTACATGCACCTCAACCAGCGGTACGATATATGGCTTAGGATAAGTAAGAGATCCGTCCAGAAGGGGCTCAAGTCATTTAAATACATAGGTACGGTTCTTTACAGGCTATTCAGGTCCGCATTTCCGATAATAGAGAAACTGAGGGTAATAATAATCACGGATCCGAGGGTTGTAGAGCTCCTCCACCCCCAGGCCGTGAAGATCTATGAGGACAGGGATCGAAGAGCGCTTGGCTTAAGAGATGAAGATGCCGACACTTTTTACTCATGCAAGCTCTGTCAATCCTTCGCGCCGACACATGTATGCATAATTACTCCCGAGAGACCGTCTGCCTGCGGTGCTATATCGTGGCTTGACGCGAGGATAGCTGCCAAGATAGACCCTAAGGGTCCTATACAACCCGCACCCAAGGGCAGGTTGCTGGATCCCGTGGGGGGCGAGTACGAGGGGGCAAACGAAGTCATTAGGAAGCTTTCCAACGGGGCAATCCAGAGAGTGAAGCTGTACTCGCTGTTCGACTACCCCCCAACGATATGTGGATGCTTTGAAATTGCAACATTCTACATGCCGGAGCTCGACGCAGTAGGTCTTGTGCATAGGGGATTTACGGGCGCCACGCCAATCGGGCTTAGGTTCACCCAAATTGCAGATACCGTTAGTGGGGGTAAGCAGGTACCCGGGTTCCAGGGAATAGGTCTCCTCTACTTGAGGAGCAAGAAGCTGTTCCAAGCTGACGGGGGCTGGACAAGGATCGTGTGGATGCCCTCAGAACTCATGCAGAGAATACTAGACGCCATACCACCCGAGTTTAAAGACAAGATTGCTACGGAGAAGGAGGCAACAACAATCGAGGAGCTGAAGAAGTTCCTCATGGAGAGGAATCATCCAATAGTACAGAAGTGGAGGGAGAAGGAGAAAGTCGAGGAGAAAGCCCCTCCAGCCCCGCCACCCGTGCCTGTGCAGCCGCAACCACTAGCTCCGCAGCTGGTCGTACAGCCTCAGGTTGTCGCAGCGCCCGCAGCACCCCAGCAAGTGGCAATCTCGCCGCTCATGGCTGGGGGTATGACGTTTGTGTTTAAGGGCGTGAAGATACGGGTTGAGAAGCTCGTCATCAAGAGGAGCGGGGCTGGTGAGGGCAAGTGAGCCGTGCATCGCCTAAGGGGGATAGAGATGAGGCGAGGGCAAGGCAGGAAGCAACAGTATACAGCCTGCTTGCCAAAATTAGTGAAGCATTGGAGAAGGGCGTTGTAGAGCTCTACGGTGTTGAGATCGAAGCTGACGAGCTCGAGTTAAGGCTGACTGCACAGGCACCACAACAGCTACCCATACCTGTTGTTGTCACGCGACCTGAGGCAATTGCAGAGGCTAAGCCCGGGGTTAAGGCTGGATATGAAGTTGCGAAAGCCGTTGAAGTTGTAGCCAAGAGAGTTGTTGAATTGGCTAGGATCGCCTTCGAAGAGCCTAAGCCCCAGTACAGCGGTAGAGTCATTGAGGTGAAACTCGGAGCCTCCAAAGATGAGGGAGGAACGAGGGGGAGAACCCACATAATCGGAGGGCACACAATGCCTGCATACTACTACCTAGCTGGATACAAGCCTCCCCACCCGCCAGTATTCGGGGGAGACGTCTTCGACATGAGGATAGCTTTGCCAAAAGCTGTAAAGCTGGCATTCGGCGACGCCCTCGATAATCCGGTCGAGTGGGCTAGGATATGGGTTGAGAAGTACGGTGCTGAAGCCGTAGATATCCACCTCGTAAGTACAGACCCCACGATCAAAGACATACCCCCAGAAGAAGCTGCAAAGACGGTCGATGCTATTCTCCAAGAGGTCGAGGTGCCAGTGGTCGTGGGTGGATCTGGGAACCCTGAGAAGGACGTCAGTGTCTTTAGAAGGGTCGCTGAGGCGTTTCCTACGGAGGGGCTCGTACTCAACAGCCTAAACCTCGACATGAAGCTTGAGGATGTGTGCCCAAGCATAGCCAAGGCAAACGCCACCGTCATAAACTTCTCGCCGATGGATCTAGACAAAGCTGAGCAGATAAACAGAAAAGTATACGACTGGATACCGAGGAACAGAATAGTGCTAGATCTAAACATCGGTGGTATAGGCTACGGCACAGAGTACGGCTTTACAGTTATGGAGAGAGCTAGGCTATCCGCTCTAATAGGTAATGAGCTACTCCAGCACCCATTCAATGTTGGGGCTGCAAACGCTTGGGGCGCAAGGGAGGCATGGATAACGATGGACCCCTACTGGGGACCTAAAGAGATTAGGGGACCCCTCTGGGAAACCCTCACAAGCCTAATATGCCTACTAGCGGGAGCCGATTACTACATGCTTGTACACCCACTATCTGTGAAGACGTTGAAAGCCATCAGGGAGTACCTCCTCTCCGAGCCCAAGCCGAAGGAGCCTGAAAAAGCCCTAGACTGGTTATCAAAAACATTACCGGTGATTTAAGTGCCCTGGAAACCTCCCACGCCCATCGATGTGTACCAGCTCCTACCAAAAACAAACTGTGGAAAGTGCGGAGAAGCAAACTGCATGGCATTTGCAGTGAGGCTCATATCCTTAGAGGTTAAACTAGAGGACTGCCCACCGCTCATTGAAGAGGAGAGGTACAGAGGGAGCTACGAAAAACTGAGAGAACTCCTCCTGCCCCCCGTGAGGGAAGTGGAGCTGAGGAGCCCTAAAAGAGCAATTAAAATCGGTGGCAAGTATGTTCTCTTCAGGCATGAGCTAAAGTACCATAACCCCACCGCAATAGCTATAGACGTGGACGACTCCATGGAGGCGGATACCGTAACCAGGAGAGTCCAAACGATAGAGAGTTTCGAGTACGAGTACGTGGGTCAGAAGCTCAAATTGGATGCTATCGCCGTGAGGTCTGTAACCGGTGACCCGAAGAAATTTGCAAGGACAGTTTTCACAGTGGCCGAAAACAGCTCTCTACCGCTAATCCTCTGCTCAACAAACCCAGTATTAATAGAGGCTGCACTGGATGCCCTCAGCCCGCCTCACCACAGACCCCTAATCTACGCCGCTACTAAGGACAACTGGAGGGAGATGGCTGAAATTGCAAAGAGATTTGATGTACCACTCGCCATCGCAGCCCCTGGAGACCTCGACATGCTTGTTTCGCTGGCTAAGACGCTGTCCGAGGGCATGGGTCTGAAGGAGCTAGTCCTCGACCCGGGATGCTTCGTGGGACCCGGAGGTCTTTCATACACAGTCAAAGCCTACTCGTGGCTCAGATACAAGGCCACCTACGATCTATGGAAGTATGCTGGCTACCCACTACTAGCTACACCCATTTCCGTATGGACCCAGATGGGCGGAGATCCAAGGGACGTGATGTGGTGGGAAGCAATACTATCAACCATGCTCATGACGCGCTACGCAGACCTGGTCATCATGCACTCCCTCGATGGATGGGTTCTGCTACCTCAAGTAATGTGGAGGTTTCAGCTGTACACAGACCCCAGGAAGCCCGTCTCAGTGCCGCCTGGTCTAAGGGAGATTGGGAAACCAGACGAGATGAGCCCCGTCCTCGTAACTACAAACTACGCCTTAACATACTCGATCGTCCTAAGCGATGCCGAGAAAGCCAAGGTAAACGCGTGGCTACTAATCGTGGATACTGAGGGTCTAGCTGTGGATGTCAGCGTAGCAGGCAGGAAGTTTGTAGGAGACAAAGTTGCCGAGATCATCAAATCCTCAGGGCTTGAGAACAAGGTGAAGCACAGGATCATGGTCATACCTGGTAAAGCTGCCAGAGTCTCTGGAGAGGTAGAGGATGCGACGAAGTGGAGAGTATTGGTGGGACCTATGGACTCCTCGGAGATTGGAAAGTGGCTGGAGAAGAACTGGACCCCGGAGAAGATCAGGGAGCTTACAGAGGAGGCGTAGAATTTAGCCGAGTATTTTTTAAACGGTAGATTCTTAAGCGCTTGAAACCGGGAGTACTTGAGGGTGTTAACTACGGCGGCTGAAAGGCACGCAGAGTGCGTTGTGCGCTTCATGCCCCATAACGTTGCCATTAAGGTGGCTAGGGGTGTCACTATCCTCGAAGCAGCGATCAAGTGCGGTATTGGCGTTAGAAGCGTGTGCGGAGGCAAGGGGCTCTGCGGGAAATGCAGGGTCATCGTGAGGAAAGGTAGAGTGGAGGCTAGGAGAAGTGATCTGCTGAAGCGTGAGGAGGTTGAGAGAGGCTACGTGCTTGCCTGCCAAGCTAGGATCGTTGAAGATGTTGAAGTCGAGATTCCCGTCGAGAGCCAGATGGGGAAGCCTAGATTACAATCATCCGTGGTGCTGCCAAGTGTCAAGCCCAAGCCTGCAATCAGGCAGGAAAGCCTCTCCCTACCTAGCCTACCCAACATTCTTCAAACGTACAGGCCTGGTGCTGGCGTTTTAGAGAAGCTTTCCGAAATTGAGAGCAGGGGTGCGCAGAGGATTTACGCTGTGCTGAGCGATGTCAAGGGGAGAATCTTAGATGTTAATGAAGGTGAGAGAGGACTCTACGGGCTGGCTGTAGATATCGGTACAACAAAGATCGCTGCAGCTCTAATCGACATTGGTGAGGGCAGGGTTTTGGATGCGGTATCCGAGTTCAACAAGCAGCTAATTTACGGCGAAGACATAGTTTCCAGGATAAGGTTCGTGCTCGATAGGAGTGATGGGTCAAGGGAGATGCAGAAAGCCGCCGTGGAGACAATAAACGCCGCAATCGACGCTTTATGCAAGAAGCATAGGGTACCGAGAGAGAACATATACATGGTTACAGCGGCGGGGAATACTGCAATGACCTACCTATTCGTGGGCCTCGACCCTTACCCGCTTATAAAATCCTTTAAAGAGCGGGCAGAAGTGCCCAGAACCCCGCACTGGCTGGAGGCGAGGGATCTGGGGCTCGGCGTGAACAGTAATGCTGATGTGTACGTGCTTCCATGCGCTGGCAGGTTCCTAGGCGGCGACGTCATAGGAGATATAATAACGGCCGGGCTGAACTTCTCTGAAGAACCAGCACTCCTCGTAGACATAGGCACAAATACCGAGGTCGTAATTGGCTGCAAAGACTGGTTCCTTGGCACGACGGCGCCCGCGGGGCCCGCATTCGAGGGTTGGGGCTTAACGCATGGAGTTAGAGCTGTTGCTGGGGCTATTGAGAGTGTCACAATAGACCCCGAAACCTGCAGGGCAGTCTATAGAACGATAGGAAATGCTAAGCCCATAGGAATATGCGGCTCAGGCTACATTGACCTCCTAGCCCAGCTCTTTGTCAGCGGCCTGATTGATGTGTTTGGAAAGTTCTACGGAGACTGCGGCTGCCCGTACATTAGGAAGGGTGAGAAGGGTTATGAGTACGTTGTCGTGCCAGCCGAGGAGACTGCCATTGGGAGAGACATCGTCGTCACCGAGGAGGACCTGTACAACATCATAGACTCCAAGTCCTCCGTCTGTAGCGCTGTGTCAATCCTACTAAAGAAGATGCTTCTCACGGTTCACAGCGTCAGCAAGGTCTACGTGTGTGGGGCTTTCGGAAACTACCTGAACCTAAACAGCGCCATGACCATAGGTATGATACCCGAGTTCACAAGCGCAAAAGTTGAGTACATAGGTAATGGCTCGCTAGGAGGAGCCATCCTCACACTCCTCTCAGAGGACTATAGAGCCGAGGCTGAAAGAGTCGCAAAGCTACTTGCATCCATCGAGCTACTACTAGACCCCGACTTCATGGAGGAGTACCAGGCAGGCTTCATGTTGCCGGGGAAAAAAGAGCTATTCCCTACGTGGAGGGACGCCAGCAGAAATATAAAGCCCTGGAAACCCCCTAGTAAGCTGAGCGTTAACCATGCCTAGGAGACCCCTCTACGCCTCGATATCTGGGAAGGGTGGTACAGGCAAAACTGTGCTTACAACACTCCTCCTCAGAGTTCTACTAGATGAATCAGCAAACGATGAGATCTTAGTCGTGGACGCCGATCCTGCGACGAATCTCCCACAAGCTCTAGGGATACAAGTCAACAAGACTATTGGCGATGTTGCCGAAGAGTTTCGAAGGGGTTTTCAGAAGCTCGATAGCTACGGCTTCGAGAAGAGCGCTCTCCTGGAGTACTACATCGCGAGGGACTGCATCGTTGAGGCGGAGAGATTCGATTTCATTGCAATGGGTAGAGGTGAGGGCGAGGGGTGCTACTGCTACGTCAACTCTCTTCTCTCGGGGATTCTAGGCAAGCTTGTCCAGCACTACGATGTTGTCCTAATGGACATGGAGGCTGGTCTAGAGCATCTAAACAGGAGACTGGATAGGCATGTAAACACATTCATCATAGTTGTTGACAACTCCCTTATGAGCTTAAAAACGGCCGAGAAAATTAAGGAGATAATTAGGGAGGTGGACCTAAAGGCTGATGAAGTATACGTCGTGGGGAACAGGCTGACGAGTAGAAGAGAAGAGGCCGTAGTCGAGTGGGCTTCCCAAACAGGGCTAAAGTATGCTGGCACAATACCCGAGGACAAAAACATAGTAGAGTATGCTGCCAATGGAGCACCACTACTAAACCTGCCTAAAGACTCTGAGGCTCTGAGAGTAGCGCACCAAATCGCAAAAAACATTAATATGATTTAGTAGCTGGAAATGTCGGTAGCAATGTCCTTTTGGGAGCTTTACTCATGGGAAAAAGTGAGGGACAAGATAAAGTCTCTGCCCGGGAGGCTGGGCTTCGAGAAGGGGGACAAGCTGAGCTTCTTCGGACTCACGCTGGATCTTGGAACGGGCGACATATACGACAATATCCTGGGGGAGCACTTAACGCGGAAAGAGAGAATCGGCATGTACTTCATCCTTTCGCTCTACGCCGAGACAAAGACCGATGTTGGGGAAAGCGGCGAACTCGTCTCTTTATCGAGGCAGCTGTGCCCCTTCGTCCACTGCCCAAACCTTAAGAGGAACATCGCCGCCCTCGAGAAGATCTTCGGGGAAAACCCACAGCTACTATATACGGTTGCGAAACCATTCGACTACAAGCCAGTAGACATAGGGGATGCCGCCATAAAGGTGTATGCACTACCACGAGTCCCGATAGTCCTGGCTGTGTGGGCTGGAGAAGAGGGCCTACCGCCGTCCTCCGAGATACTATTCGACAAATCAGCATCTCACTACTTATCAGAAGAGGCTTCTGCGGTATGCGAAGCTGCACTGGGATTAGCACGCGGCTTAACAGCCAGGCTCATACTAAAGTTCGCCAAGAACCTGCAAGTAGACGTTTCTACGATCGAGTTTGGAGGATGCGGCTACATCTGTGCAGACTAGCCCAGGCTCACGCGCGCCAGATTTCCTAGCGCGCGCTGAGGGGCGAGAACTTAGAGAAGCTCAGACTGCTGTTAAGGGACCTTGTCAATGGCTGTGCTAGGGTCAAGGGCCCGCTCTACTACAGGAGCGAGTGGCTAGGGGAGTGGAAAAATGTGCAAAAAATGACGGGCGCTATGAGGGTGCGCGCGCGCTCACTCTACTAATGTGCTTCATCACTGTTGGATACCTACTTAGGTCTCGGTGCGGGATGAACAGGGCATTCGTGAACTCCCTGCGGAAGCCTGGGTGCGCTGTCAGCTCCACGTAGCGTATTTTATTCGAGAGCTCGTCAGCGACCCTCCTCATACTTCTCGACAGGAGACACATCTTCGCACCGGCTATAGCTGTGTTTCCAACAAAGCTTATCCTGTCTAGGGGGATGTCTGGAATTAGCCCTATGAAGAGGGCGCTCTCGGGGTTCAGGTATCTCCCGAAGGATCCAGCTATGTAGAGGTGGTCTAAGCCCTCTTCTCTAACCCCCCTCTCCTCCATCAGCACCGCCACTCCTGCGCGTATCGCTGCCTTTGCAAGCAGGATCTCCTGGATATCCCTCTCGCTTACTGTTATGTCTCTCCCCGTTGCGGACTCGCCACTCCAAGCTACCACGAACCTTGCTACGCCGTTTTCCCGCCGTAGGCGCTTCGTGCTTACGTTCCTCTTGAAATGCCCGCGCTCATCTATCAGGCCACACCTAAACAACTCAGCAACGGCGTCCACAACAGCCGACCCGCACATCCCCACAGGTTTGACGCCGCCTATCGTCTCGTATTCGACTTCGTAATCCTCAGGGTCTATTCTGATCTTCTCAATAGCTCCCGCCACCGCCTTCATCCCGTGCTCTAGGTGCATTCCCTCGAAAGCTGATCCTGCGGGGGTGGAGCACGAGATGATGTCCTCCCTATTCCCCACGAAAACCTCGCTGTTTGTTCCTACGTCTATGAGGAGGCTCATATCGTCCGATTCGTAGATGCCGGTAGCCAAGACATCTGCCACAGCATCTGCACCCACGAATCCCGCAATATTCGGGAGAACGAAGACGTTTGCGAGACCATAAACCTTAATTCCGAGCTGCCTCGCCTTCACGTTTACCGATCGCCTCACCACAGCGACGTAGGGTGCAACGGCCAGCTGCTTAGGAGGGTACCCCAAGAATATGTGGTGCATTGCCGTGTTGCCCGCAACCGTGACTTCGTATATTCTGTCCCGCTCTATGCCTGCTTCCAGGCAGGCTTCTTCGATTAAAGAGTTTATGGCTTCGATAACCAATCCTTGAAGCCTCCTCAGCCCACCCTCCTCAAGAGCGGCGTAGTTTATCCTCGAGACCACGTCTTCTCCGTAAACCATCTGGGGGTTCTCGACCACCCTCACGGAGACCGTCTCGCCGGATCTCAGGTCAACCAAGTGCAAGACGAGCTTTGAGGTTCCTATGTCTACCGAGGCTCCATAAATCCCCCTCTCCTCGCCCCCCCTCTCTAACGCTATTATCTCCCTATCCATCCACAAGACAACTTTAACGTCCCAATTTGCCTCCCTCAGGATCACCGGTAACCTCTGCATAAGCTCGTGCCCCATCTCCACTTCGCCGAACCCCCTCTCCTCAAGGGCATTGCACAGCCTCTCGAAATCCGGCGTCGTATCCAGCAGGCTCGGCTTAGGGAGAACTACGCGCACGCTTCTTATCGCTGGGTCAAGCTCGAACTGCCTTAAGAGGCCCTCAGCTAGAATCCTCCTGGCCTCAAGCCTGCTCTCCGGTGGGACAAGGACTGCTACATCCCCCCTAACAATGCTCTGACACGCAAGCCTGTATCCAGCCTTAAGCTTGTCGCCAGATAACAGACGAACCTCGCTATCAGACGGCGGACTTAAATTCCTCTGATCCTTAACCACCACTAAGCACTTCCCGCACGTGCCCCGTCCACCACACTCGGACCTCACCCCCACGCCCGCTATGTGAGCAGCATCCAGCAATGTCAGCCCACGCTTTACCTCCACTTTTCTACCATGAGGTTCAAAGCAGACTACAACCTTCTCGAAGCTATCACTCGGCATAGTGGTTCCTGAGACTCTACCAACCCTTTTTAATAAACGTTAACCCGGCTGCTCACTTAAGGCTTAGAGCACGCTAACCCTTAGAGAATTTGCAGCATACCCTAAAACTTTGAACATCCCCACTAAAGCTTAGCCTTGTCTTTAATGTACTCTTAGCGGAAATGAATAGCTCTCCACGTTTAATGCTTAATTTTCTCAAGTGTTAGGCGCCCCAGTGATAAGTTTAGGAGCGTAAAATTTTTAAATAAACTTTAAGTTAGAATGTCTCGGCGAGCGCCATGAAAATCTTACACGAGTTCGTACCTACGAGAAAGTTTCTCAAGATGGCTGAAGAGACTAAGGATCTTGTTGATGGCTGGAACGTGACTGACAGTGCGGCCGGCATCCCCGCACCAAGCGGTACTGCAGTTAGCTGCGTTCTGAAGACCAAGTACCCCGACAAGGTGGTAATACCCATATTCATACTGAACTACAAGGGTCCTGTAGAGGTGGGAGCCCTAGCACTGGCTGCTGAAGCTGTAGGTTTGGATGGCATAGCAATGACTATGGGTGATGAGCCTAAATATGGGGACCCCCTAGGTCCAAAGTACTGGAAGAGGACGGAGGACGCCAGGGATTTCTTGAGGAAAGAGGTCAAGCTAAAGACCCTGAAGCTCGGATGCCTCCTATCACCGAGACCCTGGAGGGAGAGGTACGGCACAAAGGAATTTAGCGCGAGGGATATGGTTGAGAGAGTGAAGACGGGGTGGGACTTCGCGTTCTTCATGAGGCTCACCCAGGAGACCCTGCCAGCACTTGCAGAGGTATCTAGAGAGCTCAAAAGCGCAAACATACCTCTATACACGTACTTCCTAATCGAGACCCCCCGCAACGTGGAGATATTGAGGAGGATTGGCTGGAGCCCCACAACAACGATCGACAAAGCTGTTGAGTTTGCTGAGAAGCTTGAAGGCCTAGTTGACGGAATCATAGCAACGTGCGCAGGGGATTACCAGGGAGACCTGGAGCTCTTAAAGGCGCTACAGAGGGTCAGGGGGAAGTAGGTGGAACAGTGTCTGAGCTGAAGTTTAGACCCGTATTCGCATTCCTCGACACCGACAAGCACGCAAGCCCATTCGACATACTCATGACGATAGACCTTGTACCCGACGTCGTAGTGCTCAAGTACGAAAACGTAACCCCGGAAGACGTCGAGAAAATAGTCTACGATGCCCTGTTCCCCAGAGGTCCGAAGGGAGTAAAGTACACCAAGATCTTCGTCAACGGGAGCAAACTGGAAACCGTAAACGCCATCGTCGAGAAGATAAAGAAGTGCATGTTCCCGCCGTTCGAACTCTCCGTGATCGTTGACCCAAGAGGCTCCTACACGACGGCTAGTGCAGCAGTGGTAAAAACCCTCGAAGTGATGCAGAAACTTGGCTTAGGCACGATAGAGGGTAAAAACGCCACAATACTGGCCGGCACGGGTCCTGTGGGGGTTGCAGCTACATGGCTCTACGCAGCTGAGAGGGCTGCAAAGGTTACCGTAACCTCGAGAGAACTTGCAAGAGCTCAGAACGTAGCATCTAGGGTCAATGAGGAGCTAAAGACGGACGTTGTAAAGCCTTTCCAAGCCAGGACTCCGGAGGACGTGGGGAGGGCTATAGAGGATGCGGATATAGTCCTCGCTACGGGCGCACCAGGAGTACAACTCTTACCGCTAAACATCCTGAAAGCGCATGGAAGAAAAGTGAAAGTGGTCGCAGACTGCAACGCAGTTCCACCCTACGGCGTAGAGGGTCTCGAACCGAAGTGGGATGGAAAGGAAGTTGTACCTGGGGTGTACGGGGTAGGCGCACTAGCCATAGGCACACTTAAAAACAAAATCGAGGCGGAGCTAATCAAGAAAGCCCTGCAGGAACCAAAGGGCATATTCGACTTCAGGGCAGCCTACGAAATAGGTAAAGCTATGCTCCCGCCCGCTAAGTAAGACTTTTACGAACTCTTCTCTTTTTCCATCCCTTCGTTATCTATTTTGGCACAGGAGAAGCAGGCCCCTCAAATATGCTTCATGCATAAGTGTATAGGCTTCTCCCCGCGCTAGGATGATTGACTAGCAACAAGTGTTCATAAGCTCAACATATGCTTCACGGACTGGCGTGCTCTTCGGAGAGAAGACTGAGAGACTTGCAGACGCAATAGAAGTAAAGACTCCTGACCGTGCTCCTCATTACTCTTCCCGAACGGATATGCCTACAGCAGATACTATAAAGCGAGTGGAATAGCCTTTATAGATATGAGGTGTTTAAGGCACACTAGTTGGGTCATAAGCCCATCTTTAATCCCTCTCTCCTCTGATCTTTTCGAGCCACGACGCAATAAACACCATGAATGATTCGAAGTCTCTCAACCTCGTCTGCAAGAAGCTATAAACCAGGTCTAGGTTTATTGAGGCGTAGTCGTGGACAAGGAGGTTCCCGAAGCCTATCATCGAAGCAACGGTATCGGAAAAGCTCCTAGGTATGATGCCTGCCTCGGAGAGTATGTAGGGGATGTCTCGGTAGCTCTCCGGCCTCCTGAGCTGAAGTGAGGATATTATCTCGTTCCCGATATCTATCATGCACTCTATGGCGACTTGAAGATACCTCTCAGTCGAGCCGCTTAGCCTAAAATCCCCTTTAAACTCGTGTAGGCTCGCCTTCTGCAGCTCCTCTAGATACATTAGGTACTGCTTCATCTTCGCCAGCTTGGCTTTTATGAGCTCGTCCACCCTAGGATCTGCCTCAACAGGCATTCATCATACCTCCTTACTACCCTCCTGAAGTCCAGGTATTCGCATTGAGCAGAGGCTTCGAAGAGTACTCTGTCGCGCTCACTCCGTATGTAGATCGGTCTGCCCCACTTAACCACTTAATGCTTAAGTAAAGGTGGGGCTGTGTTCAAGATTACCAAAACCACCCTATCCTCCAGGATTTCAGATAACCTATTGAGTAGATGTTAGGTAGTAATCAAGCAGATTTTCAGGGGTCGATGAAAGCAAGACGGCTATGTCGACGTCACTACTCTCCATATCAGTCCCCCTAGCTTTAGAGCCGAATATGTAAGCAACTAATACTCTCTCGTCATCATCAAATACCCTTCTTAATGCCTCTATAACTTCCTCCCGCATCTTCACACCATCCTAGCGCGTGCCACCCGTTCCCCCGTCTTTTTTTCACAGGGTTATGGTTTTAACCTCGCTGGGCGCGGCTATAAAGCTTTTCGTTGTGATGCGTTCTGCAGTAGTACATAAAGTAATATATGGGATCACGGTCTGGGATCATAACATTTTAATACTTTTGCTCTCTCCATATTATTGCTGGTGAAAGACATGTCTGCCTCCGAGGAGCTTGTAAGCGCCATTGTTAACCTTGATGAGAGGAGGGCTGTCGAGACGACTAAGAGGCGTTTGGAGGCTGGCGAAGATCCTCTCAGAATATTGGAGGATTTGACTAAGGCTGCCAACGTTATTGGTGAGAAGTATGAGAGGGGTGAGCTCTTCATCGCCGACCTTGTTATGGCTGGCGAGATACTTAAGGAGGTTTCTGACCCCGTGAGAGCCAAACTTAGGGAGCTAGGCAAGGTTAGATCGCCGATAGGCAAGCTTGTCATTGGTACTGTTCAAGGTGACATACACGATATCGGCAAGAACATTACTGTGACAATGGCGGAGGCAGCCGGCTTCGAAGTTATTGACCTCGGCGTTGACACGGCGCCCGAGAAGTTCGTTGATGCGATAAGAAAGTATGAGCCCGACATAGTTGGAATGTCGGGTTTGCTGACTCTTGCCATTGAGTCTATGAAGAAGACTGTTGATGCAATTAAAGCCGCAGGGTTGAGGGATAAGGTGAGGGTAATAATAGGAGGGGGTAGGGTAGACCAATACGCCAAGGAATACACTGGAGCAGACGCGTGGACGAACAGCGCTGCAGAAGGAGTAAGGATAATGCTCAAATGGATGGAAGAGAAAAAGAAGAGGTGATTGAAATGTTTAAAAAGGAACCAATAGACGAGTGGATTGAGAGGCATGAGAAAGAGCCTGACGTGGTAGCTAAGGAGAAAGCCGAGAGGTTTATAAAGGCTGTAGAGCTTAAGGTTCCCGACAGGGTTCCTGTAGTAGGTATTGCTGGAGACTTCCTCTGCAGCTACACTGGCATCACGTGGCAGGACCTTTCCTATGAGACTGATAAGCTCCCGCCTGCAATACACAAGTTCCTACATGATTTCCCAAGTGATTGGAGCATCGTGTTTGCTCCCTACATGCTAGAGGGATTCCTTCTGGCACTAGCTTTTGCAGAGTTCTCAGACTTCTCAAATATCATCAGGTTCATGACAGGACCTGTACATGACATCTTGAAAGACAAGTGGAGCAGATGGCCTGGGAGAGAGTTGCCTCCTACCTACCACCCACAATTCCTCGGAGGAGAGCATATGAAGCCTGAGGAGTACAAGAAGCTTATAGAGAACCCCGTCGAATTTATCCATAGCACGATCCTGCCTAGAGCAGCTCCTGGACTAGGAAAGCCAGGTACAGCTCAGTGGAATGGTGCTTGGATAAGAATAGGCATGGCGATGCAGAAGATAACAGCATTCCAAGCTCAGCTCTTTACGGAACTTATGAAGAAAGGCAATATAGCATTTCCATTGACAAATGCATATACTCCGGCAGATGTGATTGGGGACTTCCTCAGGCATCCGACAGGTGCCATGCTAGATATCAGGAGATACCCAGAGGACTTTAAAATGGCGTGTGAAGTGCTTGTGGAGTATATTCTCAAGGTAGCTACAGCTGTACCACCAATGCCACCACTCACACAGTTCTTCATACCGCTTCACCTCAATGAAATGCTACCCCCAAAGCTATACAATGAGTTTTACTGGCCTTACCTAAAGAAAATAACTGAGACTCTTGTTGCAAAGGGCTATAAGGGGTTTATATTCTTTGAAGGAGATCACCTGCCTCATGTAGAAACGATACTCGAGCTACCGAAGGGCTGGGGCATCGCATGGTTTGAGAGGCCCAGAGACTTCATAAAGGTTTGGGAAACATTAAAAGGACATACCACAGTAATGGGAGGAGTACCACCATCCCTGATTGCAGGTGGCACTCCTGAGAAGATAGATGAATACATAAAGAATTTACTGAGCAAGATAAAGCCTGAAGGAGGCCTCATTTTATCACCTGGAGTAAATGAGCTGCCAGCTGGGACACCTGTAGCTAACGTAAGGGCATATATTAACGCAGCACTTAAGTATGGCGTATATTAGCGGGCGAAACCTAGCTCTAGAAGCCCTTGAGAGAAGTGCTCCCCGACGCCAGTTACCCGCACAAGATCCTGTGAACATAAAATTTTTTATTTTTTATAAATTTACAAATATATTCTCACCTAATTTCTTAGTCTAGTTCTCTAATAGCAGTCACTTAGCAATCGACTTGCATTTTAATCTTCCCATCAATGGTTGGGAAGTAGAGGAGTAACTAGCTAAAGAACATGTGTGAGATCGTACACCATCCGGGTTGCGGGCAGGAGCATTGCTACCCTGTCTAAAATGCTATCTCCTGCGCGTGCTCTGCCGATTAGGATGGTGCGTGTAGAGCCCTCTACATTTATGCTCCTCTCGTTGGTAAGTGCTGGAACGGCTCTGTCCAGCACAAGGTAGTAAGCGTAATCGCTCACCACTTCTCCCAGAAAGCATGGCTTACCTAGGTCCTGGTGGCCACTCACAGATCTGACCAAGAATTCACCTAGCCGCGGGAAGACCTCGTAAATACCGACAATAGAGGTCGTAGCTCTCGGGTTAACCTCGATGACATGCATACCTCCCCCGCTCCACACAACATCTAAGCCAATATAGCCTCTAAGCGTGGGGTGGCACTCGAAGAGCTTGCTGAGAGCCGCCTCTGCCTCTCCCCTAAACGTGCTACTTCTGATGGGCAGCACTCCCCCGACGTACCTAAGCCTGCTACCATCTAGGGCTATCAGCTGCAAGTTTAAAGAGTAGAGCAGGTAACCACTCCTACCGTAGATAACTGACACGCTTCCATGCACACCACTAACATACTCCTGAACCAAGGCTCTACCACTCGGATCGCACTTCGCAGCCTCACGCGCAAGCCGCACAGCGTCACCCTCGTCCTCAGCGAAGTAAACACACTCAGACCCAGCTAGAAGGGCTGGCTTTACTACATATGGCGGGTTCAGCTCACTCACGCACGCACGGTCAATAACCGGGCCCTTCACTAGCACGGTTTCCGGTGTTTTAACCCCGCATCTTTTAAGGGCAAGGAATGTGCTGAACTTGTCCGAGAAAGTCTCCACCAGTGGGTGTGGAGGACCCAAGAGACTGCTACTCACAATCTTAGATAACCTGATAAGCTCCATTGGAGGGGCGACAAGCACTACCCAGTCGAAGCTCTCCCTCGCACGCTCTAAGCAGCGGTGGAAGTCACCCTCGTCACCTACCACCACTACTTTATTCCATGGCACCTTGGGGGCTCTACTGCTAACGGTTAAGTAGGCCTCACAGCCGGCCGTGCTCAGCGACCTGGCAAGCGTAATAGCCATGGCGTAGGCTTCTGGCAATAAGTCAAGGTAGCGGCTCTGATACACACTTAACACGTACTCAGACACAAGGATCTTCACAGCTTACACCGCAAAAGTTTGACCCCCAGAGAACTTCAATATAGTGGTCTGCGTATGACCCCCTTATGTATCGCTGTGGCCACCAGGACCCCGGCCACCCCCAGGCTTTTCAAATACAGTACATCGTTTTCATCCCTGACGCCTCCCCCCACGACGAGTTTTCCGGGGAAGCACTCAGCCAGCTTCGAGGCAACAACCCTATTCACCCCAGACTCCGTACCAACTCTGCTTAGATCGATGACAAGGATCTTCTTCAACTCCGCTGCTTTGAAAAGCTCGAGGACTTTCTCTACCTTTTCACTAGCGTTTCTGAACGTTACCTCGTCTCCACGCATATCCAAGCTCACCGCTCTCCCACTGAGAAAACCCACCTCTCCAGGGTACTCCACGTACTCTGTTCCGATAACGTACGTCACCTCATTGGAATCAGCGAGGCTTAAGCCTCTCCTCCCGACGTCAGCTAGCACTCTAAAATTCAGCGCCACCGCCGTGCGAACTACGCTGCTGTTGTCCCCCCTACCCATAATAGCGTCCAAGTCAGCTATGTAGACAGACGTGAAACCCATGCTTTTGAGACTGCTAAGAATGGGGTACGGGTGAGGCACACCCGACAATACGCTACCCTTTAGGGGTTTGTACTCCTCTCTGCGGCCCGCAACTGCGTGGACAACTAAACCATCCATAACGTCCAGGACGGGAATCACCTCCACCAAGCAATGCTCACCAAGATTTGCTACTGCAATGACTTTTAAATGCATAGATCTTCTCGGCATTTCGGTAGCAGCGGGGAACTGCGCGTGGATACGCTTAAATCCCTGCTTTAAACTGCTTACGGGATGGAAGCTGCGCCAGCTTGATGATTCGTAATGAATATACTGGGACTCGACATAGGGGGAGCTAACGTTAAAGCGGTTAACACCATGCCCACTCCCAGCGGGAAGGGTGTAAACCTTACCGGCGTAGTGCGTAGGTATCACCCGCTGTGGCTGCGGGGAGTAGAGTCTTTGAGGCTCCTCCTCAAGGAAATTAAGCAAGAGTTCTCCCTAAAGCCAGGGGAGTACTTTGTGGGGGTAACGATGACCGCGGAGCTGTCCGACGTGTTTAAAACGAAGCATGAGGGGGTAAGGACAATAGTAGAGGTTGTGGACGACGTGTACGGTGATGCTAGGGGGGTGTACTACGTATCTGCAGACATGGAGCTAGTGAGTTCTCCCGAGGCCTCAAGAAGCTACCTGAAAATTGCCGCAGCCAACTGGGCTGCCAGCGCGTGGCTACTGAAGCACAAGTGCCTAGAGTGGGGCGTGCGCGACGCGCTATTCATAGACATCGGCAGCACGACGACAACAATAATACCTATGGTTGATTGCAGCGTGAGGGTTAGAGGCTACACTGATCCCGAGAAACTGGTCTGCGGCGAACTTGTCTACACGGGTGTGCTTAGAGGCAACGTAGCCGCGCTAGTGGACCGGGTTCCATACAAGGGTTTCTATGCTCGAGTGTCTTCAGAGAGGTTCTCCCTGATGGGGGACGTCCACCTACTGCTGGGACACATCAGTAGCGAGGAATACACCACTGAAACAGCTGACGGGAGGGGGACGACCCTGGAGGAGGCTGTGCAGAGGATAGCCCGCGTGCCCTGCGCTGACTCCGACATGGTCAGCTTTGAGGAAGCGGTGGAGATGGCGCGGTACATATACGAGAGGCAGGTCTTCGCAGTGTTTGAGGCGTTAATGCAGGTTAGGTCGTGGCTTGCATCGCAAGATGTTAGGCTGGACGAGTTCACTGCCATAACTGCTGGCTTAGGCGAGTTCTTGGCGGCGGAGGCTAGCAGGAGGGCTGGTTTCAGAAGGATAGTGAGCATCAACGAGCTTGTAGGCGAGAAAGTGGCAAGCGTGCTGCCATCCTACGCCTCAGCACTAATGGTGCTCAACAGGGTGGTTAGCCGTGGGTAAGCTAGTAGTGCTCAAGTTATCCGGGCACTTAATCAACCACGGAGAATTTATTCAAAGCACGCTCAGCGAGTTGAAGTCCCTAGCTGGGGTGGCTAGATTCGTGCTGGTACCGGGCGGCAGCGTATTTGCGGATTTCGTGAGAGAGCTGCAGGGAAGAATGCGTTTCAGCGATGACACCGCCCACTGGCTGGCAATCAAGGCCATGGAAATGTATGGAACATATCTTTTGAGCTTTGACGAGTCGAACATGCTCCTAGAGGCATACGACCTCCCCGAGGTCCACGAAGCTCTGAGTAAAGGCAAAATACCAATCCTTATGCCCTACAGGGTTATGAGGGTCTCCAGTAAGCTTCCACACAGCTGGAACGTGACAAGCGACTCAATATCAATTTACGTGGGGGAAATCTTGAAGGCAAGCATGGTGATACTAGCTAAACCCGTCGATGGAATACTGGACAGCCGGGGCAACATGGTTCAAAAAATGAGCATCTTGGATCTGGAGCGGTCAGGCACAAACGTCATCGACCCATACGCCGTGGAGCTTCTACGCAATGCTAAACTGCAAATAGCAATATACAACATGCTTAAACCGTCAGTGCTGAGATACATAGTGAACGGGGAACCCGGAGACTACACACTCATCGAGTAATGCTCCGGGGCTTAAATGGGCTGGCTCAGCGTTTGTCACTAGAACCTGAAGGCGCATGATGCTGGGAGAAGCGCCTAAAAATGCCCACAAGTTGAGTAGCGTTTCTGTTTAGCGCGCGTAATTCCTGATTGTTTCCTTCATTTCACTTACGAGCTTCTCCGAGACTACTCCACCTCTACCTCCAGTACAGGCGGCACCCCTAAATCCGACCACGTCAAATCCCAGCTCAATAGCGTCGAGGATGTGTTGCCTCTTTAAGCTCCCGGCTAGCGCGGCTAGCAGATTATTCCCGTGAGCTTCCTTAGCGAAGCTTTCCAGGTAGCTTCTAGGCAGAAAGTCGAATGTCGTCCTACCGTCCTTCACATACGTGTCGATCATCACCACGTCAGCCCCGACATCCCTGGCTACCTCTACTACCTTTAAAGGCTCTATTGCCCCAGCTCGTGAAAAGTCGGCATACCCCACCAGAACCAGCTTAGTACCGCTAAACGACTCCAAAACCCCAGAGACCCTTAATCCCACCCCTCTAGCATCCTCGACTGACCGCACAGCGAGACCTATCTTAAAGTAGCTAACGCCAAGCGTCGCGGCAGCATAAGCAACATACTCCATGTACGGGTCAACACCCTCAACATCCCCACCCGCAGAGCTGACCTCCACCCCGGCGATACCCATCCCCCTGATCCTACCCAATACCTCCCTCAAAACGCTGTAATCGGGTAAACCGAGGCTACCCCTCGAAGGATCTTTTACATCAACAATATCAGCCCCACCACGTATAACGCTATCAAGCTCGGAAGGGTGCTTTATTGATATTAGCAGCTTAATCAAAACCAGCACCCAGGGATATGCTTGACCATGATTACTACTTAAATTCTTCGACGCCTCTTTCCTGGCGCGCGCTAGTTAAGAAGGAATGAAAGTCTCTCCCTCTGAAGCGAAAAGCCAGCAATCCAAGCGTGGGATGCAACTTAGGAAGAATTGGAGGAAGAGCTGAGCCACTTTGCGGGTTTGATATAGTCCTTACCTCCAGCATCAAAAGTTCCTATTGTCACCTGGCAGTATGTCTCTCCTAGCCTCAGATCCTCTACCTCCTCTAGCTTGCCGTAGGCGACAACCTCTTCTCCGGGCTCGGCGAGATCTATGTATAAGCCCTCGTAGCTAACGATCCTTGTCACCGGTCTGGGCGGAGACGGCCCCTCCAGTACTTTAACGCTGTCGACTGCGTACACGGCCGGCATGAAGATGGACTCGCTGGCGTCCGTTACCCTGGCTTTCACCTTTACGAGACCAAGTGGTCTGTGAATTTTGTCTTCCCACTTCTCACCTACTTCGCTCTCCAACTTGACCGGGTGGATGGAGAATGGTCTCCCCTTGTAGATAGCTCTATTCCACTTACACTTGCTGTACAGGGTCATAGCCTCTTCTAAGCTTAGCTCATGGTGAGATATTATCTCCCTACTCCACTCCTCCAGCACCTCCCCCTTAGGCAGGGAGATGTGCGGTTTTTTCCCATTGAGCAGCAGCTCTTTCAAGGCATCTCTAACAATCCAGCTGCTGCGCTGACCATACACGACGAGGTCTATATCCGAGTACTTTAAATTGTGCATCTTTAGGAGAATGGAGCCCGTTATACCAAAGCTGTCTAAACCTACCTGGGACTCATCCGATAGTTCCTCAACAAGCTCTAGCGCTAGCCTCTCTAGCTCGTCACGAGGTGAGCTGAGCACCTCTCGTAGCCTCTCTTCGGGCTTAAAGTGGGTCTTAACCTTGGATCTGGGTACTTCTACTAACTCGATCGACCTGTAGTTGTCGTAGGCTATGTATTCTGGATGGTGTTTCTTGAGGTAATCCATGGTGTGTTTAACTCCTATCGCACTGTAGTACGGTAGAATCCTCCCGTACATGACCCCATCCCTGCTCCACTTAGTCCTAATATTTGAAGAGAAGTGAGGAATGTACTTCAGGTACGCCAATACCCTGTCGACGGGGTGAACATTGCCAATTACACAGAAAATCATTCCCTCAGCAGACTCAACGAAGTCTCTATCCCTGAACCCCCTCATCTAATCACAGCTGCTGTTTCTGCAGCGGGCAGTAAAAGTGAGAAAGGTATAAAGATTTTTGCAACCAACTAGCATGCATGATAGAGGGGTACCTGGTCAAGTACGGAGGTTACCTCTGGCTTGTAAAGGGGTGCGAGCACTTTGATGAATACTTAATTGCTTACCCCCGCTACGACGCTACCAATCAAGTTAAAATTAAGGATACTGACAGGGCGCTTGGTGTAGCCAGGAAGCTGGGGGTAGTGAGGTATGATGAGTGTTTGAAGCTGGAGGTTCCACTGGTAAGGAAGGACGAGATAGAGGAAGTGCTCGACCCCTTTTACAGGGAGTCCTGGCCGCAGCTACCACGGGAAATCTCAGAAATCCTCGACGGGCTGGATCCTGGTGAGCTGGGGGAAGTAGGGTTAACCGGGAGCTATTTAGCATCAGTAATGCTGAGGAACATTAAGCCGAGGGATGTAGACTTGGTTATCAAAGATGAGGGCGTTGGGTTTAAAATTTATAGGAAGCTCA
>Ga0080004_1110293_pt1 | contig 46224 bp, 43 predicted proteins | sample WasSprMetagenome_FD_69207 | JGI IMG/M metagenome (GOLD analysis project Ga0080004, IMG submission 69207) | Sulfidic aquatic microbial communities from Washburn Spring, Yellowstone National Park, USA - WS (SPADES assembly) (version 2) | ecosystem: Environmental > Aquatic > Thermal springs > Hot...
ATTTGCCCGCGCCAACAATGGGAGTGACGGAGGATTGGGTGCTTGCAATTGACCCCCGAGTAGCTGAAGAAAGCGAGGAAGCTTTTAACTGCATATTCGCGCACGAAATTGTCCATCTGGCATTGTCGCACTGCGAGCGAATGAAAAACTTCCCCTTAGAAATTGCACAAATTGCCGCAGACTTCGCAGTCAATTCCATACTAAAACATGCACTCGGAAGATACTTCCAAACGATAGCTGAGGAACTTGGATTTTTAATGCCAGAAAATCACGGATTTCCTGAACTCTTGAGCGCTGAGCAGTATGCAGAGTTGCTTCAGAAGTGTGAAATGAGCAGTAGTAACGGCAATGGCGAAGATGATAGCGAAAATGAGTGTGGCGAAAACGGAGAAGAAGGAAAGAGTGAAACGGAAAACAAGCAAAATCAACGAAAGTGTATTCCCAAACCGAAGTGGAACGAGGGGAGCGGGGCGACGGGGCATAAGGCAAGTTGGGAGGAAAAAGTGAAGGAAAAGGAAGAGAGGAAAATATCTGAAGCAGAAAAAAGAGCAACGCTGAAAAGAATGGCGGAGAGAATAGCACGGCAATGGGGAGATGCGCCTCAGTATATCAAACATGAAGTAAAGCAAATATTGGAGGGCAAAGTTAACTGGCGAGAAATTTTGCAACACTATGCGGCTAAAAGTCTCTCTGCAGCAGAATTTGAACGGACATACAGAAGGCTCAGACGCCCATTTGAAGAGTGGAAAGTTAACCTCCCCATTCAGCGCAGGAAAAGGGGAAACAAAATTGTCTGCATTCTGGATACGAGTGGTAGCATGGTAGATGAGTTAGAAAAAGTTGCAGCTGAGGTTCAGAAATTGTTGGAAATTGTCGGGGAGGTTGAGTTTGTCTGCGCAGACACTGAAATAAAGGGAGAGCCGAAGAAAGCAAAATCCGTCGACGAGATTGAATTCGTAGGAGGTGGCGGAACGGATATGGTCAACGCAATTAAGCAAACGATTGAATACTACAGCAAGGCTGACTTGCCAGATGTTATTATCGTCCTGACGGATGGATATTGCGACTGGAGCAAACTCCACGAAATTACAGAGCCTATCATCATCGTTTGCATAACAGACGCACCAATTCCAAACGCATCGAATGTCGTTGTGATCAGAACGGGAGGTGACGAGAAATGAATTTGTGGTTAGAGCATGCAGAAAAGTTTACAAAATCATGGGCGAAAACAATTGCGGAATTCACAGGGGCAAAATTTAGCATACAGAAAGAAAGCACGGGCAACGATGTAGTTGCCCGTGTTAGGTTCATGATGAAAGACGGCAGCACCCGGCTCGTCAGTTTTCTACTAAACGAAGAAAACTATTGGGGAATAAGAGGAATGGCACTTGACTTCGCCTCGTTCTTTAGCATATACTGCGTAGAAGAACCATTCTACCTCTATTCATATTACATGTTCGAGAAAAACATTCTGTCTTTTCGTCTCGTTAAAAGAAACTGTGTTTGTTTTTGTGAAATATCAACAAAGATGCCAGAAACATGGGAAGAAGCAAACAAAAAGTGGACTTTATGGGTTACCCAACACGATAACGAAACTAAAATTGAGGTAGAAGGAAACATGTTATTCAAAACAATCGCATACATTATGTTGCTAGTATACCTTGCAAGGAAGGGTGATGAAGATGAGTAATAAGTTCCTAGATATCTACATTCAAGAACTGATAGAACGGATGAAACATGCGCTAAGAAGAGTTCAATATGACTTGGACTACAAGGTAACACTTGAACACACACCCGAGCGGCGTATCGGATTGTTTAGGAAACCACATAGAGAGTGGCTGGAGTTGTGGTTTACATTCACTGCACCAACTGGAAGCACGCTCACGACAACAATGATTGTGTCGGATAAAAAGAAAGAAAACATCCGCGGGCTAATTTTAAACTTCATGTATGTAATCCTACCGCGGCTGGGTGAAGGATACTACTCAATGAACAAGGAATACAGCATTACATTTCGCTTACCCAACACCCAAAAGCAAATAAAAATCATGTTCGATGACAATGCAGATAAATTAACAATCCTTGTAGGTGGTTTTCAAGAAGAACCAATTTCTTTGGCGGAAATTAGCGTCTACGATGTCTTCGATGTATTAATTGACATCGTAGAGCTAATAAAGTTGGTTGTTAAGGAGGTGTAAAGAAGATGTTAGAAACAATCGCAAGGCACAAAAAAGAACTCGCAGAGGTGTTGAAAAAACTTCCCGAAATCCTCGAAAGTATCGGAATTGACTGCAAAATCTCTGTTGACAACGACCCCAATTTTCTATCCGTATCAATTAGCCTAAAAACGGGGGATATGATTGAGTGGATTGCAATCGTAAGAGATTTTGAAAACAAAACAAAACTTGTTAGATTTTGGAGATACATTACCGGTGAATTAGTCACTGCGTTCATCTGTATGTCCAAGACGCTGTTATCCGCAACGCTAACTCCAACAGCGAAGGTAGTAGAGCGTTTCGCGATGATAGTTTATTGCGAAAGTGGGGAAACAGTAATTTCGTGGGTTGTATATCCCAAGCCTGACTGCATTGAAGTTGAAGAAAGCGGTGTGGGAAAAGAGGTTTTGAGTTGGGAAGAGTATCTGCGGAAGTTGTTATATACAATCAGACTCGCGATGGAGGTTGGTAGTTATGACTAAAAGGTGGTGAGTAAATATGACCGAACAGGAAATCAAATTGTGGATTGAACACTTTAAAACATGTAAAGAATGCAAACCTGTATGGGAGTGGTTTTCATTCATTAACGAAATCATGCAAGAAATAAATAAACCCGAGCTGAAAATTGTCCGCGTCTCCTACATTGATGTTCATTTCCATCCCTTCAGAGTGTTTTTCTATAACATGCTGTATCACACAAAGCTCACGCTGAAAACGACCGAAGACAAACTTGAGTTTTTTGATGCGCTCTTGCGCGCAGCTATCGCAAACGCCTTCCCAGAATGGTATTCCACCTCATACTTTGCAAACAAAAAGAAAACAATGCACATAAGCATAACCCACACATCAAATCAAAACCTGCCGACAATTCATATCATTCTAAGCCCAGAAAACGATGTCCAAGCAACTGTAATATATGGTGTAAGAAAATGGAAAGACTACACTGACATAAAAGAAGCAATCAGGGACTTATTTTATACCCTATCGTTACATGAAATAGCAAACAAGGAGGTGTTGTAGGGTTATGAACTTCGAAGAGATGCTGAAAATTTTCAAAACGATTGAATGTGTCTTCAAAGAGGTCGGAATGAACTGGAAAGTGGAAGCGAAGAAAACTTACGACGATGAAATCATTGTAAGTATCCGTGATGGAAAAGGCACGATAATTAGAAAGACATTCTACCGAGGAATGGAACCAATTGAATTTTGGAAGTCAGTATCGCAACTAATCGTTGAAATTTTCGTCAAACAGGCATCATCGAGATTTATCTCCGCACTTTGGACCGATGAAAATGGCTTCTTCAGGGTGGTCTTCTGGATTTGGACGAAGAAAAAAGAAGTTATCTCGTGGTATGTCTACCCCGACGGGTCGGTGATACACATTCGCGAGGAAGGCAAAGAAGATAAAGTGCCGCACACATATGAAGAATATCTGCGCAGGCTTATATGCACACTAACTTTGGCTTTGGAGGTGTTCCTGCATGACAACGATTGAATTCGCCGTTTACGCAGAACAAATCAGACAAAAACTGAAGAAGAAAGAAAACAAATATGTGCTTGACTGCATTAAGAAAATAAACCGCGCCCTTGCCAGATTAAACGCCAAGAAACGCTTCCTCTCCGAATATGACCTAAACGAACTCAACTTCATCTACATACTGCTGTCAGGAAAACTCACAAAACAAGCAATAGTAATAAAACTAATCGAATATATCGTAAAGAAGTTAGCGAATGTTTGGACACTCACAATGGACATGCCAGACGAAAAACGAGAACACAGGCGCTTTTCGCTAATAATACACCCACTCTCTCCAAATATTTTCGAGGGAATTTCTGTAACGGCGTCGTTGAAAGGAAAAGAAGTATTTCTGGAAATTACCCGCGAAGACTTCGTGCTTGAAGGAAAATTCGATGAAGTCATTGACGACCTTATGTCGATGATTGTATTATACGAAAGAGCATCAGGAGGTGATTGATGATGCCAAGATATCTCGATTATGTTGACGCCGTAAATGAGTTCGTTAAACCACTGTGGGAAAAAATCCGTGATTTGGCAAAAGAGAATGGAATGGACGCAGAGTTTGAAGTCTACAGGACACCCGCACGCTACATGGTTCGCTACAAGATGCCACCGTTAATTCGCGATGAAATTAAACTAACCTATCATCTATCGGAATTACACTGGGGCGCAATGGCTTCACTAATCTACATGTTATCAAAAATCTTGGAGTTTCCCACGCCAAATATGGTATGGGGCATGTATTGGAACGCCGAGTTTGCCCTTAACATTCCCGACTTCACTGTAAAAATGCGGGCAGATTTAAACGAATGTAGGTTATACTGCCAAATATTCGCTTTCAATTCGGAGAAAATGGAAACATACACAACCGAAGAATTCGCCGAGTTTATCGTTAACTCATTCTTGTTACTAAAACAAACAAGGAAGGAGGCGGAGGACAATGCCTGATGCATACTTGGAGGAAGTTAAGCAGTATCTGAAGCCGTTAATAGAAAAGACAGGGGAGAAGATAAGGGCGTTGGGGTTTGAGTTTTCGGTGGAGCTCGGGAGAGCACCCTCCAAATATTACATTGAAGTCAAAATGACAAAAGACAGGATGGTCTCCCGGCATATATATGGCACTTCCACAAAAAACGAATTAAAACCCGAAGCCATTAAACTAATTGTCACAGCGCTTATTCATGCACTTGCTACACAATACAACTGCGAATACGCCGTAGGAACCAACATTTCAGGGAGCTGCTTTTCTTACTGGTTCAGAATTGGAGATTACTCGCTGGGGGTAAGCTTCGACGCAAAAGATGAAAGCATAGAAGTAATCGCTTTGTATTTTTCCGAAATGATGCCGCCCCAGAAAGTAACGATAGAGGAACTCGCAGACACAGTAGAAGGGGCGGCATTGTTGATGCTCTATATCAACGAAAAAGATGCAGAAGAATTCCCTCCCTAACCAAAGTAAAAACCCACTGCTAATTAGCAGTGGGCAGAAAGGAGGTGTTGACAGTGCATTTCTATTGCGCATCTTAGTCCAAAATGTTGTCCAACCCCCACTTTGCAAGCGCTTTTCTGATACGAGAAATTGGAACTGCGAGGTTGATTGTCTCTCCCGCTCCCCTCGTCAACATTCCCGCATAGTAACACTTGTCATCCACAACAACGAAAATCCCGCCACCAGAAGAGCCCGGTTGCGCCGTGCTTGAAAGTTGTAGAAAAGGCTTGTTTTCCAACATTCGTGCCGTGTGCGATATAACCCCAAAAGTCACGGAGTTAACCAACTCCCCAAGCATGCTGCCGCAGTGATAGACCGGCTGCCCGGGGTATGGATTTTTGTCTTTGGGAAGCGGAACTGCAGAATAAGGAAACATTTCAGGTTCGTAAGGTTCAAGCACCGCAAGGTCATCGCCACCTTTTTCCTCGTCGGGGGAGAAACGAAGAATGCGGCATCTAACACGGAGTTCTGCTGTCACGATACCGTCACGCTCTCGCTCAACAATCGCCATTACATCGTCAAACTTGACAACTTTTTCTCCCGTTGCAACCTCATCGGGCTGGGGCTCTTGGTCAACTTCTCGCTTGGCAAGTTCAACGACATGACCTGCCGTCAAGATGTAAGTCTTGTCGCCCTTCTTGAAGACCGTGCCCGACCCTGCAACTTTCCACTCCGCCGTTGCTCCGCCCAGCCCCTCAAACAAGGCAATCTGAACAGACGGTCCTAAGACATGCTGCCTGATTTCGTCCTCCTTCGGCAGCGCCAAAGCAAACACGACAACAGTTAAGGCTGCTAAAGTCATCAACATTTTGCGCATCTGATATCACCCCTTTGTGTGTAGTGTGCTACACTTATATTGTCACAAGCCATTAAGTTTCGTTCTTGACAGTCTGCGATGTTTGGACTTGCCTCTTTGGGGGTAAAATGCTCCTTGAAGGAGGGTCAGCACGATGAATGCTAAACCCTTAACAGTTGAAGTCGTCACCCCTCAGACATCTGTTAGGGTGGCGACAAAAGAACAAACAAAAGTTATAGCCTTAGGGGATGTCCATGTCCCCTTCCACGACGCCGCCGCCTTTGACCTGTTCCTCCAAGTTGCCAAAACCGTCAGACCTTCTGCCCTAATCATTGCGGGGGACTTCATTGACTTCTACGCCATCAGCAGGTTCGTCAGGACCCCCGAAAGGAGATTGTTACTTGCCGAAGAAATAAGGCAGGCTAAGGAACTAATCAAAACACTTGATAAGTCATTTCCTAAAGCGGAGAAAATTTTTATGTGCGGAAATCACGAACTCAGGCTAAAGCATTACCTTTACACAAAAGCGCCGGAACTCGCAATGCTTCCCGAGTTGGAGTTGCAAAGGCTGTTAGGCTTGGAAAATTGGCACTTCCTCGATTATCAAGATTACCCCCAACCCGTTCAATCGGATACCGCGCCAACGGTTTATTTAGGAGACTTGATTGTGCAACATGGCGGTAGAATGGGAATTAGCGGAAGCGCCGTCAACACAGCCCGCTGCATTTTCCTGCGAACTCTAAAAAATATCTTGACCTTCCACTACCACCACTTCTCCCAGTATTTGCAGATGGACTACACAGGAAGTATCAGGGGCGCTTGGGTAATTCCTTGTCTGTGCTTGCCTCGCCCCCATTACGATGATGCGAGAATGTGGGCACAGGGATTTGCCGTGATAGAGTTATATCCCGACAATTCGTTTCGTGTGACGCCAGTTATTTTCATTAACAAGGACGGGATAGTCATGGCAAACTATGAAGGGAAACAATTTGAAATAAGGAGGGATGAATATGTCAGACAAAAGTCAGGCGATAATCGGGCTTGATTTAGGGCTAAAGCGTGTGGGCTATGTCAAAGTAGAGCGCGGAATTATCAACGAAGCGGGAGTGGTCACAATCAACAATTTCAAAGAACTCTATCATTGGGCGCTCAAAAACTTGCAAGACTGCTTTGTTGTCGTGGAAGTCCCCGTGCCCTTCGGTAGACCACCCACAACCGTCCTGCAAATGGCTGCTCAAATCGGCATCATCTGGACAGTCGTTGACCAAATGATTTGTATCTCCAGACCCGATATCAAAATGGTCTTGCTCGGGACTACAAGGGCTAAGGACAAAGACATCAGAGATTACTTGCGTCAGGAACTTGAAAACTATCGCTTGTTCCTCGGAAGCGGCGTTAAACTGAAAGGCGATGCTTGGAGCGCACTTGCAGCAGTATCCGCATACCTCAAAGACCCCGCAGTCGGAAAGAGAGGTCAATCTTTCGTGTGGAACAAACTCGTCAGCAAGCATGAATGGGAAGTTAGCCCTTACGAAACAGCAGAAGTTATTGACGACGAAGAAGCTTTCAGGGAGTTGCTGAAGGAAGGTGATGAGTGAGGTTAGCGCTTCTAATCCCAATTAGTTGGAGGTGAAATGATATGGCATGGTTAAAGGGTTCAGTCAACAAAAAAACCGTGTTAATCAACACGGATGGAGTTGTTCTGTTCACGACGAAAGGGAATAAAATTGTCGTGGTCCTTGCGACAGGTTCTATGCTTGAAATTGAAACAACATGGACATTAGAAGCAATTGAGGCTGTCTTGGGCGAAGTCGTTGACATGACATCACCACCATCACCATTCTTCACGCCGCTGGAATTCTCGTCCGGGTTAGACCTTTCCGACATCTTTGAAAAGGAGGCTGAAGGAAGTGGCGAACAGGAATGACCTCCCTTACACCTTTCTGGCTGATTTGCAGTTCGTCCTAAAGTGGGAAGGGGGATTGACCGACGACCCTGATGACCCCGGCGGAAGGACAAACAAGGGTATAACACAAAGAGAGTATGATAAGTTCAGGAAATCTAAGGGGCTGCCACCCCAAGATGTTGCAAAGATAAGCGACGACGAAGTTTACGAAATCTACTACGCTAACTACTGGAAAGCAGCAAGGTGTAACGAACTCCCTGCTCCGCTCAGGTTAGTTGTTTTTGATACCGCAGTAAATATGGGCGTCGCGACTTCAATTAAGCTGCTGCAACAAGCACTGAATGAGTTCCTAATCCAAGACAAGAAACTTAAGGTCGACGGGATAATCGGACCTAAAACCCTTGAGGCGGCACGGTCAATGAACGCCGCAGCAGTAGCAAAAAAGATGCTTGAGTTCAGGCTTTACAGGTATTGCGATATTGTCAGAAACAATCCAAAGTTGGTTAAATTCTTGAAAGGGTGGGTAAGCAGAGTAATGTCGCTTTGGCGACAAATAGGATAAAACCAAAAGGAGGGATGAGGAGTGCAGTCTAAAGAATGGTTGTTGGAGCAAATCTTGGCGGAACTTCGGGTGAGGGGTTGTGACCCCACTTGGAAAGAAGACAAAGGCGAGTATCAAGCCTACTGCCCGTTTCACGACGACGAACACAAGTCTATGTGGATTAACCCCAATGGCTACTGGAACTGCTTTGCCTGTAGCCCCTCCGGAAGGGAAGCAACCCTTATAGGTCTTGCAGAAAAACTCGGAATTTTAGGCGTCGGGGTCATAGAAACTGTCGGAAACTTTGAAGAACTTGTGGATTACATGCATAGAGAACTGCTCAGAACCCCTATCCTCGTGGAATACCTGAAAGCCCAACGGAAACTGTCCTCGGAAATCATCAGACAAGCAAAGTTGGGACTGTTCAAACACAACGATGACTTCTATCTCGTAATCCCTGTTTACAACGAAGAAGGGCAACTCGTGAACGCAAAATTGCGACTGTTGTCACAAACAAACGGAGTTTTTGTATTTGCGAGTGGAACTTCTGAAAAGCCAAAGTATAGGTGGATGACGAAAATGCACCCGCTTGTGAAGGAAGACGCGGAAAAGCCCTACCTTTACCCGCTTCACTTTGACTGGCAAAAGGAGTATATATGGCTTGCAGGCGGGGAATTGGATGCGCTCGCCCTATGGAGCATCGGAATTCCCGCAATCGCCCCCACAAAAGGAGAAACTTCCCTCAGACAAGCCGATTTGGACAAATTGCCCAATTGGGTCGTAATAGCACTGGATGCCGAAGAAGAAGTTCAGAGAAAGGCAAGCGGATACATCAAACGGTTGCTGGAAAGCGGTAAAGTCGTTACTCACTTGCTGTGGAAAGAAAAAGATGTCACGGAAGTCCTGCTCAACAACGGCTCGCTGTGGAAATCGCTCATCCACGCGCGGACATACAAAGGCGAAAGGGAAACCGAAACGGGAATTATCCCTACGGAAGACGCCACCTACTACGCACTGAAACTGAAAGAAAACGATGAGGTTTACACCGTCTACCAAATGACGAGAAATTTGTGGATACCTGAAGTTGTTCTCCCCGTCCCAGAAGAAGAAACCTCGTTCGTCATCGTTGGAAAAGAGTATATAGGAAAACAAAAAAGGACAATTGTCTCTATGAGTTCGGAATTTAGCGTGAGCGCCATCCACAGAAATGTGGGCGTCCTTTCGCCGAGGTTGTTGGGCAAAAGCAGGATAACACAAGTTGTGGGCAACTTCTCCGAAGATGTGTCATCGTTATGGAGACCTACACACATGACCTTTCCCAGACCCGGGCTTTACTTGTCACACGAATACGGGCTGGAAAGAAAGCAAGGTCTGGTAGATTGGGCTGCTCCCCGAACCGTTTTCGTCTTAAGCGACGGCACAATCCCCAAAGTAGAAGGAAAGTTCTACGACATCTACCTGCAAAACATTTTCAACGGAGTAACGGGATTTGCGGAAGGAAACGACGAAGAACTGCGGGAGTTCGTAGAAGACCTGTTACATATTTATCCCGATGAAAGCCTGTATGCCGTCCTTGCGTGGTTCCACGCATCTATGCTCTCTACCTTCGTTCGCCTCGTCAACGACAACAGGTTCCCCGTCTTGTTCGTCGCTGGAATTGCAGGCACAGGAAAAACTTCTATCGTCGTGGATTTGCTGCAAAAGATGTTCGCACCCACTCCGCACATTCCGTCACGACAAACCGCATCTACTATGCGGAAATACACAAACATGTCCTCGTTTCCGCTCGTTTTGGATGAGTTCACGCCAGAAAGGTGGGGAGACGACATCAAAGAAGCAAAACTGTTCGTCCACAGTTGCTACGAAATGCTGATGCAGCAAGTATCTCGCTCAGCAAGACAACTTGAAATTCCCTACTTCTCTTATACGCCCCTATGCTGTATTGGAGAAAGCGCAACATTCATCACAAAAGACCCCGCTATTTCGGATAGGGTGTTCTTAGTTCTCTTCAGGAGAAAAACAGAAAAACTTGACAAGGAATACCAAGACAGGTTCAAAAAGTTGCTCGGGCAAACTCACCTACACCCTTATTACCGACACAAGCTCCTCACCTTCTTAATTGAGCGCGAAAAAGACTGGATGGCTTGGTGGGAAAATGCAAGAAATATTGTCATAGAGCAAGTAGGTTCGGAATATTCTGCGAGACAGGTCAATAACTTCATTGTCGTCACTTTCGGGTGGGTTGTCTTCTACGAGTTCGCAAAGAGCCTTGGGGTAATCGTCCCCCAAGCAGGTGATATCGCCCACTATTTTTTCGGCAAAACGGAGACAGCACCTCTCCACGACCCAGTAGCGAGGATACTGAGTTACTGGTGGAGCGAGAAGGACGACTTATTGGTCAAAGAGGAAGACTGGGGTATAGTCAAAAGGGGAGAAAACGCAGGTAAACTCTGGATTAGGCTCAAGTCCTTCTTGGACAAACTAAGCAAGCGATATAGGGACGAAAGACTGTTCCAAATGTCCAGCTACGAGGTCTACCTGCAACTTAAATCCGCATTTGAACGCCACCACCCTGTTATAGTAGGGCTAAACGAGGTTGTCAAGAATTCTGATAATAAGCCGATAAAAGCCATCCTCTTTGACCTTGAAGTAGCAAGACGAGACTTTATGCCAGATATTGTTGCCGAGGAGCAACTACAGCTGGATACACAAGGGGGTGAGGAGGATGCCCTGTTACCGTTCTAACGCCAGAGAGCATATATATAGTGGAGCAACTCAGGTAACTTCAGGTAACCAGCAGGTAACTTTTCAGGTAACTTTCCCGATTTCGGAAACGCATGCATTTGCTTGGTTTTTCGAGGGGTCGGTAGCTAAGTTACCTAAGTTACCTGATTTTAGGGCTAAACTCACGGACACAAACACACACACAAACACACACACAACACAAAAATACCCCCTCAAAACAGGTAACTTAGGTAACTTTCTGATTTTAGCCGATTTTGCTGGCAAAATCGGCGATTTCAGGTTACCTGAAAAGTTACCTGTTGGTTACCTAAAGTTACCTACTACCTTAGCTAAGCCGCGTCAAGACGCTTTAGCGAATAAAACCGTGACAATCTACAACTAAGGAGGGTGATTGTCATGAGGTTCCGACAAGTCCATGAATTGTTGGACAGCCTTGACGAAAAGACGAAGGGGGTTGTATTGCAAACCGTCCTGTGGCTTGAGGAGATGTTTGATTTCACGAGGGGTAACATCGCAATTGACTGCCTACTGGAACTCCTGAGGAAGCGCTTCGGCGACAGGCTTTGCCAACAAGACCCCTATTTGTTAGCATCCTCGCTTTATCGTGAAATTTGTGCTAAACTTAAAGGCGTGCCTACTTATGCTGCACATGCAAACAGAGTGATTAAACAACTTGTAATTGGAGGTGAACCGTATGTTGAAATTGGACAACGAAGTAAGAGAACAGGTCAGTAAAAAATTCAAACACTGGATGGATGACTTGCATGTCCTTGTCCAGCCAAGCGTGGTTTCGTCGTTGTTCTTTGGAACTCGCAGGTCTTCCGCAGCCTTCTACAACCCAGTTGTTGCTTTTAGGGACATTCACAACTGGCTGTCCAATGTTTGCTCGCAAATTGAAAAAAGTGACATCCTCGCAAAGCTGCTTACCGAAGAAGTCGTTAATCGTATCAAACACGCTTACAAGATTACAGACCCAAACTATCTCGCCGAATTGAAGCACCAAATTTCACCGATAAAGAACATGCAGTCCCTGTATGGCTTTATTTCAATCCACCACCAACTGGTAGAAGACTTATGGTCTTTTTATCACAGGATGAAATGGGTGTTGGAAAGAGAATTCCAAGAGGAGGGGTAAATGATGCACAAGTGCTACAAGTGCGGCAAAAACGCCTTCTGGAAGTGTCGCAAGTGCGACCACTGGTGTTGTTACAAACACATTGACTATCACTATTGGCATGAACCCGCGTCAACTGGGGAATTGAAGAAAAGGCATGCTTGGCTGTGCGAACATTGCATCAAAGAACTGAAGGAGAGGAGAGAACATGCGGCGAAAGTTGATAGTAGCAATGGCAAATGAAGACGAATGGCTCGCTTGGGAAGGGCAAAAAGAAAACTACCGAAAGAATATTGACCGCTGGATGGCTGAACTGGAAAACCACCCTATCCCCGAATACCGCGAAATCGGTAAATTGCTCAAACAAGCAGTTGATATCTGGGATACTTTGCTTGAACACAATATCCCCGCAGTAGTGGGACAAGAGAGATTTGAAACCTACCGCAGAAGCCTTCCCCATATCGTCCAATATCTTGCTCACAGGATATTTCAGCTCGCTCGTTTGTCCGGGTTGGAACATGTTAAATCCTGCATCTCCTGCGGCAAATATTTCTACGCCTACAAGTCTAAAAGCAGGTTCTGTTCTCCCAGATGCTTCTCCGTCTACGAACTTTTCCTTCGTCCCATGAACAGTTTGTTTGAACTGACGAGAGAAAACTTCATGCCAAACATGTGGAGAGAATGCGTAATCTGCGGAAACAAAGCATCAAGGTGGATAAGAACTTCCGCTGGCGGCTGGAAATTTGACTGGGTCCATTCCATCAAATCGCCACACATAGACTACTTGCGGGAACACTTTGACGAGTATCGTGTGACCTGTATGTCTCCTTTCTGCCAGTGGGCTGCTTCCAACCTCCGCAAACTCAAAAAAGCGGAAAGTGCCAAGGAAGAAATAGAAGACCGAAGAAGGAGATGGCAGATGTGGATTGCCAAAGTCCAGTCAGCAAACTATATCCCTTCCATTTCCTTGTTGAAAGCAATGTTAGAAACCATCGCCGAAGGAGTGGAACGGGCTCTCGTCGTCTATTCGACCTACTATATTCTCTGGAACGGACAACCACCGCAAAGATACATCCTATTCAACGACACACAAAAACTCAGAAGAGCAGCACTCGTTTCAATGTTTGTTCCACTCAATCCACCCAACTACAGACATTTCTTCTTTGAATTCATAAAGTCACTGATAGACAAAGTCCCCCAGTGGCTTGAAGTCTTGACGCAAACTTGGTCTAACGCTATCACCAACCCCGAGGTCACCTTGTTTTATCCTTCCTCAAGCGAAAACTCTGTCTTCGCTACTCCCTTTGCCGAAGCCTTGACAGTTTTGGATACCACGCCTGTGGTCAACCTGTCCAACGAGCACCTGACAGACCCTCCCTTCAAGTCTTGGTCTGAGGTAGAGGAAGCGCTCTACAAGGCTGTCATGCACTTCGTCCAAGCCAACAGGTCAAGGTTGGACGAAATCGTTAAAATTAGCGTCGAAAAGCCTTAAACTAATAGGGGCAGGGGGTGTTTAGCCCCTTGCCCCTCAGGGTAAAATTCTACTGCGACAAGGAGGGGAAAGAAGATGTCTGTCAAGGATGAGCAAATTCTAAGCGAAGTCCTCGCGAAAGAGCCTGAGGAATTTGAAACATCAAGCGACATATTTATGGCAACAAAAGCATCGAGAAATTGGATTGTATCCGTGCCCCTTTTCATTCCACGACACTTTATCGTAGCAGCTGGAGTAGGGGTCACCGATATTGATAACGCAACCGTGGGTCTTGAAGCGGCTTTGCTCGCCACCAAGATTGACCACCTAAACCTTGTTAGGCTTACTTCAGCCTTGCCCAAGTATCCTAAATTCACGCTTGTAGACGAAACCAAGATTGTCATCCCAACAGGAACTCCCACTCCCACTATCTACCATTACTCGTTTATCAAGGCAAAGCGAAGCGGAAAGTTAACAGTGGGTCTTGAGTTTTTCCACTCAAGTAACGCAACAATCGTGATTGAAGCTGAAGAGCCCCTGTGCAAGGCAAAATTCCCGGGTTTAGTTCATTACGGTCACTCCTTGGTGACCTTGGAATTTAACGGAAATTCTCTGGCTGATGCCCAGTGGGAGTTCAAGTTCGCAAGTCAACAGTTAAAAAAAGCACCGCCTATCAGATACTTCTCGGACAATATCAACGGCAAATATGTCGGCGTGTTTGTTGGTATCTTAGTTTTACCTTGAGGAGTGAGCAAGATGAAAGAACAAATATCAGACTGGAAGACGCACAAAATTCTTAAAGGAGGGAAGTAAAGATGGAAGAGCGAATTCAGCAAAAACTGCAAAAGGCAAAGATGGTGGCAGAAGGGGTTCAGGAAAAGACGCAAACGGCAATTGAGCTTGCGTCTGAAGCACAACTGACAAAAGAAGTCGTCTACGAGGACTGGACTGGCAACACCGTAAAACTTTCTGCCTCAATTGTTAGGAACATGATTAACCCCCGTGCCAGCCTCGCTGACATCTACAAGTTCATCGCAACCTGCAGAGCTTACAAACTCAACCCGTTCCTCGGCGACGCTTACCTCGTTAAATACGACGAAAGAGAACCCGCCCAAATTATCGTCAGCAGGTTTGTTTTCCTGCGAAACGCAATGTCCCACCCGTCCTTCAAGGGCTTCACAAGCGGCGTTATTGTCATCTGCAAAAATCCCGATAGGTTGCGCTCTAGATTTGCCGAACAGATGGAAGAATTGCTGAAAGGCATCGCCGAAAAAGCTACTGAATACAAGGCTGAAATCTTGGAAGCGCTGCTCAAACTCAAGGAGATTGAGGAAAGATTATCGCAACACGAAGTTGATGTCTTAGAAATAGAAGGCGCGTTTGTTCCGCCCGGGTGGCAACTTTACGGCGGATGGTGCGTAGTCCATGTTCAGGACGGAGAACAAATCCGACAAGTCGTTCAGCGGGTTTTGCTCTCTGAATACAACCGAGAAAAGGCAAGTTGGAAGGTAATGCCCGCGACGATGATACAAAAAGTCGCAGAAGCACAAGCCTTCCGCAAAGCCTTCCCTGACTTGCTGTCAGGACTTTACATCCCAGAAGAAATGGGGGTAGAGAAAGATGAAGTTAGAAGTGCCCGAAGTGAAAATCTACAGACCCAAACCCGAAACTTTGGAGTGGACGAAGGGCTGGAAGCCGAGCCAATTGAGTTGCGAGAGGAAGGTAGTTCTGCACCTGACGAAGCCTGAGGTCGGAGACCCTTGGGCTTGGAAAGACCTCGGATGGCTTGGACAAATTGGGGAAGCACTGCACGACTACTTTGTGAAACGCTACGCCGAGGCTTTGGAAGAACTCGGCTACCAAACCGAAACCGAAGTGGAAATCAACACTGTGGTCGGAGAGGTTAAATGGGACGCACGAATTGACTTGATTGCCCGAAAAGACTACAAAACAATCGTTTACGACTTCAAGTTCGTTTCACCAAGCATCGTCTACACAGCCAACTTCCCCGCTCACCAACGACAAATCGCTATCTACTCGTCTTTAGTTGATGCCCATGCAGCAGTTCTAGTCTATGTTGACAGGACAAACCCAACACGATACAACTACATTGTCTTTACAGACCAAGACCTGATAAAAATCCAAACCGAGGCGTGGGAATTCGTTCGGTTCACAAAAAGCCTGCTCAGAAACCCCGACATGATGGACAGGGTTAGACCACCCTATTCACCGAACACCTACCCCTGCAAGTTCGCAACACGGGAAGGTGTTGCGTATTGCCCCTTCTACCGATACTGCCACGGTAACTCCAAGCCCGCCGATACTTTGATGACAGTCGCTGGAGACCCCGCAATCGCAAAACAAATTAAGGAACTAATCTCCGCCTACATTGATATCACAAACGCTATTAACGAGGTTGAAGCAGAACTAACACCGCTGAGGAAAAAACAAGAAGCACTGAAGGCACAACTCGTAGAACTCTTGCCGCCTAATCAGACAGTGGAAACCGATGAAGGTAGTATCATGGTCAAACAAATCCAACAGCAACGACTTGATACGGAGGCAGCCAAGCAAATCTTCCAAAGCCTCGGCATGGACATACCAACCAAAACTGTCGTTGTGAACCAAATCATGTTAAACTTGAAGAGGTGAGCGGTAATGGAAGCAAAGGATGTTTTGAGCCTTGTGCCCATAAACAAGTTGGATGACGATTTCAGCATCTCCACATCTGCGCTGATTGCCGTTGGCTCAGAAACAAACATTGCGTTACAGAATGTATCGCTGGATGAGGAAATGAGGGAGAGACTTCCTGCAGAGTTCAAAAACAGCGAAACGGCACTGCTCCTCGTTTTCTTTAACAACAACAAGCAAGTTACTCTGGGTATCTTGTTGCCGCCAAGCCTCGCCGGCGAATTAGCGACAATGTTGTATCTAATGTCTGTATCGTTGTCGTTGCCTGCGGCGTTGGGAAAAATTACATCCAAAGGGGGTGATAAAGATGTCGTTTCGGGACGCTCCAGCCAGCAAGAAGCTCCCTCCTTTTCCGAGGAAGTCTCCGAAGGGAACGGGGCATTTTCCGAACCCACAAACTCAGGTGAGCAAGACGAGCCAACCGGAAGCAACAAAGGCGAAGAAGTCCAAGTAAAGGCACACAGACCGTTGCCCGCCTGACGGGGGCGGTAGCAACGGTCAATCCCAAGACTGCAGGGTTGAAGGATTGCCCGCCGCCCCAGTGATAAGCTGGGGCGGCGTTTACTGCTCCCGAGAGTGAACGGGAATGGAATGGGATGAGTTCGCCGAATTGGTCATAGAAGCCTCAATGGAAGAAGTTGACACTAGATACAAACAAACAGGTCTATTTAACACCAATGGCGTTGTTTACCCATTTGGGCTTTTTTCCTTTGAAGATGATGACTGAACTTCCACCGTCAAGCCTCAGCATAGCAGAATATTTGCCCTCAACCGCCTTTGCAACTTCGTAGGGCGGTCTCTTAAACGAAACGCAACCGCTGATTGTTTTTCTGTCATTGTGTAGCAGCAGGAAGGAAAACTTGGGATGGTTAACGATGTAACTATCCAACTTCTCCTTCTTACTCACATTTCTGACAACCCTTCCGTCCTTCAAAAACAATCCCCCACCAGTTACAGCCCACTTCACTTCTTTCCAAAACTCCTCGCTACAAAGCAAACCGATGTCGTTCAAAAGCGGGTTGTCGGAGAAGTAAAGCCTGTCTTTGTAGACCTTGAAGTAGCCCACAAGAACCTCTCCTGATTTCAAACAGACAAATCCGCCACGAACTTTTGACGAGCAAACAGGAAACTCGCCCAGCCTCTTACCGTCAACAACGAGCAAGGACGCAAGTAAGTCCGTCTCGGTATCATAGAAAGTCCCGTTAATTGCTGCACGAAACTCCAGAGTGGTGTTGTAAGGTGGATGCTCGGTAGCAAAGAGAAGCGACAGGGAAAGCGCCGTGAAGACTTTAACGAACATGAATATCACCCCAATGTAAGTCGCGGGATTATCAGGTTATGACCTTGTGGCTCTTCTTCCCGGCGAATTCCCTTAATTGAAGGTCCATAAATTGGCTCAATATCCCCGACAATTTTCCACTCCTTAAACTTCGGAAACCAAATCTGGAAGTCTTTGATGCCATCGGCAATTCTTGCTTGTTTCGTAGGGATTTTCAAAGCCTTAACTGTCGCTACAACTTTTTCCCAAGCGGCTTCGGGATTTTCGTCCACAGCGACAACTTCCGCAATAATTCCGTTTACCCCCGCACAAACAAGTTGACCGCTCGGGTGTTTGTAGACATCGCAGGGGTAAACCTTAGCGGGATAGTTGTCTTCCAAAAAGATAGGCATTCCCTCTAACTTACCATACACTTCCCGCATCAGTTCCTTGTCCGGACTTTCAAAAGGATAAGGGGCAATGCTAACTTCAGCAGCGACGGCAAATTGGTGGGTATTGATGTCATCCCAAACCACCTCGTCGTCTTCTACCTCAAATGTCCTTGCAAACAATTCGCCCCAGTCAGGATAGAGTTCCCAAAGACAATAGTAGGCATTGTAGCCAAACCTCGGCGTCCACTCAAGGACATAGAGTTGATGCGTGCTTTCTTCTACGATGATGTTGCAAGAAAGCGGTCCCGTCCACTTCAACCGTTTCATGAGCGGTTGGATTTGCCTAACTAAATCCCAAGTCCTTGAGGGTTGTCTTGACCACCAAACAACAGAAGTCATACAACCAACAATTGGTCCCATGTCGTCAGGGTAGAAGAATTTCGTCTCTATATCGTAGTTTGGTGGACCGATTAAGTTTCCGTTGTGCCACCAGACTTCAACATCAATGTTGCGCCCCTCAATGTATTTCTGGACATCTATCTCTGTGCTTTCAAGTCCCGTAAGCCTACTCCAATACTCAAGCATTTCTATTGCGTCTTCGTGCCCGTAAGAGACATAGACGGCAATCTTGTTGTCGTGGGGCTTTAAGACATATCTTCCCGGGTTTTCTCGGACGAATTCAAGCGCTGCCTGTGCGTTAGGAAAAGTTTCAGTTGGCGGCGTTTTCAATCCTGCTCTTTCACAAAACTTCCTACCGAACTCCCTGTCCTTCTCCAACTTGTCCGCAAATTTCCCACCACCCCAAACCCTCCATCCCTCAGCCCTCAAATAGTCCGCTATCTCCCCGTCTTTGATATTGTCCCAGACGAAAATCCATTCTCGGTATCTGTCCTTTGCCGCAATTTCTCGCCAATCGTCAACCTTGTCGCACAAACCGTCACCTATGTGCTTAATCTCCGGGTCGGCAATATAAACTACAGCTTCATGCCCCATCTCTTGCAACAAGGGAGCAATATTCCAACCCCAACCTTCTGTGCTGTAAATCAAAAACTTGTGCTTAGGCATTACTTACCCCTCCTTCCCGCTTGTATCTGCTCTCGGATGCGAGCAACTTGTCTTGAATACTGTATCTGTCTGATTTGGTCTTTCCTATGCTTTAAGTATAGGCTAATGTTGGCTTGGTTGCTATTCTGTGCAATGTTGACGATGGCGGCTACAAGTTCAGGTTTCATTCCTGAGCCAAGTAAAGCAACTTCCAATTGACCGATATCCTTTAAGCGCTTTACCCAATCGGGTTTGGAAAGGGGACTGAACCTGTCCATGATGTAGTCATAACCGAACAGTGCAGTAAGCCAAGCAAACCTTATAGGGTCGCTCTTTATAAACTGAATGAACTTGTCGGGATTAGGTGATGTCATGGCATCATACAATTTAGTGACGCTCACAACCATAGGGTGATTTTCTGAAATACTCTTTGGAATGACTTGTGTCGCAGAAGGTCGCTTTATTGAAATGTAGAAGTTGGGGTCTGTGAGCAAGTCCAAGGCTTTGAAGACTGTAGAAGTTTTGGCGGTTCTCGCAACGGCAATTAACTCGGCGATAAAGTTGGGCACATCGTATTTCTCTGTGACATCCAAGAACTTGAACGCCATTTCCTCGCCACTTCGCGTAGTAACAGCAAAGGCAATGTCTCTCGGCGTTGGAGACAGCAATTCGCTGTATCCGCCGGGAGCAGGAGTTCCCGCAAGAGCTTGTGCTGCTATACCCGCCTTTGAGCCTCCAAAGGTCTCCGTAATCTGAGCGGGCACAGGCAGCCCCTCTGCAGCACTTGCTACAACCCTTGTCGCTGGACTGATAAGACCTGCGGGATATAGGCTTGCTGCCGGAAACTTAAGCGATGCCGCAAGAGAAAGGAACTGTAAGGTGTCTGCGACTAAGCCCGGAATTTGGTCTCTCGGCGCAACTGTAAGCAAGCGGTCAAAGTATCTTTGAACTGCGGATGTCGCCTCGTTTTCTTCTACTCCGCCCATGTTGCTGAAAGAAGTGTATGCGTTTGTCAAAGAGACGATAACTCTGTTGAGGAATTGAACAGATGGCGGTATGTCTCTTTCGGTAATAGTTCCAAGGGTGGTTCTCTGCAATATCCTTTGCCTAAGCGGCATCAAAGAAAGAATGTAGGATATACCAAAAAGCAGCGGTCTGGGCAACGAACTTTTAACTATTCCAAATACCGAGGACGCCAACCAGTCCCACCCCACTTTTTGCTCTTCTTCAGAAGTGTAAGTTCCAAGACGCTGTTCTTCCAAGGGTTTTTGTGCTAGGCTCATCCAGAAACCGTTTATCGCAGCAAACCCTATCTGCAGCATAAGGATTGCTGTAATAGCCGACGCCAAATCAGCAATCCTTTCACGCAACGGCAGTTCTTTATTGAAAATGGCATCATAAGCGGAACCTAAGAGCCTTCTGAATGTGTCGGTTTCAGCGAATGTGTAGACCATGAATTGGCTGAACACCTGCGGGATAAAGAACGCTCGCCTTGCCCACGCAACTACTCCTTTTTCTCGGCTTCCCCTGAACAGTGTAGGTCTGAAGCCTTCAAGGGGAGTAGAGTGAATTGCCTCTGAAAGAGCAGAGCCGTAAGAAAGGGCAGCGAACAATGTCTTTTCGTCGGGGATACCTGTCACATCGTTGTGGGCAAGATACATCCACATTGCGGCTAACTTCGTAGCTAAAACTGCCGCTTCATCGTTCAACCTCAACATCGCAAAGCCCCATTCCTTAACTTTCTGCATTGCCTCCTTCCACCACGCAGGGTCGGTTCCTAAGATGAACAACTCCTCAAGCCTTTGAACTGCGGCTTCCCTATCCGCTTGCGGCGCCGACGGGTCTAACAAAGTTTCCAGCAATTTTGCACCTTCGGGGCGAGCCATCAACTTCTCCAACACTTCTTGTGCTGAGTTCAAAGTTTCACGGATAGTTACAAGGTGGCGGGATTGTATTTCGGGGGAGTTTTCTAAAACGAAGCGCTCAAAATCGTTGAGTTTTGAGGTGTCGCCTTTCAACAAAGCTCTGATAATGGAAATCGCCCTCGGATAGAAGACGCCGACAATATAGTAAGCCATAGGGTCGTTGAAGTCCCTGCAAAGTTGGGACGCGGCATAGAAAAGCGAACTTATCTGCCTAATGGGTGAGCGCGGATTGAGCCACAAAACTTGAGTTTGGAACGCTGCGAGCAACTTGTCCAAAGCATCTCCCTGTCTCTTGGCAAGCGCCTCGGAATAGGTCTTGTAGTAGTTGCCCGCAGCATCAAACATGTCCTCAACCGCTTTGGCGATATCTTCCCCAACTTCAAATGTCCAAGGCACTCGCCTGTAGCCTGTCATTCCCATAGGAGACAGCGCATTAGCCAGCTGCCAAGCCAAAAGGTGCTTTAATGGCGGGGGCATAAACGCTATGACGCCTTCAATTAACGGTCTGTTCTTGTCTATGACCTGTTTGGTCTTAAAGGCGTAAATGGCTCTGCGCATGGCGTCTCGGAAGTTTTCAAAGGGCACAGTGCCCCTGCCCGTTCTCGTAAACTCAAAGGGTTGTTTGGGAGGTCGGTGAGGAAGTCTTCCGAAAACATCCTGTATCAATTCGGCAATCAGAATTTGCGGCTTCTGTGTAGCATCGCCCCATTGAGGCACATATCTTTCCTCAGTAAGTGCAAAAGCAGGACCCACGCCATTGTAGATGTCTCCGAGATAGGCTTTCATTCCGTGACCTTTCACGAGGTAATTCAACAACACGACATACGGGAAAGCAATTTGATACAATTTCTGCCTAATCTTTTCCGCTTCTCCGCCCAACCGCCTGCTTGGGTCAAAAGCCCAACTTTTGACGGGTTGAGGTAGCCTCTTTCGGAATACATCGTCAATGCTCTCCACTAAGTGCTGCGGTTCCATTCGTGTGTGCGAGTGGATGTAAAGCGTGGCAAGCAGGGTATCAAAGTCAGCACTCAAGTCTTCGTATTTGACCTTCAGCGCTTTTGCCAGTTCCTTCAACAAAGCATCTATTCTGTGGTCAAAGGCGTCAAGCATCTGCATGGGAGACACTTTGCCCGAACGCAAAGTTTGCTCCATCGCGATAATTTCGGGCAAGTTTCTAACCCTTTCCGGGAATGTGGATGTAGCAACAGAGAACAACTCTTGGTTAAATCCCTCATGTCTAAGTTCCACAACAGCCTCTTTCAAATCATTTTCCAAGGAAAGGAACGGAGCACCGAGCAAGAACGGTAAGACTTTGCCCCTGACTGCTTTGGTGAGTGGCGTGTATCTTGTGTAAGTGGCTTCAACAAACAATGGTGAAAGCGACTTCCAAATTCTCTCCGTTGCCCGCCTAATCCTAACCATTGCAGCCTGCGGTGTCAAACTCTTAGCAGTAATTTCTGTCATCGTATCCCGGATTTCCTTTTTAATTGCACTCATAACCCTGTCAATATCCTCAATGAGTTTGGGAGAAACGCCCGCTCTCCTAAGACCGCCCCAGAAGTTTTCAATTTCCGCAACAATTTGGTCTACATCGTAACCCGCAGCCCTGAACAAATTCTTCGCATAAGGGTGCGAAATAAGCGATTGCAAGTATCGCAGACCAATCAAGAACGCCGCTTGAACTTCGTGGTGGGTTGCTAAGGCAGCAGCCAAATATGGCTTCTTAGCAGGTGTCATTAAGTTCATTGCAACGGGATGAATGAACGACGAAATGAACTTAATGGCTTGTCGGGCTTCATCGTCCAGATGAGCCACAAGTTGACCTGATATCCTGTTTCTAAGCAACGCAGAGTGGCTGGACACAATCCGCTTCAAGATTTTTCCAAAAGTTGCAGGGTCTGCAGTGAGCAGCGCATCTAAGTCCGCACCCGCTATGTGCCCCAGACCCATTTCCAAAACCTCTCGCAGCGTCATATCTGCAACAGCCTTTCTTTGACCGCCGACAGTCAAAAAGGCATTGTTGACATCAAGGGAAATAGGTTGCCGTTGCCCGGTTGCGGGGTCTTCAATATACCCAATCCTGCTCAATTTGAGCGGCGTCCTTTTGCTGAAACTGCCAAATGTCATGTCCAAAGCACTGGGACCATGCGTGCTGAGCAACTTGAGCGCTTTCTTAACAGCGTAGTCCAGTATCAAGCCCTCAGACTTAGCAGGGTCTTGCAGGAACTTGGTAAGCGCTACCTTTTGTATCAATGTGTTTTCCGTTGCTTTCGCCATATCGTGGATAAATGCACCTAAGGCGGTTGACTGGTTCAAAACTGCAGCTGCCAATGTGTAGTTCAAGATTTCCTCTGCAAGTTGGGCGGGCTCTCTGCTTCTTGTGGGGAATGTTCCCTGTGTTCGCAACTTAGCGATTTGGTTGGCTAAGTGCGGGAGGATAGCAAGGTTCTTCCACGCTGCTGGAACTTGCATTTCGCCGATAACGGCGTGGGCGATGGCTGCCATAGTCTCCCCCATATTCCTGCGAACGAAGCTGACAATATCGTTGCTTACACCCGCAAGGGCTTGTTCAATTCTCGGCAAAGCACCTGTAAGCCACTGGGAAACACCCGACAAAGCGCCTACTAACACTTTGGAAATATTTGCCGTCTTCTTTCTGAGCAGGTAAGATGTCAGGGCAGAAGCGAAAAAGCCAAACCACATATGAGGCGTCATTGATTGGCTCATCATCTGAACAATGCCCCTTCCGATATCGTGCAAAAGCGCAGGGGCAATGTTGAGCATAAGGTGCGGAAGGTAGGGCAAAACAATTGCCGTTGCACCAATCAGTGACAAGCCAACCAAGAACTTGTTAAGCGCTGCACCCCTCTTCCTATTCCACGCAATCTTCAAACCCGCAGTGTCATTTGAAACTCCCGCATTTATTACTCGGATGCTTTCAAGGACAGCATCCTGTAACGGTTTGGGGAACTTGCTTTCAACGGTTTCCGCAACTACATCCGTAGCCACGGCGTTTACAAAGACTTCCCGCAACCTTTCCAAGAAAGCTTGAAATTCTGGGGTTTTCCGAGCGCCTTCAGATAGGTGCACAAGACCCACTCTCGCCAAATTGTATTCTTCTATGTCCCACATCACAGTGTTGATTATCTCCGCTTGCCTTTCCCAAAATGCGGCTTCTTCGGCGTTTCCTGCCTTTCTTGCTTGTTCAGCATTTTGCTCAAACCTCCGCAAAACCCTTTCGTAGTGAGCCAAAGTGGCTTGGACCTTTTCCGCATCTACGACCTCTTTGCCCCCTTCATCTGTAATGTATGGCACAAACCCAACTATAAGCGACTTCAACATTCCCTCGCCTATGTTCCGTTTAAGGATTTCCAGATGCTCTTTATCCGCAGGCTCCCACTTTTCAGCCGCAATATCAAGTAACTTCTTGAGTTCTGCTTGGTCTTTCTTTGGAATGTCCGCTTTCTGGACCCTGTAGGTTTCAACTATATCCGCCATATCTGCAAGTATGTCCCGAGGTTCTTCTCCAGACCTCAGCATGACATCCCGTATCGTTTTGAGTTGTTCGTGTATCTCGGTAAATGTTTTCAAGTTGTTTATCGCCGAGTTGATAATCATATTAGCCAATCTCGCCGCATTAGACATATCATCGGGTGCAATTTCCCCTTTCTTCGTTTTCTTGCCCGCTTCTAAGCCCAAAGATTTATACAAGTCTCTAAACATTGCGGTGTAATAACTCAGCCACGACAAGAAGAAGTTATTCATTGCTGCATGAACTGCTATGTGGGTGGATGAGCCCGGAGTTGCCTCCCAAGTTTCCAAAATTTCATCCATAGCCTCAATCATCAGGCTTTGAAGTGTTCTTCCAAAGGCTTGGGGGTTGTGCTTTATCGTTTCTCGGTATTCTCTGGGCAAAGCGTCAAAAATCGTCCTGAACGCTTCAACTATGCCTCCTATCACTTCTTGGACGGGTGGGGTGAAATAAATACGGTTTTTAGCAGCCGCAATAGCATCGCTGATTTCGCCTTTGCTAATGCTTTTGAGTTCTCTTGCGGTGGCAATTCGTTTGGTCATGTTGGAAAGCGCGTTTGTGAATATTCTTCTGCCTATGTAGTTCATTAAGTCCGCTAATCCTTTTTGCGACCAAATGGCTTGGTCTACCCTTTCCCCAAACGGCGCTTCCGCCCAGCCTTCTTTGACAGCAGCGGAAATAATTTTCCCTATTTCTTGGTTGAGGCGTTGAGTTAAATCGTAGACCTCGCCTACACTCAAAAGACCCCACGACAGGGTGTGGTTCAGGTAACTTTTAGCAACCTGAGCAAACCTAACCATAACATCTTTAACCGTAGGCTCAACGACTATGCGTTGTGGGGGCTCTTTCATGAATGCGTAACTGTAAAGCGCATCTATAACTTCCCCCAACTTCCTAACAGAAACATCTTCGGAATTAGTCCAATCCGCTTCGTAGGCAGCAGACCAAGCAAAAGAACCGAACTCTTCCGGTGTTATGGAAAGGTTATACATATTGCTGATGGTCCTTTGTAATTGGCTCTGAACACCTTCTTCCTCAAGTTCAAGCAACTTGAGCCAAGGCTTGGGGTGTTTTTCCACAAACTCTTGAATATCTACTGAGCCGAAACTCTTGTGGAACTCAGACACAAGTTCTGCGGTAACAGCAGCCCTAAGCAAACCGTTAAGCAAAACATGGGCATTGGGAACTATTGCAAGCGACCTTACTAACAACTGGTTGACCTCCGATAAGTCAGCGAGCACTTTGTTGATGTCCGCCCGCAACATAATTTCGTCAATGTCCACCGGTTTGTTCGCCATCTTCTCGGCAATATATGCCTTCGCCAGTTTCCGCGCATGGAAGCGCAATATCTTGTGAATTTCGTCCAAACCCCTTTGGAACTCAGGATACTTTCTAAGGCTGCCGAGAACTCGCATCAACTCGTTTGTCATGTTGGAAATCTTATCTTCAATTTGTTGTGCAATATCGGGCAAAGCATCTAAAAAGTCTTTGTGGAACATCTTGTGGAACGCAATTTCGTGAAGCATTATCAAAAGTTGCGGGTATGTGAAAGTAGGCTCGTATTCTGTGACAATTTCCCTAACCAGCAAATCATACGGAATTATTTCCCTGAAAATGCTTTCATGAGTTCTTGCGGGATGGTGCTTCAAAACGGCATTGAGGAGTTGAGTAGGAGACGGTTGCGTTTCAAACCCCAAAAGTTTCGGCTGTTTGGTAGCTTCTATTGCAATGCGGTAGATACCAAACATTTCAGCGACAACATTCTTGAAACCAACCATAAGTTGCCTTGCAGGTTCAGGCATTGTTGCTGCGTGATACAAGTCCGGTATCATGTATCCCGCCAGTTTTTCTTTCAACAAAGTCAAAGTGTCTGTTTCAGGCAATCTTATTCCCTTCTCTCCTGCGTGTTTTTGAACCAAAGCAAAGAACAGAACGCCAAATGGGTTAAATAGACCCGAAACTTGTCTCTTTGAGGCTTCCGTCACAAACTCCTCCGATATCTTGGCAATATCCCTTTCCGATTTGGCTGCAAGCAACCTTTCCTCAAGGTTTCTCCAAGCAGTTGAACCAATTGAATTCTGCAAAAATTCGGCAACTTCAGTGTCAAACCCGGGTATCCCGATTTCTGCTTGAAGAACTTCAACATTTCCAAAAGGAGATGTCATCCTGTAATTTTTGGCGTAATTGGCAAGTTTAAAGTAGTTGTCCAAGATATGCATGGTCGTGTTGGGAGAGTAGATGAATTGGGTTATATCGGCAACGATTGCTGAGCCAATGTTCCTCTTAAACAAGTCCCTCTCCTCTTGTGTGAATTCCCTTCCGACTATCTTTTCCAGATGGGGCAGCAGGTTAACCGCCTGTTCTTCGGCAGCAGCCAACATCCGGGAAATCATTTGCCCGACAATGTAGCTTCCAACCCTTTCGGCAACGAATTTGTCTGGATTGCCCAAGATTTCCATTATTTCGTAATACATTGGGTTGTCTTTGTTGAGGACGGCATCTATCGCCTCTAAGTAAGTTTGGACGGTGGCTGCTATGGCTTTCAGCGTTTTGAATGTCCAACTCTCTGTTTCGCCCTTGGCAGGCAAGGCTGTTACTTCCCTAATTACTTCGTCCGTCTTAGATAGCGGCTGCAAGACACCGAAGTGCATCATTATCTCCAAGATTGCCCTGAACAGGTTGGTGGAACGAATTCCGATATGGGCAAATTCGGGGTCGGTAAACAAAAGTCGTCCCAATTCGTCAAAAGAGGGTTTGGTTGCAGCGAAAAGACCCATAACTAAATCATAGGACTGGGGTTGGTCTGGAGGATAAAGCGACAATATAGTCGTTATGAATTCGGGCAAGGACATCTCCGACAAAGCGCCCCTTATTTCCGTTTCTACCTTCATTTCCGACACCTTTTCGCTAATGCTCTCTATTATCTCCCGCGGCGTCTTTGCGAGAAGTTCCGTCTCCCTTGCTTTCTGCAACTCGTTAACCAACTCCTCCATACTCCTGCGAAATTCTGGGTCGTCCGTGTGAATTGGCACTACAACTTTGCCTATTTGCCGCAATTGTCGCTCCAAATCTTCTGGCATTTCGGATGGCGGGGAAGTTTCCTCAATCATATCTCCAAACGCCTCTCTGAGTTCCTTATGCAAAGAAATCCGCCTTTGCTTTGCTATATCTTCAAACAACCTTCTCGCCTCTTCCGTTACAGGAACGGGTCCTTGCGCTAAGGCAACGGCTGTCCTATGAAGTGAATGTGCAAGTTCATGAGCCACTTCTGGCATAGGGTTCAAAAGCAAGTTGGTCTGTTCTCCGAAAATACTTGCAAGGACAAAACTTGCTTTGACTATCTCGGGGACATTGAGCAATGGATTGCCGAAACGCTCTCGCGCTGCCTGCAACGCTTCGTGGAACATATCCGCCGAAACTTCTGTTGGAAAGAGCCTTGCTAGATAAGAAGCAAAGTCTTCCTCGTAAGCACCCGAGTAAAGCAGCGACATAAATTTGGAGAAGGCAGCAACCCCTTCGGGAACCACCCTTGTTGCTCGCTCTGTTATATCCGCATAGGTCGTTGTTAGATAAGAAACCAACTCTGTAGGAGAAGCGAGTTGCCCATAAACCTCATCTACATTTACGGGGGATTTGTAAGTAGATGCAATGTAATCTGCCAGTTCTTTGCCTTTCACTAAGATGTGCAAGTTGCTAAGTTCCGCCAAGGGAGCAGCAGCATCAAGTAAAACCCGCCTAAGTTCGTTGCGAACAATTTGTAGTGTCTCTGGAGTGACACCTGCTTCTGGAAGTGCCAATTGTGCCCAAAGCCCCTCATCAATAAACTTGTCGCCCTGTATTGCCGCGATGATGCTCCAAGCACTGTCAATTATTGCAGTTAAGTCCGACACAGTAAATCTGGATTTTCTTGTCCGTTCTTCTAAGGCAGATATTGCAGACATAACGGGAGACAAAAGTGCGTCAGCAGGTATGGTAATACCTTGTTGTGCTAAGTATGCGGATGCCTGTTCTCGGATGCCCCTCGCGACATCAATAACGAAGTCTCGCACATTTCGCGCATGTTCAAACTCAAGGACTGTATCGTCGCGGGGAGAAATTTCTTGTAAGAGTTTGATGAGGGCTACTCCAAACCTGCGATTTCTTACAATAATACCGCCTTCCTGTAACAGTTCATTGACAACGAACCACAAGAAACGACGAAGCTGTTGCTGCTCTTCAGGAGATAATTGCCGGTAAGAGGCTTCAATGGCATTGGTGCGGTTTCTTAAGGGCGAAGTGAATATGTGAAGAAACTCGTGTGCTGATGAGGCAAACATGTGCTCTATGTTAGAGGTCCAAATAAAGGCGCGGGAGAGCACATTAGAAGGAGTTGTTTCCGCATCTATATCAACTGGGTGAAGCAAAAATGCGCCAAAGTTTATGAAGCTTCGGCTTGTGGGGAAAGAAATGGGAGTAAGCGATGAAGCGAGAAAGATTTTAGTAACTTGCTCCTGAACCCAATTGCGAATTTCTTCCGGTGAAGTCAAGCCCGTTATTTGCTGAACAAGGCGCATCTTTGCTTCGTCGGTTGCAATGGCGTTCATGAAGGCGTCCGTAATCTCTTCGGTCCTCCTTTCAACAATATCAATTACTATATCGGGGCGAACCCAAGGAACGATAAACAACCCCCTCTGTTTGGAGACAACAGTATAGACTTCAGATGGTGGTTCAGCCGCTTCCCATGCCTCTTCAAACTTGCCCACAAACTCGCCCATTTTATCGGAGGGCGCTCTTAACTTCACGAACTCAAGGAACACGGCGGCGGGAGAGAAGTCAAAAAGTTTATGCGTTCCTTCTTCCGTAGCAGTTGCTACAATGTGTCTGGCATCAAAGAAAGCGGTAGCGTGCTGCAGCCTTGCCGCATAGTAAGCCCAGAACAGCGTTTCTTCTTCTTCTGGAATGACAACAACCCAATGTGTGCCGTCTTCGGAAACTTTGAAATCCCAATTGCCGTTGCGGACATAAACTCGCCTTGGTCCTACTCGGCTCGTCAATGAGGGTTCAAGTGTATTGGTTCGCAAGGTGGCTTTCAGCTCTTTCAGCTGTCCTTTGGATGCCATGGGAACAAAGTGGTCGGCAAAGAAGAACGCCACTGAGCGCATTTTTCTGTATTGGTGCTCCAAAGTTCCAAAGGGAGAAAGGGCAATAAACAATGTTGCGGTTCCAATTCTCGTCAAATCGTGTATTCCAATTTTACTGGCTAAGTCCAAGCTTTCCACAAATCTCCTAATAAACTGGCTTTCCATTACGCCCATTCCTTTCTGGAATTCATCTTGAATTTTGTTGACTATCTCCGTCAAATATTCGCCGTTTTCGGGGGCTTTTAGGTGGTCAAAAATTTCGTCTAAGAATTCAACAAACTTGTTAAACCCTTCGGTATCAAATCCCATCCTCTTCTTGAAGAAATCGGGATAGTTTCTTAAGTCAACAATACCGGCAAACAACACTTTTATGTGTCGCGGTATATCTTCAACACTAACTGTTGACCAAATTCTTCTGACAAAATGCCAGAACTCACTTGGTATCCTTTCTTTCCATAAAATATCCCTGACAACAGCGCCGAGTTTTCTTGCATCTTCTTCTGTCCACCCGATATCACCACCCAGCCTTCTCTTTTCTTCTTCTGTTAGCGGCTGTTTTCTCGCCCAAATCAAAATCACTTCATCGGGCTGGTCTGGCGCTCTGTTGCCTGCAGTTCCGGCATCTACGGCAATAATGTGAAACTTATTTGTAACTTCTGGGATTTGTCTAATCTTAAACGCTACACTGGGAGAAACAATGGTCAAAATGGGGAACTTGCTTTCCTCGCTGATATACTTTCCTGCAACTTCAGGTGGGAAGAGAAGCGAAAGAGCAAAGCTCCGAATAGCGGTATCCCATGTCCTTCTTGCTTCATCGGCTATTTCAGGGTTATCTGGTTTGGAAACCCGCCAAACTTTTCTCCATTCTTCATTGGGTTCAACGGAAACAAGGGGAACTCCAGTGGAAGTATCTACTGGAGCAGGCATGTAGTCTTCTCCCCACTCGCTGAAACTTACCTTGGGCATTTCTCTCCGTGCCCACTCCTCCGCTTCCTTAGTTCCGATTTCTTCCATTACTCCTGACGCCAATTGGGCGACCACTTCTTCTCCCTTAGCCTCTTCAGACTTCCGCTCTTGCTTTTCCGCCTTTACCGCCGCTTCTAACGCCTTCAAGTTTCGCACAATTTCCCGCCAAGGAGTTGCCTCTTTGGTCGGTCTAACTAACCTCAACTTATCAGCAACAACCGACTTTGCTATATCCACAATCTTGGAAGGCTCAACAATATCGCTTATGACCGCTTGCAAGGCAGGCTCTACGACTTCTTCCCAACTTCTAACCAAGTCTTCTCGGCTTTCACCCGATGCAAACCGCATCAGGAACTTGGGCAAATTCGTTATGAACATGTTCAACATCTTGGAGTTAGCAGCCAACAATTTAACTTGAAGTTCCTCTTCCGTGTCCTTTAAAACGCCCCCAGATTTTGCAATTGATGCGGCTGTAAAAAGCGTTAACTTGTGGGACAAGTAGGACTTAAACAAGTCCGCAAACAAGGGGAAGCCACTGTAGAAGGCTTTCAAAAACTCGTCAGTGAATTCTTTGGTTTTCGTCGCAGCCTCTGACAGGTCTTTAGTCTGGATTTCTCCGATTTTCTTCTCCGCTTCCTCCAAAGACCTTAAGCCGTAACTAATAATTGCGCCAAACACCTTTTGTGCAACCACAGGGTCATCTTTTGCAAAGTATTCGCCAAACCACCTTGCATGGGTCAATATGTGAAGGGCTGCAATGCTTCTCGCAATATCTCTGGGGTGAACTCCCTTCTTGCCCCAAATTTTGCGGTTGCTCATCCTTCTGACCCAACTGTCCATAATATACTGGAACCAATCTGCTTCCGACATATCTGGGGGCACGCTCAACTCGTCAGGGACTTTCTTTCTCCTTCTCGCATCTCTCTTTGCATCCTCAAACAACTTGAAAGCTTCAATCATCCTTGTTATTATCCTGCGCTCCCTATCCGGCAATGCTGCAATAGCGTCCTTGAAAGAAGTATCTATGTGTCGGGAAATCCTGAGTTCTTTTTCTGTGGGGATGTTCAAAACCAAAGTGATTTTGTCAAAGTTTTTGCTTCTGACAAGCCTACCAATAGCATTGAGGTCGCCAAGGGCTCGCAACGAACTCAATATTTGTTCGTCAAGATTGGCTCTAAGGGTTGTAGGCTCTTGCGTCATGTATTTTACGAAGCCTTCTTCGTAAATTCGGGTGAGGACATCCGCAAAAAGAGGATGCGAAAGAACATCGTGGGGATGTCGCTTTTTGCCCTTTATGAGGTCAACTACGCCGCCGTAAAGTCTTGGGGCATCCAAGAATGCATTGACAAGAAAACCGCCGAGAAAGTTTCCGATTGCTTCAGGACCCTCCAAATGGGTTGGCATTCCAGCCCAAGTGTAAGCCGCACCTGTAAAGAAGGCACTTGCAATTTTGCTTTTACCCGCAACCTTAGGGGCAACTTCTTTGAGGATATTAAGCGCTGCTTCAGTGCCGGCATTCTTTGCTATAGCTTCAAGCCCCGTAATTCCGTCAATTCCCATCTTTTTCAGTTCAGCGTTCAAGAATAGTCGGTGTAACCCTTTCTCTGCCAACGAACCGGGGGTTACCATCGCCTCAATCGTTCCTATAACTCGTTGAAGCATCCTCTGTCTCGCTGTTAAGTTGGCAAGTCCACCTGCAAGTTTAAGTGCTGCTTCTACATTACCTGTTTCTGCAAGGACTGACATGCTCGCCAAAGCATTTTCTGCCTCGAGTGACCTTGCAGCAGCTTGTGACGCTCTGCTCGCAAGACCTAATAGTCTACCAGCCATAGAGATGCCAATTATTGGACCGATGTTTCTGAAATCACCAAGTTTAGTTTCTGCGACAAGACGAAACGCCCAGTGGTCTTTTGCTTGTTTTTTCAGGACAGAGTTGAAAATTTCCCAAACCTTAGTTTGCAAAACAGAAGATGCGTATAAGTTCCAGCCGTCGTTTGTGGGTTCATATCGGTTGCCTACCAACTTCAACATGCCCTTAAGACCCGAAGATGCCAAGAACATAACCGCCTCCCTAAGATGTTGCCTTCTAAATTCTGGGTCTTCAGCCAATTTCTCGCTTTCCGAAACAAGCGGCGGTCCCAACCACTTGTCCACCCACAACATTGCATTGTTCGTTAGTTCTTGCAGCTTCTCTGCGCCGGGTATAGAAGTGGGAAGATATCCCGCAATTTGTCGTGCAGTTCCCACTGTTATTGATGCTACCATATGTCCTAATCCTTTGAGCACTCCGCCCCAAATAAAACTAGCAACAGGGTCTCTTGTAAAAGCGCTATGCACAATATCTGCGGCTTGTTTATCTATTCCCCTTGCGTTTCTTCGTATCCTATCAAGTTCCTTTAGCGTGTTTTGCCATTCCGTTTTCTTAGACATCATAGCAAAAACAGCAACGGGAACTCCAAGTTCCTTGGCAGAACCGACAAAAAATTCTCGCAAGTGGGGTAGTGCCGACCTTGCGATTTCTTTGAAATATTCAGAGGACAACGGAGCTGGATGTATTAAGCGTGCAATTTCAGTAATTGCCTCGGTTTCAAGTTTTTGCCTTTCCGCTTCATCCTTCACGCCTTTCAACCTCTGCGACCAGTGGACGACAGCATCTAATATCTTTCGCTTCTTATCGTCGGGCAATATTCCCCAAGCGGTGGAAAAAGCAGTATCCTGACGCCGTATTGTTCCGATTAAAGCGAGGGCAGTGGCATACAAGGGTTGCTTGGCTTTATCTGCGGGCAGTAGGTCCTCCATTCCCCTGAAATGCTTCTTTGCCTCCTCTATTGCTTCTGGAAGAGCCATCTGGACGGCATGGGGTAGCGCATTCAAAGTTTGGACGAGCCCGGGCATCAGTGCTAACCTCAGTTCTTGGTATGGCATTGCTGGGACTGGTGCTCGCTGCGCGCCCCGCTGGATTGTAGGCGTGCTGAGGGCGTCGTAAATGGCATATTGAAGTTGCTGGCTTACAGCTCGCCTTTGTTTGGCTACAAACTCAGATGTCAGCCGCTCCCAGTTCCTAAGGGCATTAACAAATGCTTCGTTTCTTCGCTTAAAATCGGCTAACTTGTAAACTGCAACTCCGGGGATTAGCGGTCTAAAATCCCCCTTGGCAACTCTTTCTGCAAAAGCGGGAGCATTCCAACTTGCCATGTAATACCCCACAAGGTAAGCGAGTTCTCTGGGGCTCAATTCCGACATGCTCTTTCCAAAAATTGCTTCATAAGCGGCAGGATTGTATTTCTTCAAGGCAGCCCTTATTTGCTTGTCTTGCTCAATGATGTATCGGATGTGGTTTCGTATGCGGTTTTGTATTTCTGTGGGTTGCATGTTTCGTGTGGCATAGATGTCGTCAGGAAACTTCAAGCCCAATTTCCTAATGCCTTCAGCCCGTGCGTCGTTTATCTGCCAAGGACCGTAGGAACGAGTTTTGTTGCCCTCAACGGTTACAGCATAAGGACTACCGCCCTCAAGTTCCATCAAATAGAGCCACGAAAAGATGGATTGAGGCGGAAGCCCATGTTTCATGGCTTCTTCAAAGAACATTTTGGCAACTTCAGTTTTACCGAATTCGGTTTGTTGTCTACGACGAAGCATCCGGCATCACCTCAGCACTCTTACTTGTGGGGTGTATCTTTCTTCAGCACGCAAAGCCCTTGTTTCGGACTGTGTTCTTCTTTCTCCTTTTGTTGTCGGTTTAGTTGGCGTTTCTGATTTAGTTTCCTTTTTAGGTTGTGCTTGTGTTTCCTTCTTGGGTTGCGCTTTAGTTTCTCTTTTCTTTTCTTCTTTTCCTCCCTCTCCGAACTTTGTCCCAAACACGACTTCTTCGGGAGAAATTACTACTTGCGATTTCCCTCTGGGTGTTCTTCCAGCGGACGACTTTCCAGTTTGCGACCCCGGAGAATATTGGCTAGTAGTCGCCTCTGGTTGTCCAACTTCTGATTGTTCGCCCTGCATTTGTCGCTGTAATTCTTTCGCAAGTAGGTAGCGAACCGCTGTCTCCACCATGGGGTCTCCACCTTTCCCCTCCCCCTCAAATTGTTGCGGAACTCCACCAAACAAATTATAACCATAAGGTAAACTTTGCGCAGTAGGCAAGATACCTTGTTGGGTTAAAAGTTGCGACATAGCATCATATGCGTTGGCGAGTTCCAGCAATAGAGTGCTGACAAGTTGGTCAATAAATTGGACATCTTGTTGGTTTATTTGATTTGCGGGCTTACTGATAATTTGAAGTGCGTGGCTTATATCTTTGTCAATTACATCGTGCAGCAACTTTTGTGTAATCTCCGGACCCAAAATTTTATCCACACCGGGAGCGGAAAGATTTCTGACCATTGCAAGCGCATCCCTTAAAAGTTTCTTTCCGTCCTCGGTTTTTATGACATTTCCAATTCCTGCACTTTTGAGCGCCGCTAAAAGTTGTCTTGTGTCGTTGAAATACCGGTGTAAAGCATCAAATTTGAACTTGAACTCGTTTCGTTCCATTCTCTTTTTGAAATCTTGTAGACTTAGTATAGCACGCTGTAATTGTATGTTTTGTATTTTCGCTTTTGGGGGGAGTTTTAAAAAGTCCGGGTGTGTCAGCGTTTTTTGTAAGTTGTTGTAAAGACCCTCAGAAAAATCAAGCAGCGCAGATTTTCCTTCCACCATTGATTTCAAAATCCTCAAACTTTCCACGAAATATGCCCCCGTCTCTGCCCCGATTTCAATTAGCTTATCCAAAGTGTCCCCAACTTCCTTTAAAATAGTTCTCCAAGACCCAAAAGTCACTACACCTTTATCGTCGCCCATAATTTGACCCGTTCTTCCACCCAAAAGACCCGTCAGGGTTCTAAAGTTTGCGAGGGATGAACTAACAACTTGAGTTGTGCCCCTCCCTATCTGCGACAACAATTGCCTTACTGTCGTGACCAAGTCTCCTATGCTTTTTCCTATTCTCGTGTTGGCAGCTGTCATTGCTTTGGTTATTTCGGTGTCTAGGTGGTTAAGAATTTGATTTACGACATTGGGCAGTTCCTCTCTCGGAACTTGACCCAACAGTTCTATTGCTTGTTCACCCCTTGCTATTGCTGCATCCAGTTCAGGCAACTCTATTTTCAACAACTTCAGTGTATCCCTATATTTTCTGGCTGCATCAATTTTGGCTTGTATTAAGGAAGCAGAAAACCCCTGAAACTTTTGTAAATCTGATGCTTGAGTTTCTATAGAATGCCAAATTTCAGCAGGAACTATGGATTTCATGAAGTTTTTAGTCTCCTCCGACGGATTTCGCCGCAAAATCCTAACCCCAGATGTTATAAATGCCCCGTAAATTGCAGGGGCATATGGAGTTCCCCAAAACCTTGTGCTTTCCGCAAAAGCACGAACCCAATCTGCAGGGTCTGTTATGTTTGTCACTCGCTCAATTAGAGAATTGGCAAGCAGTTGTTGTCTGTTGGCTTGAACGGCTTGGATATCCAAATATGCTTTCATTGCCCTATCAAAAATTTGTTCCCTGACTGCCTGCCGTTTCTGCTCCCACTCAAAACCAACTTCAATTTCGTCGGAAGGCAAAACAAACGGAACAAACATTTTTGACCGCTCAATCAAAGATTGCAGCAACTCTGGATACCACAACATAAGCTTCATGAACTTTTGCGCCCCCTGAGGAGTTCGCAAGTTCTTGTAAAAATTCACAACCGCTGGCGGCGCATTTTTCAAAAATTGATACTTGTATTCCTCAAAAGTCGGTAGCCTGTTTATACCATACATTACAGCCAGTTCGCTAACGGTCGGCGGTGGCGCAAATGGGTCGGTGATTGCATTTTCTGCTTTCTGCCTGATTGCTGTAATTTCGTCCAACACAAGTATCACCTTCCTGCTCCAGAGTATAGCAAGTAGGGCAAGTAATCAAGTCTCGGGAATTTCATGCCCACTACACTGGGCAAACCAAAGGGGGGAAGGTGAATGGGAGGAAGTGGGGCAATAGCAGGTGTGGGGAGCGGAAGGGACGGCAATTCGGGGGTAAAAGGAACTGCAAAGTGAGTGGTTTCAGGCATAGAAACAAGAGGATAAGGGGAGGTTTCAGGGGTTGTGGTGATTGCGGTTTCTTCTGGGGGAACTCCTGACACAGTCCCTGCTGCGCTTGTTCCTGTGGCAGAAGTTTCTTCCTTTGGCGGTTCAATTAAGCTTCCTAACTCCTCAAGAGCGGGAATTGCCCCTAAGATAGCAGCAATTTCTGGGTGTGTTTGGCGTATCCACTTTTTAAATGGTTCGGACGATATAATTGCCAGCAACCTATCAGGTCCAATGCCCCGTATCAAAGAAAGCAAAAGCTCCATTGCCTGTTCCCGCCGTTGTAGTTCGGCATCTATAACGGTTTTTAGTGCCCCCAATATTCCGCCAAAAGTGCCCCCACTATAAGGCAACAGCCCAGACTGCATCAATGTGTTTAACATTGTTGCTGACATTGGAGATGTCAAGGGCATGATAATCACCTACCCCATTTAATGGGTGGAAACCACCCAAGTTGTCTGCCTGAGGCGTAAATTCCTGCAAGTTGTTCAAGCAAAGAAGGCTCATACATCGGATAGACGGGCATTCCGCCATACATGCCGCGCAAGTGTTCTGCTATTCGCATCGTCATCTCTGACGGCGCTGCCGCTATTCCCAAAGCACCTCGGAAAAGTTCTGGTGTTGCCATTGCCCACCTCTGTGCTATTTCTTGTTGTCTTGCTAACTCCCTTTGTGCCAAATCTGCTAACATAGATTGCCAGCCTCGCTCTTGTTCGGCTGCAAACCTCGTGAGCGCTTCGGTTAAAGCACCGCCAGAAGGAGTTCCTGCCGCTGCTGCTAACTGTTCGTGAAGTGCTTGCATTTGCCTACTCAGTTGTTGTTCAAATAGCGGTCGCATTAAACTGGCGGTTTGGCTTACTACCGTCTGCCAATCGGTTGGACGAACAGCCTGTAAAGCAGCAAATTCTGCTAAATCAGATGTCGTTGCTGCTCCCCTACCCGCAATGGCAGCAGGCGAATAACCACCCCACTTTGTCAATTCCTGATACAAAGCTCCACCTATCGTGCCTGCTTGACCGGGTTCGTAAAATGGCTGCAATAACTGCGGTGTCCAAGTTTGCGGTGTCACTTTCTTTCTTTTGCCAGCTCCCATACCCATCGCCGCCAACGCCCATGGCAAGACTTTACCTGTCTTTCCTGTAAGCAACTTGGCGGCAGCTCCTTTTCCAAGCAGTTTAGTCAAACCCTTAGTTGCAAGGGCTTTAGCACCGCCGCCCAAAACTCCTGTAAGAGCAAGTCCGCCAACGGTCAATACTGTTTTAAGCGGCTTTCTGCCAATTGCTCGTTTGAGTGCTTTCAGCGGTTTTAAACCCAAGATTATTCACCTCGCATTAGTGCCAGAATACAAATATTCCGTGCCACACAACCCTTGTGCTAAGTCCTGACGCTACTATTTTAGCGCGGATATATCGTCCTGTCTGGTGAACACCGATTTCTTCAGACGAACCTACAACAGGCAAACTTCCTAAAAGTTGATACGAGTATGTGTTTGTATTTGTTAATTGGGGCAACGAATGGGAAACCGCCACATTTATTTCCCAGTTGCCCGTAATATTAGATGTTGCTCCCTGTGTTGTCCACCACAATAAAGTGCTTATAAGTGTCTTTTGACCGCCGGGCGGTCCAATTTCTGAGGCAGGAATATGTATCTCCCCGTTAAATGTTGCCGTATCCCGCTTTTGAATGTCATCATAAGGAAGACGGAATTTGTAAGTTTTGGTTGAATAAGTTGAACTATCATAAGCAACAAAAATTGGAGTTGCAATCCTATTATCGTTGGAGTAGTTCTCTATGCTCATGTGCGAGCCGCCGCTTGGTCTATCCCTGCGATACCATGTCCTGAACAAAACTTGGTAAACCAAGCAGTGGTCGTTAAAGTTAGTCCCGAAAGGAATGCAAAAAATTTCGGCATCGGTTGGGTTGTAAGCAAGTATAACCCTATCAGCGTTAACCATCGTATATCGGAATGTCTTGTCAATGTTCTGGCTAAGTAATACGCTTTCGTTTCCGCTGAAAGCATATAAACCGCTGTCAATAGCGTAAACAACCATGCTGACATCGTGCAACATAACCGATTGGACCTGCCTCTTGTCCTTTATTTGGGCGGGGAGGGTTGTCGCTAAAGACACAGCAAAGGGCGTTTGTGGATTTCCTGTAAAGGCTAAGATGTAGAAGCGATTTTGTGTGACAATTAAAATGTTTTCTCCGAAAGGTAAAAAGCGAATTATTGTATCGTATAACGGCAAATCTATGTTTTGCAGTGCATCCCAAGTTTCTGGGTTGTTCAAGCCGCTCCAGTGAATTCTGTAAACAGCACCGCCGCTTGTATTGGCTGTGTTGCCAACAACCAACCGAAAGCCCAAAGTTCCGATTGTCTCCGCTTTAGGAGAGCCGCTAATTAGCGTCCAAACCGGAGATGCTGCATATGGGTCCAAGCTGTAAACTCCGCCGTATGTTGCGTGCGGAACCGCCATGTAAAATTTGTTTTGGAAAAATGTGATATCTGGAACTGTAGTCAGGACATTTCCACTCCACCCACTTGGCGTGACATTGATAAATTCTCTCGTTGCCCCTAACCTACTCATGTAAACTCGCTTTTCAAAGAAGTAAAAGTTACAAATAACGCCGTCTGGGCGGGTTACTGGAACTACTCCCAAGAAGTTGCCCGGAGGGTCGGTTGCGCTCCCAACTGTATCGCTTGTGGGTGCTGTCCAACCCACTGTTGTTTCCAACCCATCCCTGCAAACCCTGAAGTTGTGTAGGAAATTTACGCTTGACCCCTCTTCTCCACCTAAAGGGATTTCAACATCTACCCATCCCGCTCGTGGCATCATAAACTGCCATTGCTGTAGGTCTGTCGGACGAGTGGCAGGCACTCTTTATCACCTCTCTGGAACTGCAGGTCCGGGTAACGGCTGCCTCTTAAACTTCATTGTCGTTAAGTGCAGCGTCTTCGGCGGAGTTAACACTTCTTTTGCTTCGTTTGCTTTTGCTTCCAAAAACTTTTCATCTGCAAGTTGCTTGAATACCTGTGCTGCTTCAATGTCTCGCAATAAAGTATAACACCTGAAAAGCATTTCGTAAAGCACATAATCTGGATACTTCTTCATAAGGGGGCTTTCATAAGCATCCGTAATTCCACCAATTGTCAGTGGGGGGACGGGATAATACAGCAGCGATAGTTCATATTGTGTTGTGTCCATTGGCGGAAAAACATTCATGGAAAGTAAATTTTCTTTGTCCGCAGCAATAATTCCAGAGTAATTTGTCCACACCGAAGAAGGAACTCCAATGTAGTAAGCGTAAGGAATACTCGGAGAATATGTGCTGTTAATGTATGCCAAGTTTCTTGTGCCAACTGTTGCGTAGTAGTCGTTTTTGCTCGTAAAAGGATATATCGGGGAAGCAAAAATCCTGTTCTTCCCAACAACCATAACAGACAAGTCGTCACCGAAATCGGAAGGCAACACAAATGTCCAATTGCTTGACGGTTCAAGGATTGCTGTTTCAGTTAGGGAATAGAAGTTGGCTCGTTGGAAAGTTTCTTTGTGCATGGATATGAGCAACCGATATATATCAGCCCTGCCAATCCTCTCCTTCATTCCAATATGCGAGTATATGAGTTCGCAAAGTTCCCCCACATTCAAACCACATCACTCCTTTTCAGTTAGTCGCCTAATTCGTGTTTGGAAGAGTTCCATCAGAGTTTCATTTCCATCTTCTAATTCTTGGGCACATGTTTCGCAACTCGGCACAAAGAACAAAACGAAACTATCCAAGTCTTCATTGTATGCGTCCATCATAGAAGCAGTTTCACACTTGTCCCCACAACTGAAACAGATGAACCCCTCCTTGTCAAACCAATATGCCACCAAGCCCATTAACTCTGTGACATCCTCAGCAGCCATAGTGGCAGGGACAACAATAGCGATAACTTGGTCAGCCGATATCGTTTTCTTTTTCATGACACATCACCCCTCTAACAAGTCAGGTAAGTAAGGTAAAGCCTCTTGAGGAACCATGGGAACGAGACCATTTTCCTTCAGGATTTGCGCTGCCATCTTGGCAGTAACTGGATTGTCCCAAATGCTGAAGCGCCAAATCTCCTCACCGTTCGGCAGCAGAATTTTGGCCAATCGCAACATACCTCTGGGTGTCATGAAATCAATTCGGTAGACTTCCTTTGAGCCGGGAGGAAGTTGCTCCGGAGATGCGCCGTCAATTACAACAGTAACATCCTCATTTACCGTGACAGGTGATGCAGCAACAACGCCATCGCTAACGCCAGAACTAACATTAGCAGCATCCACACTTCCTTCTGTTGCCGTTTCTTTTCCCAGAACATCTGCGACAATGTCTTGTGGAATTTCTGATAAACCCAAAGTTCCACTACGCCGAGCCATAATAGAACACCTCCTATGAATATTGCCCATGCATACATATTTGCTACCACGAATGCGCCTATCACTAAAGCAAACACAGCAACTACTCCTACAATTTCACGCCAATTAAAGCGTGACATCTTTAATACCACCCCAGATAATGTAACGCTTCCCGCCTGCTTTAAACGAAGTTAGGTGAAACATCAATGTAGCGGGCTTTTCGTTGCTCAGGCTAACCATCAAAACCAACTGTCCCAGTTTGCTCTTAGCAACAGGAATTGGCTTGTTGAGGAAACGCTCTTCAATTTCCTCTACTGTTTTGTTTTGCAGCGATTTCACCAACTCCTTTGCTTCCTTCTGCAGCAGTTTCTTAGTCTTGCTGAGTTCAAGTCCAAGTGAAAGCCAATCCAATATACCGAACATTAGTCATCACCTCTTAGAATTTTAGCATCAAAGAAACGATGCTGCAACTTGTCTTTAACCTTTTTATCGTCCCACTCCTCAACTTGCTCCATCCAAGCCCACTTTGAATAATTCACGGGAATTCCCCACCGCTTGCACAGTTCGGGATTGTAATCAAGCAACTTCTTCACTACCTCAAGCGGAATTTCACAGCCGTCAGGATAGAAGAAGTGACCGCCTTGTTCGTAAATTGGTGGGTGATGCGGCGCCATGTGCGTATTATAAGGCTCTTTCGGATTAAACGGCACTTTTATCACCCCTTCGCTGTGTTGCGAGGCGTGGGTGGACTAAAATCCACCCACGCCCTTAAAAAGAAGAACTAAACAAATCAGACATTACCCGTGCTAACTACTTGCCGTTGCAGTGGCAGCAACTCAACGCTCATGATGTAATTAATCGCGATGTCGGCAGTTGCACCAGTGGCGTTAGCAGTAGTAGTAACGGTAACTTCAATAAAGTTGCCCGGTGCTGCTTGGAATTCAGAAGGAAGTTGAACCATACCGCCTTGACCAGCATTTCTTCTAGGCAAAGTAACAGTAGTGGATTTAACGGTATCTCCAGCTTGGTTCTTTTCGGTAAGAGTTAACACAACATCCTGTGCCCAGTTAGCGCCACGAGCAACATAGGAAACACCGAGAATAACGGGTGCAGCGATGTCGCCTGCAAGGTTGGCATTCAATAGATGAGCAGAGGGGATAGTTGCAATCAACTTGTTTGCAGTGTTGACATCAGCGTTCATTACGACAACTTGTCTGGGTGTTTCAAAAATGCTACCAAGCATAGCAGCAACCCTCCTTCATTAACCAGAAGTGAAGTAAATTACACGGCACTCGCCGGGGTTGGGCGTATCCCAAGTTAACGCCCAAGCACCGCTGAAGAACCAAGCAATTCGCTTAATCCTACCGAAGGTGTTAGCAACGGTCTCGGTCCGGATTTCCTCGGGAACGCTGATAACCTCAATAATCGGGTCAGCTGCAAGGAAGATACCCTCGGGAACTTTGTTGGGACCAGTTCCTGCTGCAGGGCTAAGAGCATCAGAGTTATTAGTTTGAACCAGTCGGACATTATACCAACTACCAACTTCGGAGCGGAAGAAGACATCGGGGCTGGTATACTTCAGGAACACATCGGTAACTTCATCGTAGAGGGTTCGGATGCCAGCGCCGTGAATGATACCTACATAGTTAGTCCCATCGTAGGGTGGAACCTGAAGGGTCAATCGGAAGTAGTCTGCGATGTCTTTCAAGTGAGCGGACCTAAAGCCAGCAAAGCCTGCTTGTGGAACTGTTCCGCTCGTGACAAAGGTAGTGGAAGTTGAGGATGATGGAACTGCCTTTACGGGTGCTTGTTTCAGGACCCGTGCGACTTGGTAATCAAGGTTGTGTGCCATGTTGAACTTAAGCGTCTCGATTAAGATTTCTTGGACATCCCACTCGGCAAAGCGCTCAAGTCGCTCCGTGAACTCCACGAAGACAAGGTAGTCCTGCACGGTAACGCTGCCCCGGCTGATAGTTGGCACAGGCAGAGGAACACCTTGTTCTTGCTCACCGACGGGACCGACCAAAGTCGTCACGCGCCCAATTCTGTTGAAGTAGTGGATTTCGCCTGTCCGTGCTTCTGAGTATTCAGGGCGGGCAAATTGTCGCAATTCATACAAAGGGTAGGTTGCTCGCCGCAAATGCTCAGACAAAGTTGGAAAGACTAAGTAACCACCAAGCGTCGGTTGAAACAGAACCATTCTTGATGCCATACATTATCACCTCTACAAAGGATGTGAAATTAACGACGGTAACCTTCAGCCCATCCTTGTTGTCTCTTTTTAAGTTCTTTCATTCTCTCCTCAACATACTTTTTAGCAGCATCTCTGCGCCATCGCCACAGGTCTTCCTCGGAAACAACCCGAACAGCCATGTTCTTTCCCAACGGAAACTCTACGCCCGGATACTTTGAATATTCGTCCTCTTCTGCTGCACTCCCTCCTGCAGGAGCGACGCCTGCAGGCGGAATTCCAACTAACTCAGATGCACTTGCCTTTCTACCCAACCCTAACCTCTCTTCCAAGCTCTTGCTCACTTCGTTTAAGACGCCTTTGATGAACGCAGGAATTTTCTCCCAACTATCAAGTTGTTTACCGCTCGCAAATATTTCTTGAATGCGAGCAGAAGCCAACTTTTCAATGATGTCAGAAAATTCCCGCAAGTGTGGCTTCTCCGCATAGAATTCCGACTTTGCTCGTTCCACAACAGCGTTAAGTTGCATCAACGCCAACTGAGCCCTCAACGCTTCCACTTCTTCCTCTAAACTCCTTTTACCCTCCTCTTTTTCTGAAGATTGTTGCGATTGTTCGGCAGTCTGAGCTGTTTCTTGCTCAGAAGTGCCAAACAGTTCACGCATCCAATCTTCTACATTTTGTCGCTCCACTCCTTCTTCAAAGATTTGCTCCATCACATGTTCACCTCTCTTGTGAGTTTAATCTTGTCATACATATTTATAACACGACGAAGTGTTATTCGCAAGTGCGCTATTACCCGCTCTATCTCTACAGCGTGAGCGGGATTTGTCGCAATGAACAAATACTCCAGTTTTTCCAAAACCTCGTGCGCTCTTTCCAAGTCATCAAGTGTTACATCAGCAGGAAACGGAATTCGCATTGAACATCACCCTTTACTTGCCGGTTCGTTTTTTGCGACGGGAAGCAGCACGAGATACCATCCGACCTAAACGAGATGCTCCACGAACTAATCTTCTTGCTCTGCCTCTAGCTTTACCAACATTACCGCTCCTTTTACGCCGACGAAGCGCTCTGCTGATTGCCCGACCAAGATTGCCCATAATGTCTGCCACAATAAGTCACTCCTTTACCGAGATTTCTTGCGGCGTTTGCGACTACCAGCACGACCCACGCCGTGTTTACCGTAAGCAATAGCAGCAGCAATCTTTTGTGCGTGCTTCAAAGATTTCGGTCTGTAGGTTGCTCTGGAAGTGCTCATTTTTCCAGTTCGCTTATACTCCCTAATCAGTTTACGAATTTCTTCTCCAATCGCAATTCTCTTTTGTCGCGAAACTTTTGAGCGACCCATAATAAGCACCTCCGGCGAAGGTAAATATAACACAACGAGTTTATGTTGTCAACTTAAAAGAAACACTGCCCCAACATTCTAATGCCCCGGATGCTGTATGCGACAAACGAAAACTAACGGTTTTACCTCCAAGATTAAAAGATGCGTTGGGCTCAAGGTAAACAGGTCCTACACCACTTTCCCACACTGCAACCACTATGTTATCTGTCTCGTTGTAGAGAGTAAGTTGGGCGTTGCCCGGCACATCATATCCATAAAATGGCGAAATTGCAACCGCAATGACCTTTAAAATTGGTTTCTGCGTCGGCACAGTTATTCTTGCTAAAACAAAATAAGAGCCCGCCTCAATGGTTTGTGGCGGCGCTGTTGCCGTTGCAAATAATTCTCCTCCGCCTTGCGCATTAATTGTTACATCAACCTTTTCGTTTACCGCATCGTCCACAATGTTCAACGAAACATTAGTTCCCGCTATGAAGTTAATGCTACGGCGCGTTCCTATAGAAGTGCCGCCTTGTCGGACATTTACCCTCGCATTTGCATCTAAGTTTCCTGTTAATGCATCGCTACCACCAGAAGCGTGCGTGCTGGCATGTGAAAAATCAGTTATTTGTGAGCGGGTGTGCGTGTGCGAAGGAAGGTCACTTGCTTGGATGGTATCATATACGGGGTCGTCATTTGCTGTCCTAACTACGAGAAATCTGTTAGCAGTTGAAGATGTCGGAAGCCTTGATAATGTCAACCTACCTGAAGCGATATCAGCAGCGCTGTGGGTGTGAGGGCTTGGCGGAAAAGTAGAAGGTTTACCTGTTATCTCCGTCCAGTCAACATTGCCCGGCTGCCAAACAGAACTTGAAGCATTCCACTTCGGAACTTGATTTGCAGATGCCCCCGATTGAGTTATATGGGTCAAAGGGTGTGTGTGATAAGCAGCAGCAAAATCGGCAGCATGTTTGCCGTCAACAGTATCCGCGTCCAGCATGGAATTCTCTCCCTGTTGAATATCCCTTACTTGAATGCGCTTGTCGTGAGTAAGCGGTTTAAACTGTTCTCCCATTCCAGTTTGAATTTGTATGCCTTTGCCTCTAATGGGCGTAAAGCCTATAGAAACAGCCATGCCAGTTATAGGGTCTCTTTCTGCCCTATCTGCTGGAAGCAGGCTCGTCTTTATTGGGTCTGTCCGATACAGCGGCATTACCCTCACCACCTTTGTGAATTTCAAGGAACTTGAAAATTTTAAGCGTGTAGATGGGAGAAGGGGTAAGCAAACCTATAATAGCAAGAGATAAAGCAAACCCCTTCCCATCTATCCCCTTTTGAATTGCAACCATCTCTAACATCGCAACAAGGATAATAGCGATTAAGACAACAAGTTCACGACTTATCCGCATAAACATCACCCCACAAAAACAAAGGCTGGTTCGCCTGCTGGCGCTGGTGCTGCTGCTCCTCCACCACCTGCTACCTGCAAGTTCGCAA
>Ga0080004_1153832_pt1 | contig 46216 bp, 44 predicted proteins | sample WasSprMetagenome_FD_69207 | JGI IMG/M metagenome (GOLD analysis project Ga0080004, IMG submission 69207) | Sulfidic aquatic microbial communities from Washburn Spring, Yellowstone National Park, USA - WS (SPADES assembly) (version 2) | ecosystem: Environmental > Aquatic > Thermal springs > Hot...
GTAGATACCCTTTACGGGTTTCCAGCTGACCGCATGCCGGAAGGGGAAGAGTCGAGACGCAATGATGACCTCGGCATCACCCACGTGCACCATTTTTATACGAAGCGGAACTTGTGGGTGCTGGCAGCGTTCAGAGCCAGGATTTCAATTCCACAAACCCTACTAATGTTCAATAGCCAACTTGTAAACATATCGAAGCTTAATCGATACCGCCCCGAGGTTTCATTCCCATACAACCCATTAAGCGGAACCCTTTATATAGGCTCACAAATTTCAGAGGCCAATGTGTTCACAGCGTACGAAAACAGGATAAAGCGGCTTTCAGAGGCCTTTGCAGTGGTCAAAAACCGTTCTTTTGTGTTTACGAAGTCTGCGGAAAATCTTGAAATTGGGCAGAACACTATCGACTACATCTTTACCGACCCGCCTTTCGGCGGCAATCTGATGTATTCCGAACTCAACTTCCTCTGGGAGGCCTGGCTGAAAGTTCTTACCAACAACAAGGAAGAGGCGGTGGAGAACCAGGCGCAGGGAAAGAGCCTTAGGGAGTACCAGGAGATCATGAGTCGCTGCTTTAAAGAATACTACCGGGTGCTCAAGCCCGGGCGCTGGATGACGGTGGTCTTCCACAACTCCAAGAACAGCGTCTGGAACGCCATCCAGGAGGCCATCCAGGAGGCGGGGTTCGTGATTGCCGACGTCCGCACCCTGGATAAGAAGCAGGGGACTTTTAAGCAAGTAACCTCAAGCGGCGCGGTCAAAGTGGACCTGGTCATCTCCGCCTATAAGCCCAACGGGGGCCTGGAGGAGCGCTTCCGGCTCAAGGCCGGCACGGAAGAGGGCGTGTGGGAGTTCGTGCGCACTCACCTGCGGCAGCTGCCGGTTCCGGCTTTAAAGGGCGGGCGCCTGGAGGTCCTGCAGGAGCGGATGGCACACATGCTCTACGACCGCATGGTGGCCTTCCACGTGCAGTACGGGGTGTTGGTGCCCTTATCTGCGGCGGAATTTTACGTGGGCCTGGCGCAGCGCTTCCCGGAGCGCGACGGGATGTACTTTTTGCCCGATCAGGTGGCCGAGTACGACAAAAAGCGCCTTCAGGCGAGAGAACTTGTGCAGCTTGAACTTTTCGTCACCGACGAGGCCAGCGCCATCCAGTGGCTAAAGCGCGAGCTGGCCAGGAAACCCCAGACCTTCCAGGAAATCCACCCGCAGTTCATGCAGCAGATCGGCGGCTGGCAGAAGCACGAAAAGCCCCTGGAGCTAAAGGAGCTTTTGACGCAAAACTTCCTTTGCTACGAAAGTAAGGGCCCCATCCCGGCGCAGATCGTTTCCTGGCTCAAGTGCTCCGATAAGTACCGCGAGAGGATCCGGGCCCTGGAGGCAGCAGGGCGTTTAACCGCTGCCGGGCTGGAGACCGATGACGCGGAACTCATTGCCGCCGCCAAGGACCGCTGGTACGTGCCCGACCCCAATAGAGCCGCCGACCTAGAGAAGCTGCGCGAAAAGGCTTTGCTCAAAGAATTCGAGGAGTACCGTAATTTTACCGGCCGCAGGCTGAAAGTGTTTCGCCTGGAGGCCGTGCGCGCCGGCTTTAAAAAAGCCTGGCAGGAGCGCGACTACCGGACCATCATCGAGGTCGCCCGCAAGATCCCGGAAAGCGTCTTACAGGAAGACCCCAAGCTCCTCATGTGGTACGACCAGGCCCTAACGAGGGTGGGGGAGGAGTAAGCAATCAAATGTTTCGCTGGAGGAAGCGGCTTTGAAACCGGGTGACTGGGCATACTTTCAGGATCACAACCAGCCCTGCCGCATCCTCGAAACGGAAACGCTCTGGGGCGAGACTTTTTACCGCGTCTGGCTGCCCGTTGAGAATACTGTTGTGCGCGTGCGGGCGGGAGAGCTTGTGCCCCTGGAGGATCATGCTCCATTTCTTAGCGTGCATCACCTAATTTACGTGGCGGCTGCGGCCCGCATCAAAGAGGCCCTAGCGCAAGGCGCATTGCTTGCCCCTCTGGAAGCTTCCGTGATCCCGCTACCGCACCAGATTTATGCTCTATCCAGGGCCGTTTCCGGTGAGCAGGTACGCTACCTCCTGGCCGATGAGGTGGGCCTGGGTAAGACCATCGAAGCCGGGCTGATTATGCGGGAGCTGAAGCTTAGGGGCCTCGTGCGCCGGACCCTGGTGGTGGCTCCCAAGGGGTTGGTCAAGCAGTGGGTAAGCGAGATGCGCCTCCATTTTAACGAAGAGTTTCAGCTCGTGCTGCCGGAAGACTTAGCGGCCCTGCGGCGGGTATCAGGCGGCAACCCGTGGCGGCACATAGACCAGGCCGTAGTGCCGATGGACGCCGTAAAGCCCTTGGAAAAACGGTGGGGCTGGGGTGCAGCCCAGGTGGCGGCCTATAATCGCGAGCGGTTCGAAGACCTCATCTCCGCCGGCTGGGATCTCATCATTGTGGACGAAGCCCACCGCTTGGGAGGAAGCACGGAGCAAGTGGCGCGTTTTAAGCTCGGGCAGGGCCTGGCGGCGGCAGCGCCTTACCTTCTTCTCCTTTCGGCAACACCACACCAGGGGAAAACCGATGCCTTCCACCGCTTGCTGAGCCTCTTGGACCCGGAAGCCTTCCCGGATCAGGAAAGTATAACGCGGGAGCGCGTGAGCAGGTATGTGATCCGGACGGAAAAGCGCCGGGCCGTTGATCCGGAAGGGAAACCGCTTTTTAAGCCCAGGCAGACCCGGCTCTTGCCGGTGTCCTGGGAGGAGCGCCACCGGGAACAGCGCCTGCTTTACGAAGCGGTAACGGAATACGTCCGGCAAGGCTACAATCAGGCGGTAAGGGAGAAGAAAAACTACCTGGGCTTTTTAATGATTTTGATGCAGCGCCTGGTGACCTCCAGCACCAGGGCCATCCGCGCGGCGTTAGAGCGGCGCCTGGAAGTGTTAAGCGGTCCGGCGGAGCACCTTCCCCTTTTCCCGGCACTCACGGCGGAGGAGTGGGCCGAACTTGATGGCGAAGAGCGGATGGAGTGGCTTTTCGCCTCGCGCCTGCAGGCCCTAAAGAACGAGCGGGCAGAAGTGAAAACACTCCTGGAAGCGGCGAGGCGAACCGAAGCGGCCGGTCCCGATGCCAAGGCCGAAGCCCTGCTCAGGTTGATCTACCGGTTGCAGCAGGAGGAGGGCGATCCCGAGCTAAAGGTCCTGGTCTTTACGGAATTTGTGCCCACCCAGGAGATGCTACGGGATTTCTTGCGGGAGCGGGGCTTTTCCGTTGTTTGCCTCAACGGTTCTATGGACTTGGAGGAACGCCAGAAGGTGCAGGAGGCCTTTGCTCAAGATGCGCAGATCCTCATTTCCACCGATGCCGGCGGCGAAGGTGTGAACCTCCAGTTCTGCCACGTGGTGGTGAACTACGATATTCCCTGGAACCCGATGCGGCTCGAGCAGCGCATTGGCCGGGTAGACCGCATAGGGCAGAAAAAAGTGGTCCGCGCGGTGAATTTTGTCCTAGAGGGTACGGTGGAGCACCGCGTCCAGGAGGTCCTGGAAGAGAAGCTGGCTGTTATTTTAAGGGAATTTGGCGTGGATAAAACGGCAGACGTTCTCGATTCGGTAGAGGCAGAAGAAATTTTTGACAAGCTGTATCTCGAGGCTCTGTTAAACCCCGGGGAACTCGAGGATAAAGTGGCTTCTATCCTGGATTTGGTTCAGGAACAGGCCAGGGGGGCACGGGAGAATATCTCGCTCCTTGGTGAGGGCCAGGCCTTTGATCCTACCCGGGTCCAGCAACTGGTAGACCGCCGGGTGGAACACTGGACGGAAGTTATGACCACGGCTTACGTAAGGGCGCACGGCGGCCGGGCCGAGCGGAACGGGCGGATCTGGAACCTCGTTTGGCCCGATGGGGAGAGCCAAGAAAACGTTATATTTACCACTAAGGATGCTGCGGCCGGGCCACCCGCAAAACACCTGGGCATAAAAGATCCCCGCCTCAGGCGCCTTATGACGCAGTTGCCGCCTTTTCTTCCCGGGCAACCGATCCCTTTGCTCTGGCTTGCTGGTCTGCCAGAAGGGGTGCGGGGCTTCTGGTCCCTCTGGAAAATAGCTATTTACACCATCGACCGGTCCTGGAACCGGCAGCGGGTGATACCCCTTTTCCTGCACGATGACGGGCGGTGCCTTTTGCCCACGGCGCGGTACATCTGGGAACAACTGCTTTCTGGGACGGGGGGTGAGCTGCGGGGCTATCTCAAAGGTACCGAGGCCATCGGCGCGTACGAACGCCTTCGGGAGGCCATAGAAAAGCAGGGACGTGCGGTTTACGAAGAATTGGTCAGGGTACACCGGGAATTCTTGAACCGTGAAAGGGAGAAGGGCACGTATGCCTTTGAGGCCAGGCGAAAGGCGATGATGCGGCTTGGGTTGCCTGCAGTGCGGGCTTACCGGCTGGCCAAATTGGAAGAAGAGGAAAATGAGTGGCGCGAGCAACTTGAAAAGAAAGCAGAAGTGGTGCCGGAAGTAGTGCCCCTCCTTGTGGTTCGCGTCAGGGGAGGGTCGAGGTAGTGGGTGGTTGGCGCGATACGATCTTAAAGGAGTTTACGCCGGGCGTGGCGCGGTTAACCCTGGTTGCCGACCCGGACGGATTGTTGATGGAAGAAGGGATTCTTCAAGTCTTGAGCGAACGGGGTTTCGAGGTCCTACTTTTCGATGATCCTATATCCTTCCGGTTTGTATATGAGTCCAAGTACAAGCCCCGGTGGGAGCGGGGAGAATTTACGGGGTTGGTGGTAGTTGTTCAGGCGCCGGACCTCCGCCGCCTTCCTTACGACCTTTGGCAGGCAGGAATAAAACTTTCCTTCAGCCTGGCCGATATCTTTCCCCACTTAAGCTATCCTGTGGTGGCGGAGCTGGACCGCGGAGAGCTTGACGTTTTATACGACGCCTGCGGGAAGTATTGCTCGGAGAGCCTAGGTATAGGCGCCACGAAAGATTTCATTCTGCGCCACGTATTTGGGATTGCAGCGGAATTAATTAGAGAGCCGGAAGATCTTTTACGTGTTCTTCTCCGACGGCATTACCGAGGACAGCGCGTGCCGCGGATTCTCGACGAGCGGTTTATCCAGGTGTTGCGAAGTGAAGGGCGATTTAATGACTGGCCGCTGGAGGAAATCGTTCCTCGCCGCGAGGCCTTTTTCGGCTTTTTGCAGGAAAGATGGCGAATTTTTCTCGACCGTCTTGCGCGCGCTGATGGTGATGACCGTATTGGCGAGCCTGAGGTAGCCTACGGGCTCCGGTATACCGGTCCTTTATACATACCCTTCGACCACGACGACGTGAGACCTTACGTTGATACTCTTTTCGTTGAGGGCCACCTCGCTCCTATTTCCCACCCCGAGGCATATCGGCTTAGCAACCGGTGGGTCGCGGTTGGCCTTAAGAAAGACCCGGTGGCGGATTGGCGGAACCGGTTCGATAATCTCGTGACTCTAATGGAGAACAGCCTGCCGCAAGACAACGCGCGGTATCAGGAGTGGCTGTCCTTTGCTCGCCGCTGGGCGGAACTTGTTATATTGCGTTTCGAGGAGAGTGCTGCGGAGATCCCGGTCGAGGTCAGGGAAAAATACGAAGTCCTTTGTCATCGGGTGGATAACACCTTTTTAAAGTGGGTGCAACAGCGGTACGGCGCTCTCCATAGCCAGCCGGCCATACCTCCCGTGATGCTTCACCACATTCCTCGTTATCTTGTGCACCTTCGGGAGAAAGAAGCGCATAAGAAAATCGCACTTATTGTGATGGACGGGCTTGCTTTTGACCAGTGGCTGGTTATGCGGGAGGTGTTTTCCGAGCGGTGGCCGCAGTTCCTGTTCCACGAGCACGCGGTTTTCGCCTGGATTCCCACGCTGACCCCGGTTTCCCGCCAGGCAATATTTGCAGGAAAACCGCCGCTGTTTTTCCCGGGTAATCTTAACGTTACAGACAGGGAGCCGCTGTTATGGGCCCGCTTCTGGTCTGATCATGGCCTAGGGAAAGACGAGGTGGTTCACATCAATATAGGGGGGAACGGTGAACTGGCTAAAGTAGCCGAAAGCATCTCCCACCCCAAAGTTAGCGTTGTTGGATTGGTGATACGTAAGATCGATGAGATCATGCACGGAATGAAACTTGGTACCGCGGGGATGCACAACCAGGTACGGCAGTGGGCCAAAACGGGTAGTCTTTGTAGCTTGCTAGAGCTCCTCCTAAAAGAAGGATTTATGGTGTGTTTGACGTCAGATCACGGTAACCTTGAGGCATACGGGTGCGGCTTGCCGGCCGAAGGGGCCATTGCCGATCACCGCGGCTACCGGGCAAGAATTTATTCTACGTCCATTCTCAGGAAGCGGGTTAAAGAAAAGTTCCCTGATGCCATCGAGTGGGCTCCCAACGGGCTTCCTGATGATTATCTGCCTCTTCTGGCAGGTGGTCGACAGGCTTTTATTCATAAGGGAGAGAAAGCCGTTTGTCACGGCGGTATCTCTATAGAAGAAGTAATCGTGCCTTTCATCTGCGTGGAGCGAATTCAAGGGAGGGCCTTATGAACAGGCAGATACAAGTGGGATTTAGCCAGCGGATACAGCTTGAATGGCTTGAGTACACGGCAGATCTTGTGCTGGCGGGTTACTCAAGAGCGGAAATTGAGGAGGCTTTGCAGGAGCTCTTAAAAGAGCGGCTTTCAAGAGGGAGAACCGCGCAAAGCCGCGGCAACCGTGAAAAAGCAATTACAATCCTCTTAAAAATCTGGGCCTCTCCGCCGGCACACGTTAGAGAGCTTCGTGATGACGGACTAGAACTACTACGGGTAATTCCCAAGGAACAGCATCTTGCTATGCATTGGGGAATGACCATGGCGGTTTACCCTTTTGTTTCGATTGTGGCCGAAATCGTGGGGAGGCTTTTGCGCCTGCAGGATGTGGTGTCTCAGGCGCAGGTCCAGCAGCGATTGCGCGAGCATCTGGGCGAAAGGGAAACGGTAGCCCGGGCCGCAAGGCGTGTCATGCGTTGTTTTATTGATTGGGGCGTCCTTCAGGAAACGTCGCACAAGGGCGTTTACCGGGCGGCGCCTGCACAAAAAATTGCAAGCGAAAAACTGGCCGCCTGGCTAATGGAAGCGGCGCTCGTGGCCAGCGGTTCAGACGCTCGTCCTCTAACACAACTTGTCTCATCGCCGGTACTCTTCCCCTTTTCCTTGGAAGGAGTTACACCTTACGTTATTGAAGGTAGTGGCAGGCTTTGCCTTTACCGGCAGGGGTTGAACGAGGATGTGGTGATGTTGCGGGGCTGATAAGAGCTTTGAGGTTGTCTCCGGTTTTGATTTCAGGCTTCTGGTTTCGGCTGGCGAAGGTGTTGTTTACTGCTTGCGCTTATTAATGGCGGCTAAACTTTGAAAGCGACTTTCTATCGCACCTTTAAATTCGAGAGAAGGTGCTTCCGAAACAAGTATGATTTTCCGGCGGTTGAAGCTTTGTCCCTCAAGGCCTCTTAGGCTTGAGGCTTTAACCAGTGAGCAGTTGCCGAGTTTTGCTTCGGAAGTACCACGGTATCAAAGGGAGGAAGGGTAAAATGAAGGCCTATACTAAATACCTTTGGTTTAATACCCCGAGACGCCGTGAATACATCAACATCACCGACGAAGTAGAAAAGGCGGTAAGAGAAAGCGGTATCCAGGAAGGGATGGTCCTGGTATCTGCCATGCATATTACCGCCGGCGTTTTTGTTAATGATGATGAGGAAGGTTTCATCCAAGACCTTGATGGGATGCTTGAGGAGCTCGCTCCCTTTGGGAAACCTTATCGCCACCACCAAACAGGTGAGGATAACGGTGATGCTCATTTAAAGAGTATACTGGTCCATCACCAGGTTATTATACCTGTTACTAACGGCAAGCTAGATTTAGGCCCCTGGCAGCAAATATTTTACGCCGAGTTTGATGGCCGGAGGAGAAAGAGGGTTATTATCAAAGTAATAGGGGAATAGAGTTATCCTGGAAACTTTTGGTACAGATCTTGGGGCTTTTAGAATGAGGGTGCCTCCTGATTGTCTAACTGCGTTAAGGCGCCATTTCCCTTGACGGCGGAAAGAAAGGGGTGCTATAATTCATTCAGACGTCTTCGGGGTTAGGTGAAATTCCTGACCGGCGGTAAAAGCCCGCGAGCTGCCTTAAGCAGTTGACCCGGTGGAATTCCGGGGCCGACAGTGAAAGTCTGGATGGGAGAAGGCGTCATAAAGAGAATTATTTTTTCCTACCCCGAGGAGGCCAACGGGGTTTTATTTTTTATGGGTGAAGTTTTTATGGGTGAAGTTAATGATAGCCTCTTCATGAAAAGGGCGCTAGAGCTTGCCCGGCGGGGGTTAGGGAGGACCAGACCTAATCCAGCAGTCGGAGCTGTCGTGGTTCGGGACCACAAGATAGTAGGGGAAGGTTATCACCAAAGGGCGGGTACTCCTCACGCAGAGGTTCATGCTCTGCGGGCAGCCGGGGACCTAGCCCAGGGGGCAACTTTATATGTGACTTTGGAGCCGTGTTGCCACTATGGTCGAACACCTCCCTGTACCGAAGCTATCAAAGCTTCCGGTATCCGCAGGGTGGTTATAGCCATGCCCGACCCCAATCCTAAGGTAGCGGGGAAAGGTATAAGAGAGCTTAAAGAAGCAGGAATAGAAGTAGAGGTGGGGGTCTTGGCCCGGGAAGCCCAGCGGTTGAACGAAGCCTTTAGTAAATACATTACTACCGGCTTGCCCTGGGTAACTATGAAGGTGGCCATGACCCTTGATGGGAAGATAGCCACTCGTACAAGGGCTTCACGCTGGATAAGCTGTGAATCTTCTCGCCAGAAGGTTCACGAGTTAAGGGATACTCACGATGCTGTCTTGGTGGGTATAGGGACGGTCCTCGCTGATGATCCCATGCTTACCACCCGCTTGCCTGGAGGCCGGGATGCTATAAGAATTGTTTTGGATAGCTCTCTTAGACTGCCACTAGAAGCTAAGATTATCAGTTCCTCTTCTTCGGCACCCGTATGGGTAGCTACTACGGACAAGGCTCCGGTAGAGAAGAAAAAAGAGCTAGAAAAATTAGGAGTGGAAGTACTCGTACTTCCTTCGGAAGAGGGCCGGGTTTCCTGGACGGCTTTGCTTAAAACTTTAGGTGAGCGGGAGATAACCAGTGTTCTTCTAGAGGGAGGAGCAGAGGTTAACGCTTCGGCCTTGGCCAAGGGTGTGGTGGATAGGGTGATAGTTTTCATCGCTCCTAAAATCTTTGGGGGAAGGGAAGCTCCAGGGCCAGTAGGAGGTATAGGTGTAGGCCGGCCAGATGAAGCTTGGGAATTGGAAGAAGTAGAGGTTTATCCCTCAGGCAATGATATAATGATAACCGGTTTGGTCAAAAAGAGTTTCGGTAGTAGTGTAGGGCTAAAGGAATCTAATTGATGATGGCTGACCGAAGCCGCAAATCGGCCTCGGTAGGAGTACAAGGCTACAGGAGCAGGCGGCGGTTCTAAGGGAGTGGTGGGGAGGTCTAGAGGTTTATGTTCACCGGAATAATTGAAGAGATCGGAAGGGTGAAGGAGGTAGAAGTTTACGGCCTAGGAGCGCGCCTTGTTATACAAGCTCAAAAGGTGCTGGAAGGCACCAAAGTAGGTGACAGCATAGCTGTAAACGGAGCTTGCCTTACAGTAGTAGAAATTAGAAGAGGGGCTTTCGTGGCTGAGGTGATGGAAGAGACCCTTAAGGTTACCAACCTGGGGCGGTTGAAGGTGGGAGAAGGTGTAAACTTAGAGAGGGCCCTGCGCTGGGGAGACCGCTTGGGAGGGCACTTGGTAAGTGGCCACGTGGATGGTGTGGGTCGTATACTTGAGCGAAGACCCGTGGGGCAGGCTCAAGAGATAACTGTGAGTTTGCCCGAGCACTTAAAGCGCTATGTAGTTCCTAAAGGTTCCATAGCTTTGGATGGCACAAGCCTAACTGTGATAGAACGGCGAGATTCTACCTTCAAAGTAGGATTAATCCCCCATACCCTGCAGGCCACAATCTTAGGTTTTAAGGGCGTGGGGGAGGAAGTGAACATTGAGGTGGATTTGATAGCCAGGTATTTAGAAGGACTTTGTGGCCTGGAAGGGCTGCCTGGAAAAATAAGAGAGAGCAACGGAGCGGAGCTGACCTGGGAGTTTCTTGCCGAGCATGGGTTCGTTTAAAACAGCTTCTTGGGCCTTATGGGCAGGAAAAAGTTCGCCTAAGGAGGTGGAGGGGAAGTGAGCGAAGAATTCCGTTTTAATACTATTGAGGAGGCCTTGGAGGATATACGCGCGGGCAAGATGGTGGTGGTAGTAGACGACCCTGACAGGGAAAATGAGGGGGACCTGGTTGCAGCAGCGGAGAAGGTCACTCCCGAGATCATAAATTTTATGGCCACCTACGGCCGCGGCCTTATATGTATGCCTATAATCGGGCAGAGGTTAGATGAATTAGAGTTAGGCCCTATGGTAACAGAAAATACAGAAGCCCAGGGCACAGCCTTTACCGTTTCCGTAGATGCAGCAGAGGTAACGACAGGGATCTCTGCTTACGAGCGAGCCCTGACCATAAAAAAGATAATCGATCCTAAAACTAAGCCCAGCGACCTGCGCCGGCCTGGGCATGTATTTCCCATCCGGGCCAAAGAAGGGGGTGTGCTTAAGCGCGCAGGGCACACCGAAGCAGCCGTAGATTTGGCCCGCTTGGCCGGGTTATACCCTGCAGGGGTAATATGTGAGATTATGAACGATGACGGAACCATGGCCCGTGTGCCGCAGTTAATGGAATTTTGCCGGCGCCATAACCTTAAGATAATCACCATTGCTGACCTTATTCAGTACCGCCGCCGGACGGAAAAGCTCATTCGCCGGGTGGCGGAGGCTAATCTTCCTACCCGTTACGGAGACTTCCGGGCCATAGCCTACGAGGATATCTTGGAGAAAAAGGGGCATCTTGCTTTAGTAAAGGGTACTGTGGATGACGGCCGGCCGGTGCTGGTCAGGGTCCATTCGGAGTGTCTTACAGGGGACGTGTTCGGATCTTTAAGGTGCGACTGCGGAGAACAGCTAGAGAGGGCTTTGCGCCTGATTGAGGCTGAAGGCCGTGGTGTGCTTTTGTATATGCGCCAGGAAGGAAGGGGTATCGGGCTTTTAAATAAAATAAAAGCATATAAACTACAGGAGGAAGGCAAGGATACAGTCGAAGCTAATGAAGCTTTGGGTTTTCCTCCGGATCTGCGTGATTACGGGATCGGAGCCCAGATTTTGGCTGATTTAGGTATTCGGGAGTTAAGGCTCTTAACTAATAATCCCCGCAAGATAGCTGGCTTAGAAGGCTATGGGCTCAAGGTAGTAGAAAGGGTGCCCCTTGAGGTTAAACCTAACGGTATTAACCGCCGCTATCTTCAGGTGAAAAAAGAAAAACTAGGGCATTGGCTAAAGATAGGATAAAAAATCAGGAAAAATCTAGGTAAAGGGAGGACAAGTATTTTTATGCTTACTTTTCAAGGGAAACTTACCGCTCAAGGTTTAAAATTCGGGATAGTAGTGAGCCGCTTCAATGAGTTCATAACTAACCGTTTATTGGCTGGCGCCTTAGATGCGCTGGAACGGCATGGTGCTAGAGCGGAGGATATACACGTAACCTGGGTACCAGGAGCTTTTGAGATCCCCCTTGTTGCCCAGCGGCTGGCCCAGCGAGGGTATGATGCCATCATCTGCTTGGGAGCTGTTATTAGAGGAGCCACTCCCCATTTTGAATATGTGGCGGCTGAGGTCACTAAAGGTATCGCCCAGGTTAGCTTGGCCACCGGTGTTCCTGTTATCTATGGGCTTATTACAGCAGATAATCTGGAGCAAGCTATTGAACGGGCGGGAACTAAGGCGGGAAATAAGGGATTTGACGCTGCTATGGCTGCTATAGAAATGGCCAACCTTCTAAAAGAGCTAGACAGTAAGCCGGAAAGTTAAAACTAAAAAGCCCCCCTTTATCCCCGCCTTTTAAATCTTCTTTAGGTAAGAGAACTATATTGCCCGCATTGCTCGCTGAACCTCTTTCTGCTCCGACGTGCGGAGCCGCTGCTGAACCCGAACGCCCCCAGGAAGTGGCGAAACAGTAGTCTTTTATATTGCCCGCTGAACTTTACCAGAGCGTAGGCAGCGGGTGCATACATAGATACGGCGGCGAGTACCGTTAATAACCGCCCTTACACGCTGGAGGTTGGGGAACCATTTCCTTTTGGTCTTAATGTTAGAGTGGCTAACTTGATGTCCTGTGGCAGCTTTTTTACCGCATATAGCGCAGACAGCCATAAAATCCACCCCTCTTTAAGGTATCACGCCGCTTATTTTACCAAAGTTCTTTCTATAACGCAAGGATAAGGAAGGAGAGTGTCGAAGATAGTATTAACTAGAGTCAAAAGGGGTGCAAGGCATGAAACAGGAAAATTTAAAGGAACGGAAAGCAGAAGTTATACCTCTTAGAATTACTAAAGATCTCTCTATCATGGAAGTTTTACAAGCCTATCCAGAGGTGCGTCCCATTTTTATCCGCCATGGTATGGGTTGTCTGGAATGTATGGGTGCTATAGCGGAAACTATTGAAACAGGGGCACGAATGCATGGAATAAACTTGGAGGAATTATTAGCCGATCTCAATAAGGCTATACAGGGTACGAAGGAGGAGTTAAAAAGTCTAGGAAACTTATGATAAATAAGCCAGTAGCTCAAGTGAAGTATGTGGGGTATAAAAAAGCGGCAAAGCTTTCCCATCTCGGCATTCATACCACAAAAGACCTTCTTTATCACTTTCCCAGGCGTTATGAGGACCGGAGGCAGCTTAAGCCTTTAAATCAATTAGTTCCAGGTCAAACTGTTACCGTCAGAGTTATGGTGATGGGGTGGGAACAGAGGGATATACGGCCTAATCTCGTGCTCGTACGAGCTGAAGTTTCTGACGGTCACCATAGGGGTTATGCCCTGTGGTTTAACCAGCCCTACATTAAGCGGCGGCTGCCGCCGGGGAGTTTGGTCCTTCTTACCGGTAAAGTTAGTCGCCGTTCTATTTTCCCGGAAATCCAAGTAGAAGAATATGAACTGGTGGATAACGAAGGTTTGAGCCTAAACACAGGATATTTAGTACCTTTTTATCCTTCCACGGCAGGGCTAACGCAGCAGTGGTTCCGGAAGGTTGTTTTCCAAGCCCTTAGTGAATGCCTTCCCTCCGTGGAGGAAACGCTACCCTTGAAATGGCGGGAAAGGTATCGCCTGGTACCTTTATCTAAAGCTTTAAAGGATATCCACTTTCCGGCCGATGAAGAAGCACTGCGCCAGGCGAGAAGAAGGCTAGTTTATGAAGAGTTACTGGTATGGGAACTAGCCTTAGCCCTCCATACTCATAAGCGCAGGATGATTGCCCCGGGTATTGCCCATAGCCGTGATAATACTTTAGTAGAAAAATTTTTACGTAATTTACCTTTTTCCTTAACTAAAGCCCAAGAAAGGGTTATCCAAGAGATATTCGCGGATATGGAAGCCCCTCGTCCTATGGCCAGGCTCCTGCAAGGGGATGTAGGATCGGGCAAGACTATCGTAGCTGCTGCAGCTTTGCTTAAGGCGGCGGCCGGAGGCTGGCAAGGAGCCCTTATGGTGCCTACAGAAGTGCTGGCTGAGCAGCACTTTATAACTTTTAAACGGCTGTTAGCCCCCTTAAGTTTACCCGTGGCTTTGCTTACTGGAAGCACCAGCCGCAAAGATAGGGAAAAAATCTTGATCGGACTAGAAGATGGGTATATACCCATTATCATCGGAACACATGCTTTAATCCAAGAGGACGTAACTTTTAAAGCTTTGGGCCTTGCTGTTATCGATGAACAGCACCGTTTCGGTGTAAGCCAGAGGGCGGAGCTTTTCTCTAAAGGTTTCTTGCCCGACCTTTTGGTTATGACCGCCACCCCCATTCCACGGACCTTAGCCCTTGTAGCTTATGGCGACCTCGATGTATCTTTATTAGATGAGCTACCCCCCGGAAGAAAACCAGTGTTAACTTATATCTTGAATGAAAACCAGAGGCAGCAGGCCTACCGTTTGATCGCCCGGGAGGTTTTGGCCGGCCGGCAGGCTTATATTGTCTGCCCCTTGATTGAGGAAAGTGAAGCTTTGGAAGCTGCTGCTGCCACGGCTAAGGCCGAGGAGTTGCAAACAAAGGTATTTCCTGAATTTAGGATAGGCCTTCTTCACGGGAGGATGCGTCCTGCCGAAAAAGAAGAAATTATGGAGCGTTTTCGTCAAGGTGAAATCCAGATTTTAGTTACAACTACAGTTATTGAGGTAGGGGTGGATGTACCTAATGCTACAGTAATGATGATCGAAGGCGCTGAACGGTACGGGTTAGCCCAGCTCCACCAGCTTAGGGGGAGGGTAGCCCGTAGCCACTACCAGGCCTATTGCTTTTTAGTTACGAGGAGTAATGATATAGAAACAAGACGCAGGCTTAAAGTATTAGTAGAAAACCATGATGGTTTTGCCATTGCCGAAGCAGACCTTAAGCTCCGTGGGCCAGGGGAATTGTTTGGTACCCGCCAGCACGGATGGCCAGAATTCCGCCTGGCTGAATTTCCCCGTGACCTAAAAGCTTTGGAACAGGCTAGAAAGGATGCCCACTTCCTTATCTCTTCTGGCTACCTTGATCATCCCGAATTTGCCGCCCTGAAAGCGCTGGCTGAAAGCAAAATTCAACAACTTAAATTGTGAATTTTTTTCTTCGCTCTAGACAGACTAAATTAAGGACTTAAGTAGCCTCGGATAAATTTAAGGAAGGAGATGTAACATATGCAGTTACAGGAAGGAGAACAGGCTTTACTGGCTTATTTTTCTAATAGCAACTCCGCACAAGAGGCTGTGGTAGCGTTAAAGACTGCCGGTTTCCGCACAGTACAACTTGATAGGGTGGGCCGGTTTGGGAGCCGCTTTAACGATCAATATAACAACCCTTTAGCCAACCAGGCTAACACCATAACAGGTTTAACCCTGTATGGTACGGATATTAATCCACGGGTAAAAACGGACACGCGGGCCCTTTTAGGAGCAGACCCTTCTGTGAGCGGTATAGCTTTGAATGATTATGGAGTGGCGGGAAATGAGGGGTTTTTGGTCACTGTTGTAGTGCCCTTAAGGCGGGCGGGGGAAGCGAAGGATATTATAGCTAAACACGGTGGCAAGTTATAATTTTTATTTTTTAGAGTATATAATAATAATTTTTGCTGACCAAATAATACTAGCTGTGTTTTAAGCATAAAAGGGTCCCTACGAAGCATACTAGAACTAGACTAAAGGTTAAGGAGGTGAAATAGATGCCCCGTGGAGGTAGGACCAACCGCCTTTTGATCCCGCAAGCTCGGGCCCAGATGGAGAAATTCAAGCAGGAAGTGGCCAGTGAGCTGGGGATCTCTAACTACAGCGGTTACCTCGGCGATCTGCCCTCCAAGGTAAACGGTTCAGTTGGGGGGTTGATGGTTAAGAAGATGATCGCCGCTTACGAACAAACGCTCACCGGGACTGCCGCTGGCGGCCTTGGTGGCGATGTTGAGCTGGGCGCTGCTGAGCAGGTAACCGGGCGGATTAGCGGACCCAACCCCGCTTTTACCACCGGCGGACAAAAGTTAAACATCAATGCTCAGCAATACAACGCCCAGTCTACCGGTATGGTCTAACCCTCTTTCCCTTTCTTTTCAGGCGGGCTCCAGGCCCGCCTTTTTAATGTAAGGGGATAGCCGCTTTAGTTTTTAAGAGAGTAGCATGTAAGGTTTGGTTGAGCGCAGCTCCCACCACCCAAGCCAGATTATGGATTAGTTCGTCGATCTCTTTGGGGGTGACCGTTAAATTACCCCCAAAGGGTTTTAGTATATCCTGGATTAACCCTTGGGCCCAGTTAGGGTTCTGCATCCAAAGGTTGTTCTTAACATCTTGAGCTGTTCTAGCTAAGGTTTCATATATAATTACCGCTGCATGGACTACCGTCGGTATACCCACTGCGATTACCGGTATACCCATGGTCTCCCGGTTTATGGCTATGCGCTGCTTACCTACTCCCGAACCTGGGCTGATACCGGTATCTGTAATTTGAATACTGGTCCCTATACGACGCAGGTCTCCGGCGGCCAAAGCATCGATGGCTATAATAATCTTCGGCTGGGTACGATCTACTACACCGCGGATGATCTCCGCAGTTTCAATCCCCGTGGTACCCAAAACACCAGGGGAAAGGGCGCTTACTGGCCTGCTGCCGGGAGGCAAGGTTTGTGGAGCGTACTGGAGCAGGTGCCGGGTGACAGTAAATTCGCTGATGACCTTGGGGCCTAAAGAATCTGGGGTAGCCTGCCAATTGCCCAGACCCACTACCAGTACGGGATCTGTCGGCCCAATCTTGAGGTTTTGAAGGAGCAAGCTCAATTTTTGGGAGAGCAGTTGGGCCACAGCCTCCTGTACTGGGGGGTTGGCCGTAAGCAAACCTGGAGCTTCTATAGTAATATATGTACCCGGGGGCTTGCTCAAAGCTCGGGCTCCCTCTGGGTTAAGGATATAAATGGTCGTGACAGTAGCCTGGGGATGGTATTCTTTATCTTCTCTGACCCCAGGGATTTCCCGCTTGGTGGCACCGCGTAAGAGAGCATGAGCTTCTGCTGCAAGATCCAGGTTTACTCCACAGGCCCGATAGAACTGGTACCGGTCCACAAGCCGTTTTCCCCCTTGGTTTTCTTGTTATAGGTTATCCAGAACTAAAAAAAATATGCATGGGAAGGGAATCTTTCCCCCAGTGTTGAATAAATTTATAGGTGCTAACATTGACAGCGAAAAAGGACTATAGTATAATCCTACACAAGAGGAGGGATGGAAAAATGGAAATAAGGATCTCCCCTAAAGCAGAGGAATACATCAAAGGGAAAACAAATGCCATAACTATTCGTTTGGAAGTGTGTGGAAGTTGAGCCGGGCTTACGGTTAGACCTGCCGTGTTAGCAGGGCCTCCACGCGATCCCAATGGTTACTTATTGCATCAAGTAGACGGATTACAAGTCTACGTTCAAAAAGGAGTAAAAGCTAGTAACCGAGGGCTCGATATAGATGTTATAGGGTTTGGACCGTTTAAACAGCTAGTAGTGGATGGAATTTCCCTCTCTTAGGTTAAAAATATTTTTGAGGAGGTGAGAACCATGGCTGCTCAGGTCATTAACGTAGACCAGGAGGATTTTGAGGCAGAAGTCCTTACAGCTCCTATACCGGTGGTAGTAGACTTCTGGGCTGCTTGGTGCGGTCCTTGCCGGATGATGGCCCCTGTCCTGGAGCAGGTGGCCCAAGAATACGATGGCCGCATAAAGTTTGTAAAGTTGAATGTAGATGAAAACCAAGAATTGGCAGCAAAGTATGGTATAATGAGCATTCCTACTTTAGTAATCTTCAAGGATGGCGAGGAAATAGGGCGTTTAGTAGGATTCATGCCCAAGGAGAAGCTTAAGCAGAATCTAGATTCTCTTATATAGAAAAGTTAAGGGTTCAGCGGGGGAAAAGGGTTATGCAAAGGCGACAGGCTTATATAGATGCTTCACGGTGTGACGGTGCCCCGGATTGTCCCCCGCGGGATAACTGTCCCGCGGGGGCTATTTTTCGGGAAGGGGAGGAGGGCCCCTATTTCGTAGGGCCTGAATGCCGTGGATGTGGCCGATGTATCCTTTTCTGTAATTTAAAGGCGATTGTTTTGCTTTAAGTCTAGAACAGGAGCAGGGCATGGCTATAGGTAAAAGGCGGGGCGGAGCTACTGGGTTTCCAGTGGCTTCGCTTTTTGGTTATTATTTAAAGTTGTTTTTCCGGGGGATAAATTTTATTTAATTTGAGAAGGCATATCTTAGATCATGTCGAAATGTTTTAAAGGGAGGGGTCATCTTGAAAAGGATCAGGGTAGAAGAGAGCGTGGGGTGTGTTTTAGCCCATGATTTGACTAAAATAGTACCGGGCGAATTTAAGGGATGCCGTTTTAAAAAAGGACATATTATTCAAGAAGAGGACATCCCGGAACTGTTGAACATGGGTAAAGAGCATATTTATGTGCTAGAATTGGGTCCTCAAGACGTGCACGAAGATGAAGCAGCCTTAAGGTTAGCCAGGGCAGCTGTGGGTTGGGAGAGTATAGGGCTTAAGATAGGAGAGCCATCTGAAGGCCGGGTCAACGTAATTGCTGAGTATCCCGGGCTTCTTAAGGTTAATCTCTCAGCCCTTAAGGCGATAAACCAGATTCCGGAGGTCATTTTAGCTACTTTGCATAACAATTATCCTGTCCAAGGGGGACAAACAGTAGCAGGTACCCGGATTATCCCCGTGGTCACGAAGGAGGAGTATGTGGCCAGGGCTGAAGAAATTTGCCGGGCAGCAGGGGGAATTTTAAAGATACTTCCTTACAGGAGCCTTCGGGTAGGCATTATTACCACAGGGAACGAAGTATATAAAGGCCGCATAAAGGATGCCTTTGGGCCGGTAGTTAAGGCTAAAATTGTGCAATATGGGTGCCGGGTAGAAGAAGAAAAAATCGTGCCAGATGATGCTATGCTTATAAGCCAAGCTATTAAAGATATGGTGGGCCGGGGGTTGGAGCTCATTCTTGTTACTGGCGGGATGTCAGTTGATCCTGATGATGTAACCCCGCTAGGTATACGCTTGACAGGAGCTGAAGTAGTCACCTATGGCGCGCCTGTCCTGCCTGGAGCTATGTTTATGCTGGCCTACCTTAAAGATGTTCCGTTAATGGGTTTACCTGCCTGCGTTATGTATTACCGGGCTACTATTTTTGATCTGGTTTTACCCCGTATTTTAGCCGGAGAGCGACTTACTAAAGCAGATATAGCGGGTTTCGCCGCGGGCGGGCTTTGCCTCGGCTGTAAGGAGTGCCGCTATCCAGCTTGTCCCTTTGGGAAGGGGGAATTGTCTTAGAATAAAAAAATCCGCTCCGTTAAAGGAGCGGTAGTTTTCGCCGCCGGCGGGCACCGGCGGCGCGGGAGAGGAGAAACCGGAGGAAGAGCTCATGGGGGAGGGTTGTTAGGTAACCCTAAGCTCTTCTGCCTATATTATGGGAAAGAAAAGCTCATTCTATACATGGGAAGAAAAATTTTTTGATATAATAGCCGAGGGTATTACTCATGTTACGCATTACAGGTGGGGTGGCCCGGGGAAAAACCCTTAAAGTGCCTCGTTGTACTGATATAAGGCCTACTTCTGCACGCTTAAGGGAAGCTCTTTTTAACATTTTACAAGTAGAGGGGAAAAATTTTTTGGATGTATTTGCAGGGGCAGGTGGAGTGGGAATTGAAGCCTTAAGCCGGGGAGCCAGTAAAGTTACTTTTATCGAAAACCATCCCCTAGCTTTAAAAGCCCTCCGGGAAAATCTGGAACTTACAGGTTTTACCGGTCAGGCTGAAATTATCAAGCAGGATGCTTTACGGGCTGGCCAAAGGCTGTTGGAACGAGGCTATAGGTTCGATATTATTTTTCTGGATCCGCCTTATGAGAAGGGGTTAGCAGAGAAGGCTTTGTCTATTTTTGCGGGACTGCTCTCATACGATGGATGGCTGATCTTAGAGAGCAGGGTTCGGGAAGCCCCTCCGGCAATCTCCACCGCAGTATTAGTGGACGAACGCCGCTATGGAGATTCTGCTTTGCGCTTTTACCGGAAGTTAGCAGAGGAGGGAAAAGTAGAATAGCGCAAGAAGGGAAATGGGGGTAGCTTGGCGTGAAGATTATAGAACTTATAGATGAACTAGAAAAAATAGTGGAAAAGTCGCCCAGGATACCCTTTACTGAGCGGCTTTTAGTCGAAGGGGCGGTATTATTAGACTACTTAGACCGGTTGCGAACCATGTTACCTGATGAGCTGAGGCAAGCCCAATGGATACAGCAGGAAAGGGAGCGCCTGCTTGCCGAAGCACAGCAACAAGCCAGGGAACTTCTGGCCGGGGCAGAAGAAAAAGCCCGCTCGTTAGTTCAAGAAACGGAGTTGGTAAAACAAGCCAGGATAGAAGCTGGGGAGATAACAAATAGGGCGCAGCGGTTGGCTGCAGAGATTAAGGCCAGAGCCGTGGCGTACGCGGATGAAGTGTTGGGTGAACTAGAAAACTATCTCGTACAGATATTATCTAATATAAGGCAAGGACGAAAAGAACTTGAAACCTACCGTTCCGGCTCTTCTCCTTCAGCGTCTTCGGAGGAACAGAGACCAGAGGCCAAGGCCCAATGAACCTATCAAAGTAAAGATAAAAGATATCCACAGCCCGAAACTAATATAATAGATCCAAAGGGTTGGCCAAGTGGATGGGGGCGGCGGAAAAGGGCGTTCTAAAAGTTTAATCACGGGTTCCGCGGGCCCATGGAAGAATAAGACTAGCTGCGAGGCCAGAACGCCGTGAAAGAAGCGGGCCAATACAAAAGGCCAGAGGCGCAAGTTTGTAGAACTTATCATGGAGGCTACTTGGGCATGAACTGAAAGGCCCGCCCATCCCAAGATGAAGCTGATAGCAGCCAGGCGTACAGTGAGCGGTAAGGGTAATTCACTGGCCAGTTTAGTTCCCATAGTCATTTCCAGAAAACCAGCTACTAAAGCTGAGGCTACTTGGGGATCTAAGCTTAAAATACGGAGCAGAGGCTTCAGGATAGCGCTTAAAGCGTTAGTCCATCCTAATAGCTGAACCATGCGGATGAATACAGAGAACACTATGATGAACCCGCCTATGGTCAGGAGAGTTTGAAAGGACTGCCTGATAGCCTCTCCCAAGAGATGACCTAAAGGTACGGAGTTTTGCTGCCCGCGCGCTAAATGTTTCCAAGCTTCACTAATCCTAGAATACCAGGGTAAAACTTCTTTAGAAGAGCCAGAATCAGAGTACCGATAGAACCGGAAGATAAAGCCAAGGCACAGGTTGGCTCCATAATGAGCTGCAGCAATGACAGGCCCTACTTCGGGTTTTTGGAGCATTCCTACAGCTACAGCCCCGAGCATAAACAAAGGACTGGCGTTATTAGTGAAACAGATGAGCCGTTCCCCTTCTGCCGCTGTAAGTAACCCTTGGTTTTTAAGTTGGGCGGTGAGGGAGGCGCTTAAAGGGGCGCCGGAGGTATAACCCATGATCACTACTAGACCTGCTACGCCGGGGATATTGAAGAGGGGCCTCATAACGGGCTCTAAAAGCGCACCTAAAAGGTGTATTATACCCAGCCTCAATAAAAGTTGGGAAAGCACAAAAAAGGGCAGCAGGGCAGGTACAACGATTTGCCACCAGGCCTGAAGACCGGTAAGGGCAGCCTCAAAGGCTTGGCGCGGGTGTAAAATGATACAGCCAGTAAATATTAGTATAAGTAAAGTGGTGACCCAGAAGGCCACTAATTTTGCCCCCTTCATTTTCAAATATACTAGAGGAGTATTGGAATTAGACCCCCAGGTCACCATTGACAGCAAAGTCAGGCCTTCGTTATAATGAGCGAGGTGACTGCGGTGAAAATTGGGATAAATGAGCTTAAGATGAAGCCGGGGAATCAATTAAAGTTTAGTTTAGAGGAAAGGTGGAAGGAGCTTCAAATAGGTAAGGAGAGCATTTCCTTTGTAGCACCGGTAAGGGTAGAAGGAGAGCTTACAAACACAGGTAAGTTTATTTATCTTAAAGGTCACGCTTCGACTGAGCTGGAGCTTCCGTGTGCCCGTTGCTTAGAAGCCTTTGTTTATCCCTTAAAGGTGCCTTTAGAAGAAGAATATTGTAGTGAGACTGTATTCCATTCCCTTCCTGAGACGGATGCCTTACGGGACGAAGTGCGTGTTTATCAAGGGGATAATTTGGATTTGAAGCCAGCGGTAGAGGAAGCTTTTATCCTGGCTTTACCTATGAAATGGGTGTGCCGGGAGGAATGCCGTGGGTTATGCCCCCGGTGCGGCAAGAATTTAAATGTAGAACAATGTGATTGCCAGAAGGAAGAGATCGATCCGCGGCTATATAAATTAGCCGAATTGTTATCCCAAGATGGAGGAGGTTTTTAAGTTGGGAGTACCTAAGAGGAGAGTTTCTAAAGCCCGTAAAAACAGGCGGCGTTCTGAGTGGGCTAAAATGTCTCCACCAACCCTGACACCGTGCCCCCAATGTCACGAACTCAAACTCGCCCACCGGGTCTGTCCCCATTGTGGATACTATAAGGGCCGGGAGGTGCTTAAAGTAGCTGAAGAATAAGTCGATGCCAAAACCGGCAGTAGCCGGTTTTGTTTTTTAAGCCCTTGTTAGAGCTTGCATAAAAACACCAATTCGTTTATACTTATTATAGCCTGGTAATATTACATGGTACCAAAAGAAGGTTGGAGGTAACCCGTGCCAAGGCTGCATAGCAGGCGGGAAGAACGCCAAAAAGCCCTCCTTCGGTACATCCAAGAACATCCCTTCGCCACCGATGAGGAACTGGCAGCACGGTTTAAAGTAAGTATTCCTACTATCCGTTTAGATCGTCTGGCTTTGGGTATTCCGGAAGTACGGGAGCGGGTAATGACTTTAGCCCAGGAAGCACGGGCAAGGATGCGGGGCATTACGGAGGAGGAATTGGTAGGAGAGTTGATAGATCTCCAGCCAGGGCGGATGGGTATTTCTATACTTAAAGTACGTCCTGAGATGCTGGTTAAACCTGGTGGAGCGTGTCGCGGTTATTATCTTTTTGCCCAGGCCAATTCTCTGGCCTTAGCCACGGTAGGGAGGGAAATGGTTTTAACCAGTAGTGCCCGGGTGAGGTACCGGCGTCCAGTATATGAAGGAGAAAAAGTTATGGCTAGAGCTTTAGTCAAAGTACAACGAGGAAATACCTTTCTGGTATCTGTACATTCTAAAGTAGACGCGGAGATGGTTTTCAAAGGGCAGTTCGTGATCATAACTCCTGAGGCAGAAACAACTAAGGAGGAGTAACCAGTTGAAAATAGCAGTGGATGCTATGGGCGGCGATTATGCGCCGGCGGCTGTTGTACGGGGCGCGGCCAGGGCAGCCGCAGAAGGTTTGGCAGAGATTATTTTAGTAGGGGATACCAGAGCTATAGAGAGGGAGTTAAAAAGTATTTCGGATACTAAAGATATAGAGGTTGTACATACTGAACAAGTAATTACCAACGAAGAAGCTCCAGCTTTGGCCCTGCGGAAAAAAAGAGAAGCTTCCATCGTTCTTGCTACACAGTTGGTAAAGGAGGGCCGGGCGCAGGCAGTAGTTTCTGCCGGAAGCACAGGCGCCCAGATGGCTGCTGCTCTTCTAATCCTTGGGCGTAGCGGTAACATTCAAAGGCCGGCTATTGCCACCCTTTTGCCCACCCTTAAAGGTCCCAAGCTCCTTTTAGATGCAGGAGCTAATGTGGATTGCCGCCCCGAGCATCTTTATGAGTTTGCCTATATGGGCAATCTCTATGCCAGCAAAGTTTTAGGTATTTCTGAGCCCCGGGTGGGGCTTGTCAATGTCGGAACAGAGGCTACCAAGGGGAACGAAGTAACCTTAGGGGCTTACCAACTGCTCAAGGTAGCGGAACTCAATTTCATAGGCAATGTAGAGGCGCGGGACCTCCCGCACGGGGTAGCCGATGTTTACGTTTGTGATGGTTTTACCGGCAATACCCTTCTTAAATTTGGGGAGGGCCTGGCCGAAGCTTTGTTTACAAAAATTCAAAGTGAAGTCAAAAAGAGTTTGGCTGCCCGTTTAGGGGCAGCTCTCCTTTTGCCTACCTTACGGCGTCTTAAACGAGAGGTGGATTATGCTGAGTACGGTGGAGCTCCCCTTTTAGGGGTTCAGGGTATAAGTATAATATGCCACGGAAGCTCCAACGAGCGGGCTATTTACAATGCTATCCGGCTAGCCGTACGGTGTGTGCAGGAAAGGCTGGTAGAAAACTTAGATTTGATTTCTAAAAGTGATAGTAGAAGAAAGAGGGTGAAGGATTGGCAGGTTTAAAGAGGGCTGGTATTATTGGTACAGGTTCCTATTTACCAGAAAAGATCCTAACTAATGAGGATCTGGAAAAGATAGTGGATACTAGCGATGAGTGGATACGTACTAGAACCGGCATCCGGGAGCGCCGGGTAGCCAGGGAAGAAGAGGCTGCCTCAGACCTGAGCCTGAAAGCTTCTGAACGTGCTTTAGAGAGCGCCGGAGTAAGGGCAGAGGAAATTGATTTAATTATCGTAGCTACAGTCACTCCAGATACTCTTTTCCCGGCTACGGCCTGTTTAGTGCAGGATAGGTTAGGAGCGAGGAGGGCTGCTTGTTTTGATCTTTCTGCCGGTTGCACTGGTTTTTTATACGGCTTAGGGGTTGCCCAACAATTTGTGGCCTGTGGGACCTACCAAAAAGTTCTTGTCGTCGGAGTGGATGTGCTAACCAAGATAATCAACTGGGAGGATAGGAGCACTTGCGTATTGTTTGGCGATGGGGCAGGTGCGGTGGTGGTGGCACCTGTTCCCGAGGAGGAGGGCATACTTTCCCTTTATTTAGGAGCCGACGGGAGCGGCGGGCCGTTACTGGTAATGCCGGCAGGGGGTTCGAGGCTACCGGCCTCTCCCGATACAGTGGCGCGTAAATTACACACCATTCACATGCATGGTTCCGAGGTTTTTAAATTCGCTGTACGGATCATGGGAGAAGCTTCCCTTAAAGCTCTTGAGCAAGCTGGCCTGGCCAAGGAGGACATAGATCTTTTGATCCCTCACCAAGCCAATATGCGCATTGTTGAAGCAGGAATGAAAAGGTTAGGTTTACCGCCGGAAAAGGTGTATGTTAACCTGGACCGGTACGGGAACATGTCCAGCGCTTCCATACCTGTGGCTTTAGATGAGGCGCAAAGGCAAGGCAAGCTCGCCAGGGGTGATAACGTATTGCTTGTTTCTTTTGGTGCTGGCCTTACCTGGGGAGCGGCGGTAGTAAGATGGAGTATGGGTTAGTTGGTGGGCTAGATATCGAAAGGGGGGAGCTTGCCATGTGGCGGACGCCCTTATGCGATCTTTTGGGTATTACCTACCCTATCCTCCAAGGTGGTATGGCCTGGGTGGCTACAGGGGAACTGGCAGCGGCAGTATCTTCTGCAGGAGGGTTGGGTATAATTGGAGCAGGTAATGCCCCGCCGGAGGTAGTCAGGCAGGAGATCCGTAAAGTCCGGGAACGCACAGATCGCCCCTTCGGGGTAAACCTTTACTATATGTCTCCTTACATAGAAGAGTTGGTGGACCTGGTAGTAGAAGAGCGGGTACCTGTGGTTACCACAGGGGCAGGGAATCCCGGTAAACATCTCCCCCGGTTTCGGGAAGCCGGGATAAAAGTTATTCCTGTAGTAGCCTCTGTGGCCCTGGCTAAACGGTTAGAACGTTTGGGTGTGGATGCTCTTATAGCAGAAGGAATGGAATGCGGAGGCCATATTGGGGAGATAACCACCATGGCCTTAGTACCCCAGATTGTTGATGCTGTTAAAATACCAGTCATCGCAGCAGGCGGTATCGCCGATGGCCGTGGCTTGGCTGCTGCTTTAGCCTTGGGAGCTCAAGGGGTGCAAATGGGAACGCGTTTTATCTGCGCAAGTGAATGTACGGTGCATCCCAATTACAAGGAGGCTATCTTGCGGGCCGGAGACCGGGATACAGTAGTAACCGGCGCTCAGGGACATTATGTTCGTGTGCTACGCAACAAATTGTCTCGCCAATTTGAAGAGTTGGCTGCTCGGGGGGCCAGTTGGGAAGAGATGGATAAACTGGGGGCTGGAAAGCTACGAGCAGCGGCTGTGGAGGGAGACGTAGAGTATGGCTCTGTTATGGCCGGCCAGATAGCCGCCTTGGTCAAAGAGATTAAACCCGCAGCCGAGATTATTAGGGAAGTAATGGAAGAGGCTACGAGTATACTCCTCCGGTTAGGGGAGATGGTAAAAGGAGGGTAAACTTTGGAATCTGGTATTGCCTTTGTATTTCCAGGTCAAGGTTCTCAATATGTAGGAATGGGGAAGGAAATAGCCCGGGCCTTTTCGGTGGCTGCCCAAACTTTTAAGGAAGCGGAGGAGATCTTGGGTTGGCCCTTGACCAAGCTTTGTTTTGAAGGCCCTGCGGAGGAACTCGCCCAGACACATATTACCCAACCGGCTGTCTTTACAGTAGAGGTGGCCTGCTTGCGTGTCCTTACAGAACATGGTATACAGCCCCAAGGAGCAGCAGGGCATAGCTTGGGCGAATACACCGCCCTGGTGGCAGCGGGAAGCTTGAGTTTTCCTCAGGCTTTAAAGCTTGTCGCCCGGCGGGGTGAGCTTATGGCTGAGGCTTGTGCTCCGGGAGAAGGGGGGATGGTGGCTGTTTTAGGGCTTCCGGCGGCCCAGGTGGAAGGGATATGCCGGCAGGTAAAAAGGGGAATAGCTGAGCCGGCCAACTATAATGCTCCAGGGCAGGTGGTGGTGGCCGGAGACCGGGAGGGCCTGGAAGAATTTACGGAGTTAGCCAAAAGGGAAGGCGCCAAAAGGGTTGTTCAGCTTAATGTAAGTGGGCCGTTTCATTCCAGCCTGATGAAACCGGCTGCCGAAAGGTTAAAGGAGGAATTAGAAAAAGTCACCTTCTTACAACCCCAGATTCCTGTAGTCTCTAATGTTACTGCTGACTACTTTAAAGGGGAAGAGAATATTAGACAAAATCTAATAGCCCAGGTAGCTAGCCCTGTGCGGTGGGAGGAGAGTGTTAAAAAGTTAGTAAGGGATGGTTTTCAAACCTTTATAGAAGTGGGACCGGGGACTGTACTTACCGGGCTTATACGGCGTATAGCCCCTGAAGTAAAGCTTGCCCGCGTGGAAGATCCAGAAACCCTGGCCACCACCTTGAAGATCCTGGGGAAGGAGGGCTAGCGTGGTTCTCGCTGGCCAGGTAGCAGTGGTAACCGGTGCTTCACGGGGGATAGGCAGGGCAACAGCTATAGCTTTAGCCCGGGCAGGAGCCAAGGTGGTAGTAAATTACCGGAGCCAGGAGGAAGCTGCTCGGGAAGTGGTGGACATCATAAAGCAAGGAGGGGGCGAGGCCTTAGCCCTAAAGGGGGATGTTTCCCAAAGGGAGGAAGCCCAAGCCCTTATCGAAGGCACCTTAACGGCCTTTGGAAGGGTAGACATCTTGGTGAACAACGCGGGCATTACGCGGGATAATCTTCTCCTCCGGATGCGCCATGAGGACTGGGAAACTGTGTTAAGGACGAATCTTACAGGGGTTTTCTTCTGCTGCCAGGCGGCTTTAAAGCCCATGTTCCGCCAGCGAGCCGGGCGGATTATAAATATTACCTCGGTGGTGGGCTTGACGGGTAATGCAGGGCAAGCCAATTATGCTGCAGCCAAGGCAGGGATTATAGGTTTTACTAAATCGTTGGCTAAAGAAGTGGCTTCGAGGGGTATACTGGTCAATGCTGTAGCCCCGGGGTTTATATCCACTGATATGACGGAAAACCTGGGAGAGGAGGTGCGCAGGTCTTTTCTAGAGCGCATTCCCTTGGGCCGGCCGGGGGAGCCGGAAGAAGTGGCGGAGGTGGTAGTATTTTTGGCTTCCCCTGCTTCTCGCTACATCACAGGACAGGTTATTGTTGTAGATGGCGGCTTAACTATGTAAGAGGCTAGTATTTTGGGGAAGGGGGTGAAACAGGTGGATAATATCTTCAATAAGGTGAAAAGCATAGTAGCTGAGCAATTAGGAGTCGACGAAGAGGAAATAACCTTGGATACTTCATTTGAGGATCTCAATGCGGATTCCTTGGATATTGTAGAACTTATAATGGCTTTGGAAGAGGAATTCGATATCGAGATCCCCGATGAAGATGCAGAAAAGCTTACCACAGTAGGTGCGGCAGTGGAATATATCCGGGAGCGTACCAATAAGTAAATCAGGATAAAAAGGAGAGTTAGTATATGGCCTGCTTGGGGTTTTTAAACCCGAGCAGGCCTTAAAGGATTTAATTTCTTAAGAATGTAGGTGAGAGTAGGTGCGCAGACGGGTAGTAATTACAGGATTGGGAGTTATTTCTCCCATAGGCAACGATAAAGATACCTTCTGGCAGTCTTTGGTGGAGGGGAAATCAGGGATAAAAACCATTTCCCGTTTTGACGCTAGTAAATTTCCCACCCGTTTTGCTGCCGAAGTAAAGGATTTTGATCCCACACAAGTTCTAGATAAAAAAGACGTTAAGCGTATGGACCGCTTCAGCCAATATGCTGTGGTGGCCACTAAGATGGCCTTGCAAGATGCCGGCTTGGACATAGATAAAGTAGGGCCTGAACGGGTGGGGGTAGTCTTCGCCACCGGTATTGGAGGGATGGAAACCTTCGAGGACCAGACGCGTATCTTAGTGGAAAAAGGCCCGGGTAAAATAAGCCCATTTTTCGTGCCCATGATGATCGCCAATATGGCAGCGGGTCAAATAGCCATTCATACTGGAGCACAGGGGATAAATTTTACAGTTGTGAATGCCTGCGCTGCTGGTACCAATGCAGTGGGGGAGGCCTTCCGGGTGCTCCAGCGGGGAGAAGCCGACGTAGTTATCACTGGAGGAAGCGAGGCTAGTGTGACGCCCTTAGCCCTGGCCGGCTTTAGCGCCATGAAGGCCCTCTCTACCCGGAACGAAGCTCCGGAAAAGGCTAGCCGGCCCTTTGATCGTCTGAGGGACGGGTTTGTTTTGGGTGAGGGAGCGGGTGTACTTATATTGGAAACATTGGAACATGCTCTGGCCCGTGGAGCGAGAATATATGCCGAAGTTGCCGGATACGGCTGTACGGCTGACGCCTATCACATTACTGCCCCGGATCCGGAAGGTCAAGGTGCTGCCAAGGCTATGGCTTTAGCCTTAGCTGATGCTAATGTAAAGCCGGAAGAAGTAGATTATATAAATGCCCACGGTACTTCCACCGACCTTAATGACCGGATTGAAACCATGGCCATTAAAAAGGTATTTGGTGCCCATGCTTATAAGCTGGCCATAAGTTCTAATAAGTCTATGATTGGGCACCTTTTAGGGGCAGCCGGAGCTGTGGAGCTTATCGCTACGGCCCTTACCATCTACGAGGGCATTATTCCGCCAACTATAAACTACGAGGAACCCGACCCGGAGTGCGATCTCGATTATGTACCCAACAAAGCACGACGGCAAGAAGTAAGGGTAGCCTTGTCAAATTCTTTTGGCTTTGGGGGGCACAACGCTACTGTAGTGCTTAAGCGGGTGGAAGTTTAAATGGAAGAGGAAAGAAGGAAAAAGTTGCAAGCGTTTCTTCAAAAATGGGGCTTGGAAGTCACCAATCTCGAGTTGATAGATCTAGCTCTCACTCATCCCACTTATGCTCTAGAGCATAATTTACCAGGCCACAACCAGCGACTAGAATTTTTGGGTGATGCTGTTTTGGCTTTGGCCGTAGCAGAGTATTTATATAAAGAGCTGCCCAATTTAAACGAAGGAGAGCTCACCCGCCTCCGCGCGGCCATAGTCTGCGAGGCTAGTCTAGCCCAAGCTGCCCAAACCTTAGGCTTAGGAGAATTGCTTCTTTTGGGCCGCGGGGAGGAGCAGAGCGGTGGCCGTCAGCGCCCTTCTAATTTGGCCGAGGCATTAGAAGCGCTTTTCGGTAGCCTTTACCTTACGGCAGGCCTTCCAGAAGTTAAAAGATTGGTACACCGCCTCTTCGCCCATTTTTTAAAGGAAGAGGTCCGTTGGAAAATTGTAGATAGCAAAAGCAAACTGCAGGAGTGGGTCCAGAGCAAGGGTCCGGAAAACGTGAGCTACCGGCTTTTAGCCCAGTGGGGGCCGGACCACGATAAAAGGTTTAGGTGCGGTGTATTTTATCAGGGCAAGCTTTTAGCCACAGGGGAAGGGAAAAGTAAGAAAGAGGCGGAACGCGAAGCTGCCCGTAAGGCCCTTGAAAAGCTCAGGAACCTGGGTTTTCCTTCTCTGGAATGATAAACTTTTGAGGAGAAGAACAAACAATAAAATGCTATGGGACCCCTTGGGTGAGGCAGGATTTGCTATGTGGACGTCGAAATAATATATAAGATTTTTAGATAAAATCGGAAAAAGAGCCTACCAAAGCGGCTAAAAACTAAGGGGAGGAGGACCCATGGAAGTACTAAAGGTGTCTGCACAATCTAATCCTAAGGCTGTAGCTGGGGCCTTGGCAGCTGTCTTTCGTCAATACGGTAAGGCTGAGGTTCAAGCTGTAGGGGCAGGGGCAGTAAACCAGGCAGTCAAGGCCATAGCCATTGCCCGTGGGTTTATTGCTCCTAACGGTATAGACTTAGTGATGATCCCCGCCTTTACCGAGATAAACATTGATGGGGAGACACGAACAGCGATAAGATTTATCGTAGAGCCGAGATAAAGATAATGAGGGAACTGCTCAAAGAAACTTGGGCAGTTTCTTTTATGGGGGTAAAACCGCTTTGTTGCTTAAATCCTTGGAAATCCAAGGCTTTAAAACTTTTGTAGATAGGACAAGATTAGAATTCGGACCCGGCATCACTTGTATTGTAGGCCCTAACGGGAGCGGGAAAAGCAACATTGTGGACGCCATAGCTTGGGTCCTTGGCGAGCAAAGCGCCCGAGTTTTACGCGGTTTCCGCATGGAAGATGTGATTTTTGCAGGTAGCGAGAAGCGCAAGCCTGTAGGATTAGCCGAAGTTACCCTCGTATTAGATAACACCGATGGTGCCTTACCGCTACCCTATCCGGAGGTAGCCATCACCCGGCGCCTCATGCGCTCGGGTGAGAGCGAGTATAAGATAAACAAGATCCCTTGCCGCCTGCGTGATATCCAGGAGTTACTTTTAGATACAGGGGCAGGAAGAGAGGGGTTTTCTTTTATAGGCCAAGGCCGACTGGAAGAGATTCTAAGTGCACATCCAGAAGAAAGGCGGCTTCTTTTGGAGGAAGCTGCCGGTATTACCCGCTCCCGCTGGAGAAAGGAGCAGGTTTTAAAGCGGTTGGTGGAGACAGACCGGGATTTGGTAAGACTAAAGGATATCTTGTATGAACTTAAAAACCAGCTTTCTCCCTTAGAAAAAGAGGCTCAAAGGGCCCGGCGTTATCGAAAATTAAAAGAGGCCCTTAGGCTAGTCGAATTGCTAGAAAAGGACCAAGAACTTAAAAACTTGAACCGGGCTTTAAAGAACTCTCGTGACCGTAAAGAAGCCCTTCAAGGCAAGCTTATGAAACTACAAGAAGAAAAGGAGAAGCTGAACGCCCTTTTGACCCGGCGGGTCCAGGAAGTTGAAAATGCTGAGTTGGAGAAACAGCGCCTGGAAAGGGATCTCCGGGTACAGGGAACAAAGATGGAAAAGATAAGAGGGGAGGAAAGGATTCTAAAGGAAAGGTGTGAGCTTATAGATAAACGCCTGGCCGAATATGAACAGGAACTTTCCCTTTTAGAAAAGGAATTGGCCAGTATTGTGAACGAACGAAGAACTTGTCATGAGCGCCTTGACGGGTTAAAAAAAGAAAGAGAAAATTTACAGGCCGAAAAGCAGGGGTTAGAGGGAAGGATCACGGAGTTACAGGCTATAAAAGAGCAAGCCCTTAAGGGTTTGGCCCGCTGGCAGGAAGAATTCCGGCAAGCGGGTGATTCTTTTTTGCATCTTCAAAGCGAGTGGGCGCGCCTTGTAGAGCGGGAAGGGCTGGAGAGGCAGCTATTAGCTAAAGAGAAGGACGAACTCAAAGAGCTTAAGGCCAAGACACAAAAGTTGAAGCAAGGCAAGGAAAAATGGCAGTTAGAGCTTAAAAATTGGGAGGTCAAGCTAGAAAAACTAGAAAATAGGAGGTATGCCCTTAAAACTGAGATAGCCATCCTAGAAAAAAGAATAAAAGAACTCGCTTCCCATTTATCTTCCTTAGAAGAACGCCGCCGAGCCTTGCTTGCCCATTTGCAGGTATTGTATCGAGCCCGGGAGGAGCGCCAGGGGTTCTCTGAAGGCGTAAAAAATATCCTCACCGCCGCTGAAAAAGGGAATATAGGAGGGATTTTAGGAGTAGTAGCAGAGAAAATTGGGGTTCCCTCAGGGTTAGAAAAAGCTTTGGAGGCTGCCTTAGGAGCCAGCGCCCAGAATATTTTGGTAGAAACTGCTAAAGATGCAGAGGCAGCTATTAGATACCTTAAGGAGACCAAGGGAGGATGGGCTACTTTTCTACCCTTAGAGTGGCTGTTTCCCCGTACCCCGTCTAGATTTCCCCCAGAAATTTTAAAGGAAGAAGGGGTGCTGGGGATAGCTTCTGAACTTGTGGAGTATGAAGGTATCTTGCGACCAGCTATAGAGTACCTGTTGGGTTATACTATTGTTGTACGTGATGTAAACTTGGCCTTAAAGTTGGCCCGGCTCCTGCACCCGCCAGCACGCCTGGTTACTTTAGACGGTGATTTGATACATCCCCAGGGAGCCATAACTGGCGGTTCCCTCCATAAGCGCCGGGGGTTTTTTACCCAGATGGCAGAGATCAGAAGCAAAGAAGAAGAAGTGGCTACTCTTGAGCCAGAACTACAGGTTATAAAAGAGGAAAGGGATAAAGCGATTTTTTCCTTGGAGGAAGCCCGGGAAGAATTGTTAAAATTAGAAGGTGAGATCTCTAAAGCGAAGGGCCGGATTCCGCTGTTGTTACAAGCTATAAGCGAAGCAACAGAAGAAATTAGGGTATTAGAGGATAAAATAAGTCTTCGGGAAAGAAAGCTTGAAGAGATAAGTGGGATGTCTATTAAGCTTTGGGAACAGAGAAAGCAATTGCAAGATGAGCTGGAAGCCATAAAGACCCGTAAGAGCAGCTTGGAAGAGAAGCTAAAATTAGCTGCTCAGGATGTAGAGAAGGCTGAAGAGAATCTTAAGTCCAGCCAGCAACGTCTAGCTAGTATCGAGGCCCGTCTAGAAACTTTGGAAATGACCTTTAAAGAAGTAGAAGGCCAGTTAGCTTCGCTAGAGAGGCGGCAGGAGAACCTATCTTCTAGGTATGAGGAGATCTTAAAGGATAAGAAAGAAAAGGAAAAGGTCTTAGCCCAAATTAAGGATGAATACCAAAATTTAAAGGATAAACTTGTAGGAATCTCTGCAGTTTATAGCCAGGTAGAAGAGGCATTAAAAAACGTTACAGAGGCTCTTCGAGGCCACCAAAAGGAGTATTCTGCACTTGCTGCCCGAAGGGATGAGCTAGAGCATGAGATAGCAGCCCTTTATAAGCAGTTGCAAAGGGAAGAAGTAAATTTAGCCAGGCTGGAAGCGGCCCTTAATCATGGCTACCAGCAACTCAATCTGCTTTATGGCTCAACCTGGGAAGAGTTACTAGCCAAACCGCGGCCCCATTTAATTAAGAAAGTGCACGAAGCCCAAAAACGCCTTGCTGCTAAACTAGAGGAAATAGGGGAGGTAGACTTGGGAGTATTAGGCGAATATGAAAGGCTTAAAGCCCGTTATCAAGAACTAGCCCGGGAGGTCTATGATCTAGAAAACGGGAAAGCCTCCCTTCAAGCTGCCCTCCGGGAAATCGATAACTTTATGGCCGAACAATTACAAAAAACCTTAAAGGAAGTAGAAGAAGCCTTCGATTATCTTTTCCGGGAATTGTTTGGCGGCGGGGAAGCCCGATTAGTCCTTGCCGGGGAGAAAGATATACTTTCAGCAGGTATAGATATTATTGCACGACCTCCAGGAAAGAAGCCCCAACACCTGGCCCTTCTTTCCGGTGGCGAGAAAGCGTTGACGGCAGTAGCTTTTGTTTTTGCCTTGTTAAAGGTTAAACCTCAATCCTTTTGTATATTCGATGAGATAGATACCGCTCTGGATGAGGCTAATGTGCGCCGGTTCGCCCAGCTTTTACGTTCTTTTTCTTCTAAGACTCAGTTCATAGTTGTTTCCCATCGCCATGGGACTATGGAAGCTGCTGACGTTCTATATGGGGTAACCATGGAGGAAGAAGGGGTGTCCCGGCTTGTTTCCGTCCGCCTAGAGCAAATACCAGCTTAATTTAAGAGGGGGTACAGGAAACAGTTGCAGTTTTTACAAAAGCTTAAAACAGGACTTTCTAAGACACGGGAAAATCTGGCTGGCAAGATAGAGAAGCTTTTTAGTAGGACACAAAGTATAGAAGAAGGTTTTTTTGAGGAATTGGAAGAAATTTTGCTGGGAGCCGATGTGGGGGTGACCACCACTTTACGCTTAGTTGAAGGCCTTCGAGAACGGGTAAGGAAAGAAAGAAATGTAAATATTTCTTTCCTTTTTTCAGCCCTCAGGGAAGAAGTTGTAAAGCTTTTGGGAGAGGATGTAAACAGGCTGAATATAGCTCCTGCTCCACCTACAGTTATATTGGTAGTGGGTGTTAACGGGAGCGGGAAAACAACTACCACCGGGAAGCTAGCCTACCGTTTTAGCCGGCAGGGACAAAAGGTTATTTTAGCGGCTGCGGACACCTTCCGGGCTGCTGCGGCTGAGCAGTTAGCCATTTGGGCCCAAAAGGCCGGGGCCACCCTAATACAGCACCAGCCCGGAGCCGACCCGGGGGCTGTAACCTTTGATGCAGTCAAAGCCGCCCTTAGCCGTAAAGTCGATGTGGTTTTGATAGACACGGCTGGTCGCCTCCATACCAAACATAATTTAATGGAAGAACTTAAGAAAATACGCCGGGTTATTGAACGGGAATTACCGGGAGCTCCCCATGAAGTATTATTAGTTTTGGATGCCACCATAGGGCAGAACGCCTTAGCTCAGGCCAGGCTATTTAAAGAGGCTGTCGGGGTGACAGGTATTGCCTTAACTAAATTAGATGGCACAGCTAAAGGTGGGGTGGTTTTAGCCATCACCCATGAACTAAATATCCCTGTTAAGGTGGTAGGCGTAGGTGAAGGCCCGGAGGATTTAGAAGATTTCCGGCCGCAGGAATTTGCTCTAGCTCTTTTTGATAATAAGTTTTAATTTGAGTTTCTTAGTTTAAGTCCTAAATCAAGGAGAGAGAAGAAGTATGACCAAATTGCTCATCAAAGGTTGTACCATTGTACCTGTTAACGGGCCAGTCATCGAAGAAGGGGCCATCGCTATAGACGGAGACCATATTACCTACGTAGGCCCCCAGGACGCTCTTCCCCCCGGATGGGAAGGAGCCGAAATTATACATGCCCAGGGCATGGTAGCCTTGCCGGGTTTGGTGAATAGCCATACCCATGCGGCTATGACTCTCTTTAGGGGATATGCTGATGATTTGCCCTTGCACCAGTGGCTAAAAGAAAAAATCTGGCCCTTAGAAGGGAAACTTAAAAAGGAAGACATCTATTGGGGTACCATGCTTGCCCTGGCTGAGATGATACGTTCTGGCACCACTACCTTCGCCGATATGTATTTTCATATGGAGGCAGTGGCCCAAGGGGTAGTGGAAGCAGGATTAAGGGCGTGCTTGTGCCAGGGCCTTATAGGTGCGCAGGATATAGCGGGTTTACGCCTCAGGGCAGGGGAGAGCTTCGTCCGGGAATGGCAGGGGGCAGGGGAAGGCCGGATCACCACTATGCTGGGGCCCCATGCGCCTTACACTTGCTCGCCTGAGTATTTAGTTAAAGTGGCCGACCGTGCGGCCAAGCTAGGGGTGGGGTTGCATATACACCTAGCTGAAACTAAGCAGGAGGTTGAAGAGATCAAGAACAAATATGGCCTTCCACCTGTAGCCCATGTTGCCAAATTAGGGCTCTTTCAGGTGCCCACATTGGCTGCCCACTGCGTACATTTAACTGAAGAAGAAATACATATTTTAGCTGAAAACAAGGTGGGAGTGGCCCATTGCCCGGAGAGCAATTTGAAACTAGCCAGCGGTGTTGCTCCAGTTCCTGCCCTGCTTAAGGCTGGTGTATGTGTCGCCATCGGCACCGATGGAGCAGCGAGCAACAATAACCTTGATATGTGGGAGGAAACCCGGACGGCAGCCCTTCTGGCGAAAGGGGTAAGCGGAGATCCCACGGCCCTTAAAGCAGGCGAAGCTTTGGCTATAGCCACCCTAGGCGGCGCCCGGGCTTTAGGTCTAGATAAGGAAATAGGGAGCCTAGAGCCAGGCAAGAAAGCCGATGTGATCCTAGTTAGGACCGATGCACCCCACTGGCGACCGCTTAACGATGTCGTCGCTCACCTAGTTTATTCCGCGCGGGCAGAGGATGTAGATACAGTAATCGTCAATGGCCGCATACTCATGTATCGCCGGGAAATTAAAACTTTGGATCTGGAACGCATATATACTGAAGTTAACCGGAGGATGGCCGAACTTACTGGCTCTCTTCGCTTTGTAAAGGTATAGTCACGCTAACAGTGGTACCCTTACCTGGAGCAGTGATTATTTTGAGCTGCCCCTTTAAAAGTTGCACGCGTTCCTTCATTCCGAGGAGGCCGAAACCTCCTCCTTCTTTTCTATTTTGGATGGCTTCTAAGTCGAAGCCCTGCCCCTCATCGCGGATTACCACGGTGACTTTATCGGGCAACATTTCCATCTTAACCACTGCGTTCTTCACTTTAGCATGTTTCTTGATATTGTTAACAGCTTCTTGAACAATGCGGAAAAGGGCGATCTCTACGGCGCTGTCCAAGCGGCGTTGTTGACCAAAACAGAGGAATTCCACTTCCAGTCCATATTGCTCGGCGTAAGCAGAAAAATAGCGTTTTAACGCAGGTATAAGCCCCAGGTCATCGAGGACCATGGGGCGCAGGTCAAAGATTATTTTGCGTATATCTTGGAGACTGGTAAGTACGATGTTTTGTAAGGCTTGAAGCTCCTCCCGGACCTTGCCCGGACACTTTTCCAAAAGTTTTAAGCAGTATTCTGCCCGCATGACTATATTGGCTAAAGACTGGGCAGGACCATCATGGATTTCCCGCGCTACGCGCCTGCGTTCCTCCTCCTGAGCGCGTATAATACTAAGCGCTAAATGGTAGGTCTGTTCCAGTTCTCCTATTTTAGATGTTAAGTCTTGGAGTTCTCCACTTAAAAATTTGAGTACAACACCTACCTGGTGGGCTAGCTTCTCCGCTTTTTCTACTGTAAGTTGAAGGCGGCGCAAGCTCATCTCCAGGTGGTTCCGGCGAAAGCTTAGCAACTTTTCCTTTTCCCGCAACCGGATGAGCTCTACCTGCAGATTATAAGCTTCCTCATAAGCTTTTTTAATATCCTGTTCAGTATACCGGTGGAAATCTTGGCTTACCTCGGCCAGGCGGAGCCTGGCCTTTTTTTCCGCCTGTTCTAGCCTATCTACTTCTTCTATAAGGGCTTGGAGTTCAGCTTTAACCTCGGCCAGTTCTATACTTACCTCTTTTACCTCGAGGCGGGTGTTTTCGGCGATTTCATATATTTCGGAATGACTGCGAGAGATAGTTTCGATGGTTTCCTTAAGGATATGGTCTAAAGTCCTGGAATCTACCACCCAGGCTCACTCCGTTCCAGCAGTTCAGATCTTGTATTGGGTTGCCAGAGCATGAAGACGTTCCCCTAAGCGTGAGAGCCTTTTAAGTTGCATATGTATTTCTGGCCAATCAGGCTCCCCTTCTTCTTTTGGCCAGTGTAGCAATAAGTTGTGCAAGTTACTTAAGGGTTCTTCCAGGCTCTGGACTAAAACTTGAGTTGATTCTTTTAATTCTCCATACCTCTCGTGAATCTCCTCCTGCTCTAAGGCTTCTTTAGCACGCATTTTGCCTTCTAACTCTTGCCACGTATCTTGGAGAGAAGAGCATTGTTCTTCTAAGAGATTTAATTCAGCCAAGATTCTTTGGGAGGCCTTAAGATCCACTTGTACTGTATCTAATAGTTTAGAAATTCCGGTTTGGGTTTCTTCCAAGAGTTGGCTTATGTTTTGAAGGGAGCGGTGTAATTCTTCGGCATAAGAGATCAAATCGTCCCTTCCCGATTTGGCTGCCTCTAGCGCTACCTCAATTATGAAGGAGGCCAACTGTCCTATTAGGGATTTTAAACTTGCCATATGGTGAGACCACGGTTCACCCTGATTTAAGATTAGCTCGTGGTACTCCAGGCCTTTATTAAAAGCAGAACGGAATTCTCTTAGCTGGCGGGTAAGTGAGCCTAGAATGCTTGCAGTTTCACTAATCATACCCCGGCATTCACTGGTCCACTGGCTACTTATTTTTTGCCGCTCATCCAGGCGTTTGAATCCCTCACTGATTTTACCAGCTAAGGCTGCAGATTGAACAAGGATGTTTAGCTGTTCCTGGGCGCTTTCCCGTATATAGGTCAAGTGTTGGCAAAAATTATTTCTTGTCTGAGCACTGACTTCCAGGGTTTCCGCAAGTTTTCCCACAGCCTTCTGCCAATCAATTGAGCTTGTTTTTATAGTATCCACTAAATTGGCGAGGTGGAAACACATGTTATTAAAACGCTGGACCAACGTTGCCCACTCATCCTTTGGTATTTCGAGGCGATAGGAAAGGTCACCGGCTGAAGCCAACTCAGTAACAGCCTCTAGTTGGCTAAGGCGTCTCCGCCAGATTATTCTAGCCGAGGTAAGGGAACATAATAGAGTAGCTGCTAAAAGGCTTGCGGTGTAGGTAATGCGGATATAAGTCATGTTTTTCCAATACTTTGCCCATGCCGTTGTGCTTATGTTTCCTGAATTTATTTCTGAAGTTAAGTTTAAAAACATTGTCTTCTCATACTGGAAGTAGGCCACGGTAATACATAGGATAAGGCTTACGAACAAAAGGGACCAGAACAAATCTTTCTTGTGGACACTTGCATAGATTTTAGAGGTCATGGTCTTTTTCCCTCCCAAAGAGTACGAGTTTATCACCTACACTCGTGTTGGTCGCTAAGATGCGCCCGGCAGGTAATTCTACCACAGCCTGGGAGGAAGGAACCCAGGGGCTAAACCGAAAAGGGGGCAAGTCCTTTAGGGCAAGCAGGACTTCGCCTTCTTTCGATAAAAAAAGTATATCTAAGGGGAAACGCAAAAACCATGTATGGATAGCTTTACAGGGATATATCAGTAAAGCCTCCCCATCTTTTACCTTTTGTTTTCCCATCCACCCTTTAAACCGCTCCTTAAAGGTACAGGCCAAGCGGACCTGGTGGGCCAGTACTACCTGTTTAGTGAGATTCCACAAAACCAATTCCTATCCTTACCTCCTTTTTATGTACCAGGGCATGTCCCTGCAGCCGTTCGGGTTTTAGTGCATAAAATATTCAGCCACTCTGATTAGAGCTGGGCCTAGAAGAATAACGAATAGGGCTGGAAATATGAAGAAGACCAGGGGAAAGAGCATTTTTACAGGGGCTTTCATAGCTGCTTCTTCAGCCTGCTTCTGCCGTTTCAAGCGCATCTGCCGGGCATGGAAGCGAAGGACGTTACCAATACTTAGACCCAATTGCTCAGCCAAGATTATAGCTGAAGTAAAGGAAGCTAGCTCTTCTACTCCGGTACGGTCGGCCAGGCTCTTTAAGGCTTGGGCCCTACCTTTGCCCATTCTTATCTCTTGCAAGGTAAGGGCTAATTCTTCGGTTAAAGGGCCCTTGCTTTTTTCCACTACCTTAATTAAAGCGCTATCTAAACTTAAGCCAGCCTCTACACTTACCGTAAGGAGATCCAGCACTCCGGGTAAGGCTTTGGTTATAGCCTGCTGGCGGGTTTTCTTGCGGAACTCTAGATATATATCCGGGAGATACCATCCCACAACCCATCCCCCTAGAATAAAGGAAGCAATGAGACCGGGTCTTTCTAACAATCGTATGGATATCCCCGCTCCGCTGGCAGCACATAACCCGCTAGCCAAGTATTTAAGGACTAAGAGTTCGCGCGGGTTTAACTTGCCTTGTAAATGGGCGTAGATTATTTTTCGGTATAGCTCGGTTTCCTTTTTAGCCGGGAGGATCTTAATAATTCTGTAGCTTAAGCTATGTAAGAGGGGTTTTACTATACGGGAATAAAAAGGTAGCTTAAGTTCTTCTTCCCTGGGTGTTGTACGAGTGGGGGGATTATTTCCTAATATTTTTTCGAGTTTATGCACAGCTCGTATAGAGGATGGAGAAGAAAGGGCTAAAGCTAGGGTTAAAATTGTAGCCAGAAATTGGGCAGCAATTACCGCTTTCTCCATAGGAACCGCGCTCCTAAAACTCTATATGCACTATTCTACGAATGAGTAGAACGCCAATAATTTGGGCTGTTACAGCCACCATTAACATAATTAAACCTGCCCGGGTGTTAAAAAGTGGATTTAAGTAACTGGGATTAAGCATTTGTATTATGGCGGCTAAAGCCAGAGGGAGCAAGCTGATTATAAAGCCAGAGATATGGCCCTGGGCGGTAAGGACTTTGATCTCGGACTTTATCTTAACTCGCTCGCTAATGGTGTGAGATATATTTTCCAGTACCTCGGCCAAGTTACCCCCTACCTGGCGCTGGATCAAGAGAGCGGTAATAACTAAGTCTAAATCTTCACTTTTTACGCGCTGGGCCAGGTTAAGCAGGGCTTTTTCTGTATCTGTACCCCAGTTTATTTCTATTAAAGCAAGACCGAACTCCCGGGAAATGGGTTCGGGCATTTCGCGACGGATCAGATCCATGGCCTGTAAGAAGCTAAAGCCCGAACGTAAAGCATTGGCCATAGTAAGGAGGGCTTCCGGAAGCTGGAGGTTGAATTTATTAAGGCGCCTTCCTTGGCGAAAGCGCAGAATTCCCCAGGGAAGAAATACTCCTATACCACCCATCAATAAGCTGACCAAAGGTTTGCCCAGCCCTAGATACACTATAAGCCCTAATCCAAGGGAAGATAAAACCATTATTCCCCCGAACTCTTCCGGTCTTAAGGGGAGGTCAGCCCGGGCTAGTTCCTCTTCTAAAGCTTTAGCCCATTTTCGGGTACCCGTTGTCAGGCTTCCTAGGAGCTTAAGGACTTGACGAAGCTTAGAAAGCTGTTTTCCCGAGGGAAGGCTAACTTCCTTGACTTCCTGTTCTCCAAGAAGTTTTTTAAGACGCATAACCCCTTGTACTTTCCCTTCCCTTAAGGAGATCAGAAGCCTGCCTGCCACTAGAATTTGTAAGAAAGTAAGGGATGCTATTAAGGTGGGGTTCTCCATGAAAGTACCTTCCTTTCTTTATTAGTTAGTAGCCAGGGGTAAAGATTTCAGGAGGCAACTTTATATCCCGGGCCTCTAACTTGTGTAAGAATCGAGGCCTGATGCCAGTAGCTACAAAGCGGCCCCGCACCCGTCCGGCCTGATCATAACCTTCCTGCTGGAACAAGAATATATCCTGAAGGGTGATAACATCTCCCTCCATACCCACTACTTCGGTTATATGGGTTATTTTCCGGGAGCCATCTTTAAAACGGCTTTGATGGATTATTAAGTCGATGGCGGAAGCAATTTGTTCCCTTATAGCCCGTACCGGCAAGTCCATTCCGGCCATAAGGACCATGGTTTCCAGGCGGGAGAGCATATCCCGTGGCGAATTAGCGTGGCCGGTAGTCAAGGAACCGTCATGGCCTGTGTTCATGGCCTGCAACATATCCAAGGCTTCACCGCCCCGTACCTCTCCTACTACAATGCGATCTGGACGCATGCGTAAGGCATTTCTTACCAGGTCCCGGATGGTGATGGCACCCCGCCCTTCGATATTAGGGGGGCGGCTCTCCAAGGTGATAACATGTTCTTGGCGCAATTGTAGTTCGGCAGCATCTTCTATGGTAATAATCCTTTCATCCTCCGGGATAAAGGAAGATAGCACGTTCAAGGTGGTAGTCTTTCCACTACCTGTGCCTCCGGATACAATAATATTTAACCGCCCTTTCACGCAGGCTTCCAAAAAGAAGGCCATCTGGGGTGTTAGGGTGCCTAGCTGGATCAAATCTTGTATCTTCAAGGGGTCTTTGAAGAACTTACGTATAGTAAGCACGGGACCGTTTAAGGAAATAGGAGGGATAACGGCATTAACGCGCGAGCCATCCGGAAGACGAGCATCCACCATGGGCACGCTTTCATCGATGCGCCGCCCTAGGGGGGCTACGATCTTTTCAATGATGTGCATTACATGGGCGGCATCGCGGAATTTGACTTCTGTGCGTTCAAGCTTTCCTCGACGTTCTACATAAACTTGGTCCGGGCCGTTTACCATTATTTCGGAGATATCCGGATCCTTAAGTAAAGGGGTGATAGGTCCCAGAGCTACCGTATCGTCTGTAATTTCCCTAGCCAAGCGTTGACAATCTGGCCGGGGTAAAGGGGCTCCCATTTCTTCAAGGATCTTGAGCACCCTATGTTCAATTGTGTTAGCCAACTCTTCTTCCTTTATCCCCTCGCTTAAGGGTTGCTCCTTTAATTCTTCAATTATTTTCTGGTGGACTAGCTGCTTTAATTCTTCATAGGTATCCTTCTTGTTATCTAGGACCTTCATTTCTTTATTTTGTTGGAGCCGGGCGAGAAGGGACATAGTAAATTATTCCCCCCTTAAAATAGAGCTTAAAGAAAACCTGCGAAAGAGGAGGGTCTTTTTTAGGGGCTTTTTTACTGGAGATTGACCTTGAACAACTAATGCTTCAGCCAGTTTCTTTACCTTTAAAGCTAAGGGACTACTTGACTGAACTAGTACGAAGGGGTGCCCGCGGTTAAGGGAAGCTAGGGCAGTTTTTTCAGCCTGAGGTAGGAAGAAGAAGGGTTTAAGGCCGAGAGCTTCTTCTATCTCTTGGGGTTTTAAGCTGTTCCACCGTGCAAATTTGTTTACTACAGCTTTTACCTTGCCAGCCTGATTGAGCTTTTGTAACACTTCTAGATCGGTACGAGCGTGCTTGAGGCCGGCAAAATCGGGGGTTAAGATAAGAAGAATGTCCTGGGACCAATCGAATAGAGCCAGGTTTAAGTCGTTGAAGGCGGGAGCCGTGTCTATAATTATGTAGGTATAATTGCTTTTGAGCAAATTGAGGAGGGTTTCTATCTGGTTTACTCCTACAACTTCTCCTTCTTCTGGCCGGAGAGGAGCAGGTAAAACCTTAAGACCAGAAAGATGGGTGTATAGATATCCGTTTACAAGGCTGATTTCCGCCCAGTCCTGTTCCTGTACGAGTTCAGCTAGGCTGCTCCGGGGCGATATGTTCAGCATTAGCGCTACATCTCCGCCCTGGAGGTTTAGATCCACCAGGACAACTTGCCCCCGTGCGTGTCGGGCCAGGCTAGCTCCTAGATTGCAAGCTATTGTTGTTTTACCTACCCCACCTTTGGTAGAAAATACTGTAATTACCCGTCCTTCCACAACCTGGGGTTCTGTAGAAAGAGAAGCTGGAGCCTTAATTAGACTTATTTGCCGCTTATGGACTTGGCCTGCCCGACGTATAGTTTCTGCTAGCTCGCTGCTGCTGAAGGGTTTTACCAGATAATCTCTTGCTCCAGCGGCCATAGCTTTACGCAGATATTCAGTTTCTCCTTGGATAGAGATGATTACTATTGCCGTTTCGGGCAATTTACTGGTTATAGCCTCCGCGGCAGCTATCCCGTCCATCCCGGGGAGGTTGATGTCCATGAGCACTACATCTGGGCGAAGGTTTTCGGCTAAAAGCAGGGCTTCTTCAGCGCTTCCGGCTTCCCCTACTACCTTTATATCCTCTTCGAAGTAGAGTAACCGCTTAATATCTTCTCGGGTGGTGGCTATATCATCTACAATAAGAACAGTAATAGGATTCATCGTATTACCTCCGGTTTAGAAAGAAGATCATAGATTTTTAAAGGAGGAAGAGAAATAGGATCCTTATCGCCTGGAGAACGCAAGAGCAACCTAAGGCTGCCTTTTTCTGAGCTTAACACCAGGGATTGGGCTTGCTCAGGAGTTACAAGTAAAGTAATGTTTCGCTGACCCCCTTGCTTTTTACCCTCCAGGCTGGACGCATTTTCTAGGGATTGATCGACAGAGAGGACCTCTACGTTTTGAACGACTAAAGAGGTTGTACTGACCTTATCTTGTCCTGGCCCCGGGCTTGCATCTAAGGTGGCTAGGATATCCACATGGTCCCCCGGGCGGAGCAGACCGGCTAAGCCCGATACGTCATTTACAGCTATGGTTACTGCCCGTTTGCCAGGAGTTACCAAGAAAGCCAGCTCATTAGCCTCTTTCCCGCTAAGTAGCTTTTCCTGGCGGAGTATCTCTCCTTGTAGTATCTCGGAGCGAGTTATTTTCCCTAAGGCCTCGCGGGTATCTGATATAAACTTTCCGCTTAAATACCCTGGGGGCAGATATTTTATTTCTAACATGGAAGACGTTATAGGAGTCCGGGCCGGTATTCTTTCTTTAGCGACCACTACGGGTTGGAAATCACCCTTTTGCCGGTATTTTTCTTCTAGCTTCTGGAGGTAAAAGTATACCGACAAGCTTGTGGCGAGGGCTAGGGAAAAGAAGAGTACCCATAACAATTTCTGGCGCAAAAGTTAATCTTCCTCCTTACTTAACAAGCTTAATGCCTTCTAAACCATAATCAGGTTGTTGAGGGTCAGCCTCTCCGGCTACTATGGTTCTGATGAAATAACCTTCAATGTAATTTTGGTTACCTTCTCCCTTTACTTGTTCTACCAGGAAGGCAGCAAAACCGATGATGGTTATGGAAGTTACTTGATCTCCTTCCAGGGTAGAAGGATCATAGACCGGGACTATTAGTATACGGGGGCAATCGGGTTCAAATTGTTCCGGTGTACAAGGAGGAGAATGCTGGCAAAGGCCAATACGATACTCTATAGCCCTTCTCGTAGGATGGGACATATTTCCGGTTTCTGTAGGGACCACGTCCCCGACTTTTAGCCACCCAGGATACCCGTACTTTAGGTTGTCCTCGTATTTATTTGCACCTGTTCCTCCTAAAGACAAGGCTGAGTAATTACCCGGGCCCAGAGGCGATTCTTGTCCTGCAGCTTGCTTCAAGGTATATTTAGCTCCGAACTGATAATCCTGCCAGGGGACAGCTAGGGGAGCTGCTTTTTTTACAGCCCTTATACCTCCTATACGAGCAGTAGCTTGAGCTTGGGCCTCGCCGCGGCGAAATCCTAATACTGGAGCGAGGAAATAAGATAGTTCCTTGCGGGCTTTGACGGTCAGGGAAGTATTATCTGGGGATACTTCCGCTTCTATAGATTCTGCGCCGTTTAGGGAAGCGTATTCGGCTGCCACTGCCCGGGCCCGGTCGGGATTAGAGGATAACTCTCTAGCTCCAGCCAAAGCGGCTGCATCTACAGCGTTCAAAAGTTTATGCCGGGAGGCAGCTAGAAAACCCACATCGATTACCAAGGCAGCAAAGCCCAGTAGAATTACCATGTTTATGGCCACTAATACCAAAGCTGAGCCCTTTTCATCTTGCCAGAAGGACTGCATAAGTGTTATTCCACCCTCATAACGGCCTCTGCGCTTAAAGGGAAAGGATTAGGGAGTAACTGGGAAAGTAGCGGTGTAAATAGCTTTGCTTCATATTGGACCCTTACCCGTAAGGCAACTCCTGGATGGCGGGAGGTTTCTTCTGGAGTAACAGAGATATTATCATCAGTTAAGCCCAAGGTAGAAGCTACCTCTTTTACTCGAGAACGGATAACCTCGTCGCTTGCGCCCACCGCGCCTACTCGCACTCCTTCCCGGCTGGCACTGATAAGAAGGAGGTAATCCCCTAGGATATGACCTAAGTCCAACGTGCCCATAATAAGGAGAAGAAGTATAGGTAAAATCAGAGCCATTTCTACTAGGGCTTGACCCCGACAATCTCGAAGCTTCATTATTTTAATACAGCCACCCGCCTTGGAGATAGGTAAACAGGGCCCCTAAGGCCAGAATAGCCCCGTAGGGCGACGTATCAATGGAGGCACCCTGTCCCGGTAAAAGGGTAAGCCGTTTATGGCGGATCAAATAGGCTAGGGCCCATATCCCACCTATTAAAGCGCTGGACAAGAAAGTATAGAATGTGAATAAGGGCCCTTGTATAGCCCCGATGGTAGCCAGCATTTTTACATCTCCAGCTCCCATACCGCCTAAGTAGTAAGGTAACGCTAGAAGAAGAAATCCTAAAGCTAATCCCGCCCCACTTTCCTTAAGGCCCTGTAGCCCCCCGTTTATCCCTGCGAGGAAAAAGCCCAGCAATAACGCGGGGAGGAGGACATAGTTGTATATTAAACGCTTTTTTAAATCAGTAAA
>Ga0080004_1116992_pt1 | contig 46208 bp, 44 predicted proteins | sample WasSprMetagenome_FD_69207 | JGI IMG/M metagenome (GOLD analysis project Ga0080004, IMG submission 69207) | Sulfidic aquatic microbial communities from Washburn Spring, Yellowstone National Park, USA - WS (SPADES assembly) (version 2) | ecosystem: Environmental > Aquatic > Thermal springs > Hot...
ATTGTTGATACTGAAACAGGTGAGATAGTATCAACTGCTTATGAAACTATACCAAGTGATGTTTTTGATGAAAAAGCAGGAGTAAAAGAACCACCTGAAACTGAAGCAATTGGATTTTATTTTTTATATCATATTAGAAATTTGCCTGTGGTAACTAAAAGTTATACTATAAATAGAAATTCTTGGTCAGAAAATTATTATATAGAAAAAGGTACCTTAAAAGAGTTTGGAGGAGGAATTAAATACGATCCTATTCCTCGATTTCAGATTGATCTTTCTGCTCTTTACTTTGATAAATTCTCTTACCACATAGGGACAGTTGAATTTAAATCATATGATCCTAATGTTAACTTGGATAGTGACTCTCTTCATATCAGTGAGGAAGTATATCGTCTTTTGTTAGGTTATAAGTTTTATCTTATTGGTAGACATATTAGAATAATTCCGGGCACTGGTTATGTTTATCATAAAATAAATGGATGGGGTCGCGAAATATATTATTTCACTCCTGTAATCCTTACAAGATTAGAGTTTGTTCCAAAAAATAGGTTTTTTATTTCGTTTTCTTCAATATATGAACTTAAACAAGGATATTTATATGATAAACAATTTCCTTCAATCAAAACAAATAAATTTGATAAATTATCAGTTGAATTTGATTTAGGTTTTTATTTTTAATTTTCAAAATAGTTTTTTACGGAGTTAAACAAAAATTTTGGGTTAAGCATTGGATAAAAAGTTGATGTTTTACAAATAACTACTGTTACAAAAATTATATGCATAAAAACACTATAAAAAATCCCCCTATAATCCCCCTTTTTTCAAATGGGAAGAAGAAAAAGAGAGGGATTTTATAAGCAAGGATAAAACCTTGCCCTACCAGAAATTCATCTTAATCTCCATTTTTGAAAGAGAGAAATTGTTCTTGATTAATTTTGAATTACAAAAATTGCAAAATTTTCTGTGATAAAATTTGATATAATAATTTATATGGAGTTATTCTTTTCTTATTCCCTTCTTACTTCTCACTTTTTACTTCTCACTTTCTTACTTCTCACTTCTTCATTTTTTCACTTTTTTGCTCCAACACTACGTCGGAGCCCTACAATTCATAATCTTTTTACTTCTCACTTTTCACTTTATTTAAAGGAGGAATAAATGAAAACAGAAACAAATAATAAAAAAACATCTAAAAAAGATGTTAAACTACCGAAAAAATTAGTTTATTTTTTCGGTGGTGGTAAAGCCGAAGGTAATGAGTCAATGAAAAACCTTCTTGGTGGTAAGGGAGCAAACCTTGCTGAGATGGCTGGACATCCAGATTTGAGATTACCGGTTCCACCTGGCTTTACAATAATTACAGATGTTTGCACTTATTATTGGGCAAATAATAGAAAATATCCCCCCCAATTAAAGGAAGAGGTTGAGAAAAATTTAAGAAGAGTTGAGCAATTGACAGGTAAGAAATTTGGTGATCCAAAAAATCCTCTTCTTGTATCTGTTAGATCTGGAGCAAGAAAATCAATGCCTGGTATGATGGAAACAATTCTCAACGTTGGTCTTACAACAAAAACAATACCAGGTCTTATAGAACTTACAAAAAATCCAAGATTTGTTTGGGATGCATATAGAAGATTGATAATGATGTATGCTGATGTTGTTATGGAAAAAGCGGAAGGTATTGAGCCAGAAGATGATATGGGAATAAGAAAACAGCTTGATAGAATGTTGGAAGAAAAGAAAAAGGAAAAAGGTGTTGAGAATGATACTGATTTAACAGCGGAAGATCTACAAGAACTTTCAGAGAAATTTAAAGAAAAAATTAAACAAGTTCTTGGTAAAGAATTTCCAGATGATCATAATAAACAGTTATGGGGAGCAATTGGGGCTGTTTTTGCATCTTGGAATGGAAAAAGAGCAGTTGCTTATAGAAGAATTGAAGGAATACCAGATGATTGGGGAACAGCGGTTAATGTTCAGACGATGGTTTTTGGAAATATGGGAAATGATAGCGCAACAGGTGTTGCTTTTACAAGAAATCCTGCAACTGGTGAGAATAAATTTTATGGTGAGTTTCTTTTGAATGCTCAAGGAGAGGATGTTGTTGCAGGAATAAGAACACCAAATCCTATAAATGATGAGAGTAAAAATGAGCACTCAAAAAATCTTCCAACTTTAAAGGAATTAATGCCTGATGTATACAAACAGCTTGAAGATATAAGAAGAAGACTTGAGAAGCATTATAGAGATATGCTTGATATTGAGTTTACAATAGAGAAAGGAAAACTTTATATGCTTCAGTGTAGAGTTGGAAAGAGAAATGGATTTGCAGCAGTTAGAATGGCTCTTGATATGCTTAAAGAAAAACTAATAACAAAAGAAGAGGCAGTAATGAGAGTTTCTCCTGCTCAACTTGATGAACTTCTCCATCCAATTCTTGATCCAAAAGATGAAGCAACAAAAAAACCGATAGCAAAAGGGCTTCCTGCAGGACCTGGTGGTGCTGTTGGTAGGATTGTTTTAACAGCAAATGATGCAGTTGAATGGACAAAAAGAGGTGAGAAGGTTATTCTCGTAAGAGAGGAGACAAATCCTGAAGATATTGAAGGAATGAGAGCATCTGAGGGTATATTAACAGCAAGAGGCGGTATGACATCACATGCTGCTCTTGTTGCAAGAGGATGGGGTAAGTGCTGTATAGTTGGTGCAAGCGCAGTTCTTATAGATTTGAAAAATAAAAAAATAAAAATTGGTGAAAAAGAGTTTAAGGAAGGTGATTGGATTACACTTAACGGAGCAAAGGGAAATGTATATGAAGGGCAAGTTAAGATGCTTAGCGCTGGTGAAAATCAGATGCTTAAGGATTTCCTTAAACTCTGCAATGATATAAGAAAACTTGGTGTAAGAACTAATGCAGATACTCCAGAAGATTCTGCAAAAGCAAGAGAATTTGGGGCTGAGGGTATAGGGCTTTTTAGAATAGAGCATATGTTTTATGGAAAGAATTCTGAAGAGCCACTTTTTAAACTTAGAAAAATGATTGTTTCAAAAACAAAGGAAGAAAGGGTTAAAGCATTGAATGAACTATTCCCCTATATGAAAAATGATATAAAAGAAACTTTAAAGGTGATGAAGGGGCTTCCTGTTACAATAAGATTGATTGATCCTCCTCTTCATGAGTTTGTTCCACATAGCGAAGATAAATTAAAAGCGCTTGCAAAAGACCTTGGAATATCTTTTGAAGAACTTAATGAAAGAGCTAAGTCATTAATGGAGTCAAATCCTATGATGGGACATAGAGGGGTTAGACTTGGAATAACATATCCTGAAATTACTGAAATGCAAGTAAGAGCAATATTTGAGGCAAGTGCAGAGTTAATAAAAGAAGGAATAAAGGTTTACCCTGAGATAATGATACCAGTAGTTTCTCATGAAAAAGAGGTTGAGTTTGTCCTTCCAATAATTAAAAGAGTTTATGATGAGGTTATTAAAAAGACAGGTGTTAAGAAAATAGATTACAAAGTTGGAACAATGATAGAGATACCAAGAGCATGTCTTATTGCAGGAAAACTTGCCCAGACAATGGATTTCTTCTCATTTGGAACAAATGACCTTACGCAGATGGGATTTGGTTATTCAAGAGATGATGCTGGTGTTTTCCTCAAAGAATACATAGAGAAAAAGATACTTCCAGCAGATCCTTTCCAAACTATAGATCAGGAAGGAATAGGAGAATTTATCAAGATAACAGTTGAAAGAGGAAGAGCAGTTAGGAAGGATCTAAAAATTGGAATCTGTGGAGAGCAGGGCGGTGATCCTGCATCTGTTGAGTTCTGCCATAATGCGGGTCTTAATTATGTTTCTTGCTCACCATTTAGAGTGCCAATAGCAATACTTGCAGCTGCACAAGCACAGGTTAAGGAAAAGAGCAAGAAAAAATGATTGATGAATAATAATACATTCCCGCTTGTATTATCTTCTCCGAGTGGTGGCGGTAAAACCACTATTAAAGGTGAAATTTTAAAAAAAGACTCCCGATTTGGTTTTAGCATAACCGCCACCACAAGGCCTAAAAGAGAAAATGAGATTGATGGAAAAGATTATTATTTTGTTTCTGATAAAGAGTTTGATAGAATGATAGAAAATGATGAGTTTATAGAATGGGCAAAGGTTCACAAATATAGATATGGAACACCGAAATCATCAATAATGAGGTTGATAGACGAAAATAAAATTCCTATAATGACAATAGATGTTGTTGGTGCAATGAATATAAAAAAGATTTTTCCTTCTTCAGTGCTTGTTTTTGTACTTCCCCCTTCTGTTGATGTTATGATTGATAGATTAAGAAAAAGAGGTGAAGATGAAGATGAAATAAAGATAAGGATTAATACTGCCTTAAAAGAACTTGATTATGCTGAAAAATTTGATTATCTGGTTATAAACGACGTTCTTGAAAGAACGGTAAATGATATAATAAATATTATTGATGCTGAGTTTAATAAAATTTTTAGAAGAGGAAATTTTATAAAGGAGTTTAAATATAATATCAATAAAATTATTCAAGATGGAGGAATAAGATGAGTAAAAAGGAAACTAAAGAAACTATAAATACAAAAGAAATAAATCTTGAGGAAGAGATAATAAATGGAAATTATAAGAAATACGAAAAACTTGTTCTTGCTATGAGATGGGTTTATCATTTAAAAGAACTTCAAGAATATAAAGATAAACCTACTGCTCAGCTAATTGATCAGGCATTGAAAGATATCCTTTCTGGTAAGATAACTCTTGAGGATGTTGAAAAAGCAGAACTTAAAGATGAAGAGGCAAGAATAAAACAAGCAGAAGAAAAGAAAAAAGAAAAAATAGCAAAGAAAGAAAAGGAGAAAGATAAAAACTAAATCTCAGGAAAAGTAGTTTTTACTAATGAAAAAGATTATAAAGTTTTTAAGAGAAGAAATAGATGAAGACACATATATCCCCCCTTCTTATTTTGGAATAAAAAAAACTGATTATCAGGAAAATAAAAAATCTGATATAAACTCTGAGCTTTTGCATCATAGCGTAAGTGATGTTGTTGATAGTAATTTTAATTCTGATATGAGTTCTGATTTAAATGATAAAGAAACTAAACTTGCAAAACTTAGAGAAGAAGTTCTAAATTGTAGAAAATGTGAACTTGGTTATTCAAGAATAAAAGCAGTTTTTGGAGTTGGGAATCCAAATGCAAAGGTTATGTTCGTTGGTGAGGGACCTGGCTGGGAGGAAGATCATAGAGGAGAGCCATTTGTTGGTAAAGCAGGACAGTTGCTTGATAAGATTCTTGCTTCAATAAATCTTGATAGAACAAAGGTTTATATAGCAAATGTTGTTAAATGTCATCCAATGATAAATCCACAAACACCAGATGCCAGAGGAAATGACAGACCGCCAACAGCTAAAGAAATATCTGCATGTAGGTTTTATCTTGAAGAACAGATAAGAATAATAAAGCCGTTATGCATAGTTACACTTGGAAACACTGCTACAAAATTTATTTTAAATTCCGATGATGGTGTATCAAAATTAAGAGGTAAGATTTACGAGATTGGAAAAAGTTTCTTTTTTGATTTTGATATAAAGGTTATTCCGACATATCATCCTGCAGCACTTCTTAGAAATCCATCTCTTAAAAAAGAAACATGGCAAGATATGAAAATGCTAAGAGATTTTCTCAAAGATAAATGATAGTGGAAGTTCTTTTTCCAGTTGCTCTTGATAAAACATTTTACTACCGTGTTGATGATTCTCTTAAAGATCTTATAAAACCCGGCGTAAGGATTTATTCGTCATTTTCTCATCGAAAAAAAGTTCTTGGCTATGTTATAAGTCTTAAAAATGATGATGAGGTTGTTATTGATTTTGATAGAGAAATTAAAAAAATTGATAAGGTTATAGATAAGGATAGTATTTTTGTTGTTGAGAAGTTTATAAATATTGCAAATTTTATGGCTGGGAGATGGTTTTCCCCAATTGGAATGGTTTTAAGAGATTATTTGAGATATCTTCCAATAAAGCTAAATTATACTGAGAAAAATTTTACTCAAAATATTTTGCCTACAAAAAAAATAATAATTTCATCAGAGACAGATTTTTTAGTTGAAAAAATAAAGGAATTAAGAGAGAAAAATTTTTGTGTAGTTGTTTTTTTCCCAAATATTTTTTCACTTGAAATGTTTTCAAAAAAAATTGCAAATATTGGTTTAAGTTTTTTAAAATACTCATCTGAAGAAAAACAATCTATTAGAAGAAAAATTACAAAGGATCTTTTTGAAGGAAAACTTGAACTTATTCTTTCAACAAAAGGTGGATGTTTTCTTCCCTTCCCTCCAAATACATACTTTATAGTAACAGATCCAATGAATTCTATGTATAGGCAATTTGATCAACATCCATATTATATAACACCTTTTTTACTTGAAAAAATAGCAGATGAGTTTGGTTTTTCAATGATTTATTTTTCACCTTCACTATCTCCATTTCTATATAAGAAAAAAGAAGAAGGATTTGAACTTGAAATTCATAAAAAAACTCAAATTTCTAACTATGAGATAAAAGATGTAAAAAAAGATGACTTTCAATCTGATAAATTTATGCTTGAGGTAAAAGAAAATCTTGAAAATGGCAAGAAAATTCTTATTATTTCTCATTCAAAATATCTTGCAAATATTGTTTTTTGTCCTAAGTGTGGTTGGATAAAAAGATGTGAAAATTGCGGTTTTGCAATGAAGGTTGAATCTGAAGAAGGAGAAAAAAATTATTTTTGTTCATATTGTGAGAAAAAATATCCTTATACAAATCTTTGTGAAAAATGCGGAGAAGTTCTTATAGAGAAAGGAAGTGGAACAAGTAAGATTTATGAAACTCTTGTATCAAAATTTCCTGATAAAAAAATACTTTTAGTTGATGGAAGAATTCTTTATTCAAAATCAAAATTTGATTATTTTATGAATGATTTTACTAAAAGAAATTATGATCTTATTGTTTCAACAGAGATACTTGCATCTACCACAGTTGATGTTAAATTTGATCTTATATATTTTATTGTTTATGAAAGTGATAAAACTGGCGAATACTCATATCCAGAAAGATTTTTTGAAAAAATTTATATATTGTTTTCAAAACTAAATCCTTTTGGAAGACTTATTATATACACATACAATCCAGAAAGTTTTATATTCAATGAAATAAAAAATGAGAATTATTTTTTAAAAGAAATTGAGATGAGAAAAAAGTTTAATTATCCACCATATGTATATTTTTATGAAATAATACTTTTTTCAAAGGATAAAAAAGTTTTTAAAGAAAAAGTTAATGAGATTATAGATAATATCAAAAATAATACAGATCTTTTTGGAATTCTTGATTTTAGATATGAGGAAAAGATTAAAAAAGTTAGAGGTAAAAATATTTATTCTCACAAGTCATGGATAAAAGTTAATGATTATAAAAAAATTTTTGATTATCTCAAAGAATATTCCTTTAAAAATAAACTTGAGGTTGATGTAATTGAAAAATGATTGTTAAAATTAGTTTTCTTTCTCTTCCGTTCCAGTATATTCACTAGATTTATTAGAATAATAATTTCCTGTACTAATAACTGATTTAATTGTAATAAGAGCAAATTCTTTTCCATACTCTTTTACAACACTTACATTTTGAACTTCAAGTCCATCACCAAAGTAATGTTTTACCCATTTAGATGCTTCTTCTGTCGTTGCATTTTTTATAAATCTATCAGCAAAAACGCCAGCAATATTATCTGATTTTATAATTGGAACTTTAAGAATTATTCCTTTTGCTGCAGTTAGTCCCCCTTTTATCAATATATTTTTTATGCTTATATTGCATTGAAATGTTTCTTCACCTATTGGAAGACCACTCAATACAACAAATCCTACGGGTCCACTTAATGCGATTATGGGTGAAAGATATTCCATGTTAGAAAAGAACACCTGTCCTACTGCATCTATTGCTGCAGTTATATTGTAGATACCGTATTTTTCACTTAAAATAGATGCTAATACTCCTCTCATTTCATACATATCAGCCCAACTTAATCTTACTTGTTCAAATGGATTGTCCGCTAATTTTTTGGTAATTTTTCTTGAGACAATATTTTTTGCCTCAAGCATAGCAATTTCTCTAACTTTTTTTATATGTTCATTAACCTTTTTGTCTCTTTCAATTAACAATCTATAATATATTTGTGCGAGTTTATTTTTTTCTGTTTCAAGAGCGCAGTTTGAGGAATTATAACTGTGATAATTATTTCCGCATTCACCTCTAAGTTCGTAACATACAAGAGGTACGACAGACGTGTTACCCGGATTTTTAATTTCTTGAGGACTATATTTAAATGGACCACAGTCCTTTTTGACTTTTTTAGCATAGTCCTCAATTAAACCTGACTCAGAAAAACCAAGAGTATTGCTATTGGCAATCTGTAAAAGTTTATCAGCTGCTTGTTCTACCGAACAAAATCCTTTTGCTGATTGGTTGTTGTTTATTTGAACGTTTGATTTGGAAATTGAAGGAGTAGAAACTTTGGGAATTGAAACATCTGTGTTCTTGAACGAACTAGTGTCTGGAAAATCATCGGAATAAAGTGGTATTGAACTCATTATAAGATAGATTAGTGTGTATAAAATTTTCATATTTTCTCCTTTTTTATATTTTAATAAATTATATTGACTTGTCAAGGGTCTTTTGGGAAATTTTAATTTGCATTTGATATGAAAATTTTAAAAAATAACTATTATAAAAATTTGTAAAATATAGAATATGATGGCTATTGATGAACAACTTAAAATTATAAAAAGAGGTATTGTTGATCTTGTAAATGAAGAAGAACTTATAGAAAAATTAAAAGAAAATAGACCTCTCATTGTAAAACTTGGTGTTGATCCTACAAGTCCGGATCTTCATCTTGGACATAGTGTAGTTTTAAATAAACTTAGGGCTTTTCAAAATCTTGGACATAAAGCAGTTTTAATAATTGGGGATTTTACATCAAGAGTTGGAGATCCAAGCGGTAGGGATTCAACAAGACCAATTCTACCACTTGAAAAAATAATAGAAAATGCAAAAACATATACTGAGCAGGCATTTAAAATTCTTGATAAAGAAAAAACTGAAATAAGATTTAATTCAGAATGGTTAAAAAAATTTGTAAGTTATGATGAATATAAAAATAACTTTGAGTTTTTTTCTGTTGCAAAAAGTATAACAATATCAAGATTGCTTGAAAGAGAAGATTTTAAAAATAGAATTAAGAATAATTCCCCTTTAAGTTTGCTTGAGATACTTTATCCTATTTTCCAAGGATATGATTCAGTTGCAATAAAGGCTGATGTTGAACTTGGGGGGCAGGATCAGATATTTAACCTTCTTGTTGGAAGAGATTTACAAAAAATTTATAACATAAAACCGCAGATTTGTATAACAGTTCCTCTTCTTGTTGGAACGGATGGTGTTAAAAAGATGTCAAAATCATATGGCAATTATGTTGCATTTAATGATACTCCATCTGATATGTTTGGAAAAATTATGTCTATAAGCGATGAGTTGATGTATTCCTATTATGAACTTTTAACCGAAGAAAATCTTGATGAAATAAAAAAGATGCATCCGATGGAAGCAAAAAAGAAACTTGCATTTATTATTGTTTCAAGATTTCATTCAGAATCAGATGCCATTACGGCAAAAACTGAGTTTGAAAGGGTATTTTCTAAAAATGAGATGCCTCAAAATATAGAAGAAATAAAACTAAATCTTCCACTTAAACTATCAAAAGTAATTGTTGAGTGTGGCTTTGCAAAAAGTAATAATGAGGCAAGAAGACTAATTGAGGGCGGTGGTGTTAGAATTGATGGAAAAAAAATCGAAGATGATATAATTATTGAAAAATCTGGTTTTATAATTCAATGCGGGAAAAGATATTTTAAGAAAGTTATTTAAAGGGGGTTTATTTATTATGTGGCTGATACTTAAAATCTTAATAATATTTAACTCATTATCATTTTCCCAAGATATTAATGAGTATAAAAAAATGATGCAGCAAGCCCTTCAACTGCAGGACCAAATAAATTCTCAAAGAGATATAAGAATAGAGAGAATTTCTGGGAATGTTAAAGTTATATCAGCAGAAGGAGAAGAAAAAGATCTTAAAAATAATTATCAGTATCCTCTTGAGTCAGGTGATATAATAAAGACAGGATATGATGGAAGCGCTATGATTTATATAGATAACATTGCAGCAATGAAACTTGATAGGAACTCTGAGTTTGAGATAACTGATAATTCAAATGAACCGGTTTTTAGTTTAAATTTTGGAAGTTTAATATCAAAGGTTGAAAAGTTTGTAAAGAAAAAGATTCAGTTTAAGATAAAAACAATTCAAGCAGTATGTGCTATTAGAGGAACTGAATTTGCAGTTGAGCATTCAAAATTAGGAGGAGAATCAATTTTTGCTGTTTTTGATGAAGGAGAACTTTCTATTTTTCCAATAGATGCTGAAGATGATGAGACTAAAGCAATAAAACTTTTAAAAAATTCTGAGGTTGTTTTTTCAAATCAAACAAAAAATAGAAGAGTTACCAAGATATCAAGAATGTCAAGGTATAGAAATAATTTTATGGATATTAGAAAAAGATTTTTATCTCATAAAAAGAATTGGAAGAGATTTACTAATGAACAAAGAATTAAATACAGAAACCTTCTTTTTATGAAAAAAAATGAGTTAAATTCAAAAAACAAAAACAAAAATATAAAAAGGGTAGGTAACAATAGAAAACATATTGAGAAATGAGACTTTTTATTGCTTCACAATTTAGCGATGATTATATAGAAGGTGTTTCAAAAATTATTGATTTATTAAATAAAGATTTTTCATCATCTTTAAAAATTGTTTCTCCTAAAAATATTCATATAACTTACTCGTTTCTTGGAGACATTCTTGATGAGAAAGATATACCATTTCTCAAAAGAATTATTGACAAATTTAGAGGATTAGAAAAAATAAATTTTCAATCAAAATCTATTGGATTTTTCCCCTCTCCTCATAAACCAAGGGTTATATGGGTTGATTGTGATGAATATTCTTCAAGAAAGTTAATAGAGATTCACACTTTGATAAAAAAAGAACTTGCTTCAAATAGAATTTATACTGATGATAATTTTAAACCACATATAACACTTGCAAGAGTAAAAAAACTTTTATTTAATGATGAGATAAAAAAAATTAGCGATATTAAAATTGATTTAAAAGGTAGTATAAAAAATATTGTTCTTTTTAACTCTAATCTAATGCCTAAAGGTCCAATTTATGAAAAAATATATGAGGTAGATTTTGTATGAAAAAATACATATTTGTTGTAATCATATTCTTATTTATTTCAATTTTAATTTGGGCTTATTTTAAATATCCAAGAGAAACGGTAAAAGTTATTATACCAGAGAAAGCAAATGCGAAGGTAATTGCAAACATACTTTATCAAAATCGTGTAATAATATCTCCTCTTTATTTTAGATTACTTGTAAAACTTACAAAAACAGATAAAAAAATAAATCCAGGAGAGTATATTTTTATGAAGTATACTCCTCATGAAGTTGTTCTTTATAAAATGATAAATCAAAAATATTTAAATTCAATAAAAATTGTTATACCTGAGGGATGGAGAGCTGAACAAGTTGCAGAAAGGCTTTATAAAAATGGTGTTATAAAAAGTGAAAAAAGGTTTATGGAAATAGTAAAAAAACAAAAACTTGAAGGATATCTTTTCCCTTCAACATATTATTTCAATAAGAATATGAAAGAAGAAGATGTTATAAATATTTTTCTTGATAATTTTAATAAAAATATAAAAGTTCTTTTTTCAAAATATAAAATACCTGATGGACTTGATGAGTATAAAGTTCTTATACTTGCCTCAATAGTTGAGAGAGAAGCAATATTTGATGAGGAAAGACCTCTTATTGCAGCAGTCTATATTAATAGATTGAGAAAAAATATGCTTCTTGAGGCAGATCCAACAGTTCAGTATGCTCTTGGATATTGGAAAAAAGGGCTTACCTATCAAGATCTTGAAACTCCATCACCATATAATACCTATTATGTTGGTGGGCTTCCGCCAACTCCAATATGCTCTCCTGGTGTAAAATCAGTTGAAGCTGTTTTAAATCCTGCCAATATAGATGCTCTTTATTTCGTTGCTGATAATACAGGTAAACATATATTTAATGTCAAATATGACGAGCATTTGAAAGCAAAGGAAAAAGTTAGAAAGGGAAAAAAATAAAAACTGGACGTGATGGGGATCGAACCCACGACCTCCTCGTTGCGAACGAGGCGCTCTCCCAACTGAGCTACACGCCCATAATGATTTTTTGTCCTTTTATAATTTTTTCAATAATATCTCTTCTTTGTTTATATTCTACTTTTCTTGCCTCTGTTAGTGAATCATATTTTTTAAAAAATTTTAACTTCCAAGGTTTTAAATTTTTTGTGTATTTAACTTTTCCACTATTATGTTCATCAAGCCTTCTTTCTAAATTATTTGTACTACCTATGTAGTAAGTTTTATTTTTCTGGCTTTCTAATATGTAAACAAATCTGCTCATATTATTCATGTTGCCTTCGTATCGAACCAACGACCTCCCCGACGTTACGTCGGGACGCTCTCCCAACTGAGCTACACGCCCATTTTATATTTATTTTACAAAATTTAAACCTATCCTTAATTTAGTATAATAAAATTTATAGAAAGGTTTTTAAATTAAAGGAGATTTTATGCCAAAGGATTATTTCCCTTTAAAAGAAAAAACAAGATATGAGTATGAATTTAAAAGTTCTGAGTTTGATGGTGTTGCAAAAGTTTATATAGATATAATTAAGGTTAGTAATAAAGGAAAAACTATCGTTGCTGATGCGATGATGAAGTTTATTCTTAGAGATGAACATACAACTGAGTTTAAAATAAAAAAGAATTCCAAATGGGTTATAACAACTGATGGAATAGTTATAGGGGGTAGAAAAGAATTTCCGCTTCCTCCTAAAGAAGGATTGCACTGGGATGAGTATTCAGATTATCATGAGATAGTTTCAATGACTGATAAGGTTTCTATAAAGGCAGGAAAGTTTAGTGATTGTCTTAAAATTGTTACAAGAATTGCTGGTGGAGATGCTGGAATTGGGGTTAGGTATTATGCACCAGGTGTTGGATATATAATGGAAGATTATAGAGCCGAGGATAGAACTTCATATGTTGAGTTGATTTCTATTTCACAAATTCCTGATGAAGAATTTAAAAATATAAAAAGGAGAAAAAAATGAAACCTTCAATGACTATAAAACAAATACTTGAAAAAGATACAACTCTAAATGATATAACTGTTATGGCATGGGTTAAAACAAGAAGAGACCTTAAAGGTTCTTCTTTTGCAGAACTAAATGATGGATCAACAAGGCAAAATCTTCAAATAGTCATTGATAATACAAATCCAAAGTTTAAGGATTTAATTGGTGATTTGGTAAACGGTGCTTCTGTGATGGTAAAAGGCGATCTTGTTCTTTCCCCTGCGAAAGGGCAAAAATATGAACTTCATGTAAAGGAACTTGCAATTCTTGGAAAATGTGACCAAGAAAAATATCCAATCCAAAAGAAAAAAACTTCAGATGAGTTTTTAAGAACTGTGGCACATCTTAGAGTGAGAACTAATAAATATGCTGCAATGCTTAGAATAAGGTCTGAATTAAGTTTTGCTATTCATAAATATTTTAGAGATAATGGATTTTTTTATGTTCATACACCAATAATTACTGCCTCTGATTGTGAAGGCGCAGGACAGATGTTTTCTGTAACAGCATTTGATATATCTAATATAAAAAACCTTCCAGTTGATAAAGATGGTAATGTTGATTTTAAAAAGGATTTATTTTCAAAAAGATGTTATCTTACCGTTTCAGGTCAGCTTGAAGGAGAAACACTTGCACTTGGACTTGGCAAGATATACACTTTTGGACCGACATTTAGAGCTGAAAACTCAAATACATATAGGCATGCTTCAGAATTTTGGATGGTAGAACCTGAGATGGCTTTTTATGATTTATATGATGATATGGATCTTGCAGAAGATTTTGTTAAAAACATAACAAAGCATGTTCTTGATAACTGTCCTCTTGATATAGATCTTTTTGCTAAATTTGTAGAACCAAACTTGATGAATAATCTTAAAAATGTAATTGAGACAAAATATGAAAGACTTACATATACTGATGCTATAAATATTCTTGAGAAAGAAAATGATAGATTTGAAAATAAGGTTAAATGGGGCGTTGATCTTGCAAGTGAACATGAAAGATTTCTTGTTGAAAGTTATTTTAAAAAACCAGTTATATTATATAACAAGCCTAAAAATGTAGCAGCATTTTATATGAAATTAAATGATGATGGCAAAACAGTTAGAGGTATGGATTTATTAGTTCCAAGAATTGGAGAGCTTATAGGTGGTAGTGAAAGAGAAGAAAGGCTTGATGTCCTTATTGAAAAAATGAAAGATTTTAATATGAATATAGATAACTACTGGTGGTATCTTGATCTTAGAAGATTTGGAACAGTTCCACATAGCGGTTTTGGACTTGGGTTTGAGAGAATGATGATGCTTGTAACAGGTATATCAAATATAAGAGATGTTTGTGCTTATCCAAGAGTTCCAGGATATGCTGAGTTTTAAATTTGATTTTTTACCTTAAATTTGGTAATGTCCTGAAATACAAAAATAAGAATATCAGAGGAATCTATCTTTGAAATTGTAGCAGAATAACCAATAACTTTTGAATTTATTTCTATTTCTTGTCTTATAAGATTAGTTTTTTTAATGTATGCATTTTTTATTATTTCATTTATTTTTTGTTCTATTAGAAGATTGCTTTCAACAATTTCTTTTGCTTTTCTATTTATAAATTTTATATTATCATCAGAATATATTACAACTGCTGAACTCATATTATCAAGTATTGCTGTTAAGTATTTACATTTTTTTTCTGAAATTTCACTTAAATTACTAATTTCAAGATGATATGCAATTTGGTTTGCTATTATTTTTAAAGTTTCATATTCAGAAGGATTAATCTTTCTTGCTTTATTTAAGAAAAGAATTATTCCATAAATTTCTTTACTATATTTTACAGGTATTGATATCATTGAATCAAATTTATATCCAAGACCTGAAAAGATAAGTGGCTTTCCTTTAAGGATTGTCTCAGTAATTATAGAATCGCTTTTTATTGGAATTGAAAGTTCAAGCGTAGTTGAAATTATTCCATCTTTTTCCCACTCAAGATCTTTTATTTTATCAATTTCTATTCCCTGTGAAATTAAAGGTTTTATTTTTTTGTTTTCAATATTAAAATAAATACCTACATCTGGCTTTATATTTTTAAAAATAGTATCAAAAACCAATGGTATTGCATTATTTATATTTCCTGATGATTCAATTATTGATATTGCAGTGTAGATAAGTTTATAATGATATAATCCAAGCTCTATCTCTGGCATATTTATTATTTTAACAAATTTTACAAAATTTTATAGAATAAATTAAAAGGAGAATTTTATGACAAGAGATGAAGCATTGACGCTTCTTAGAAAATATGTAAAAAATGAAAATCTTATAAAGCATTGTATAGCATCGGGTGCCGTTATGAGAGAACTTGCTTTAAAACTAAATTTTGATCCTGATAAATGGGAGATTGCAGGAATTCTTCATGATATAGATGTTGAGATGACAAAAGATGATATAAAAACTCATACTCATAAGGCAGTAGAGATTCTTAAAGAGAATAATATTGATGCTGATATAATAGAGGCAATAAAAATGCATAATCCAGTTGCTTGGGATAAAAATTCTAATGATCCATTTCATATATCTCTTAGAGCAGGTGAAACAATTACAGGGCTTGTAGTTGCAACAGCACTTGTTTATCCTGATAAGAAACTTTCAAGTGTTAAGGTTGAATCAGTTTTAAAAAGGTTTAAGGATAAAAGATTTGCAGCAGGTGCAGATAGAAATATCATACTTGAATGTGAAAAACTTGGTATTCCTTTAAAAGATTTTGTTGAAATTTCTCTTAGAGCAATGCAAAAAGTTTCTTCTGATTTAGGTTTATAATTGGTGTTAAGTTAAAATCCGATGTCCCTAAAGTAATAATCGTTGGATCAAAAAAAGTCCACAAAATCTTATTCATAAACCTCCTACTCATTTTAATATTTTTCCTTAGTCTCATAAGTTTTTATATAAAATTTTTTGTTTTATTTTTTACATATTAAAAACAAATTGAAATCCCCCTCACTCCCCCTTTGGCAAAGGGGGAAAATTCAAGGGGATTTAAAAGCAAGGTTAAAGCCTTTTGCCCTACAAAAAAATCCCCCTCTCACTCCCTCGACGTTACATCGGGAGAAAAATAAGGGGGATTTGATATTTTAAATAATTGAAATATTTTTAGGGACATAATTTTGAACTATCCAGATTATCTTTAGGGACAAAAATTGTAATCTGATACATAATTTATTGTTTCAGTTTGAGTTTTTTATCATTCTTTTTATACCTTTTATATAAATAGATAATTGCGGTATTTCTTAAAAGGACTTAAGTCCTAAATTTATCTGATTCTCCCACTGTCCAAAAGCAATTTTTCTTGCTGTTAGAGAGGAAAGAAATTTTCTAAGCTCTTTAGTTAAAGGTTTTGGTTTCAAATTTTCAAAAGGAGTGTTTGGAAGTGGCATAAAATAATGAAGATGTATTCTTGCTTGGTATTTTTCTGTTAAAATTTCAATTACCTTTTTTGTTTCTTTTAGATCATTTTCTGTTTCAAATGGAAATCCAAATATAAAATCAACATCAACTTCAAATTGATATTTTCTTAAAAGTTTAACAGCATTAATTACATCTTCAACACTATGCCCTCTATTTATTTTTTTTAGTATTTCATCACTTCCGCTTTGTGCTCCTATTATAATTCTTTTTGATGATGTATTATTTTTAAGTATTTTTAAAATATCTTCGTTTATATGTTCGGGTCTTATTTCAGATGGAAAACTTCCAAGAAATACTCTTCCTTTTCCTTTAACAAATTTATTTATTTCATATACAAACTCTCTAAATTTTTCAACGTTAATCTGTTTCCCATCAGGACTTCCATAAGAAGAAAGATCCGGCGTTATAAATCTTATATCTTTGAAATTGTTTCTAATTAGAATTTCTATTTCTTTTATAATATTTTCTATGCTTTTATGCCGTGGTTGTTTTCCTTTAGAAAAACTATTTTGACAATAAAAACACATATATGGACATCCTCTTGTAATTTCAATTGCACCAAATCTTTTAAATTTTTCTGATATTGATTGATATTTATTTATATCTTCATTATCACCCATTATTATTCTTTGTGATATTTTATGCCCAGATAATGTTTCATTTAAAAATTTTTTAAAAGCACTTTCACCATCACCAATAAAAACAAAATCAAAGAATTGTAATACATCGTTTGCAGTTTTTAGAGATAAATGAGGACCGCCTGCTATGGTTATAGATTTGGGAAATAGATTTTTTATTTTATATGAGATTTTTTCCTCTTTCTTTACAAAAGGACTCATAAATGAAAAAGCAAAGATTAATTTTTCCCCTTTATTTGTTTTATCTTCTAATTCCTCTATTGAATTAAAAAAATATGCTTCTATTTCCATATTTTCAATTATATATGAAAGTGCATTTATGGAGTATTTATTTGCAGTAGTATTATGAAAAAATATTTTCATCTTTTATTTTTTTATAAGCACGATATGCTTCATATGAGGTTCTTGCGAGTGGTTCGGATACAACAGATTTAAAACCGATAGATATTGCATAGTTTTCTATTTCTTTAAACTCTTCTGGTGTGTAGAATTTTACTATTGGATAACTATGATCCGTTGGATTTAAGTATTGCCCTACCACAAGTATATCACAGGATACATTTTTTAAATCATTTATTGTTTTTTTTATTTCATCCATATTTTCACCAAGTCCAACTATTAATGATGATTTTGTAATTATTGAAGAATCAATTTTTTTGATTTTTTCAAGAACACTTAAACTTCTTTTATAATCTGCTTTAGATCTTATGATTGGATATAATCTTTCTACCATTTCTATATTATGTGAGATAATATCTGGCTTTGAATCTACTACAATTTTTATCGCTTGGATATCCCCTTTAAAATCCGGGATAAGGGTTTCAATTATGGTATCTGGTTTTAATTTTCTTATTTCTTTGACAGTTTCTGCAAAATGATTTGCTCCACCATCAGGAAGGTCATCTCTTGTTGGTGATGTAAATATAGAATACTTTAAGTTCCATTTAAATACAAGTTCTGCTATCTTTTTTGGTTCTTTTGGATCCGGTGGAAGTGGTTTTTCTTTTTCAACAGAACAAAATCTACAATTTCTTGTGCATCTTGTTCCAAGTATCAAAAATGTTGCGTGTTTTTGTGAAAAGCATTTTCCTTTGTTTGGGCATTTTGCTTCATAGCATATTGTATTTGCTCGATATTCTTCAAGATCTTTATCTGTTTCTATCGCATTAAGCTCATTATGGAAATCTTTTTTCTTTTTTTTTATATCATCAACAATCCATTTTGGATATTTCATTTTTTAATTACCTGAATACTTAATTCTTCAAGTTGCTTTTGGCTTACGTGGGAAGGCGCATCAGTTAAAGGACAAATTCCACTTGTTGTTTTGGGAAATGCTATAACCTCTCTAATTGAATCAGAACCGCATATTATTGCAACAAGTCTATCAAATCCTATTCCAATTCCCCCATGTGGTGGAGCACCATATCCAAGAGCTTCAACAAGCATTCCAAATTTTTCCTTTATCTCTTTATCAGAATATCCCATAAGCTTAAATATTTTTTCTTGTATTTCTTTTTTGTGATTTCTAATTGACCCAGAGCCAAGCTCAACACCATTTAAGACAAGATCATACTGGCAGGATTTTATGTTTTCAAGTTCTTCCTTTATATCAAGTTTATAAATTTCATTAGGTAATGGTGCGGTAAATGGATTGTGTGTTGCATCATATCTTTTTTCATCTTCCTTCCATTCAAGAAGTGGAAAATGTCTAACCCATAAAAAAGCCCATTTCTTCTTAGGATTTTTGTCCTTTTTTATTATTTCATTTCTAAGAATACCGATGTATTTTATTATATTTTTGGGAGTATCTGTTAAGATAAAGAAAGTATTTCCTTCCTTTATTTCAAGCTTTTCAATCATTGATGATACTTCAGTTGTTTTAAGAAACTTTGCAATGCTTGATTCTATTTTACCATCTTTCATTTTTCCCCAAACAAGCCCTTTTGCCCCGTTTGCTTTAAGAAGGTCTGTTAGTTTATCTACTTCTGCTCTTGAAAAAGGTATTTCTTTAGCATTTATCGCTCTAATTACTCCTCCATTTGATATAGATTCCTTAAATATTTTAAAATCAGATTCCTTAAATATTTCACTTATATCTTTTATCTCATAATCATATCTTACATCTGGTTTGTCGCTTCCATATTTAAGCATTGCATCTTCATATTCAATTTCAGGGAATGGTGTTTCTATATCTTCGCCTATAAACTTAAAGATCTCTTTCATCATTCCTTCAACAATCTCTGCTACATCTTTTTCATCAACAAAACTCATTTCAAGATCTATTTGCGTATGCTCAAGTTGTCTATCACTTCTTAAATCCTCATCTCTAAAATTTCTTGCTAACTGAAAATATCTGTCCATACCGCTTACCATAAGTATCTGTTTAAACATTTGAGGTGATTGAGGAAGCGCATAAAATTTACCAGGGTTTATTCTTGATGGAACAAGAAAATCCCTTGCACCTTCTGGAGTGGATTTGGTAAGTATCGGTGTTTCAACTTCGTTAAAATTTTTTGAGTAAAGATAGTTTCTAACTACTTGTGCAATCTTGCTTCTTAAAACAAGATTTCTTTTCATTACTGTTCTTCTTATATCTATATATCTATATTTTAAGCGAGTTTCTTCTGTTACATTTATATAATCTGCAACAGGAAATGGTGGTTGTTCTGCTACATTTAATATTTCAAGATCCTCTATAAGTATTTCTATTTCACCTGTTGGTATATTTTTATTTTCATTTCCTTTAGGCCTTTTTTTAACTATTCCAGTTATTTTTATTACTGTTTCATTTGTTAATTTTTCAGCAGTGGAAAAATATTTATTTGATGGTTCTATTACTGCTTGAGTTATTCCATAAAGATCTCTAATTATTAAAAAAAGTATTCCACCATGATTTCTTTTTGAATCAAGCCATCCACAAAGTGTTACTTTCTCTTCAACATTCTTTATAGAAAGTTCTCCACAGGTATGCGTTCTCATCATAAAATCCCCTTTATCTTATCAATAAGATTTTCTTCTTTAACTGAAAATTGCTCTCCACTTAAAAGATTTTTTAATGTTAATCTTTTTTCTTTTACTTCTTCCTCTCCAATTATGACAGCAATTTTTGCGTTGTTTGAGTTTGCCTTTCTAAATTGTGATTTCATACTTGAAGAAAAATTAAAATCTGTTCTTATCCCATTTTTTCTAAGCAGAAAAGCAATTTCAAATGCCTTTGATGAGTAGATTTCATTTTGTAGTATTACAAAGCAAAGAGGTTTTTCTAAATATTTAAATTCATTTTTTTCCATTAAAAGAACAATTCTCTCTACGCCCATCGCCCATCCAACACTTGGTGAATGTGGTCCCCCCATATTTTTTACAAGGTTATCGTATCTTCCTCCTGCTGCTATAGCATCTTGAGAACCAAGAAGGTTAGTTTTAAATTCAAAAACGGTTCTTGTATAATAATCAAGTCCTCTTACAAGAAGTGGGTTTTCTATAAAATTGGTTTCTTTTCCAATTAGTTCCTTTACTTTTTCATAATGTTTTTTGCAATCAGGGCAAAGTTCAATTGTTGGTAAGTTTTTAAATTTTTCTTTATCAATTTTACAATCAAGAACTCTTAAAGGATTTCTGTTTAACCTTTTTTGACATATTTCACACAAATCAATATTTTTAAGATATGATATAAGAACATCTCTGTATTTTTTCCTACATTCATCACATCCTATTGAATTTATTTCAAGGGTGTATGATTTTATATTAAGTTCTTTTAGTATTCTATCAAGCATTAAAATCGCTTCAGCATCAGCAAATGGAGTTGGATCACCAATATTTTCTGCGCCTATTTGTTCAAATTCTCTAAATCTTCCTGCCTGAGGTTTTTCAGCTCTAAACATATTTCCAATATAGAAAAATTTTGTTGAATCTCCTTTTAGGTTTAGATTATTGTTTATATATGCTCTTATTACGGATGGAGTTCCTTCAGGTCTTAATGCTATTAATCTTTTTGATTGATCCTCAAATTTATACATTTCCTTTTCAACTATATCTGTAGTTTCGCCAGTTGATTTTATAAAAAGTTCATAATATTCAACAGTTGGTATTCTTATTTCTTTAAAGTTATAAAGTTCAAATATATTTCTTGCTGTGTTTTCCACAATAGTCATAATATATGATTGTGGATGAAGAATATCTTTAAATCCTCTTACAGTTGTATGCATTCGTTTTCTCCTATTGAATAGAGTTTTTCAGGGTTTTTCAGTATTATTGTATTTTTAGCGGTTTCAATAAACCCTTTTTTTCTTAAATAAGAGAGTATTTTTGTTATGCATATTCTGTTTGTTCCAAGTGTTCTTGCTATATCGTTTTGAGTTGATAAAATTTTATATGAGTTCAATCTCTTGCTCTCTTTAACTAAATAGTTAATAACTCTTTTAAACATATTATTGAAAATCAACTCTTCTATTTCTTCATCTGCTTTTTTAAGTCTGTTTGCAAGTGTGTATAGTAATGCCATTGTAAATCTACGATTTTTTAATAGTTTTTTAAAATTATTCCTTGATATCACATAAACTTCGCAATCTGTTTTGCATATTGCAGATGCGGTTCTGTATTTTGCCCCAAGAAGCGCAAGTTCACCGAAAAACTCATTTTCTTCAATTAACGATAAGATCTTTGGTTTTTGAGTTTTGTTTCCTATTATTATTTCTACTGTTCCAGATTTAACAATAAAAAGATTCCTACCAATTTCTTTCTGATTAAATATCACATCACCCTTTTTAAATTTCCTAAGAACTGATAATTTAAGTATTTTTTCTATATCTCTTTGTGAAAGATTATTAAACAATTCATTTTTTTTTATCATAAGTATATTTTACTAAATTAAAAATTAATAAATCAGATAAGCGAATTAAAACATTAATTTTGTCCCTATAAACTAAAAATTAAATTTTCAAAAAATCAATAAACAAAAACACCCCCTCTACATTTTAGAGAGGGTGTTTAATGCCCGGGTAAATTTGTTATTTTAATCAAAACTAAACTTTATAGTCTTTGAATAATCAATATCAAAAGATGGTGTTATTTTTATTGATCTTTCAGTTTCTTTTATTGATATTCCATCAACTATTCCGTTTAAGTATCTATATAAAACTGAAATTTTGGTAACATCTTCTCCCCTTCCTCCATTATTTTCAACTCTATTTGAAATTCTGCATCCTAAGGGAGTTTGAACAAAATCGTTGTCTCCTCTAACAAGAATTCCCTCTATTAGATTTGTTTTTGCATTAAAAACTGGTGATCCTGAATTTCCTCCATATGTATCAAGATTTGCAACAAAGTATCCATCTGGAGAAGGATCTCTTACCCATGCTCCATCAGCATATTTTACAGGAAGTCCAACTGGATATCCAATAACATACATTTCCATTCCAACGCTTAATTTTTGATTGGTATTTATCTTTAGAGGTTCCCTTCCTATAACTTTTCTATCAAGTTTAACTATAGCATAATCAGGCCCAAGACCTGTGCCTTGTGGGTTCTCAGGAGTAGGTTCAGGACCAACATGGGTTCTTATCACTTTTGCACATCTATAAACATCATCATAACTAAATTCTGTTTGAGTTTTTGATGGATCTGATGAGTTTTTGGCAGCATAACCAAAAACGAAATATGTAGAAGCGCATTTATCTTCACTTGTTATACAATGTCCTGCTGTTATTATCGTATCTTCACTAATTAATGCCCCAGAACAAAATGCCCCTATTGGTTGTTCTTTAAAAGGTTCTTCCTCACATAAATTTAGGGCATCTTTAAATTTTTTGGTTTTTACATTATATTTTGCTGTGGAGGAGTTATACTGAATATTTCCAGAGTTCCATAACGATACAACAGAATCGGCAATTTTTTGAATATTTTTAGGCATAGCATAATAATCAACTCTGTTATCATCCCCATATATAACTTTTTCTGCTGCTTTTAACAAATTTTGTTCTTGAAATAGGATCGCTGTGATTATTAGTATTATGGTGGTGTTTTTTTTCATTTTTCCTCCATTAGTTAATCTTCATCAACATTTTAGCAGATGATTGAAAAATATTAAGGGTAATTGGTCCTTATTTTCAATAGGACTTAAGACCTATTTTATATAGAAATTATAAATTTTGGATTATGGATTTTGAATTTAAAAATGGGCATTTTAAAATTAGAATATTGTAAATGATTTTACTGTGTATTTGTCTATAAGTTTTATTGAGATAATTGTAATTATCAAAATTGCTATAAAAAGAAAGAAATAGAAATATTTTGGATTTTTTTGATTTATAGGAATTCTTGCATCTTCTTCCCAGGTTATTCCATTTTTAAAATAACTTAAGAGATTATAGAAAGAGTAGCACTCAAGAGCAAAAAAAGAAAAACCAATATATCCCCAAATTGGCATTTCAAAAATCTTTGGGGTATTTAAATAAGGAAGGTGATAAATCCACTTTGCTCCTGCTTTATAATTGAAAAATTCCCAAAGAAAACCACAAACAAGCCCTGCTAGTGATAAATCAAATATCTTTCTGATGTTTCCTGCATTTAATTCTCTTATTAATGATCTTGTTTGAAGTTTTAAATTAAATCCTTCAGTTATAAGTAATGGAGATACCCAAATAAATGGAAAAAGATATTTTGGAAAAATAATAGTAAAAAGTGTCAAAAGAGTTCCTATATAGATGATTTTATTTGGATTTACAACTATTTTTGTTTTTATCTTTGGTATTTTTTTAAATATTCCAATTGTTTCTATTAATTGAGTTGTTTCAAATATCGCTGGTAAAACTGTTGCATATGATGCTATATATCCAAAATATCTTATTTGGTTATCAAAAGGAAGCATTATATATGACCAATTTTTAAGAGATATATTAAAGATTTCAAAGACAAACCACATTCCACTTGAAACAAATAACATATAAATAAATTCTTGGATTTGTGATATTATCAATGATTGTTTTTTTATTGAATATATAACTCCATCAACAAAAAAGATATATGAGTACCATGCAAATAAATAATACATTCTGTAAAACGGATTTATTTCAAACGAAGATAAAATGCTTGAAAAAAGATAAACAATTATTGATCCTATTATAAAGACTATGTTCATTTTTTTACTCCTTTAATGATAACTATACTACCTTTTTTATGACCATTAATTGGGGTTTCAACTTTTTTTATATCTTTAAAATCCTCTGGAGTATTTATATTACAAAGTGTTTGATAGGTTTTTATTTGATAAAAACCATTGTTTCTAAGTTTTTTTATAATGCTTTTTGGAGCATAAAAATTTGCATTTCTATAAAATATATTTTTATTTTTAAATTTTTCATAATACCTTCCAAGATTGCTTTCCTTGTTTATCATTGCAATAATTATTTTCCCATTTTCTTTAAGTATTCTTTTTGCTTCTTTGATTGATAAATTTAAATTTTTAAAAAAACAAATTGAAAAGATCATAAAAACGTAATCAAACTCAAAATCTTTAAATGGAAGTTTTTCTGAACTGCATAAAAATGTTTTTATTCCTCTTTTTGATGCGATTTCTAATGAATTTTTTGATATATCAATTCCATATTTTATTTTGAGTTTTTCAGCAAATCTTCCTGTTCCAACTCCAATTTCAACTGCTTTTTTATTTTTGAGATTTACTCTTCCTATTGCCTTTTTTATACATTTGAGTTCTGAAAGAAATATATATCTATTTTTGTCATACCATCTATCATAGTTTTGCGTATATATATCAAAAGGATTTTTCATTTAAACTTTTCCTTTAATGATTTTATTTTTTCCTTTATATTTTCCGCCCCTGTTATTTCAGTTACAAGACATATACATTTTGCTCCTTCATTTATCACATCCTTTATATTGTGTTCTTTTATCCCCCCTATAGCAACAAATGGAATTTTTTTATTTTTAACAACCCATCTAAGGTAATCAAGTCCTACAGGAGGCATCACATCATCCTTTGTATGTGTTTCAAAAAGAGGTCCAACACCAGCATAATCTGCTCCATCTTTTACTGCTTTGATATACTGAGAAGGCTGGTGTGTTGAAACTCCTATTATCATATTTTTCCCTATAAGTTTTCTTACTTCTTTTATAGGATAGTCATCTTGTCCTAAATGAACACCATCCGCTTTTACCATCATTGCCAGGTCTGGATGATCGTTTACAATAAGTATTGCTCCATATTTTTGTGTTAGTTTTCTAATTTCAAAACATTCATTATATTTTTCGAAAAATGATTTGTATTTTTCTCTATATTGGATTATTTTTATTCCACTTTTAAGCATTTCCTTAACTACATAAATATTACTTCTTCCATTTGAATGCTTTTCATCCGTTATGCAGTAAATGTTTGGTACTTCAAAAAGTTTTAGTTTATCTTTTTTTGTCATTTCCCCCTCCACTTTTTACTTTTTACTTCTAACTTCTTACTTACTCACCTTCTTTAAATGAGTGTTCTTCTTAAAACCTCATCTGCTTGCATTGCTGCAACAATCGTTACTTTTGGTGCAAGCGGCATATAAGATTTAGCCTCTTTTATTAATCTTTCTCTTGAATTACATCCTTCTTTATCTGGATAACACTTATTCGAGCATCCACATCTTGATACAAGATCACCTATTATGGTATAGTATTTTTTTCTTATTATCTTTATATTTTCGGGATCCCCAAATCCGCTAACTCCGCTTGCGGTTATAAGTACCTTTTTCATTTTGAGTGCTGTTTCAAATATCATCGTTTTGTATTGAACTTTATCAACTGCCTCAACAATTATATCAATCTTGTATTTCTTTATTAGATTTTCTAAGGATTTTTTTTCAAGTTTTTGATTTATACTTGTTATTGAAACTTTTGGATTTATCAGAAGCAATTTTTCTTTGAGAGCGAAAACCTTTTCCTTTCCAATATCTAAAAATAAAAACTGCTGTCTGTTTAAATTTCTTTTCTCAACCCTATCATAATCAACAAGGAATATTCTGCTATATCCTGTTCTTACAAGGATATTTGCAATATTTGAACCAAGTCCTCCACATCCAATTATAAGAACTTTTGTTTTGATTATCTTTTTTATTTGCTCTTTAGTAAAATAAAATTTTATTACATCGGTGAAATCGAATTTTCTCATACCTTTATCCAGTTATTGAATTCCGGTCTATAATTTTTTGTTCTTATAACACTCATTATTTCCTCAAGTGTTCTATTATCATTTATTTCAAACTGTTTTTCTTTATTAGAAGTTATATAATGTCCCCCCACCACGGTTTTTGACTCCGCGCTCATCTTTGTTACTCCAAGTCCTATAAGATTGTCTCTGATATATGAAGGTTCTCTTGTTGATATGTTTATCTGCACCCTGGGTAGAAATATTCTTGTTAGGATTATGGTTTTCACGAAATCTTTATCACTAACCGGATAAACTTTTGTTTTTGAAAATGACCTCTGAATCCTTGGATATGATATTGAAATTTCCACATCAGGATAATTTTTTTCTATATATCTTGCATGCATAAGAGTCATATAGACATCAAACTGCCAGTTTTTGTTTAGTCCAAGAAGAGGACCTATATTTATTTCCTTTACTTTTGATTTGAGTGCTCTCTCTATCGCATCAAGTCTCCATCTGAAATCTTTTTTCGGTCCAAAGAGATGAACCTTTTTATATAGATTTTTATCATATGTTTCCTGATAAAGTGTTACACCTGTCAAACCATTCTCAACAAGTTTTCTGTATTCATCTTCATTCAAAGGATAAACCTCTGTAAGGATTTCTGAAAAATACTTTCTCGCAATCTTTATAGTGTTAAGTATATATTCAAACGAGGAATGATATCTATCCTCACCTGTTAATATAAGAATTGTATTAAATCCTTTATTTCTTATCTCAGACATTTCCTTTTCTATTTCTCTGTATGAAAGTTTTTTTCTTTTAATTTTGTTGAGTGCCGAGAATCCGCAATAAAGACATCCATTTCTACAGTAATCGGATATATAAAGAGGGGTATAGAGAAGTATTGTTCTGCCGAAAAAATAATCGGTAATTCTTCTTGCTTTGAAGGAAAGTTTCTCAAGTGCTTGGGAGGAGATATCCATGAAAAGAAATTTTAAGACATCAGTTTCAGAGTTTTCCGTAATATATCTGCTTTCTTTGAGTTCTTTTTTAATTTTTATAAAATTTTTTTCAAGTTTCTTTAATTCATTGAAAAACATAATTATATTTTCTTAAGAAAATCAGAAACAGGTGAGGATGGATCAGCATATTCTTTTTCCTTCAGTATTCCCATTTCATATGCCATTCTTCCTGCCTTCACTGCTTCAGATAGTGCTATACTCATTTTTACAGGATCTTTTGCTATTGCAACTGCGGTGTTTACAAGTATAGCGTCTGCTCCCATCTCCATTGCTTCAGCTGCATGTGATGGTCTTCCAATTCCCGCATCTATTATCACCGGGATATTAATCTCTTTAATTATTGGTTCAATAAGTGATTTTGCAGTTATACCTCTGTTAGTTCCTATAAACGATCCCAGTGGCATTACGGCACAGGCACCTGCGTCTACAAGTTTTCTTGCAGTTACCAGATCGGGAGTTATATATGGAAAAACCTTGTATCCTTTTTTTGAAAGGTATTTGGTTGCTTTCACTGTTTCCTCATTATCCGGTAAAAGGTATCTGTAGTCAACTTCAATTTCTATTTTTATCCAGTCAGTTTCTATTATCTCACTACCTATCTCTGCTATTTTTATTGCTTCTTTTGCGTTTCTTGAACCAGAGGTATTTACCATTACGGTAACATTTTTAGGAATGTAGTTGAGGATATTTTCTTCTCTTGTATCTGGGTCAATCCTTCTTACAGCAACTGTTAAAACCTCAACCCCTGTTTTCTTTATGATTTCTGGAATTAATTTATAAGATGATAGTTTACCGGTTCCTATAAATAATCTCGATTTAAGTTTTTTTCCTGCTATTTCAAAATATTTTTCCATATTCTATCCCCCACCTACAAATCCAACTATCTCTATTCTGTCTCCATCTTTTATACGGTAATTTTTCCACTTTGCTTTCTCTACTATTTTCCCATTTACAAGAATGCATACCCCTTTTTTTTCAATTGCATATTTTTTAATAAGTTTTAATAATGTTTTTGGATTTTCCACTTTTTTATCATTAAGGATTATCATAATTATATTATACAATTATTAAACTTGATGAAGGTTCATTTTGCGATTGTATTAATTATTATTTCAATGGTATCTTTCCCCGATGGAATTTTTATATGATCAAATGCTTTTTTCATAACCTCAAGTTTATTTCCGGTGAAAAGATAGATTATATTTTTTGTGAGATTATACCTTAGGTTTTCGTCATCCTTAATTATAATTGCACAGTTGTTTTCAAAAAGAATTCTTGCATTTTCATATTGATGATTTAGAGAAGCAGTTGGTAGAGGTATTAAAATTGCTGGTGTTTTTGTATATATAAGTTCTGCTATTGTTGATGCCCCACTTCTTGATATTACAAGATCAGAAATAAAATAAAGTTCTTCCATATTTTCGTAATATGGAAAGAGAATTAAATTTTCGTCAATAATTTCATATCTTTCATATTTTTCTTTTATTTCATTGAAATTTTTTTTACCAGTTATTTGTATTATTTTAAATCCTAATTTTTCTGTTTTATTTTTTAAAACAAAATGGTAAATAGCGTCATTTATATTCATTGATCCTTGACTTCCGCCAAAAACTGTTATTACTTTATCATTTTTAGATATTTTAAATTTTTTTATTATTTCGTTTATATCAACTTCTTTTAAAAAATTTTCTCTTATGGGAGTTCCTGTAAGAATTGATTTTTTTTCAAATCTTTTATCTTTTACAGGAAGTCCATTGAATACTTTATCACAAAAGTATCCAGATATTATATTCCCAAATCCATATATTGCATTTGATTCATGTATAAATGTTTTTATTCCTTTAATTTTTGCAGCAACTATCAATGGGAATGCTACATAACTTCCTGTTCCAAGAACTCTTTGAGGTTTAAAATCATTCATTATCCTAAGAGAAAGAAATATTGATTTTATTAGTTTTATAAAAAATTTTATATGTTTTATCGGATTTAATGATCTTGGCAGAGCAATCATATCAATTTCAACAAATGGGATATCCTCTTCTTTTAATAAATCAAGTGATATATCATTTTTTTTAACAGCCATAACAACGGTATTTTTTGTTTTTATTAGTTCCTTTGCAATAACATATCCTGGATAAAAATGTCCACCTGTTCCACCACCGCAAACAATTATTCTCATATTCCCTTTCTCCTTAGTGAAACATTTAAGATAAACCCACAAAGTATCATTGTTGAGATTATTGATGAACCTCCATATGAAAAGAAGGGAAGAGGAAGTCCCTTTGTTGGAACCATTCCCCCTGTCATTGCTATATTAAAAAAAGCTTGCACAGTTATCATAAAACCTGATGTAAATGCAACATAAAAAAGAAATGTTTCTTTTGCATGTGAAGCAATATGTAGTGTTCTTTTAAAAAATGAAAAAAAGAGAAACATTATAATACAAACACCAATAAATCCAGTTTCTTCGGCAACCACGGGAAATATGAAATCAGTATGTGACTCTGGAAGATAATTTAGTTTTATTATTGAATTTCCAGGTCCTCTTCCAAACCACCAACCACTTCCTATTGCAACAAGGGATTGAACAAGTTGAAAACTTTTTCCTGTTGGATCATCCCATGGTGATAAAAATGTTTTTATTCTTGCAAGTCGATAAGGATGTCTTATAATCTCCAAAATTATAAGAAGAACTCCAACTGCCAGCGGAATAAGGATATATAAAAGATTAATTCCACTTACAAAAAGAACACTTATCATTACAACAAATATTAATGCTGGTGTTCCAAGATCTGGTTCAATGGCTATAAGTATAAGAATTATTGATACAACCAAAATTGGTTTTATCAAGTATTTTAAATTTTTAATCTTTGAAAAGTTTCTGTCTATGTAGTCGCTTATGTAAAGAACAAAAACTATTTTTGCAATTTCTGATGTTTGAAGATTCATAATTTTGAGTGGTATCCATCTTCTTGTATTTTGAATCTTTGGCATAAAAAGTGTTATTATTAAAAGAAATATTGTTACAAGCATTATATACGGCATATATTTTCTTATATTTTCAAGATTTACAAAAGTTATTGTTATCATCAATAGTGATGCATATATTACCCAAATAACTTGTTTTTTAAAGTAATATAACATATCATTTCTTGTTGAATAGGCATATGCAGAACTTGCAGAATATAAGAAAAAAAGCCCAGTAATTGCAAGAAGCATTATTATTCCAAAAAGTTTATAATCAAAGTACCTCATATTTATTTTTTCTATGGATGAACGTGACTTTCTTACAAACTGTTTACCCATTTTTTGAATTTTTTTCCTCTTTCTTCAAAATTTTTAAACTGATCAAATGAAGCACACGCTGGAGATAAAAGAACTATATCTCCTTTTTTTGCTTGATTTTTTGCAATTTCGATGGCTTTTTTTATATTTCCAGCATCAATTATTTCAACATAGCCTTTAAGATCATTAAATATTATAGGTGTGGCTTCTCCAACTGCTAAAATCTTTTTAACATACTTTTTAATTAATGGAATAAGTGGAGTGTACGGTGAGTTTTTATGTTTTCCTCCAAGTATAAGATATATATTTTTTCTTCTGCCAAGTGCTTTTAAGGCGGTAAGTGTTGAATCTACATTTGTTGCCTTAGAGTCATTTATATAAATTACCCCATTTATTTCTCTAACAAACTCAATTCTATGTTCAAGCCCTCTAAATTTATTAAGAACATCTTGAATTGTTTTAAAATCAACACCTACGCAAAGAGAAGCAAGTATAGAAGCCATTTGATTTTCAATATTATGCATTCCTGGAATTTTTGCTGGTGTAAAAATTAGTTTTTGTCCTTCTTTTTGAACTATTATTTTTTGATTTTTATAATATGAATCAGATTTTTGCTTTAGAGAAAATTTTAGAATTTTTGCATTTGCTTTTACTTTTTTTAGTATTTTATCATCGTTATTTATTATAAGTGTATCATTTTTATCCATATTTGAGAATATTTTAAATTTTGCTTTTATATAATTTTCAAAACTCCCATGATGTTCTATATGATCTGGTGTTATATTTAGGATTATTGCTATTTTAGGTTTTAAAAAAGTGGAATCCTGAATTTGATAGCTTGAAATCTCAATTACTACCCAATCATTTTCTCTAACTTTATCTACAACACTGCTTACTGGAGTTCCAATATTGCCACATAAAACCACTTTTTTTCCATTTTTTTTAAGATACTCATTTATTATAAGATAAGTGAGGTATGTTGTTGTTGATTTTCCATTTGTTCCTGTAATCATAATTATATTTTTTGATCTTATAAATGATAGAGCCAGTTCAACTTCGCTATATATAGGAATATTTTTTTCTTTAAGTTTTTTAATTACAAAATGATCATCACTAATTCCAGGACTTTTTATTGCAAAATCTATTTTTTTAATTTCTTTGTCAATGTTTTTGATTGATATTTTTTTATATTTTGTTTTAATTGGTTTTTCATCAAAAACATATATGTTGTTTTTAAGTTTTTTTTCAAGTATTTTTGAAGCAGAAATTCCGCTTTTTCCAAATCCAAGTATTAAAGCGTTTTTATTTATAAAATTATCTTTTAAAAACATTTTATTACCTTATCTTTAGTGAAGATAATGCTATAAGCATTAACATTATTCCAACTATCCAAAATCTAACTGTAACCTTTGGTTCTGGTATTCCTTTAAGTTCAAAATGATGATGAATAGGAGCCATAAGAAATACTCTTTTTTTATTTCTGTATTTATATGATAGCATTTGTATTATAACTGAAAGTGTTTCTATAACAAATATTCCTCCAGCAATAGGAAGTATTAACTCATGTTTTATCATTATTGCACTTATCCCTATTGTTCCACCAAGAAAAAGTGAACTTGTATCCCCCATAAAAACTTCTGCAGGATATGCATTATACCAAAGAAATCCAAGGCAAGATCCAACCATTGCACCAAGAAATATAGAAATCTCTCCGGCACCATCTACATATATCAATTTTAAATAACTTGCCCATTTTATATTTCCTGCACAGTATGCCATTATTATAAATGTAAGAGCACTAAATATTATAAGTCCACTTGCAAGTCCATCTTGTCCATCACTTAAATTAACAGCATTAGATGAACCTATTATTACAAGCATCTCAAAAGCAAAATAAAAAACACCAAGATTTATTATTAAGTTTTTTGTGTATGGAACTAATATGTGTGTTGGATAATTTGCTGTTGGCGGATATATAGCAAGATATAAAACTACTATTAATGCTGTTATCATTTGAAATAAGAATTTTAAATAACTTGGGGCGCCCCTTGGATCTTTTTTTATGAGTTTTGTATAATCATCAAGCCAACCACAAAATGCAAGTATAAAAGTTGATACAAGAAGTATTATTATAAATCTATTATCAAGTCTTGCCCATAGGATCGTGGATAAAACCATTGAGATAAATATTATTATTCCTCCCATAGTTGGTGTCCCTGATTTGGAAAGATGTGTTTTAGGACCATTCTGTCTTTGGATTTGTTGAATTTTATAATCTTTTAATTTTTTTATTATGTATGGTGCTATTATCATTGTGATCAAAAAAGATGTTATTATTGCGCCACTTAATCTTACAGATATATAATAGAAAAGATTAAATGGTGTAAAGTATTCTTTAAGATAATGAAGATAATAAAGCATATATTTCCTCTATGTGATGTTTTAATGATCTTTATCAAGAAGTTTTTCAAACTTCATTGATCTTGATGCCTTTATAAGAAAATTTAAATCACAATTCTTTTTTATAAATTCTTTAACTTCCAATGCTTTTTCAGTATCAGAATAATATTTTACATTTTTAATTTTTTTCTTCAAAAAATCATATGCAATTTTTATTTCAGGTCCTATAAGAAAAACATAATTAGGATTTGAGTTTAATATTTTTTTTGCAAGTTCAAGATGGTATTTTTTTGAGTACTTTCCAAGTTCTTTCATATCACCTAAAATAAGAACAAAATTTTTATGTTTTTTTATTTCATTTATTGCAAGTTCCATTGATTGCGGATTTGCATTATATGCATCAAGTATTATAATAGAATTCTTTCTTTTTATTATTTCCATTCTTAAAGGAACACCTTTAAAATTTTCAAGAGAATTTATTATTTTTGTAATTGGCACTTTTAGAAAAACTCCACATAAAAATGCTGATGCTGCATTTAAGTAATTATGCTTTATTGGATTTTGAAGTTTTATAATATAATCATTTTCCTCATATGTAAACTTACAATAATCTTTTTCTTCCTTAATTACAAGATCATTATTTTTTTCAAATCCAAAACTTATGACATTTTTTCTATTTTTTAACTTTTTTAAGTATTTATTATCGCCATTTATTATAATCTTTCCATCATCTTTTAGATGTTCTATAACCTCAGTTTCAGTTTCAAATATGTTTTTCATTGTTTTAAAGAATTCAAGATGTTCTGGTCCAATTGTAGTGATAACTGAGATATCTGGTTCTATTATCCATGCAAGTTTTTTAACATCTCCTTTTGCTGAAGCCCCTATTTCAAAAACACCAAACTTATGCTTTTTTTCTGCTTCAAGAACTGAGAGTGGAAGCCCATACTCATTATTAAGATTTCCTTTATTATATATAGTTGGTTTATGTGATGAGAGGACAGAAAATATCATTTCTTTTGTAGTCGTTTTCCCATTAGAGCCGGTTACTGATATTTTTTTAATATCAAATTTATTTAAGTGATATTTAGCAAGTTTGTGAAGTGCTTTTAGAGTATCATCAACTTCTATTACAAATAAAACTGAGTTTGGAATTTCTCTTGGAGTTTTAGATGAAATTATTCCTATTGCTTTCTTTTTTATTGCTTCATCTACAAAATCATTTCCATCAAAATTTTTGCCTTTAAGAGCCCAAAATATATCACCTTCTTTTATTGTTCTTGTATCTGTTGAAAAGTTTTTTATTTTTATGTTTTTCTTTATATGAATTATTTTCCCATCAATTATCTTTGCAAGTTTAGTTGTTTTTATTTTAAGATTCATTTTTGCCTTCCTTTAAATATTTAATTACAACCTCTTTATCGCTAAAGTGTATTTTTTTATTTCCAATTATTTGATAATCTTCATGTCCTTTTCCAGCAATCAATATTATATCTCCTTCTTTTGCCATTTCAATAATTTTTTTTATTGCTTTTTCTCTATCAACTTCAATAAAATATTTTGTCTTATTTCTAAATCCGTTTTCAATATCAGAAATTATTTTTAATGGATCTTCTGTCCTGGGATTATCACTTGTAATTATTACATAATCGCTTAACTCTTCTGCAACCTTTCCCATTAAAGGTCTTTTTGTCTTATCTCTATCTCCCCCACATCCAAAAACAGTTAAAATTCGTTTATGTGGTATTGCTTTAAGAGTGCTAAGAGCCTGTCTAAGTGAGTCCTCTGTATGAGCATAATCAATAAAAATATAAAAACCTTTTTTAGATTCTATTTTCTCAAGTCGTCCACTAACTGTTTCAATATTTTCAATTATATATGAAATTTGGTCAAGATCTTTTATCATATCGCTTATAGATGCGATGGCTGTAAGAATATTATATACATTATGAAGTCCTATTAGATTAGTTTTTATTTTTACTTTTTTATCATAAAATTTCATATTAAAAATTGTTTTATCTGGTTTCAAATCAATATCATAAGCCATTATATCAGAGTTGTTTTTTAGAGAATAAGTAACAATCTTTGATTTCTTGATTTTTGGAATTACAACTTTAGAAAACTCATCATCAAGATTTAATACTGCCATTTTTTCTTTTTTTGGTGATAATTCAAGAAGTTTAAAAAGTTTTAATTTTGAGTTTATGTAATCTTCTTTTGTTTTGTGAAAATCCATATGATCACTAGTTAAATTTGTAAATCCAGCAGTATCAAACTCAAGGTCATCAACTCTTTTTAATTTAAGGGCGTGAGAAGAGACCTCAAGAACGCAAACCTTATCACCATTTTCAAGCATTATTGAGAGTAATTGATGAAGTTTATGTGCAAGTGGAGTTGTGTTTTCTGCAGTAGAAATTGTTTTGTTATTCGTTTTATACTCTATGGTCCCTATAAGCCCTGTATTTATTGAAAGTTTATTTAAAATTTTATATATAAGTGTGGTTACTGTTGTTTTTCCTTTTGTTCCAGTTATTCCTATTATTTTCATTTTTGATGATGGATTTAAGTAAAAATTTTTTGATGCTTTTGAGAGAGTTTTTAATATATCATTTGTTTTTAAAAATATTATATTTTTATCTTTTATATCATTTTCAGATATTACAACTTTTGCTCCATTTTTTATTGCTTCATCAATATATAAATTTCCATCAGTTTTTTCTCCTTTTATTGCAAAAAATACAAAATCTTTACTTACTTCTTTTGATGATACTGCAATTCCCTTTATATCAAAATCTTTTTCAATTTTTATATCTGTATCTTTAAGAAGATCACTTAGTTTCATACTAATTCATTATATTAATTTTTTCTTTGTTATTTATTTTTGAATAATCAATTTCTCTCTCAATTGGAATATTTTTTAAACTTATTATTTGTTTTGCTATTTCAGCAAATATTGGAGCAGATGTTTGTCCTCCATATTTAAACTTTTCAGAATCATCAACTATTACAAGTATAGTGTATTGTGGATTTTTTGCAGTAATAAAGCCACAAAATGATGTGACATTTTTCCCTTTCATATATTTTTTAGTTTTTAGATCAAGTTTATTTGCTGTTCCAGTTTTTCCTGCTATGTAATAACCATCTATACGAGCATTTACTCCAGTTCCATCCTCAACAACATTTATCATCATTTCTTTTACCCTATCTGCTGTTTGTTTAGAGATAACTTCTCTTATAATTTCTGGTTTTGCGATAGTTTTTTCATCATTTGAAACTTTATATAGTATCTGCGGTTTTAATAAGACGCCGTTGTTTGCAATTGCTGTATAAGCGTTTATCAACTGAAGCGGGTTTATTGCAATTGAGTATCCAAAAGATGTTGTTATTAGATCTGTTTCTCTATATTTATCAAAATTTTTTATTATTCCCTTTGATTCACCAGGAAAATCAGTGTATTTTGTGGCAAAGCCGAATTTTTTTATGTAAGTATATAATTTTTCAATTCCAAGTTTTAATCCAACTTTTCCAAAACCTATGTTTGATGAGTGTTTATATACCTCAATTAAGGTTACTACACCAAGTGGTTCATGATCGGTTATTGTATGTTTTTCATTTATTTTCCATTTTCCATTTTCACAATTTATTAGATCATTTTCTTTTATTAGATTTTCTTCGAAAGCAGCAGAAAGAACAATAGTTTTAAATGTTGATCCTGGTTCATAAACATACTCGATTGGTTTTAGATTTACATAATCTTGTGGATATGATGCAAGAGCCGATATAAATCCAGTTTTTGCATCTTGAACAATAACTATAATATTTTTTGCTTTAAGTATATCATAATACTTTTTTATTTTATCTTCAACAATTGCTTGAATTGATGAATCTATTGTTAAATATATATCTGATGGTTTTTTTTCAGAGATTTCATTTAAAACCTTTATAACATTTCCTTTATTATCTTTTACAATTTCTTTTATGATAATATTTCCTTCAAGATATTTATTGTATATCAGTTCAACTTGAGTTAATCCTTGATTTTCATTACTTATTCCAATAACTTCCTTTGCGATTTGAAATGGAAATATTCTTGTTTGATGTGGTTCAAGGACAACTCCTTTTATTTTATTTTCTTTAATTGCATTTTCTATTTGATCATATTTGTCTTTTTCAAGCATTTTTGCAATTTTTATATAGTTATTTTTTGAATTGAGTTTTTTTTGAATTTCTTTTTCTGACATATTTAGTAAGTGAGCAATTATCGAGATTGCTAAAGTTGATGAAGTATTTGTGTTAAACTCATTTTTCATTATTACAAGGTCCCATTTAACTATTGATGTTGCAAGTAAATTTCCATTTATATCGTAGATGTTTCCACGTGGCATTATTTCAGTTGTTTTTCTTTTAAACTCTTTTTTAGCATAAGTTGAAAGTTCGTTATGCTTTATTATTTGAATATAAAAAAATCTTAATATTATTAAAAAAAATGTTATTAATGTTATTGCTTGAATTATTTTTACTCTAAATGAAGATGATTTCATTTATTTAAAGGATGTTAACTATTTTTTTGCTTCTTAAAAGAATATATTTTTGCTAAAAGATTTTTTTCTCTCGTATCATTTTTATCTTTTTTATCTGTAAGTGTTACTATAGTGTATGGTTCTGGTGTTTTAAATCCAAGTAATTCGGCATCTTTTATTATTTTTTGTGGAGATGAAATTGAGTAAAGTTCTTTTTTCTTGTAATTATTTTCAATTTCAATATCTTTTATCTCTTTTTTTAGTTTATTTATTTTATATGCAAGTGATAAATTGTAAGAACTTAAAATTATTGGTATTCCTATAAAAATTGTAATTATTTTTATAACTTCTTTATTCATAGTATCTCCTTATAATTATATTATAGTGAAAATGTTTCAACTTTTGTAAGTGAGTTTTTATTCCATATATAGAAAATTTTGGTTGGAAAGATTTCTGTTTTTTTGTATAGTTTTTTTGTTTTTCTTATTAACTTATTTAGTTTTTTCATATAACCTCCTTTTTATTCTCTTTCTATTACTCTTAATTTTGCACTTCTTGCTCTTGGATTGTTTTGTATCTCCTCTTCTTTTGGTGTTATTGGTTTTTTAGTTATAAGTTTCCATCCACCCATTTTTGCCATAAAGCGAAATGTTTCTTTAACAATTCTATCTTCAAGCGAGTGAAACGTAATTATGGCAATTCTTCCACCCGGAACTATTACTGAAACCGCCTTTTGTAGAACCTTTGTGAGATTATCGAATTCATAGTTTACAGCCACTCTTAATGCTAAAAAGGTCTTTGTTGCAGGATGTATTTTCTTTTTGGAAGTTTCCTTCTTAGGTATAACCCTTTCAATAATAGATGCAAGTTCCTTTGTTGTTTTTATTTCTTTTTTTTCTCTTTCCTCAACTATTGCCTTTGTTATTTTATGTGAAAATCTTTCCCCACAAATTCTTATTAGATGTTCTAATTGTTGATATGGCCAAGTATTTACAATTGCATATGCTGTAAGTGGATTTGCTGGATTTATTCTCATGTCAAGCGGTCCTTCATTTTTGAAACTAAACCCTCTTGATGCTTTATCAAAATGGATTGAACTCACACCTAAGTCAAGCAGAAGTCCTGATATAAAACTTATTCCTTGTTTTTTAAGTATCTCATCAAGATTTGAAAAATTCCCGCCGATAAATTTAATTCTATCAAGATAATCCGATAGATTTAACATTGAAAGATTTAACATCTCAGGGTCCCAGTCAATTGCAATCACCTTCCCATTTTTATCGAGTTTTTCTATTAATCTTTTTGTATGTCCGCCCGCTCCCACTGTTGCATCTACATATATACCGCCCCTATCAGTTATTAATAGATCTGTTACTTCTTCAACCATAACTGGAATATGTTGTATGTTTTCTTTCATAGTGGTTATTTTTATATATCAAGTATCTTTGAGAATTTTTTAATTGATTTAGAAATTTTTGTTTTTTTGTAATTCTCCCATTTTTCTTTTGCCCATATCTCTATCTTATTTCCAGCGCCTATTATTACAACATCCTTTTTGATTGAAGCATAACTTTTGTGTGATGATGAAATAAGAATTCTTCCCATATCATCAAGTTTTGCTTCAAATGCATTTGAAAAAAAGTATCTTTTAAAAGCTCTTTCTTGTTCTTTATCATTAGTTTTGAATACTTCCATATTGTTTTTAATAAGATCATTCCATATTGATGGAAGATAAGCATATAAACACCCATCAAGTCCAATTGTTATCATAAAATAATCTGCATTTTCTTTTTTAAGTTCATCTCTAAATTTTGATGGAATAAAAATTCTATTTTTCTCATCCATCACATAATTATATTCACCGTAAAAGACAGACATACCTTTCAAACACCTTTAAACACTTTTCACCACTTTTATCCACTTATAAAAATAGTATAAATGATTAATTTGATTTTGTCAAGATCTAACTTTGATTTGATGTATTTTTTACTTTTCCCTAAAAAACAGGATAATCTTGTTATGAAGAATTATTTTAGAATTTTTTCTTCAAAAACTTTTCTAAAATCATTTTCTAATTTTTTATTATAAAAGGGCAATCCTATTATTTTAAAATTTTTATCTTCAAAACTTAAATTAAGTTTTCCATCTTTTTCAATTTTTAATAAAAATTCTTGTTTCCATCCTTCTTTTGATTGTTCAAATCCTTGATTTATATCATATGCCCAACCACCTTTTGCTTCAATAAAAATCTGATAAATCAAAATTTTTCCATTTTTCTTTTTTAAAAGAAGTATAAAATCAGGTTCAAAAGCGTTTCCATCATCAAAATTATAAATTTTGAAGAATTTTTCATTTCTAAGCAATGCTATTTCTTTATATTTTCCCTTTAGTTTTTCTATAAAATTATCCATAAATTCTATGAATTCTTGCTCTTCACTTGTCCCATAAAAAGTATCATAAGCATACCAATCCTTTTGAGATAGATCAATTTTTTTCATTTCTTTAAGTTTTTCATCATCCTTGTCAATCTTAATAATTTTTTTGTCTTTAAAAATTTCTCTTAAAAGTTTTGCTTCAAAATCTTTTGTTCCAATATAATTTGAAGTGTTTTCTTTTATTTGATTTTCTACCAATGTAAGTATGTTAAATACTATATCAGTTTTATCTTCAAGATTTAAATTTTTGATTTTATCAATAGGTCCTTTTATGTTTACAGAAACATTTCCAAGATAGTTATTTGAAGTTATAAATTCCACAATAGATTTTAAATTTGGAAAATATGTTTTTAAATTATCAAACTTATAGAACTCAATTTTATCTAAAACCCCTCGAATAAGATTTTTGCCAAAATCAATTAGTTTATATTTTTCTATAGATTTTGCAACTTCTATAGATTTAAATATTTTTTCCTCACCAAGAATAGATTCTTCTTTTAATTCTCCTGTTTTTAACTCGTATTCATAATTTGTTTCAATCTTTATATCTTTAAATCCATTTATGGTAGTTCTTGGATTTTTCATTTGTTTATTTATAAAAATAATCCCGTTTTTCCAGAAATCTGTTTCTTTAAATTCTTCTTTAATCCTCATTTCCTTTATTTCTTTTTCTTCTAAAATTCCTATATCTCTAAGAGTGGCTTTTATCTCTGCTATATATTTTGGTTCTTTAAAGCAATGGTAATATAATGTTTCTAAAATTTTTAGTTCATTGTCAGTATCATCAAATTTTCTTTTATATTTATCTTGAGTTTCATCTAATTGAAAAGGAAAGTATCTTGCTCCTCTTCCAATAAGTTGAGCTTCGCCTAATGTAGTATTTCCTGGTTTATATTTATCACCAACCCATTTACCATCTCTTGTTTCATAAAGTCTAACAATATCAAATAAATTTAAAACATCCCATCCTTCGTTTAACATATTAACAGCAAATATGGCTCTTATTTCATTATTTCTGCTTTCAAGAGAATTAAGTTTTAATTGTTTTTCTTCATTAATATTTTCTGAATCAAGCAACATAACCTTTTCTTTAGAAAAATCTATCTTTAATTCTTCAATCAAATTATCAAATGAAATTTTTTCTTCCTCAAAATAATCAAAGACTTTTTCAAGAATTGTTCCTTTTGCTCTTTTTTTAATATCTTTAATATCTTTTTGCTTTAAATTTTTAATTTTTAAAAGAAAATTTTCATAGTTTTTTTCTGATTCTTTTATGCTCTTAGATTTAAACAATATAACTGGTTTTAAATATACTTTATATTTTTCTGCAATTTTTCTTCGATACTGACTTAATATTACCGCTTGCAATCCTCTTTCAATTGGATCTAAATCTGCTTCAAGAACTTCTATTTCTTTTGAGTATTTATCAAGTCTAAACTGTTTTAAATCATATTTGAAAATTATTTTATCTTCATATTTATTTTTTATATTTTCATTACTTAAATCAATTGTTGCAGTAAACTCAAGAAGGATATTTTTAAGATTTTTCTTAAATATTTTATTGATAATTGTATATTCCCAACTTCTTTCAATTTCTATTTCCTCTTTATTAGTTTTAGTAAGTGTTTGTAGATGATGTGCCTCATCTGAGATAAGAACAATATCTTTTCCTTCAAAATCCTCTTCAGTTAAAGAGTTTTCTTTAGGATTGTTTAATCTTGTATGCAATCCTTGAATTGTTGTAAAAATAATATTTATATTTTCTGGATTAACTCCTTCAAAATTTTGAACTTCTTTTATAAAAACTTCTTTTTCTCCGAATTTTATTTTTGGAGCAAAAAGATATTTTTCAGATAAAGGATTTAAAAAATTATCCCTTGTTTTTTCAATAATATTTACGCTATTTACAAAAAATATGAAATTTCTATATCCAAGTTTATATAAATAAAGAATATTTGCTGCCATTATTAAAGTTTTTCCAGATCCTGTTGCCATCCAAAAAAGCAAGTGAGTAGGAAGTTGTCTTTTTTTATACTCCTTAAAATAAAAATCAAATCTTCCAAGTGCTTCTTTTTGATAATCTCTTAATTTAAAATTAGGACTTAAATTCTGAATTATCTCATCACTTATTCGCGATGTAAAATAATCCTGTCCGAATGAATCTTTAATTGAATTAAAAGTTTCGTAGAGCATAATTTTATATCGCTAACCAAAATTTTAAAGGCATTCTAACAATTTTATCGCTCACTAATTCCAAGTTAGATTTTTGGCTGACAATAATCCCATAATCATATCCACCAATATTTTTCCCAGTATTTTCTATTTGCCTTACACCTTCATTTTCTTTTCTAAAACCAACTTCAATAATAATTTTTTTATTGTTTCCAATTCTTAAAACAAAATCGGCACCACCAGAAGAAGAATCATACATTATATCAATTCCATCATTAAATCCTTTGCCCTTTTGTTTAAAATCTTTAAAGAATACTAATGCTAAATAATCCTCTAAAATTTTACCCATAATTTCCGGTGGGATAATACCATTTAAAAGGCTAATCCTTAAAGAAGGGTAAATAAACAAAAATTTTATTGGCTTTCTTACTTTTACAAATTTTTGTCCATAACTTTTAACTTCTACTAAAATTCCACTTTGAACTAAAGCATCTAAAACATTTCTTACAGGTCTATAATCCAACCTTAAAGTATTACATAATTTATCAATATCTGTAGTATCAGAGCTTGCTATTAAATAAAGGAGATCTTTTATTTTAGAAATAGTTTCTGAACTAAATTTTTTCATTTCAAGCAAATCTTTAGTTATTAATTTATCTATTACCCCAGAGATTAATTCAAAAATAATAGATCTTTTGTTTTTTAATCTTAAAACAAAGGGAAATCCTCCAAAATATAAACAATCATTTTCAACTTCATTTGGTAATTTACTAAAGTATTTAGAAATCTCATTTTGTTTACCTTCAAAAAAATTAAATAGTTTTTTAGCATTTTTAGAGTTTAAAATTGCTTCAATAATACTATCTGATAGTCCTTCAATTGGATAAGCATCTTTTTTCAATAACTGACCGTATTTTAAAATTACATATTCACTGAATTTAAAAGGATATAATTCCTCTAAAAGTGATCTTCGTGATAAGTCCGGATTTAATTTTATTTTCAAAGCAGAGGAACCAGTAGCAATAATTAAAATATTTTTATGACTTTTAGTAGAATCAAAAATATTTTTTAAAAATATTCCCCATTTTTCATCATAGTGAACTTCGTCTAATAAAATAAGTAGTTTTTTATTCAAATCAACAAACCTAATATTGTTTATCTCTTGATAATAATTAAAGAATTCAGTTAAAGTTATATTTTCTGCTGATAATCTACTAACATCTAAATAAATTTTTTCATAATTTTGCAAAGTAATATTATTATGTAAAGTTATAAATTTCTCCGCATAATAAAGTTGAGCCAAAAGTGTTGTCTTTCCTACACCTCTTATTCCAGATAATAAATTTATTTTTTCTATTTCCTCTAAATTATTTTCTGTAAATCTTTTTAATAGTTTTATATAATAAGAAAAAATATATCTTGTCGGATTTAGATTGCCTTCTTCGTCATAAATATAACCAGAAAGTAGTTTATCTACTTCTAAGCTCCATAATCTATAAAAACTTTCTATTTTTTCCCTATCAGCCATATATTTCAATTGTATTAAAATCCAATCAAAATGTCAAGTTCAATTGTATTACAATCCAATTGAAAATAAACATAATTAAATAAATCTTTAATTGAATTAAAATTTTCGTAAAACATATCCATAAGGTTTAGTTTGATGCTTCTACTCCTTGGTTTAATAAATATTCTGAATCTTCAACTTTTAAGTAAGATTGGAGCCAATAAATTGCATCAATAAGATTGTTAAATTTTTCTATTTCCTCTAAACTTGGTCTATATGCTTGTTTATGGATGACTTTATTCCTCATCTCATTTATATTTGTGTTCTTTATTTCTTTAAAACTCTTTTCTCTCTTATCCTCTTTTAATTTTTTAAGATTTCCATTATCGTTTTTTCTTTCATCATCAAATAAAAATAAAAACATTTCTCTCAAATCATTAAAAGCAGCCTTTTTTAAGACATAAGTCGTAAATAATTTTCTTTTTTTTCTCATATCTTTTAATATCAATCTTTCCATCTTCATCTCTTAAGTTGCTATTTCTATCAAGAATTTTATTGATTATTGCTTGTTCAAAAAAGCATTCAATTCCCTGACATAAAGTCAAAATATATAATCTGTAGTTTTTCTGTTTTTTCAAAACTTCTAACTCATCTAAAAAACTTAGGAATTTTGGGTATATTAGTTTATCATTGGAAATATGAAATTCTTTTTTACAAAATTGACATATTACATTTGAGCTAATTATATATTTATTTGTCTTTAAATCTGATGCTCTTCTATTGAATATGTTTTCCTTTCTACAGTAAGGGCAATCCACATAAATATTTTCATATCCTGCTATTTTAATTTCTGAATTAATAATTTCCATAAAACTCCTTATTTATTTTCTTATCCTCTTCACTTATGCCATATTCTTCATCGTCCATTTCGCTGTAATTGACATATAGATGGTTTTTGTCTAAACACTCAATTAAAAATTTCTTTTGGTCTTCAATTGATAAGTCATCAAAATCTTTTGCATTATTATCAATTGTTTTCACATCTACTTTATAACTTAAAAATGCTTTTTCTTTCATTGTTTCCCATAATTTTTTAAGTTCATCTTTTGTTTTTGCTTTTTTAATCTCTTCAACAAAATTTTCATTCCATTTCATTAGTTCTAAATAAACAAAATCACCACCACCTTGCCATCCAACTGATTTTGAAATACCGGTTTGATCGCCATTTATTACATTATTTAATCTTGTGAGACATTTATCTATTTGTTCATTAAGTTGTTCAACTCCAATATATTGTCTCCCCATCTTATGAGCAACAGCACAGGTTGTTCCGGTACCAGCAAAGAAATCTAAAACTATGTCACCCTTTTGGGTAACTAAATCTAAAATTATTCGGATTAACTCTTCAGGTTTTTTCCCGTACTTTAATGTTACACCGCCCTCATTAGCAATACCTTGCCACAAATCTTGTGAAATAATGTTTGCTAATTGCTCTAATTTTACTGCAACCTTTTTTCTTCCTTGTTCTTTTATAATTGCATTATTTTTTAAGAACAATATGCCTTCTTTTTTATAAACATAGTATTTTATCCTTTGTCCTTTATATTTACCTTTTGTAGGTATATGATAATATGCAAATAAATCATTATTTGGTATTAATTTTCTAATTTTTTGCTCTATCCCGCCAGACAGGGTCGCAGTTCGGCAAATTCTATCAAAATTTTCAACATAAAATTCCGCTACATTTTTAGTTTCTCTAAAATCTATTTTACGAATTTTATAATTTTTCATTCTTTTTATTTCGATCTTCCCATTTTGTGTTAATAACTCAGCAACTTTTTCGTCTTCTACTCCTTCAGATTCAAAAAGTAAATTATAGCTCTCTATTGTTTTTGATTTTTCATCTATAACCTCTTTTTCTATTAAATTATTAATAGGATATACATCTTCTCTTTTCTTGTAAACTAAAATATTCTCCTTCACATCAAAGATTAATCCGCCAGTCGCTACTCCAGAAGGGGCTTTTACCTTAACTGCGATACTTGATACAAAATTATCACGACTATATATTTCATCCATTAAAACTTTCAAATAAGCATGTTCTCTATCATCGCATTGAACAAAAATAATTCCATCATTTTTTAATAATTCTTTAGACACCGAAAGTCTATTTTTCATAAATGTCAACCATGTTGAGTGACGAAAACTATCATTATAAAAATTCTCATCC
>Ga0080004_1109111_pt1 | contig 46180 bp, 34 predicted proteins | sample WasSprMetagenome_FD_69207 | JGI IMG/M metagenome (GOLD analysis project Ga0080004, IMG submission 69207) | Sulfidic aquatic microbial communities from Washburn Spring, Yellowstone National Park, USA - WS (SPADES assembly) (version 2) | ecosystem: Environmental > Aquatic > Thermal springs > Hot...
GTCGCTCAATATGTTCTCCGCCACAAGCTCCTCATACAAAACATCCTCCACTACATCAAGGGCGTGTTCCACCCCCTCGGCAAAACCTTCATCGTAGAGGTCTCTGTCTTCTTTCTCCATAGCTAATTTTTACACCTCCTATTGCCTTAGTTTGCATTATGATTATAATAATTATGCCTTTCTCCAATAAGTCAAGTTTCAAATTTAATAATGAAGATGAAAATCTTAAAAAGCAAATTGTTTTTATTTGCAGTGCTTTTGGTTTCTTTCGCTCTTGCCTCTCAGGAAAGGAGGAAGACCCTGATGGAACTTCTTGAAAGGTTCAATAATCCGCCTATGGATGCTCGCATACTCAAAATCGTTCACAGCCTTCCCGATTCACCCGAAGCACAGGATTCCCTCTTCAGCGAGCTTTTGTCCCAAGGATTCGGCGGAGTGGTTTGCAATGTCTCGTTTACCGATTACCTTGAGAGCGAGGAAAAATGGGCTGCCTTCGTGCGGGGCGTTAAAAGGGCTAAAGAGTTGGGAATGGCTCTTTGGCTTTATGATGAAAAGGGCTATCCCTCAGGCACAGCTGGGGGATTGACCTTAAAGGACCATCCGGAATGGGAAGCGAGGGGTCTGCTTTGCGCGGAGGGGGAGACATCAGAAGAAGGCATCGTTCTTGAAGCGTCGCCGGGAAAGCTCATCGGCGCTTGGGCTTTCCCTAAAAGGAAGGACGGAATCGACCTTAAAGGAAGGATAGACCTGACCGATAATGTAAAGGATGGGAAGCTCTTTTGGAAACCAGAAAGAGGAAATTGGCATATAATGATTCTCAGCGAAAATCGTCTCTACGATAAGACCCACGCTTCCATCAGCCTGGGCGATAGACTCCCCTATATCAACCTCCTTATGCCGGAGCCCACAAGAAGATTCATTGAAGTGACACACGAAAGATATGCTAAATACCTTGGCGATGACTTGGGGAAATACTTCATCGCAACATTCACAGATGAGCCATCCCTTATGAGCTACTTCTTCCTTCCCGCTTCTTACAGCCCTCTACCCTGGGCGCCGAATTTGCCGATGGAATTCAAAAAAAGAAGAGGATATGATATTGAGCCCTATTTACCCCTCCTTTTCCTTGATGGAAAGGGAGTAGGGAAGGTGAGATATGACTTTTGGCAAACGGTTGGCGAATTGGTGGCGGAGAACTTCTTCGGACAGATAAGGGATTGGTGCAGAAGACACAACATCGCCTCCGGTGGTCATCTTCTGATGGAGGAGAGCCTAACAGCCCACATCTCCTTCTATGGGAATTTCTTCCTCTGTCTCAAATACCTTGACGCCCCGAGCATAGATTGCCTAACCAGCATACCAAACGAGGTCCCCTGGCGCATCGCTCGCTACATAGGAAGCGTAAGGGATTTGAACAAAAATCTCTATACGATGTGCGAAACTTCCGATTTCATCCAAGTTTATCGCCCGGAGGGAGATAAGCGTCCCGTAAGAGTGGTAACTGAAGAGGAAATAAGGGGCACTTGCAATCGCCTGATTCACGGAGGGGTTAATACGATTACGAGCTATTATACTTTCCAAAAACTATCAACGGAACAGCTGCGAAGATTGAATCTTTGGGTTGGGAGATGCGCGGGAATGATGAGAGGAGGGCATCAAGTAACGGATATAGCGGTTCTCTATCCGGTTGAAAGCTTGTGGGTTCATTTCCGCCCAGCGAAACGAGGAGCTACGGATTCACCAGCAGCCCTTAGAATAGAGGAAATCTTCAATCAAGTTTCCGATGTTCTTTATAATTCAAATAGGGATTTCCTCTACATTGATACTCCGACCTTGCTTAATGCTACACTCAATAAGGATTCTCTCAACTTTAACGGTCTCAGCTGGAGGGTTTTAATCCTCCCTTGCGTGGATACATTGCCGTTAGATGCCTGGAGAAAGATTGAGAGTTTCTGGAGGGAAGGCGGAGTTGTTATAGCTCTTGGGGCTCATCCAACGAACAGCGAGAGGGAATTTCCCTCTTATTATGCGAGGAAAATAGCAACCACATTATTCGCTAACGGCGAGAAACTGAGCATAAAAAGGAATGAAAAAGGAGGGGTAGCGGTTTATCTGCCAGTCGGTTCAGCTTCGCTTCTTCCCACGATTTTGGATAAGATAATCGAGCAGGATGTTGAGATAAAAGAGGAATCAGCGCCTCTCCGTATAACTCATAGGAAAATAGAGGGATGGGACATCTATTTCATCATCAATGATAGCGATAAATCCTGTAAAAACTCCCTATGGTTCAGGGGAAAAGAAGAGGGGAAGCTGCTTGACCCTATGGATGGAAGCACAAAACCGATAGAGAAAGGGAAGTGGGTGGAGATTGAGTTCGCACCTTATGATGCCAAACTCGTCGTGTTCCCGGAGGTAGAGAGACCGAAAAGGCATCACACTGAAAACGAAAGGGCTATGCTGAACATCAAACCGCTTCAACATTCTGGACAGCTCTTGAGCAAGGGAGAATTCGTTCAAGGTGGGTTTGAGAGGACGAAAATAAACGGGCAGGACGGTTTTAAGACGAAAGCAAAGCTATCAAGAAGCAATGTAGATTGCTTCCTTTTCCTTTCCTTTATCTATCCGGGCGAAGTTGACCTCAGCAAAGCCAGTCATTTATATTTCCAAATATCCATACCAAAGGAGCAAAGCTCACCAGCCCATATGTTTGTCATCATTAGAGATACGGAGGGAAACGAATCAATAGCAAATACGGGGATTCTCCTCTCAGATGTTGGTGAAAGGGAACTATTCGTCCCCTTATCCAGCTTCACCCCTACGCCTTGGGGGAAAGGAAATCCCACTGATTTAAGGAAAATCTCCACAATAAGCATAGGATGGGGCGGTTATTACGGAGAGGAGGGGGAGGAACTAGAATTTTCCACAACGCCTCCCCAAATTTTAATGAAACCCTGATTTTTTATTTCTTGACCACTGGCAAAAGAATATGCGAAGGATAGTCAGGACCTACATAGATTGTATTATGGGCTATCCTTGCCTCCGACTCATTATGGATTAATTTCCCGGTGTTTGGGTTTGGTTGCCAGCCTGGAGAGCTGCTGGAGGTTATATGAAGGCGAATGCGATGTCCCTTGTTGAAGATTATGCTCGTAGACCAAAGGTCTATTTCAAAACGATAGATTTTGCCCGGTTTGAGCCATTTCGGTTGGCTGAACGATTCTCTGAGGCAAGCCCTGATTATCCCCTCGCATATGTTGTAGGAGCGTCCATCAGGGTAAACATCGCATAATCTCGCAACGAAATCGGTATCCGGGCAATCGCTTGAAGCCCATATTATCGCCCGCACCCTTCCCGTTATCTCAAGAGGCTGGGACAAAGGCTCGCTCGTGAAGACCAAAACATCGGAGCGTCCCTCTATCTTCCTTTGGTCCATAGGACCTGCGGGAATGGTCAATTGATATCCACCTATCGTCGGCACGGGGTTCTTGGGGTCGTAAGTATAACTCAATTTTCCTTCGGATTTGGGCTTATTCCAGGAGAGCTTTTTATCGGGATGAAGGTAAAGAGGCGTGAATTTTGCCTTAACGGGTGGCCAGGAATTAGCGGTTCGCCACTCGTTTCCCGGTGCCTTCGGGTCGCTTACATCCCCCATCACATAATAAACCACCGCTGGCTCCCTATCCACGCCGTTATCTATGCCCTTCAAATAGTGGTCAAACCACTTCCAGGCATCTTGAAAGGTTGTGGGAGGGTTTTTCGCATTTGGGAAAGTGAGCTCTCCCGCTTTTTCCACAAAGACACCATGGGTCCAAGGACCCATTATGAGTTTCTGCTTTCCTCTCGCCTGCGGTCCCCCCTTTGTTTGATAACCGAGGAAGGCATTTATCGTTCCTTGGGCGAATATATCATACCAACCGCCTATATGGACGGCGGGAGAGTTTACATTTTGATACTTGTCGCTTATGTCCATAGACTTCCAATAGCTATCGTAAAGGGGATGCTTCAAAACCATATCAAGGGCTAGGGGGCTGAATTTGGTTATTCTAACCCAATCGCCAAAAAGCGCCTTTCGGAACTCGCCTCCCGTGAATACCGCATCATGATAGAGGCTGGGAGCGCCAACGGTTATATGTTGAGCAACGATATTCTTCGCTCCCGTTCCCGCCAAGAGAAGCTGGGTTATCCCCAAAGCTGAGCCTCCCAAGTGCCTATCTTCCCATTACACCATTCCTGCTTCGTAATCCACTGAACTGTGTCATAGCCATCTTTAGCATCGCTCTCAAAGGGAAGATTCGCCCCTTCCGAGGCATATCTTCCCCTCGTATCCTGGATAACGACCGCATAACCACGCCTTTTACCTTCCATACCTATGCCGGAAAGAGCGTTCTTGTCGTAAGGGGTGCGAATGAGGATTACGGGGAAAGGACCCTTTCCCTCGGGAAGGTAGACATCCGTAGCCAGCTTCACTCCATCCCTCATAGGAACCATAAAGGTATGCTTTTCAACCGCTGGCTGGGCGAGGAGAATGATAACACTTAAGAGGAGAAATAATCCCAGTTGGATAGAGACTATGAGTTTCAAAATCTTTCTTTGCTCTTTCATAATTCTCCCTCCTTGCGTTAATGCTATCAAAAGATTAGAATTTGGGTCAAGGAAAATGAAAGCCAAAAAGAGAGCCTACTTCTTCCTTTTGCTCATTTCAATTGCTTTGCTCAGCAAAGGAGGGCTTGCTATGGACAAGGAAAACTTGAAGCAGGAAATAAGGAAAATCACGAATGTTTTCGTTTCCTCTTTCACCGGCGAGAAGGTCTTTCCACCTCCCTTGGAATTGAAGCTCGTTAGACAGGATTTCGCTCTCCTTCGTTTCGGGGAATCCTGTATGAATACGCCGTTGAAAATCGGCTCAAAATCGTTCACACACGGATTGGGAACCCACGCCAACAGCGAGATTCTCGTCAAATTGCTCAAGGGAGCGAGCAAGTTCAAAGCATTTGTGGGGATTGATAATAACTACGACACGCAGGGATTCAGGGGAAGCGTTATATTCAGCGTGGAGGTGGATGGAAAGGAGCTCGCCAAAACTCCCGTTTTAAAGGGAGGTGATGAACCTTATAAAATTGAAGTCGCAATCCCTGAGGAAGCAAGAGAATTGACCTTGAAGGTAGATGCCACTCCAGATGGACCCGGCTGGGACCAATCCGATTGGGCTGATGCTCAAATCATTATGAAGGATGGAAAAGTCATTTTCCTTGATGAGGGACAGAACGACCTCCTGCTATTGGATAGAGAAAATCCTCCCTTCTATTTCCTGTATAACGGCGTTTCCTCTAATAATCTTTTGAAGGATTGGGTAAAAGATGTGGTGAAGAAGGATGATAAAGACAAGACAATCTATAAAGTATCTTGGCTTGACCCTAAAACCAATCTTCTCGTTGAAGCGGATGTAAAGGTATACAAGGATTTCCCCGCGGTTGAATGGTTGCTTTATTTTGAGAACCGAGGAAATGAGCCCACCCCTATCATTGAGAACATCCAAGCTTTGGATATTGATTTGGCGACGGGAAATATGTACAAGGAGGGAATCCTCCATCAACTTCACGGCGATTCCTGCGATGAGAACACTTTTCTGCCGATTGATACGCCAATTAAGATGGGAGATAGCCTGAAGATTGCCCCTACCGGCGGGCGCCCTTCCTCTATTAGCGGATTCCCCTTTATGAATTTCCAATATTGCGATAAGGGAGTAATCCTGGGGATTGGCTGGACGGGTCAATGGGCTGTTTCCCTTGAGAGACCCAAGACCTCCACTTGTGAGACACATCTCCGAGCGGGAATGGAATTAACTCATTTAAAGCTCTTGCCGGGCGAGAGGATAAGAACGCCCCGCATCCTCCTTATGAGCTGGCGTGGGGATAGATGGGAAGGGCATAACCTCTTCAGGAGATTGTTGATCGCCCATTACATTCCGAAATACAATGGAAAGCCACCGGAACTCCCCATCGCCCTTCAAACATTTGACCGCTATAATTTCACCCTCCCACGCTGGGCGACTGAGGAGGGACAATTAGAAGGGGTTGATGCTGCCTATAAGATGGGCTGCGATACATATTGGTTTGATGCTGGCTGGTTCGTGGGGGATTTCCCAAATGGAGTGGGAAATTGGTTTCCCAAACCTGAAGCCTTCCCAAATGGCTTGAAGCCGATAAGCGATAAATGCCATAAGTTGGGAATGAAATTCATCCTCTGGGTTGAGCCGGAGAGAGTAGCGCCAGGAACCCAGATTGCAAGGGAGCATCCCGAGTGGGTTTTCGGTGGGGAGAATGGGGGATTGTTCAAGTTGAACGAGCCCGAGGCTCGCAGATGGCTCACAGAGCTACTCTCCAAAATCATTGAGAATTTTGGTCTGGATATCTATCGCAACGATTTCAATATAGACCCTCTTCCTTTCTGGCGGGCAAACGACGAACCTGACCGCCAGGGAATAACCGAGATAAGATATGTTGAGGGCTTATACGAGATGTGGGATGAGCTCTTGGCAAGACATCCCGGTTTGATGATTGATAACTGCGCCAGCGGTGGGAGGAGAATAGATTTGGAGACGATAATGCGTTCCGTTCCCCTCTGGCGCAGCGATACAGGCTGTTCTCCCGGTCATCCCGAATGGAATCAAAATCAGAGTATGGGCTTGGCTCAATACATTCCCCTATTCACTGTGGGCATATGGTCGCCTGAACCATATGAGTTCAGAAGTGGGCAAACAGCGGGAGCGATATGCGAGTTTCCCTACCTTGATAAGAATTTCCCTTGGGAATTAGCGAAAAAGTCTATAAGCGAGGCTAAGGAAAACAGAAAATATTGGATTGGCGATTTCTACCCACTAACCCCGGTCAGCAAATCGCTTGAGCAAATCACGGCATATCAATTTCATCGCCCGGACTTGGAAGAGGGGATAATTTACGCCTTCCGCCGTCCCGAATGCGAATATCTCGGAATCTTGGTTGTCCCAAGGGGGATATCTCCGAAGGAAACATATGAATTGGAGTTCATAGATGATTCCTTCAAGAGGGAGAAAATGGTTGTTGCTGGCGAGAAACTCCTCAAAGATGGATTGGAGATTTGCCTGCGGGAGAAGAGAAGCAGTTTGATTATTCGCTACAAGGCAAGATAATCTCCTTCAACGCCTGCCGTATTTCCTTACGAACTCAAAATAGTAAAGGGCGTTATCAATAGGGACATTTGAGGGGATATGATTCCCCACAGCCATTATGAACCCCGGACAATGCTTCCCCTTCTCTATGCATCTCTTCACTTCCTTCTCAATATCCTCTTTTGTCCCAAATGTCAATATCCTGCAATCGGCGTTTCCCACTATGATGTGGGTTTTCCCATAGCGCTCAACGATGTAATCCAAACTGGTGAGAGGCTCAAAGATAAAGCCATCCGCACCAGCCTCCGCTAAATCGTCAACGAATTCCGTGAAATCGCCATCGGAGCAAAACAGAACCTTTATCCCTCTTTCCTTTAAGGGCTCCCAGAGCTTTTTATAGCGCGGGAAGATATATTTCCTATACCAACTGGGATGGATGAAGGCGCCCTCCGTCCAAACCATATCGTCGTGTGAGATGAAGAACTTGATGTCCGTCTTCGCCCAAGCCTTGATATTCGCAAGCGTGAGCTCGTAAAATCCCTCCAGAACATATTCGCCGAATCTAACGGGGTCGGTTCCTACCGCCAAGAGGAACATCTCCCAGCCGAAGGATTGGATGCATCCCGAAACAAGGGTTTTGTAGTAGCCTCCAGGGAAGACAAGGGTTGGATAAGCTTTCTGACCTTCCTCATAGACTTTTTGGAAAAATTTCGCCCTTTCATCTATATCCGGCAAGCCATATTCCTCCGCCGCATTAAAGGAGAGAACCTCCTCAGGCGTCTTAAATGGACAATATATCGTATCCCGATAATCTATTCCTCCCTCCATATAGACAGCATGCCCCATATCTGTTATTCTCCCCACCGCTCCCCAGTCAACTGGTCCGTCGTGGGAGAACCAAAGGATATCGTATTCCGCCCATTCATAGAAGAGCTTCCAAGCCTTATATCGCTCCTCAGGGTCAGGGCTGAGGGGGTCATATCCCGTCACATAACGAACAAAGGCTGTATGGTCGCAATATTCCGTGCGGCCAACCCTTTCAGTCCATTCCAAATTCAAAATCTTCATTCCAATCTCATAAGACATAAAATCGTTTGCCTCCTTAGAGAATTTTTCTTAAATTATAATGCCAAGATGAAACGAGGGAGACAATGTTTGATTACTTTAATCCTAACCATCTTGATTCCCCTTGCTTTTGCAAGGGATTTTGAGATAAGGGGAATCTGGATGCAGGCTACACAAATCAAAGATGAAAGAACAGCGGAATTGATAGCGGAGAAAATCGCCTCAGCGAAACTCAACGCGGTTTTCGTTCTGGTTTTCTTTTGGGGAGGGAAAAGCTTCTTCAAAACAGACCTCGCTCCTTTAGCTTATGACCCGAAAAATGATAGTGATTTGTTCTCTTATTTCATTGAGCAATGCCACAAAAGGGGGATAAAGGTATTCGCGAGATTTTCAAATGGAATGGTAGGGGGAAAAGCAAATGAGGGGATTCGGGCGCAAAATCCTCAATGGCAGATTGAAAATAGAGAGGGGGAAAGGACAAGATGGTTTGATTTGGGAAAGAGGGAGGTTAGGGATTTTCAGCTCGGGCTCATCTCGGAGCTGTTGAATAAATATCCCGTTGATGGAATTCAGTTAGATTACATCAGGTTTCCCTCTCGGGATTACTGCTATTGCGAAGAATGCAGAAATTCCTTCAAGAACCTCTACCATCTTGACCCACTTTCCTGGAGCGACAATCCGATAAATAGGTTTTGGGTTAGTTCAACGCCACTGACCAAACCCTCTGAGGCGAAGATTCTTGCGAGATTTGATAATGGTGTTCCAGCGATAACTGTAAGGGAATTGGGCGATGGATTTCTCCTTCTCTTAAATTGGCAAATTGATAATAGCTCCGCTCGGCTTTTCCTTGATATTCTCGGAAGGGCAATGGAGGGGAGGAAGCTCATCGTCCTCTCGCCAAGAGAAGAGATTGGCTACGATGAGAATGGATATGGGTTGATTCTTAAAATATTGAGAAGGGCGAATTTGAAGTGGGAGATGGTGAAGGAGGTCTCGGAATGTAATCCGAAAGAAACCCTCCTTTTATTTCCCGCTTTAAAGAGATTGAGAGGAAACATATGCGAGCAGATAGGGAAATTCCTTAATTTGGGTGGGAAGGCAATAGCGAGCTTGAGCGAGGAAGGAGTAGAGGGAGGGGAAAAGCTTTTTGGGATATGGGGAAAGGGAAGGAAGCTCAAGGGGAACCATCTTTTAATCCCGCTTCAAGGGCATCCCTTGCTTTCCGGCTTGTTGGGAGGAGAAGGGGAGATATGGGAGAAATGGGTTGATTTTAGAAAAGACATAATAACATCATTCGTGAGGGAGGTCTATGAATTAACGAAGCGAAGGTCAAGCGACCTTCTTTTGAGCGCGGCTGTGTTTTATAATAAAGCAAGTGCGGAGAGAGTCTTGCAGGATTGGTATGGATGGCTTCATATGGGGATAGTTGACTTCGTTGCCCCAATGGCTTATGTGGATGATGCCCATTTGATTTCCGCCCTAAAGGAATGGAAGGAGGCAGACCCAAATTTAGAGAAAATAATACCGGGGCTGAGCATATATGAAGTGAAGAATGGTAGAGAAGTGGCGAAGGATTATAGGGAGGTTGTAAAGCAAATAGAGCTGATAAGAGAAGAAGGGGCGAGAGGGTTTATCCTCTTCTCTCTGCCGTTTTTGACCGATGATTTAGCGAAGTATCTATCAAGCTTATAAGAGGATTTGTTGTCTCTCCTCGGGAGGTTTCAATTCCTCGCTACATTCCTTTATCCTTCCGTCCTCCATAACGATGTAATAGTGGAAGAGGTTGGGATTGAGGAGGGGAGTATGGCTTATCACGAAGATTTGGTCGAATCTCTCGGCGATTTCCCCCTCCGTTATAACCCTTATGAGCGCTTCCTTCCTCTGCTCGTCAAAGGAGGAAAGAGGCTCGTCGAGGAAGAGGAAGGAAGGCGCTATCCCCCTTTCCTGGGGAAGAGAGGCGAGAGCGAAAGAGAGGCGGAGGGCAAGGGACATCTGGTCTCTCGTTCCACCACTGAAGATGTTCTTCTCCTTCCAATCACCCGCTCTCTCATCGTAGACTTTAATTCTGAAAGTATCGGGGTCTAAGTCCACTTGCCTATACCTGTCATTTGTTATCAGGGGAAGCAATCGCCACATATGGTCAATTGTGCGGGGAAGAATTCTCTGCGTTATGTTCCTGCGTGCCGTCTCCAAAATCCTAACGCTGAGCTCCCTCACTCTATGCTCCCTTTTTAATCTCTCGCATTCCTTCTTGCACTCCTCAAGGGAGGGGATTTCCCCTATTATCAGCTCCCTAAGGGATTTCTTCTCATTTTCCAACCGCTGGTAGTATGCCTTCTTCTCCACCAATGACTTATTCAGCTCCTCAAAAGGTGGGAGCTTGGTGGGGAATTCTCCTCTCAGCTCTTTAACCATCTCATCAGCCTTTTCCTCCAATTCCACCGCTTTTTGCCTTAGGGAGTTCACCTTCTGTTCCTGCCCGGCGAGACGAGATATCGCGCTTTGAAGCCTTTCCTCCGGCTTCTCCCTTTCCAATTGGTCCAAATCCCGCTTCAATTTCCCCCTTAGCTCTTCCCAACTTATAAGAGAGAAGATGTCGCCAATGACTTCCCGAAAGGGGAGGGCGCTTTCCTCTATTTTACTTCTCGTTTCCTCAATTTCCTTTTCTAACTCCTCCCTTTCCCTGCTTAATCTTGCTTCTGCGGAGATAAACCTCTCCTTATTTCTTATCTCGTTATCAAGTGTCCCCAACTCCCTCGTCAACTCCGATTCGCTCACAGGGAGATTGTATTTCTTGGCTAACTCTTCATTCCTGCTTTCCCATTCCCTCAATATCCTTCCCATCTTCTCGGATTTTTGGCACAACTGCTCGGCGGGAAGGTTTCGCCAAGCGGAAGGAAGTTGAGCCATCTGCTCGCTCACCTGCTTCTTCAAATGCTCAATATTGTTATCAACCTTGATTAATTCCCTCTTTATTTCCTCCCTTCCTCTTTCAAGCACTTCATTTTCGCTTTCCTCCTTCTCCAAGAGACCCACGACCATATGGACATCATAAGAAGGAGTTATACCCACTTCCTTCAATCTTGCCTCCAATTCTTTGATAACCAATTCATCGCTCTCCCCGATTTCCACTTTCAATTTCGCAATCTCTATGAGAAGCTTTGAAAGCTTGTAGAAGGACAAGCCAGCGCAAGTGAAGGGAAGCAGGGAAATCAGCGCGAGGATTTTCAGCGGCGTAAAAAGAAGGAAAAGAAGCAGTATCCCGCATACCACACCCGCCCAGCCGATGTTCTTTAGGAAAGCGGCGTTTTTCTCAAGGTTGCGTCTCTCCTCCATTTTCTCCTTCCTGCCAACCGCTTCCTTCCATCTCTTCAAAAGCTCTATCCTCTCCCCTTTTTTCTTTATCTCCTCTTCCTTATGTTCCAAATCCAACTCCAAAATCTCCTTCCTGCTCGTCTCCTGTTTTAGCTGATGTTGCAGCCCTAACCAACTTTCAATTTTGCCTTTAAGCTGGGAAATGCCTGCCAATTTCTTCAAAATATGAAGCAAAGTTGAGGCTTTCTTCTTTCTTGCCCGCACACTGGGCAATTCTTCCTTCGCCCTTTGAACCTCCTCAAGCTGGGAACTCTTATCCCTGAGAGCGCTTTCCTTCTCCAGCAATAGGCGGATTGAAGAATGTAGATTTTCTACCTTATGTGCCTTCTCCTTTATCTCCTTGAGAGTTTGCACCTTTTTCTGCCACTTGTTCCTCTCCTCCTTAAGCTTCGGTATCTCCTTCTCCGCCTCCTCCGCCTCTTTCTTATTCCTCTCCGCCTCGCTCAATAGTTGCTTTATCTCCCAGAATTTAAGCAGCCTCTCTATATTAGCGATTTCCTCTTCAACTTTCGGCATCTCCTCCTCTATCTCCGCAAACCTCAACTTCCTTTCCCACTCCTCTAAGTTCCTCTCATCCTCCCTCGTTATCCTTAATTCCTCCTCTATCATTTGCATCCTATCAAGGTTGAGAAGCTTCATCACAGCGCTTTCTCTCGCCGACCTATCCATCCCCTCCAATTTCTCAAGCGCCTTCTGCTCTACAAAACAGGAGTTCAAAAGGGTATCAGCGTCCAAATGGAGCTCTTCTTGGATTCTTCTATTGACTTCCCTCGCTGTGGTTATTACTTCGCTTCCTATGCGGAGCCTCGCTACATTTGTTTTCCCTCTCCTAATCCTTCTCTCTATCCCCAGGATTTCATCGCCTACTTCCATTTCCAAATAGACGAGAGCCTCCTGTAGACCGTAGCCGATGAGGTCTTCCGTGCTTCTCGCTTGTAATGGCCTACCGAAGAGGCTGAAGAAGACCGCTTCAAAAAGCGAGCTCTTTCCCGCCTCATTGCTTCCCTGAATGAGAAATGTCCCCTTTGAAGGGAAAAAGAGATTTATACCTCTCAAATGTTTAAACCCTTCCGCCATTAACCGCCTCAATCTCATCCCTTATCTCGCCTCCCTCCATTTCGAAAGGGCTAATTCAAGCGCCTCTTTGACAAGTTCCTTATCCTCTTCAATGCCCTTCGCCACGCACTTCATTTCCTCTTCAACATTCGTGGGACCCTCCCCGCCTTCCTCATAGCCTCTTCTCTTAATCTTTAAACCTTGCCAATCCAAGTCAAAGAAGAAATTGCTCGTATTTCCCTCCTCCAAGATTTGATTAAAGGGAACTTCCATCAAAACATCGTTTTCAATTTCCCCAATCAATTTACATTTAAGGAGTTTCTCCGGATGTGAGACCTCCTTTATGCGGGATAGAAGATATGGGAAACGCTCCCCTTTGGGCTTACTCATAATCTCCTCGCTATGGATTTCCAGATTCTGCATTGGTTGAGCCGAGATTTTTATATATTCAATCTTTGGTTTATCAGCGAGTTGGAGATAATAGAATCCACATTCGTTCTTCTCCTCGCCGAAGTCAAACCGCTCCGTGGCGCCGGGTATAATCACGAACTTGTTTCCCAAATCAAAATGTGAATGGGGATGGAGATGCCCTGCGATGACGAGGTCGGCGGGAAGCTGGCGCAACCAATGCAGGGGAACAACCGCTCCCTCATACCTTGAGGGTATCTTACCCTCTATCGCATAATGAAACATAAAAATGGTGAAATCGCTGTTGTCGGGTTGAAATTCCAATCCCTCAAAGGGATTTCCATCCCTAATCCTCGGGTCGCAAGAGATTCCAGCTATGGTTATTGATTTTCCTTGAATATTCAATGTCTCGGCTTGAATTCCTGTCCCTCGGAAAACCCTTGCCACCTGCCCAATTTCATAAATGAGTATGCTCGCCGCTCCTCCTGCTTCAAATCTCGCCTTAGGGATATCGTGGGTTCCACCGATCAGGAAAGTCTTAATCCCCGCTTCTTTCAACCTCATAAATTCCCTAAACACGAATATGAGCTCTAAATAGCGAGGGTCGGGCATATCAAACAAATCGCCCGCGTGGAGGAAAATATCCACTTTCTCCTCAATAGCGAAATCAACAACGAACTTGAAGGCATTCCTTAAATACTCCCTTCTTCTCTCCAACTGCTCAGGTCTCATCTTTGCGTAATAAGCATTGAGATGAGTATCGGCACAGATGACCATTTTCACCATTTCCTAAAGCACACCTCCACCCATTAAATCGTCTTCCTTTGATTCAATTTTGATGATTGGGGCATTGATTTTGCTTTCCTGCGAGGCAAGCTGAAGCTCCTTAACGATATCAACATCCGCTCCTCCCTCCGCCGATTCCCTTTTGCCCACCTTTATCATCACGGGCACCCGCGTCAGCTCGCCCAATACGACCGCTTCTCCCGTGTTCAAGCCGGGCAAATCCGCGAGAAGCGCCTCGGAGATGTTCTCTGATGCTGTCCTGACAGCCTTTTGGTCCTCGGGATTCGTCAATTTCATAATTATCTGACTGCCGCATTGGGATAGAGTATCCTGATTTATCTTATAGGGACGCTGGGTGATTACGACAAGGAATACCTTGAATTTCCTTCCCTCCGCCGCTATCCTGTTGATAATCTCCGCGCATCTACTGGGTTTCCCCTTGCCGGGAACGAAGTTATGCGCCTCCTCAAGAAAGACGAACAAGGGGCGAGGCAACTGCCCAAGCACAGCCCTTTCCCATATTTCCCTCAAAGTTCTGTCAACAACTATCTCCATCGCCCTCTGCTGCAAGCCAGCGAGGTCAATTACGGAGAGCTTCTTCGGCGAGATTATATCCTCTATAGGAAGGTCTTTGTCTCCCCAGATTTCCAGGGAGGCAAGCCTGTCAACATACGGCTTTACCCTCCTCAGCTCTTCATAGGAGAATGAACCCTTCGTCTCCTTGCTCGCCTTCGCCTTCCTCTGCATATTCAGCGTCATTTCCTCCAATTCGCTCTCGCTTACCGTTTCCTCCAGCTCCTCAAGCTCCCCGCCGGCATCCGCCGATTCCATCATCCCTTCCACCAATTCCTTCAAATCCTTAGGTGTAAAATAAGAGCTCTTTTTCCGCAAAGTATTCAACAATTTGGAGAGAGTTTCCCTGATTCTCGCCCAAGTTTCGTGGATTTGAGCTATCTCAAATATATCCTCATCCTCAAGAGTCCAGAACCTTATCGTATATTCCTCGCTTCCTCCGATTTTCTCATCGCTATAGCGACGCTCCGCCTTGAGCGGAACCCTATAGACCTTAACGCTATCCGAAAAGGAGGTCCTTTTCCCCTCGGGAGTGAGGCGCATCATAACATAATCAGAGTTGGGGTCAAATACGAGGATGGTTGCACCCAACTTCAATAGATTCTCCAAAAGGAGTCCGGCGAGATAGGACTTCCCGGCGCCCGTCTGAGCGATAATGGCGAGGTGCCTACGCAAGCCATTCGGGTTCAGCTTCACCTCCACTCCCTCCCGGTTGATGAGGTTCCCTATGGTGATGCCATACTCAACATCTTTAGAGAAGAAGTTGCGGAGGAATTCATCTGAGGCTAAATAAACGGGTTGACCGGGAAGGGGGGCGTGGCGAGGAAGCCTGACTCCCCCATCGGGCGTTAGATAGCCGAGGACATCTGCCGTTCCGATTATCTTGGGACGAGGGGAAAGCCCCTCTAAAATAGCCCTTGCTTCCTCATAGGTGAGCTCCTCGCCAAGGATTTGGGAAGCAACTTGGAGCCTGCTCACCTGGGCAAGCACATCCACTCTATCCAATCCCTGCTCTGTTGCGGGAATGTTTCTTACGACCAAATATTCAAGCCGAGGCGGACATATAGTGGGCTCCGTTACGAAGCTGAATCTCTGCGTCTCAACATTTCCCACTATAAATCCCACTGGCTCGGGACTCTTCACTACATCCATATCATCTAAAACCTCCTTCCAAATCTCGTGTCCACCTTGCTCCTCCTTATAGGGAGATTTGTCAGCTCCCTCAAAAGAGCTAAATAAACATCCTGGTCCGTTCCCCTCAAAACGACTTCGTTATGCGCCACATATAAGAGAGTTTGATAAACATTGAAACCGCCATGGGAGGAAAGAAGGACGGAGAGAATGGGATGGATTATCTCCTGGTCGCACACAATGATTTTATCTAATTCTTCTTTTTTGGTCATTAAGCCCACTGAAGGAGCCAGAGTATCCACTCTGTAAATCTCGTCTCCTTCTTCAAAGCGGATATAGAAGAGGACAACGGAAAGAGAGGGAAGCAAACTATCAAGCCGATTTGAGACTGCTTCTTTCTGGCTGGAATTAAGAGCACGGAGGAAATCCTTTTTCACTCTCTCCCAGGGTTGGGGGATAACATAAGGACCCACGAGAAGCGGAGAGGAGAATCCCGCTCCATCTGTCCAGAAGGAGAAAATCTCCAAATCCGTTATATCGGTCTCCTTTCCCAAGAGCAATCTCGGATAAAAATGTCCCTTGCTCGTTTTAGATATGCCTATGAGTTTTATGCCATATTCCCGAGAGGACTCAACAAGGGAAAGGAAGGCGTCCAGAGCTCTCAGTGGCATATCCTCCAAACCCTCTGGCATCCTTTGGGCAACCTGAGCCCAAGAGTAAAGCACAGGCGATATATAAAGGCTTCCATCTATGAAGAGGAAGGAGTTTGCGATTTTCTCCGCGTTATCGCTTCCTATTTTCCATTCCAGCCATTGCCTGTGGACCTGATGGAATCTCTCAACATCCACTTTTTGCGTATCCCTAAAAGCCTCAACATCTACCGCGACCTCTCGCCAATCTTTCCCCTGAAGGATAGCTTGTACTATGGATAGATATCTACCGCCCTGAGTGGCTAGGCAAGCGTTTGAGCCATCAATTGCGAATATGGGCAGCTCGGAGGGAGGGAGCTCGGGAAAAGGATTCCAACGATGGACGATTTCCTGTTTTAAATAATGTTCATCCTCATTTTTGGGCTCTTTTTTGAAAAGGGAATAGAGCTTATCCTGTTTGCTTTTTATATTTTCCGCGAATTTATCGGGAAAGCAGGGCAAGGTTTCCCTCCTTTTTAAAAAATTATACTTTAAATTCCCCTTATTAGTCAAACCCTTGAATAATCTCAGAGAGATATTGGAATCGCGAAAAAAGGAAGGGGGGTTTGTCATTGCGAGCTAAACGCTTAAGCGTTCAGCTTTCAATGACAAAAGAAAGGTAAGAGCGCTGTGGGGTTATACTGTGGGTTCTTTTTAAGCTACCTCTTTGATTGATGGCTTCAAAAGGAGAACATCGCAGGGAGCATTCCTCACAACATATTGAACGCTTCTCCCCAGGGTTATTTCCTCGCCGGGGTGTTCTGAGAGAAGGAGCAAAATCATACTCGCATTATCCTCCCTCGCCGCCTGAACGATTCCCGCTCCCGCAAGCCTTGCCTTCACTATCTTCCCCTTGGCAACGATTCCCGCCTTCTCCGCAACAACTTGTGCGTGAAGGAGAACCCTTTCTCCCTTCTCTCTTTCCTTGGGCATCTCCGCATCGGGAGGAAGGACAAGCGGTATCTCCATAACATAAACGAAGCGGAGCGGAACCTCCAATCTCTGGGCGAAATTCGTGGCTATGTTTAGAAGCTTCTCAGATAGGGGAGAGCCCGTTATGGGAACGATGATTGAGCCCTGCATCTCCTCCTCCCCTTTAGCCACCGTCTCCAGGGCAACCCTGACATAAACGGGAGGATGAAGCATCCACCAGAGGATGGAACCAACGGTTCCGCTGAAGACAATCGCGATGATTAATCCTATAGGGCTAAGATTGGCTTCCATCTCTCTTCCCCCTCAAGAGGAGAACAATTGTTCCATAAAGCCTGAATATGCCATAAGCTATGACAGCTATTCCAATAGAAAGATAAGTAGTGGAGGCGTGGAGAGAGAGAGCTTGTTTAACGATGATTATACCCAAGGCGATTATTATTAATTCAAGGAAAAGGCGGGAATATAGGACTGGCTTATTTACCTTCATTTCTTCCCTCCAATGCCTTTATGTATTCCTCCAGATTCTCCACCTCTCCTGCCTCCTTCAGAACCCTCATCTGCTCGCCAATCCAGTCCCTCTCAATGCTTTTAAGGAGGGGAAGGTTGTTCTTTTTTCTATAAATGAAGTAGACGATTAAGCCAAGGAGAAGCCATAGAGAGCCATATATTTTCGCAAAGTGATGTGTCCAGAGAACAAGAACGAAATAGAAGGAGGCTCCGAGTATTGCGAGAATCCCTAATAATGGGAAATCTACGGTTCTTTCCCTTGTTCTCACTTTTATATTTCCGGGCACTTTATAAGGGCGAGGTGTGTAGGGGTCAGTAAGGCGTAGGCGAAGATGAGAAATAGCCACAAGGGTATAAGCTGTAATGGCGCCGAAGGCATACATATCGGCCAAGGTAGCGAGGGCGTTTTCGCTCAGCCCCGCCATTATCACCTGAATAACAACGACAGCGGAGAAAAGGAGGATGGTGCGATGTGGGGTGCGATATCGTGGATGGGTTCCGCTGAACCAGCGAGGGAGTAGATGGAGCTTGGACATTGAGTAAGTCACTCGGGAATAACCCATAACGCCGGTGTTTGCGGAAGCATAAACAAGGGTGCAGCCGAGAATGGCTGTGAAAGGACCGGCGATGAAGCCGATTATAGGGAGGAATTTCGCTAAATAAGCGATGGGGTCGCTCATATGCTCTGCGAGCGGTTGCCAGCCGAGGATTCCAACACCGAGGCTGGAGAAGGCAACGGCGTAGAGAAGGACAACGAATGTGAGGGAAATGGAAGTGCGTGGGATAACGGAGGCTGGTCTTATCGTCTCCTCAGCTGCCTGGGAGATGGATTCCAAACCCACGAATGCGGTAACAGCATAAGTCATCCCTTTGAGAAATTGCTTCAAGCCCGGAAACTCCTGGGTTATTTGGTGGATGAAAAGCTCTGGTTTGAAGGCTAAAATGAAGCCGATGAGAATAATCAATGTCTCGTTAAACATATCTACGGCGCAGAAAATCTCGTTTACCTTAGAGGATTCCCTTACACCTCTAATGTTTATTATTACCAAAGAGAAAACAATAATTAATGCTTCAATAATCCATGTGAACTTTTTCTGTAAACTTGGGAAGAAGAAGTTGAAATATCCTGCCGAGGAATAAGCAAATATGGAGACATCTATAGTGAAGTCAAGGAGAAATGACCAACCCGCAACGAAACCCCAGAAGTCTCCCAAGCCTCTAAGCGTGTAATAGTGCCCTCCGCCTGCGACGGGATAGGAGGCGGCAAGCTCAGTGTAGACTAAACCGATAAGGACATATAGAGAGCCAGTTACTAATAGGGCGAGAGGAGCGGCGCCATGGGCGGCGAATATAACCAATCCAAGAGCCATATAGATATCGGCGCCCACATCCGCGTAGCCCCAAGTGAACGAGCCCCAAATACCCACTGCCCTTCTCAATGAGGGCATTTGCTCGCCTTTGCTCAGTTCATCCGCAGCCATAACTCATCTACGATTTAAATATTATAACTATGAGGATTAGAAAGGCAAATAGGAAACGATAGATAACAAAGGGAAGGAAATTTCTTCTCCTCAAATAACGAAGGAGGAAGTAAACCGCGAAATAACTGGAGATGGCAGCTGCAAGGAACCCCAATAGAAGGGGAATGGGTTCTTGTATACCGAGCGAGAGAATCTTTCTCCCTTCCCAGAGCGCTGCACCGGCTATGATTGGGGTTGCAAGGAGAAAGGAGAATCTCGCGCTCTCTTCTTTCTTAAGCCCAAGAGCAAGACCAGTGGTTATCGTCGCTCCTGAACGGGATACGCCGGGAATTATCGCCAAGGCTTGGGATAAACCTATCAAGAGGGCATCTTTCCAATTGATTTCCTTTATATCTCTCTTCGCTTTGCCAAAGCTATCTGCGAGCCATAGGAGAATCGCAAATGAGGACATCGTTAAAGCTATAAGCATAGGGTTGCGAAAAACGGTTTCCGCTTTTTTCTCTAAAAGAACGCCAAATATCGCCCCAGGGACACAAGCGATGATTATCAATATGAGAAGATTTTGATAATAGCGGTCGCCTCTAAACGCTCCCTTTAAAATATCTTTCCAATCCTGATAAAGGAAAGCGACTAATCCTACAAGCGTTCCCAGATGTAAGGCTACATCAAAGGAAAGGGACTGGTAATGCCAACCGAAGAAAACGACCGGCAATATGTAGAGATGAGCGGAAGAGGAGATGGGGAAAAGCTCCGTTAAGCCTTGAATTATACCCAATATTATCGCGTGCAAAGGTGGCAATGGAAATCCCTCCTCTTTATGGCTTCTCAGTCAACTGTATCCACGACGATTCTATCCCAAAAATATCCTCTCCCTTTGCTCTTCCAGCCGAGCGTCTGTTCCCTGCGAGCTCCAATGGAGACGATTGAGATGGGAATGCCCACATAGGAGGATATCTTGCGGAGATATTCTTGCGCTCCCTTCGGGAGAGAGGAGAAATCGTCTACATCTTCTATCTTCTCCCACCCCTCCATTTCAATGTATACGGGTTGGCACCTGCTCAAAATATTCGCATCCGTGGGAAATTGTTGTATTTCCTTCCCCTCAAATTTATAAGCAACGCAGACTTTCAGTTTGGGGATTCCGCTCAGAACATCTAACTTCGTTATCGCAAGGCTATCCATTCCATTTATTTCTACGGAATGGCGAAGGGCGACGAGGTCGAGCCATCCGCAACGCCGCGGTCTTCCAGTTGTCGTTCCGTATTCGTCGCCTCGCTCCCTCAGTAAATTTCCTATTTCTTCTTTTATCTCGGTTGGAAATGGTCCACCGCCAACCCTGGTAGTATACGCTTTGCAAACTCCTATCACCTTATCTATCTCCTTAGGTCCAATGCCTGCTCCCACGCAAACGCCACCCGCTATGGGATGGGATGAGGTTACAAAGGGATAGGTTCCATAATTTATATCCAAAAGTGCTCCCTGCGCTCCCTCAAACAAAATGTTTTTCCCTTCCTTCATAGCTTGTCTTATTATGAGCGAAGTATTAGCTACATAGGGTCTCAGGAATTCCCCCAGCTCCAAATAGCGAGGGAGAAGTTCTTCCATCTTCAGCTTCTCAGCCTGAGGGCGATAGTAGGATATTAGAAGGTTCTTCTCCTCTAAATTTATCCTCAGCTTCTCCTCAAGAACTTCTTGATTGAAGAGGTCGCTCATCCTTATGCCCACCCTTGCCGATTTATCCGCATAGCAGGGACCTATTCCCCTACCAGTTGTCCCGATTCTTCCTTTCCCCATCCGCTCCTCCCATATCCCATCCAAAATGCGATGATAGGGCATCACTATATGGGCGTTCTCCGAGATGCGCAGACCATCAACGCTGATCCCCCTCTTCTGAAGCTCTTCTATCTCTTCCTTCAAGACCTCCGGGTCAACGACCATTCCATCGGCGATTATGCAAAGCTTATCGGGATAGAGGATTCCAGAGGGGATATGATGAAGGCGGAAGACCTCCTCCCCAACCTTAACGGTATGTCCCGCATTGCTCCCTCCTTGGAAGCGGACAACGATATCCGCTTCCTCCGCGAGGAGGTCCGTTATCTTTCCTTTCCCTTCGTCACCCCACTGCGCTCCCACTATCACAATGTTCGCCAATTTCCCTAACCTCCTTCTCGCTCCAGGAGCTTGAGCGACTCCCTCGCCACTATTAGCTCCTCGTTAGTTGGGATGACCGCAACAGTTACTTTGCTATCATCGGGAGAGATAATGGCTTCCTTCCCTATCGCGGAGCCGTTTCTTTCCTTATCTATTTTTATCCCAAGATAATCCATATTTTGGCAAATCTTTTCCCTGATTGGGGGGCTCATCTCCCCGATTCCACCCGTGAAGACGAGAACATCTAAACCGTTCATTATCGCAACATAACTGCCGATGTATCTCTTTATTCCGTAGCAGAATGCGTCTATAGCCAAAGAAGCCCTTTCTTCCCCACGGGAGGAGGCTTCCAGCAAATCCCTCATATCCCCGCTTATACCGGAAATGCCAAGCAGACCGCCTCTCTTAACCAATTCCCGACAGATTTCCTCAATGGACATATTTGCTTCCTGCATAAGGAAGGGGATGACGAAGACATCCAAATCACCACAGCGGGTCGCATTCAGAACGCCTGATTGAGCGGAAAAGCCCATAGATGTATCAAAAGATTTTCCATCCTTTATGGCACATAGAGAGGAGGAGCCCCCTAAATGACAGGATATTATCCTCAATCCTTCTCTTGGTTTTCCCAGGAATTGAGGCGTTCTTTCCGCGATATAGTGATGGGAGGCGCCATGAAACCCATACTTCGCAATTCCGTATTTCTCATACCACTCATAGGGAACGCCGTAAACCCTCGCATAGAGGGGAATGGTGGTATGGAAATGGGGCTCAAATACGCCGATAAGCGGCGTTGAGGGGAGGAGTTCCTTGAATATCCTTATAGCATTTATGTAGGGAGCATTGTGAGCGGGAGCAACGACGGAAAATCTCTCCATTTCAGCTAAAACCTCGTCTGTTAGGAGATGGACGCCTGTATACTTTCCTCCGTGAACCGTTTTGAAGCCTACGGCGTCTATCTCTTCCAGGGAAGAGATGACTTTAGCCTCTGGTGAGAGGAGGAAGTCTAAGCAAAGTTTTATAGCGGAATTGTGGTCCTTTACCTCCGCCTCCCCGCTGAATGCTTTACCCCCAACGGTATGGGAGAAGGGAGATTTTTCTCCTCCCACTCTTTCCACTTTTCCCTTTGCCAGCACATTCTCCGCTGGCATTGAGAAAAGCTGATATTTGAAGGAGGTTGACCCTACATTCGCTATTAGGATTTTCCTTTCCCTCATAAATCACCCTTTTAGTTTGCAGAAATCAGCTCCTTCGCCTTATCAACGGCGGAGGCGGCATCCGGAGCGTAGCCATCCGCTCCTATTTCATCCGCCCATTGCTGGGTGACGGGAGCGCCGCCGACCATTACCTTAACCTTATCCCTCAACCCCGCTTCTTTGAGGGCATCAATCGTGACTTTCATAGAGGGCATCGTTGTTGTAAGGAGGGCAGACATAGCGAGGATTTGGGCGTTATGCTCCTTAATTGCCTCAATAAATTTCTCCGGCGCTACATCCACTCCCAGGTCTATTACCCTGAATCCGCCGCCTTCAAGCATCATTCTGACGAGGTTCTTCCCAATGTCGTGTAGGTCGCCTTTAACCGTTCCTATGACGACGGTTCCAATCGGCTCAACATCGGATTGGCTGAGTATCGGGCGTAGAAGGTCTAACGCCGCATACATCGCCCTTGCGGCTATGAGAACCTCCGGCACATAATACTCGTTGTTCTTAAATTTCTCTCCCACGACCATCATACCGGGAATGAGGGCATCGTCCAAAATGGTCTTCGCAGGGATGTTCTCAGCCAGAGCCTTCTCCGTTAGCTCCTTCACAGCATTTGCGTTTCCCACTATGACTGCTTCTTTCAATGCATTCAAGAGTTCCGTCATTTTGTCTTACCTCCTTTTTATTTGTTTTTAAACATTTTAAATAGGAAAATACATTGCGTCCATAAAATAATTTGTGAATTCTGGCAGGGCGGAGAGCTCAATATAATGGCAATTCCTCGCAATCTGCTCCGCCCGTTTCAACATACGGGGAGAGATTAGCGCCATCATCGCTCCCCTGCCAGCTGCATTCCCAACGGGATAAATTTTATCTATAGGCAAGGGAGGAAGCAAGCCAATTCTCAAGGCGCTTTCCCTCCTTATATAGTTCCCAAAAGCCCCCGCAAGGAAAATCCCATCCAAATCGTCTACGCTCAATCCCTTTTTATTTAAAAGAATCTCTATCCCCGCTCTTATCGCGCCCTTCGCTAATTGTAATTCCCTCACATCCTTTTGGGTTATGAATATATCTCTGTTTATCTCGTTTTCCCTTCCCCTCACCAATATAAAGCACCTTTCCCCATCTATTGTTGTCAATCTTTCCCTGAGAGGGGGCGGCAAATGGGAAGCTTCCTCATAGGAGAGCATTCTTCCCGTGTAATCAAGGATTCCAACTTTATACATCTCCGCTACCGCATCCAATAGTCCTGAGCCGCAAATCCCCTTTGGAGTTCCTCCACCAATAGTTGATAACTTCACATCATCGGATATATAGACCCTATTAATCGCTCCCTTCGTAGCATGCATACCGAACCTTATATGCGCTCCCTCAAAAGCGGGACCCGCGGCAGTTGAGCACACCGTTATTCCATCTTCCGTCCCCAGCGCCATCTCCCCATTGGTGCCTATATCAATAGCGATATAATTTCCCTTCCTCCTATACGACTTCGTCGCCAAGATTACCCCCACTGTATCCGCGCCCACGAAACCGGCTATATTGGGTAGAACATAAACCCAACCTTCCGGGGAAATATTCAATCGGATTGTCTTCGCCCTTGTTTTCACCATCCTCGTGAAAGCGGGAACATAGGGGGTGAAGGCAAGATTGCGGGCATCAACTCCCAAAAGGAAATGTGTCATACAAGTATTTCCCACGATGGTGGCTTGATATATCCTATCCTGACAAATGCCAGTATAGGTACAGATATCTTCCAGCAGATTATTCACTCCCTCTATCACGGTATTCCTCATCTCGTTCAATCCATCTTCTCTATCTATTGTGTATCTGATGCGGGAAATCACATCGGCTCCGTAAGCGACTTGCGGGTTGAGTCGCGAGTCGCTGGCTATCTTCCTTCCCGTGGGGAGATGCACGAGATAGCCAGCCAAGGTAGTCGTCCCTATATCTATCGCTATACCGTAAATCTCGCCCTCCGTATTTCCTTTCTCTACAGCAATTACCTCATCGCCCAGGACGACGGCTGTTATCTTGAAATCTGCTTCCCTTAGAATACGCGGCAGTTCTCTTCTCACTGTGGTAGTTAACTTGCTCGCTTGCGGTAGGGCGGAAAGGATCCTTTCTTCGTCCGAGCGCTGGTCGCTGAGGGACGGTGGTGGAAGGGAAAGGAAGTATTTGCTAATCGGGCATTTGCCCCTCAGCTTAATGACCATTCTTTCCAGCTCCGTCTTTTGGATCGCTTCAAGAACGGGCTCCAACAATTCAACGACGAGGTTATTTTGGGGAATGAACTGACACGCCAAACGAATCCCATTCGCTATCTCCTCAGGAGTCAAAAGCTTCTCCTCCGCGGGGCTTACCGGCAGAAACTCATCAACAATTCTCACCTTGCACTTCCCACATAATCCCCTCCCGCCACAAGGGGCATCTATCAATATGCCCGCTTCATAAGCTGCATCTAAAACGCTCTTCCCTTTTTTAATTCTTACCGTTTTGCCTTCGGGTTCAAATCGTAGCTCTACTTCATCGCGCATAAGCTAAATTTCCTCCGTCTCCATCAGCCGCAGATGTTTCGTCGCTAAGGGGTTTCCCGGGTCTATCTCCAAGACCTTTTGGAATTCCTGCTTGGCTTCTTCATACATCCCCAACATAGCGTAAGTGAGGGCGAGGTCATTTCTTGCTTGAATGAAGTTTCCATCCAGCTCTACTGCTTTCCTTAATTCTTCCAAGGATTTTTCAAATTCTCCGATGAAGCCATAGATCAAGCCCAATAGATGATGGGCGGGAGGACAAGAAGGGTCCTCTTGCAATATCTCTTCTAAGAGAGCTATCGCCTCTTTATATTTTCCTTCGTATCTAAATGCAAAAGCCTGTCTTAATTTCTCATCCATTTTTAGCCATCTCTAAAATTAATTATTTTAGAAAACATTGTTTGGTTGTCAATAAGTTTCTTTATTAAATCGCAGAGAAATTGTATAATTTAATTCTATGAATGTCCAATAAGGAGGAAAAATGATAAGGTTTCTCACTGCAGGAGAGTCTCATGGTAAATGTCTCCTCGCGATAATAGATGGTTTTCCCGCCGGGCTGAAAGTGGATGTCAACTTCATAAACGAGGAGCTACATCGCCGTCAAATGGGCTATGGCAGAGGAAATAGAATGAAAATTGAAAGAGATGAAGTCGAAATCCTTTCGGGAGTGAGGTTGGGGAAGACAACGGGCGCTCCTATATCTTTGCTTATAAGAAATAAAGACGCACCTAATTGGGAGGAGATAATGTCCGTTGAGGAAAGGGAAGCTGAGCCTGTGCTGCTTCCCCGTCCAGGTCATGCAGATTTGAGCGGATATCTTAAATATGGTTTGACCGATTTGAGGGATATAATAGAGAGAGCAAGCGCTCGGGAGACAGCTGTGAGGGTATCAGCGGGAGCTATGGCTAAACTCCTGCTTAAAGAATTCGGAATTGAGATTTTCAGTTTCACAGTGGCGATTGGAAATGTGAGGGCGAAAGTGGAGGGGAGTTGGGAAGATGTGAGGGAGAGAGCAGAGATGTCTACCCTAAGGTGTCCTGACAAGGATGCTGAGGAGAAAATGATTGAGGAAATAGATAGGGCGAGAGAGAAAGGGGATAGCGTTGGTGGGATATTTCAGGTTATCGCCTTAGGGGTTCCACCAGGTTTGGGAAGCTATGTGCAATGGGATAGAAGATTAGACGCTCGCCTCGCTTTCGCAATTATGAGCATTCCCTCGGTAAAGGGGGTTGAGATAGGGGAAGGGTTCTCCTCCGCTTCAATCCACGGCTCCACCTTTCACGATGAGATTTTATACGATAAAAGGGAGGGGTTTTTCCGGATAACCAATAGGGCGGGAGGGATAGAAGGAGGAGTTAGCAATGGGGAACCCATAATCATAAGGGGAGCGATGAAGCCTATTCCCACTCTTGCAAAACCCCTTCACTCCGTTCACCTAAAGAGCAAATCGTCCGCTCCTGCTCATAGGGAAAGGGCGGATGTATGCGTAGTTCCCTCCGCAGGAGTTATAGGGGAAGCTATGACTGCTTGGATAATAGCTGATGCCTTCCTTGAGAAGTTCGGTGGGGATTGCTTGGAAGATATAAAGAAGTCATATGAGAATTATCTTGAGAGGTTGAAGAGAGTGTGAGGAATCTCGTTTTATGCGGGTTTATGGGGACAGGGAAAACAACGATAGGAAAAGCGCTTGCCAAAATGCATTCTCTCCCCTTCGTTGATATTGACGAGGAGATTGAGAAAAGGACGGGGATGAAGATAGTTGATATATTTTCTCGGATGGGAGAGGGATATTTCCGAGATTTGGAGGAGGAGATGATAAGGGAATTCAGCAAGGAGGAAGGGAAGATAATCGCGGTTGGTGGAGGAGCTTTGCAGAGGGAAAGTAACTTGCTCGCTCTTAGGGAAAATGGATTTCTCCTCTGCCTTCTTGCCACTCCAAAGGTTATCCTGAGAAGGTTGAGGTATGACAATACGAGACCTTTGCTCAAAGGAGAGGATAAGCTTCAGAGGATAGAATCCCTTTTGAGGAAAAGATTCCCCAATTACTTGAAAGCGGATGCTTTTCTTGATACTTCTTATATGCCTATTCGCGATTGCGTCAAATATGCGGGGAGGCTTTTAGATTATCTTAAAGGGAAAGCCATCCTATCCGACCAAGCACCCGAGGATAGGTGGGTTAAATCCGCTTTCGCGGAGATGGAAGAGGAATTGAAGAGTCTTCTGCAGGATGATAATTCCTCTGTGAGCCTTACTGCAACGGTTCGTCTTTGGAAGAATAATTCCCCTTTGGATTGGAGAATATTGCGGAGGAAGAGGAATATATTTTTCAAATGGCTAATGGAGGAGGTCTCACGGAATTGAGCGAGATAATATTCGTTAATTTAGGGAAAAGAAGTTATCCAATTCTCATCGGCTGGAACACAATAGAGGCTCTCGGTGAGTGGCTTAAGGAAAGAGGGTGTAGGCATTTAGCGATAATAGCTGATGGTAGGGTGGAAGCACTCTGGGGAGGGAAGGTGAGGCAAATATTGGAAGGAGAAGGGATAAAGCATCTGTTTTTTAAAGTTAAGCCGGGAGAGAGGTCAAAGAATCTCGCTACCGCAAGGAGGTTATGGAATGAGCTTGCGGAAAGCAAAGTAGATAGGGGGTGGTGGCTTGCCTCTTTTGGTGGAGGGATGGTGGGGGATTTAGCCGGCTTCGTAGCAGCATCATATATGCGTGGTTTGAATTTCCTCCAAATACCCACAACGCTTCTCGCCCAGGTTGACGCCTCAATAGGAGGAAAGGTCGCAATTGACCATCCGAAAGGGAAAAATTTGTTAGGTTTCTTCTATCAACCAAGATTCGTTTTAGTGGATGTTTCATTCCTGCAAACTCTTTCTCCCAGACAATATAGAAATGGGCTGGCTGAGGTGATAAAGTATGGGGCAATAAGGGATAGGGAACTTTTGGAATTGCTCAAAGATGACGAGAAGAGGATAAAGGGAAAAGATGAGGATATATTGGCGGAGATGGTGAAAAGGTGTGTTAAGATTAAGGCCGATTATGTTGAGAAGGATGAAGAGGATGTTTTGGGGATAAGGGCTCAGCTTAATTTCGGACATACAATCGGTCATATCTTGGAAAGGGAAAGCGGATTCAGGCTTTTACATGGGGAGGCAGTATCTATTGGGATGGTCTTTGCGGGCGAGCTCTCCAGAAGGATGGGGTTGCTTTCCCAAGAAGAAATGTCTTTTCTCAAATCTATCCTCTCTTCTTATGGTTTACCGCTTAAGATTACATTTCCCATAAGCGTTGATAAGATAATTGAAGGTTTAGTATGGGATAAAAAAGCAAAGGAGGGGAAAATCCGATTTGTCCTTCTTCGTAGATTGGGAGAAGCCTTCCTTAGTGAGGATGTTCCCTTAGAGCTCGTTAAGGAGGTGAGCATAGAGCTTGGAGCGAGTGATTGAATTAGCGCTGACCTTATGGAGCCTTCTCGTTTTCTTTCTCTATTTCACTCGCTTATTTTAAATCAAAGCGAATGAAGATTTTTAACCTCGGATATTATTTGATTTACTCTTGAGCGAACATCTTCACTTGCTTTGTGCTCGCTTCTTGAAATCGGCAATTTCACATCTAACAGCCCCCCGATAACAGCTTCAACGCTGGTGGAGAGCCCTTCGGCATTATATCCCCCTTCAAGGAGAAAAACGATTCCTCTCTTGTTCAGCTCTTCGTTAAGTAGTTTTAAAATCCCGGTTAAAGAAGCATAACCGAAGGGCGAGAGGAACATACCACCTAAGGGGTCGGCGAAATGGGCATCAAATCCAGCGGAGACGGCGATTAAGTCAGGGGAAAATCTCCTCACAAGTGGCGGGAGTATCTCCTCGTATATCCTTATATATTCCTCATCGCCACAGCCTGCGGGAAGTGGGACATTCACCGTGAAGCCCTTCCCCTCACCCATTCCTATTTCCTCAACTTTCCCCGTTCCCGGATACCAGGGATACTGGTGGGTGGAAAAATAGAGGACGCTGGGGTCTTCGTAAAAGATATCCTGGGTTCCATTGCCGTGGTGCAAATCCCAATCCACTATTAAGACCTTTTTAATGCCGAGTTTTTCCTGAGCATATCTCACGCCACAGGCGATGTTATTGAAGATGCAGAACCCCGCTCCTTTATCTTGAGAGGCGTGATGTCCAGGAGGGCGAACTAATGCGAAAGAATGGATTCCATCTTCTATAGCGAGCTCAAAAGCCCTCATTGCCCCTCCTACCGCGAGGGTGGCTATGTTGAAGCTGGCGGAGGAAACGAATGTGTCATTATCCAGCCAGCCACCGCCCATAAACGAGAGAGTTTTGATTAAATTTATGTATGCTTTAGTATGAACGCGTAAAAGGTCTTCATCGCTTGCCTCAAATGGGTCTTGCCACTCAAGAGAATCTTTAAGGGGAGAGTTCTGCAATCTGCGAACGAGCACCGCTAACCTCTGGGGTGATTCCGGATGCTCTATCCCTCTGTTATGCAATAAATAGCGAGGAGAATAAATCAGCGAAACAGCCATTTTACCACCTTTCAGTCTTTCAATTTCTCTCTAAGCTCTATGAGAGCTTTCAGAGGGTCTTCACTTCGAAATACATAGGAGCCGACAACGAAAATGGAAGCCCCGGCATCCTTTGCTTGCTTGGCTGTTATATCATTTATTCCTCCATCAACCGCAATCTTCGTTGTATATCCTTCCTGGGAGATAATCCTTTTTGCCTTAGCTACCTTTTTCAGTGTGAAGGGCAGAAGCTCTTGCCCGCCATAGCCGGGATTGACGGTCATTATGAGAAGAACATCTATCATATCCCATATTTCCTCTAAAGAGGAGAGGGGGGTAGCGGGATTGAGAGCAACTCCAGCCTTCAGCTCCCTTTCCTTTATTTTTTCCAATGCTCTATGAAGATGCGGCGTGGATTCAAGATGGATATAAATCACATCTGCTCCCGCCAAGGCAAATCTGTTTATATATTTTTCCGGCTTCTCAACCATAAGATGAATATAAAAGGGGAGGGGGAAATAATTCCTCAAGGATTCAACTAAACTAGCTCCGAAGCTTATCTCGGGGACGAAGTGCCCATCCATTATATCAAAATGGAGGGAATCTATCCCCGTTTTTATTTTCTCTATTTCCCCGCGCAAGTTACCCTGGTCCGCACTTAAAATGGAGGCGGAGAGCTCAATCATTTTAATACTTCTTCTTTCACAAGATTCTCATCTATATATACTCTTATCGTTACTTGCGTCCCTACACCTTCCACTTGTTGGTCTATTAAATCGCCTGGCTTATGGACATTATCATAAACTGTATGAACCCCTTCTTCATCTTCCACTTCAATCGTAATCCGATGGCTTTCCACTTTATCAGGAACGACAAAGCGCACAGTAGCGCTCTTTTTCTCTCCTTCGGAAGGACCCTGCGAGACGGATGGTGGGGCAGTTTCTACGGGAGGACCCAAGCTGACCTTCAAGTAAACCGGCGTGCCCTTAGCTACCCTGCTATTGGGAGCAGGAGATTGCGAAATGACCTGTCCAAAGGGTATATTTTTATCTGCTACATAGCTCACATCGCCAACTGTTAAGCCCAAATCGCTCAACAGCTTCTTTGCTCTCTCCTCATCAAGGGAGCGTAGGTCGGGGATAACGACATAGGGAGCACCTGTGCTGACGATTATATCAATCCTTCTTCCCTTCCTAACCAGACTTCCTGGAGGAGGTTGAGTGGAAATAATATATCCTGCGGGTATTTCCTCGTTTTCCCTCTCCAATATATCCCCCAATTTCAAACCGTTCTGTTGGAGAAGCGTTCTCGCTTCCTCTAAACTTTTCCTTGATAGGTCTGGGACAACCACCTCCTGGGGAACTCCTAAACCGAGGAAGGCATATAAGAAAAGGAAGATGAGCGCCAAACCTATCAAACTCCAGATTATGAAGACAGCGCTTCTTATGAAAGGTTTCTCCCTCTCTACCTCTATTTTCGGTCGTCCTATCCTCCCCTCTGCGTCCATAGGGGACCAATTCAAGGAATAACCATAGCGGAGCGCCTCCCTAATTTCCTTCAAATCTCCCAACATTTCCTCTATAGTTGAATATCTTTTGTCCAAATCCTTCTGTAGCGCCTTTAAGACGACGCCTTCAAGCGCCCTGGGGATGCCGGGATTCAGCTTCCTCGGGGATGGGGCGGGTTCGTTGTTTTGCTTCACGACTATAGCCAATGGGTCCGGTCCCTCAAAGGGAGGCGAACCAGTGAGGGCTTCGAAGAGTATTGCACCGAGGGAATAGATGTCAGTTTGAGGTGAGGGAGGCGAACCGCCCGCTATCTCGGGAGCTGTATAGGGAGCCCTCAGCATAAGCGAGGCGAAGTCTCCCCTTTTTATTTGCTCCTGAAAGGGGATGAAGATGCCTGCATTCAAAACCTTTATATGCGATTCAGGTGTTACCACCACATTGCCCGGATGAAGGTCTCCGTGAGCCAGCCCTGCCTTATGGAGAGCAGATAGAGCTTCTCCAATAGCAATTGCGGTATCAACAGCGACAGATGGATTAAATGGGGCGAGAAGCTTGAAGCGCTCCCTTAGAGACATCCCCCTTACTTCCTCATAAATAAGGAAAATCCTATCGTCCTCTTGGATGATATCTATGAGGGTGAGGAGGTTTGGGTGGGTTATTCTTTTCAATTTCTCTCCGATTTCGAGGAGAGCTTCTTTCGTTTTTTCCTCCAGAGGAGGCTTGAAGGCTATTAAATGATATTTCTTTCCCTCTTTTTTGATTTCATAGGAGCTTGTCAGGGAATCCTCGCTGAGCTTTTGAAAGAGCTCAAAACCTCCCTCTATCATCTTCTCCTAAAAGTTTAATTTTAAAGCCTGTATATCTTGGCACGGCAGTTCTTCACTCCCCTGAAAGCGTTCCGGGTATCAAGTATGCAATCGCAATTATCCGCTATCCATTGATAGTCAAAAGAGGAGTGGTCAGTGGTCAAGATGACGACATCCGCCCAGGCTAATGTTTCTCTATTTAAATCCATACGAATGTAATCACGCTCGGGAATCTTGGTGATATAAGGGTCGTAATAGGCAAAACTTGCCTTCTTCTCCGCTAAAATGTCCATCAATTTAACCGCTGGGGATTCCCGCAAATCCGCGATATCCTTCTTGTAGGTAACTCCGAGTATAAGGATGTTTGAACCATTTAAAGGCTTTCCCTCTTCATTGAGGACATCCATAAGGATTTCCACTATCTTGCTTGGCATCCCCATATTTATTGAATCCGCTATTTCCAAAAGCAGTTCGTTGTGGTCTATCCCCTTGAGGTGCCATCTTAGATAATGGGGGTCAACTGGGATGCAATGCCCTCCTACCCCCGGACCGGGATAGAAGGCTTGAAAGCCAAATCCCTTGCTCTTGGCTCCCTCAATAACCTCCCATATATCTATCCCCAATTTCCTACAAACAATAGTCATCTCGTTCGCGAACGCTATATTGACATATCTATAAGCATTTTCGTAAAGCTTTATCATCTCAGCGGTCTTTGCATTAGATACGGGTATGACTTCATCAATTATCTGGCTATACAGCAGGTGCCCCATCTCCGTGCATTGAGGAGTAATTCCACCTACTATCTTGGGAATTTTTCTCAATGTATGCTCTTTGTCTCCGGGGTTTATCCTTTCGGGAGAGAAAACGAGGAAGAAATCCTTCCCTACTTCAAGATTGTCTTTACTCAGTCTCGGCAGCAAAATGGTTTCGGTAGAGCCAGGAAAAGTAGTGCTTTCAAGAGAAATCAACATTGGGGAATGGATATGTTTTGCGACCGATTCCGCCGCTGCTTCTATAAATGTAAGGTTTGGTTCCTTATTTCTCGTGACCGGCGTGGGAACAGTGATGATAGCTACATCAGCCTCTGCGAGAACCTCATCTGATGTGGTAGGAAACAAAAATCCGCTTTCTAAAGCTGATTTAACTTGCTCGCTGGTTATATCCTCAATATATGATTCACCTGCGAGGAGCTGTGACACCTTTTTTTCGTCTTTATCTATGGCGAAAACTTGGAATCTTTCCTCAGCGAAAGCGATGGCAAGAGGTAAGCCGACATAACCCGCCCCGATAATCGCTATCTTGGCTTCTCTTCTCTTTATTTTCTCCCTCAAATCCATAGCCATTGATGCCTCCAAATCTATTCCTCTAAAACTTTCTTTCCGTCCTCTTTTATTAATTGTCTAACTCTCTCCTTTGAGAGACCGATTTTCTCTCCTATTTCCCTTAAAGAGTAGCCCTCAAGAAAATACATTCTCAAAATGTCCTTTGAGCGTTGAGGGATGGGAGCGTATTCTATCTTTCTCTTCAAGTTCTCCAAATCGGAGGATGGGAGTTCTTCCTCCTCAGCGGGCATATCCTCAAGCGTCATTTGTTCCTCTTCGTCTTCTTGGACAGGGAGATAACCCCTCCCTTTCAGCTGCGCTTTCTCCTTCTGAAGGAAGCGCCTAATTGATTGCTTTATCCAAATCGTTGCATAGGTGGAGAAACTGCCCTTTTGGGGCTTATACTTGTCTATCGCCTTTATCAATCCATATACTCCCTCAAGAAAGATATCCTCATATGAAACGGTAGGGATGGATTGGGCATAGCGGTAGTATCTCCGAGCCCATTTATGCACAAGCCCAATATTCTCCTCAACAAGGGCGTCCCTCGTTGCCTTATCTCCTTGCTGGGCAGCGAGGAATCTCTCTATTTGTGTTCTTTCCTTATTGGTTGTTTTGGCTTTCTCAGGCATAGCAAATATATTTTATAAGTTTTCCCCAGTGGTAGTCAAGTGATAAAAATAGGTCGTCAGGGCAAGGGTGGGGGCGCTATGCTTGTCTCCAACCCCTTGTAAAGCGGGTCTTTTATCTCTATCTTCGCCTGTTCAAAAATTGGCTTTAGGACCTTCTCCGCCCTTCCTTCCTTATTAGCTTTCTCCAGCATAACGCTTCTTCTCAGAAAATCCTTCCAACTATCCAAAGTAGCTACGCGCCTGTCTTCTACCCTTATTATAGCATAAGCATTTGGTATCTTTATTATATCGCTTACCTTACCCAAGGGCAGAGTCATAGCTAAATCCGCTATTTTGGGGCTGAGAGCCCTCAAGTTAGCTATGGAAACATAACCCATATCTCCCCCTTTATCCTTCGTAGTCGTATCCTGGGAAGAATCCTTCGCAACGGTCTCGAAGAAAGCACCGGCATCCAACTTTTCCTTCGCTTTCTTTATCTCCTCTTCGCTAACATTGACTATCCACCTTAGCCTCACCCTGTCCAACATAGGCTTATATTTTTTAAAGGCATCCTCTATCTCTTTATCGGTTACATTGATTCCCTTCGTTATTAGATTTATCTCTGCAAGGCTCTCTATGAGCTGCTTCTTATACTCTTCCAATGTCATATTCTGCTTCTTAAGGTCTTCCATAAAGTTGGGGTTTTCCCTCTTTCTAAATTCCAATTCTTTTTCTACCTCTTCATTTGAGGGATAAACCCCCTCTTTCTTGGCAGCTTGCAAGATGAGTTTTTCCCTTATCAGGTTCACTAAAACATCCTTACCCGCTACCTTCTCCGCTTCGCTCCTCAACTCTTCTTTTGTGATCTTCTCTCCATTCACCACTGCTACGACCTTCCTTCCACAACCTGCGAGGATAAGTGCACCGAGTATCATCGCTATAATTATCAGTCTTCTCATTGTTCCTCCCTCTTTCTTATTTTTATCGCTTCTTCATAAATCTCTATATATTTCCTTGCGGAAGAACGCCAGGAAAAATCCATCTTCATACAATTCTCCTGAATCTTCCGCCAGATGTTTTTGTTTTTATAAAATTCCAAAGCCCTTGAGACTGCATCGGACAGCGCACGAGGGGAATATTCTTTGAACAAAAAGCCGGTTCCCTCTCCTTTCGCTGGGTCAAACTCCTTCACGCTATCGGCTAATCCCCCCACTTCCCTAACCACGGGAACAGTCCCATATCTCATAGCAATCATTTGCCCCAAACCGCAGGGCTCGTAAAGAGAGGGCATTAAGAAGATGTCGCAACCAGCATAAATTTGATGGGAAAGCTTCTCGTTGAATTCTATGAAGACCTTCATTTTCTCTCTATGTTTTTCCGCCTTTTCTATTAATCCCTCTTCTATCTCCCTTTCACCCTTACCCAAGATTATCATCTGTAAATCCTTCTCCAGCAAATCGTCAATTGCGGACAAAAGTATATCAAAGCCCTTCTGGGAGGCGAGGCGAGAAACCATCCCTATCAAGGGCACATCTTTTTCAGGGAGTCCGACCTCTCTTTGAAGAAAATGTTTGTTTTCTTTCTTTTTCTCTAATGAAGAGAAATCGTAAGGAACGAAGAGATAATCATCTTTTGCGGGATTCCAGACATCGTAATCTATTCCGTTGAGTATACCTCTTAATCTATCCCCTCTATATGCGAGGGCTCCTTCCATCCCAGCTCCGAACTCTGGCGTTTTTATCTCTTCTGCGTAGCGAGGAGATACGGTTGTTATCAAATCGCTGTAGACGATTCCACCCTTCATAAAAGAGAAATTTCCCCAAAATTCCAATTTATCAAAAGTGAAAAGCTCCCAAGGCAATCCCGCCAACTGAAGGGTTTGGGGTGGGAAGTTGCCCTGATAGGCTAAATTATGGATGGTAAATATAGTAGCGATTCCCTTGTAGAAGCCATCCTCCTTAAGAATCGTCTTTAAATAAACGGGAATCAACCCCGTCTGCCAATCGTTGCAGTGGATGACATCTGGTTTCCAATCCAATTTTTTAATTAAAGAAAGAACTGCTTTAGAGAAGAAGATAAATCTCTCCGCATCATCGGGATAGCCGTAGAGGGAATCCCTTAAATAGAGCTCGTCTTGTCTGATGAAAAGCGTCTTTACTCCCTCTATTTCCTCACTTGGCTTCTCGCCAACGGCGAGAAGCTCCCTATCTCCAATAAATATTTTATCCTCTGCGAGATAGCCGACCTGTTTATACTTTGGAAGAGCAAGCATAACTTCAAGACCTTCCAATGCAAGAGTTTTGGGGAGAGCACCCGCGACATCGGCGAGTCCTCCCGTCTTAGCATAGGGAAAAGCTTCTGAAGAGCAAAACAAAACTCGCATACTTTAAAATCTTATACGAAAGACCTGCTTTCGTCAATGTTTTGTATAATTCCATAACATTTGAGACTCCTTCTAATTCCTATTCTCTACATTGTCGCTCCGAGGAGTTAAGCGACGAAGCAATCTGTTTTGAGATTGCCACGGCTCCCCTTCGGGAAGCCTCGCAATGACAGCTTGTGTTCTCAAAGAGAGATTACTACGCTCATCTTCAGCGGGCGTGGCAATGACAGTCAGGAGGTGTTTCAAAAAAGAAATTGTGTAGCTTCTCAGAAGGGAATCATAGCAATAACAACAAGGAAAACCAACCTTCTTTTTATAGCAAGTCCCATATCTTTTTCGAAATTATTCATTGTTTTATTGGGGTTCAAGCAAGCTGGATAATTTAAAACTTCTCCTTTTAAAAAGGGGGATTCCTTCCCTCATTGCGGGTATAATAACTCCCCATCCCTCTTGAAGACCCTTCTTCGCTTCCTCTAATGTATAGGGAAAAACCTCAACGCTGACACCGAGCCCAACTGGTCTGTATTTCAAAATCCTTTCCTCAAAAGATAGAGTGGTATGGGAAAGGATTATCAAGATATCCGCATCGCTCATAGGGGTTGCTTCTCCTCTCGCGAAGGAGCCGAAGAGGATGACAGCTAAAACCGATGGGTCCGTCCTCAGCCCCCTTGCCCACTCCTTTATCCTTCGCAAAATCTCCTCTTTATCTATCCTCCAAATCCTCGTCCCCACAAAACCTCACTATTTCCTCAGCAAAGCTTATCGCCTCTTCGGCGTCTTTGTTATTATAATGAATTCCCGCAGGTCCGGAGGGATGAGCATCGGGATAACGAGTGGGGATATAATACAAATCCAATTTCCTTGCCTTCTCCAATAGCTCTTCACTAACTTTTATCGGCTCGGGAAGCCCGTGAAGGAGCTCTGCAATTGAATGTCCCCAGGCAACCTGTCCCAAACGCTGATATAGTCCCTTCAGCGCAGCCTCAGCGGATTGATGAGCCATAAAACAAGCCCAGGCGAAATCTCCCATCTGGAGGCTGTTTCTCGCCGCTCTAAGATTCAATTTCCCTTGTTCAATCCAGTCCTTCCAGCGGTTCATTTATATATCTTTAATTCCACGATATGAACGCCGATATTAGCGGAATTGTAAAGCATATTCACCCTAACGAATCTCGCATTCCTGGGAACAAATTGGTAAACTTCTCCCGCTGGGGTTGCGACTTTATCGTCTTTCTTCTCACCGACCTTCACCCATTTCTCCCCATCCTCGGAAACCTCTATCTCGTAATGGTAGAATCTTTCTCCATCCCAGAATGTCTTCAGCAAAATCCTTGATATTCTCTCAACCTTTCCGAGGTCAACCACGAGCCATTGGGGATAAGGAGAAGCTCCCCAATAAGTGGAATCATCTCCATCTACAGCATTTATGGGGAAAGAATTGGGTTCATATGACGAAGCGGAAACTTTCTTCCCCAAAGCTATGTTTCCTCTATCTTTCGCCTTTGCCTTCTCAATTTTCTCCCTCACTTCCTTTTCCTTTCTCTCCTCTTCCTTCCTCCTATATTCAAGATATTCCCTTACCTTTTTCTCGTAGTCTAAACTTACGGTTTTCTCCTTTTTCCAAAGCAATTTTATCCATTTCGTATCAGGAGGAACCTCTATGCTCTCTTTTTGAGGAAAGCGATAGCCAACGGGAGCGTGAATGACAATCTTCTCTGGCTGCTTTCTCCAACTGGAGCGAATCCATAGCTCGGCGCCATCGGGGAGAATCTTCATTGAGAGTGAAAGGAGACCGAAATTCGTGGGCGCGTTTAAAAACGATATCCATTGCCCCTCTTTAATCCAGGCTTGAGGAAGGCAGGAAAAGAGATGAAGTTCGTTATCTTCTTCCCTCACAAGCATATTCCTCAAAAGGTCCAAGAACTTCCCAGCGAAGCATCCGTGAGGGGTGAGATTGCCACCGAAATCCCTTGAACTCGCTGAACACATCTCAAAACCTGCGTTGGTAGAGGTCGTGTGAAGGAGGAGCGAATAAAAGGCATCCAGGACCTTCTCCTTTTCCCCTCTTATAAGCTCCGTTTGAGGCACATCTATCCCAATGTAGCCATGGAGGTTATCCCTATCAGCATAAGTCATCAATCCTTCGTTGAAATTCTGTTCCCTTACCTTCTTTATCGTTGCTGTAACCTTGGGGTCCCAAGGGGAGAGAACCCTGCAGGGATAGACGGATTTCAAATTGCCCCAATCAAAGCCTCCACCTTCCAAGGAAGGGGGGATATAACCGTTCGTGTTTCTCGTTGCTTCCTCCAAATTCTCCAAGATGCTCTTCTTATAATCCTCAGCTTCCCTGGCGAAAAGTTCCGCATCCTTGTCTTCTCCAAGCTCTCTCGCCATATTTATTGCTTCCAAAACTCCCTGATAAGCCCAGAAATCGTTCCCGATGATGTGCCCATAAACATTTTCGTTATCGTGGGGATGGGTGGCGGGAAGAAGTCCGCTCCCCAGCCCTCCTTGCTTCTTCGTTTCTGCCCGAGTTTGAATCAACCAATCCATCGCCTTTCTCACAGCAGGATAAACCTTCCTGGCAAAGATTTTATCTCCCGTTAGACGAAAATGCTGACCGAATGTCCAAAGAGCCTGTCCCCAACCGTCTAACTGTCCCTCTTGGGAAATGAACAACCCATCCGGTCGTTGATATTTTAGGAAGTAGATAGCGGACCTCTCCGCCTCGAAGGGAAATCCCCAGGCATCCAAAGCTCTCACCTCAAAAGCACCATCCCTCAGCCAGAATGCGTCGTATTGGAATTTGTTAACTTTCTGAATATAATCCTCGCCGTTCTTCTCCCTCGCTATGAAGAGATAGATGAGATTCGCCCTATATGTATCAACGACTTTCTTTTCGGGAACCTCAAGCCAAGCTCCTTTCCTCAACAGATTCTCCCAAAAGGCGACAACTCTTTCCCTTGCCTTATCCAAATCAATTTTAAAATCTTCCAGCCTCTCGGGTGGAGCGGGGAAGAGAAGCATCTCAAATTTGAGCCTTCTCTCTCCATTGGAAGGAAGCTTGATGTTGTAACCGAGAAGGAGGGCGAAATCGCTTTCCCTTTTAGCCTCCATCTTTTCCACTATATCTGCGGGAGGAAGGATACATAGGAGCTTCCCATCACGGAAGACGAGTCCGTCTTTATATTCGTATTGGAAATTCGGCGAGAAATCCATTTTGGGTATCCTATGACCCGCTCCCGAGAACCTTATCCCAATCCAGAAGATATCGGATTTTTCCTTTTTTCCTATGTTCTTTATCCTCAAATCAACGAATGCGACGGGGTTATCCTCCTCAAGGAAAGGGTTGTCGGCGAAGAATTCAAAGGAGAGCGAAAAATCACCTTTCAAGAGCGAATACTGAACTATTGGAAGCCAGCCCTTGTAGAGTGTTTTGACCCTCTTCTCCAGCGGTTCCTTCTCCTTACCCCAAAGGAAAGCCATCTCGGCGCGCCCGGAGAAGAGATATCCCTCTGGGGTTATCTCAAATGCAGCTTTGCAGTCCTTCGTCCCCACAACAGAAGTGGGGAAGGCGAAATAATCAAATGGTTCATTTAGCCCTTTAGGAAAGACAAGGATAGCAAAGAAGGATAGTAGGAAGAACTTCAAATTTCTCATAAATCATCACTCTCCGATTTTATTATAAAAGAACGAGGAAAAATTTGAAGGAAAATTTTCTTGTGTAAAATATCTATGGACTCATTAATTCCTTGTTGTCTCGGCTTTCCCATTCCCATGCCTGATTGCTTTGCTCACTTCCTAAAAAGCAAATAATTGCGTAGGGAATTTTTCTCATTAGAATTTTTTACAAATATGAAAGGAGGGATAGAAATGCTCAAGGCGAAACAAATTCTCTTCCCCAGAGCGAATGAAGTGGAGCTTGAGGAAGTGGATTTCGACCCCACCCCAGCTCCGGACGATGTAATAATCAAGGGAATCGTCAGCGTGATAAGCGCTGGGACGGAGCTCTCCTGCCTCGCTGGAACGGCTAAATGGGCTCGTTTCCCTTTCCGCCCAGGCTATGGGATGATAGGGGAGGTCATAGCGGTGGGAGAAAATGTTCAGGGATTAAAAGAAGGCGATATAATCCTTACCCATAGCAATCACGCAAGCTATGCGATGGCGCAGGTGATAACCGTCAAGGTTCCTGAGGGGCTTGACCCTTTGAAAGCGGTTTTCGCCAGAATGGCGGATGTCTCAATAACCGCTTTGAGGGTCAGCTCGGCTGAATTGGGGGATAGGGTTGCGGTAATTGGTATGGGATTGGTGGGAAATCTCTGTGCTCAGCTTTTCAGCTTGGCGGGCTGTGATGTGATTGGGATAGACAAAGTTAGAAAGCGTTTAGAGGTGGCAAGAGCCTGTGGGATTGAGAAGACGATAAATGCGAGTGAGGTAGACGCTGAAGAAGCGGTTAAGGAATTGACGGAGGGGGAGGGCTGCGAAATCGTCGTTGATGCCACTGGGAGTCCTCAGGTATCGGCGACAGCCTGGAAATACGCCGCTCCGTATGGAGAAGTCATTCTTCTGGGCTCCTTCTTCCAAAGACCCTACGAGATGAATGTCACCGAGCTTTTGGAGAGAATTCATTTGTCCGAGTTCGGCTGTATAACTTACAAGGGAGCTCACGAATGGCGCTATCCCGTTAGGGATGAGAGGAAGGACTTTTTCCGCTTGGGCTGGCCTAAATACGAGCGTCCAAAACATAGCGTAGAAAGGAATGCAAGGATTAATCTCTCATTAATCGCTCAAGGGAAGCTGAAAGTTGAGCCCCTCTTGACCCATCTCCTCAAGCCGGAGCAATGCAGGGATGCATACTTTGGATTGAGGGATGAGCCCGAAGAATACCTCGGCGTCGTCTTTGACTGGCGAGGAGCTTGAGCCCTAAAGCTTCTCTAGCTTCCCCTCGTCGCTGAGGAAGAGGTCGTTGCCCTTATCGTCTTCAAGGCGGAGGAATAATCCCCAATCTCCTCCACCGTTCGCAACCTCTACGAGAAGGAGGTTTCTCCCCTTCCTCAGCTGAGCTATACAGGTATCCTGGTCCCTCCTCGCTCCCCTTAGAGCCAAAACCTCTTTTACGAGCTCACCGTTCACCCAAATGCGAAGCGCGTCGTCGCTGCCGGCGAAAATCCTCAATTTCATTGGCTCATCGCAATTGATTTCCCTCAAAACATAACCAGCTATATCCGTCGTCTTGCCCAGTTCGCTATAATATTTTGCAAAATCAACGAAGGCATCCCCAGGGTTTATCTCTGTCAAAGGTTGAGATAAAGCCGATGAGATTATCGCCTCTATATCCTCTTTGCTTATTTCCGGTAAACTGCTTTTATCCTTCCATTCCTTCGTAATTTTAGAGAAACGCCATTTCCTCACCCAGGGACCGATGAGAAGGGAATGGATTGCCCTATCCTTTGATTCATCCCAGGCTACCAACTTCCCATCGTCGTTCAAGAGAAGCTTCTTACCGCTCTCATCCTCAAATCTCAAAATCAACCCCCACCCGCCTTCCCAGTTATCTACCTCAACCAATAGACGATTCTCTCCCTTTTGCAGTTCGACCTCCGTTGAATCCTCGTCGGGACGAACTCCTCTGAGAGCCAAAACCTCCTTTACAAGCCTTCCGTTCAGCCATATCCTTAAGGCGTCATCGCTTCCTGTGAGGATTCTTATCTTGCGAGGAGAATCGCTAAAGATTCCGCGGAAGGCGTAGCCAGCGATGTGTTCATTTTTCGTTTTGAAGACCCTTGTGAAATCAATTATTGGACTGGCAAAGCGAATCAAAGGCGATGAACTCGCTGATTTCTCTATCTCCCTTAATTTCTCCTCGGAAAGGAATGGAAAGGAATTGTAATCTTGCCATTCAATCGTTTGACTTGCGAATTGCCAGCTCTGGACACAAGGACCGACCAAGAGACCTTCCAGTGCGTAATAGAAATCGTTTCCCTCGCCATCAAATATGCGGATTCCAACATCCTTGATAGAGCCTATTTTCCTCCCCAACTCGCGCAAGGGAACCAATACTTCTTTATTTAAACTATCTTTAAAGAGAGGGACATAAAAATTTGATTCGCCCTTGTAATCGAATCCAAGGAATTTCACACCGTAATCGGAATGAGCAATTAGAGCCAATTTATCTCTATCTATATATACATCCATTGCTCTCTCGTCTTTCCATTCCCTTTTGTCAAGGGCAAACCATCTGCCCGCCAGCATAGCCTCAACATTTATCGGTGCCCAGTGCGCTTCCTCCTCCTCTTTGAACTCGTAGGCTTCAGACCGGCGGGCGTGAGGGGGCTCAACGAGGGTGAAAACTCTCGTGAAGTAATCAAAGCCCCGGGACATAATATCGTAAGGGTCTGTGCTATGGGGAAGCCCGAAGGTATGTCCAAGCTCGTGAAGGGCAGCGCCCATAGTTGTGGAGGCGCATGCCCATACAGTATCCCTCCAAACAGAATCGCTGAAGACCTTGCTCGTATCAATGGGAGTTGCATCCATAAAAGTTCTTTGCACTTCTTTGAGATTGTTTGGCCAGGTGAAGAGGTCTATTCCTCCCATAACTGCAAGGTTTCCACCGCCTAAAGCAAGATGGGCGTAAACCTTCTTTGCTGAGGGGTCAAAATAGGTGAAGGCAGGGACAACGAGATTCTTCGCATAAGGGTCGGGCATCTGCCTTTCTATCTCGTTGTATATCTCCCCATATATTTCTCCTCCCTCCATCTTCCAATACTCCTCCTTGCTCTTGCTCCCCTTGAGGATATGCACCACCACATCGCCGTTTTCATCAAACTCTAAATTGAAGGTTTTCCTCGGAAAGCCGAGGTCGTGAAGCTTCTCCGCGGTGAATGTTTGGAGGAGCTTCGCCATTGTATCCAATTTCCCCTTGTAATCCTGGGGGTCATCGGGAAATTGGGTTTGATAGCGAGTATCTCCTGAGGAGTCAGTGAAATAGATTATCCGAACATAATAGGGATTTGTCTGTGGTTTGTAGGTGAGCTTGAAATTAAGCCTTGATGAGCCGGAACGCAAAACAAGTTCATTTTCCCCTGGAACCAGTTCTGCAAGAACCTTGAACCTCCCTTTATGGACAACTCCGTTCATTATCCTCGTATTCTTATGAGACGATTTGTTCACCACCACTATTTCGCTTGCGTTTGTGTCCGACACCTCTCCTTTCAGGAGAACGACGGGATAACGCACAACCTCTCTAAACTTATAATTCGTTATCCTTATCCCTCGCTGGGGAAATGCAAGAAGACAAAGGAAAGAGAGTAGGAGGATTTGCCCGGAGAATTTCATCTCTTTAACCTCCTATCGTTATGCTTTCTCCCTCTATTTGTTTGCCATTAAGGATAAATTTCCTCATATTCTGGGGGAATTTCACTTCCGCGGCGCATCCCTTGGGGAGTTTTATGTCGGCTATAAATGTGTCATCGCTTATCTTATAGCTTACCTCAATTTTGCCGAGAGGAGTGGGAATCGTGCCCTTTGCCCACTTCAAATCGCAGAGATTGGGCTCAATTAGAACCTTCGCGAAGCCTGGCTCAATGGGTTTAACGCCGAGGATATGAGTGGGGAGGAAGAAGGCGGGCGCTGCTGACCAGGCGTGGCAGTGGCTTCTCGTGAGCTTCTTGCCAAGCCAATCTAAGGAACCGGGGAATGTCTCCCAACAGGTAGTTGCGCCATAATCAAGCATAAGCCCCCATTTCTCCCTGATTTCCTCAAGGATTCTCTCTATCTTCCCTATTTTAGCGAGAGCATCAAGGTAGAAGAAGGACATAAAGGGGCTCCCGATTTTCACGAAATCCTGCGGTGGATTGAGGAGATATCCCTCAATAATTTTTCTTCTCTCTTCCGTTGCGCAGTCGCTTAGGAAAACGATGACTTGTGTTTGCAGGCTGAAGACGCTTGAGCGAGTCCCATCGCTGTGGATGCTATCAATATAAGCCCTGCGATTCTCATCCCAAAGATGCTCGTTTATCGCCTTCTTCAAACTTTCAGAGAATTCAAGGAGGAACTGCTCGTCCTCGTTCTTTCCTAAAATTCGCGCTATGCCAGCGGTCTCCTTCAAAGCTTTCACCAAAAGGGCATTTTGATGGGTTACAACCCCACTTCCCGGCGTATCCATCGGCGCCCAATCAAGCATATTCCAAGCGAAGATATCAAGTAATCCCTTATCGTTTATGAACTGTTTGAAATTCCTCGCGGTTTGGATGAGATAGGGATAAATCTCCTCAAGGAAATCCCTCTCGCCGGTGAAAAGATAGTATTCCTTGCAGGCGAGCATCCAGAGTATTGTCCAAGCGGTGAGGATATTTTGCCATCCGCTGGGAACTTGTGATTCGGGAAGGGGAGAACGATAAAGCGATTTTGGAACCAACCTCAAACAGCGTTTGGATAATGGGTAGGCTCCAAATGTGGTGTAATTTATAAGAGCTTCATTTCTCGAATCGCCCACCCAGAATGTCTGCTCGTAAGCGGGGCAGTCAACATAAGTATCCTCCATACAGAGCCTCTCGGTATGCTTTGATATCTCCCATATCCTATTGAGCATATAGTCATTGCTGTGGAAGGTCCCTATCTCCGCAACGGGATAAGTGGCAAGATATGTCTTTATGTTGTAAATCCTGACTGGTGTTTTATGATTTCTTATGGTGAGCATCACATATCTGAAGCCACGCCTTATGAAGGAGCGATAGCTTTGATGTCCATCCCGGCAAACATATCGCAGGGTATTGTGTAGACCCTCGGTGTTTTCAATGAAGCCATCGTGGAGGCTTTCAAAGGCATAGAAATCCAAAATCGTGCCCGTAGAAGCCTCCACCTCGAATTCAAGGAATCCGCTGAGCTCCATCCCGAAATCCACAATCAGCTCCATATCGCCTTCGGAGGGCGCGATCTCGGTATAGGAATCGTTGGCGTAAACGAGATTTTGATGTTTGAGTAAGACATCCAATTCTCTCAATATCGTCTTCTGGGTCGAGAGAGTGAAGACGACATCTTTGCAGGTGTGCTCTCGCAGGATTGGCTTCAGCCAATTCTGGAATTGGGAAAGGGAGGAAGCTTCATTTATCTCCCAAACCTTCTCGTAATCGGGATGAGGTTTAAATTCGTCCTCCTGGGGATAACCTATTTGAAGAAGGGTTCTCTGGGCGAAGGGTCCGATGGAGATGAACTCCCCTTCCCCAATGGGGGACTGGAAGGAGACCTCCTCGGGGAAATCAAAGGCTAAATTCACGAAGGGGTCATGGTAGGTGCCGCTTACATCCATTAAGAAGAAGTTATCACCTTCCTCAAGCTCCACTTCCACCTGATTCGTTCCCGGGAATTGATATTCCTTACCGTTCAATTTGAACCTGCCCATTATACCGAAGGGAATGATTATCCTTCCCCTCATTTTCTTCGGCGATTTTATCATAGTCGCTATATAGCCGATATGCTGTTTCATATTCGCATCGTATTCGCCAGGATAGAAATTCGGACGCAAATCTAAGGAGATATGGGTCTTGACGGGCTTTACCTCTTTCAATGATATGACCCTTTTGGGATAGATGGGCTCATTCGTGAGGAAGGGGATATCACGGGGTATCAGGGATTTCCAGGGTGGCGTTCCATAGGGACCGATTTCTATTGCGTTATCCCAATCTTTGTCGTCAAAGCAGAGCTCATTCCAATTAGGGTCAAATTTGTTGGCGTCGTAAATCTCCGCCCAAGCCTGCTGACAGCTTATCCTCACGGAAGCCCTTTGAAAACCTGTATGTTCCTTGGTCTTCCAAGAGCTATCGCTAACCACACTATCTATGACTGCCCCATCTTTTAGGAAGTCCAACTGGGCGATAAGCCCACCTCTTCCCTCAATATATTGAAATGTGCTTATCCCGTAATGGGTGACTATGACGGAGATAACATTTTCCCCTGGCTTGAGCAAGTGCTTAATGGAATAAGTATCGT
>Ga0080004_1118940_pt1 | contig 46172 bp, 45 predicted proteins | sample WasSprMetagenome_FD_69207 | JGI IMG/M metagenome (GOLD analysis project Ga0080004, IMG submission 69207) | Sulfidic aquatic microbial communities from Washburn Spring, Yellowstone National Park, USA - WS (SPADES assembly) (version 2) | ecosystem: Environmental > Aquatic > Thermal springs > Hot...
CAAATCCTACCAGGGGGATTTTACACACAGAATCGGACTTGACCGCCACTGGATCAAAAAGGAAACAATGATAAGCATAAATCCTGCATATTGAGGATGGCGAACATATCTATATATTCCGTCAGTAACCATTTTTCCCCGTGCTTTATGTATCTTTTTCCATCCAGCATATATAGTAATCAAAGCTATGAGCAGTAAAATGTCGGTGCCTGGATGGATAATGAAAGAAATAACGGGAGAGTTGCCCAAGAAAACCTTTAGCAGGTGGCCGTTAGAATGCGAAAACGGGTCTGCCGCAGGGTATTTCTTACCCAACCATAAAGACAATAGGTATACAGTTAAAGGAAAACCGTACATTTCCGTAAACAGAGCGACAAAAAAGGCACTTAAAGCCCCCATATTTTTCCAATCTACTCTGGTTTTGGGCTTGAATGCCACAAGTACAAGAAACGTCATAACCAAAGCACTTCCTATCACAATCGGCCAATATCCATAGGCGTACCCATTTACGTGGTCCATAGCTAACGCCTCCTTGCTCGAGTAACTGCTTCCAGTACCGCTGAAACCAATACCAATCAGGCGATTTCCAGGCAGAGGACCCCCAGAGCGAAAACTACTAATGCAGCGGTACTACGGCCCAAAACTGTAGAAAACCAAAAGAGATAACCCTATCATCAAGCCTAACAGCGCCAGCTGCCAAAGCGGGTTTTCCTCTATTTTTGCCCCGATACCGCTAATTTCGGCGGTAGTTGCGGCCTGGAGCCCGCCGGACCGAAGTCCACCGGAATACGCATCTGGCTTGCCTCGTTGCCTAAGTACTGCACTGGTCAGGCCAGCGGCAACTATGAAGAGCAGGCTGGCCGTATGGGCCACCGAAAAGGGGCCAAACGCGGGCGGGTTATAGCGGACAAACTCTACTATCCCACGGATGGCTGCATAGAGGGCCGTAAACTGTAAAAATAGCTGCCCGTCATAGGTAATTTTCTTCTTCCTTTTCCGCCACAGGTAAAAGAAAAGAAGGTAGTCCAGAATAAACTCATAAGCTTGTGCCGGGTGGAGCAATTGCCCGTTTACCAGAACTCCCCAGGGCCAGGGCTGGCTCATGGGCCGTCCAAAAACATCACACCCTATCCTACCAATAGCAATTCCCAGCGCCAATCCAGGTGCTACTGTATCTGCCAAACGCCAGAAAGGCAGCCGATAAAACTTACTAAACAGCAGGCCTGCTAATATCCCTCCAATTATTCCTCCATGGATAGAAAGGCCACCATCTTGGAGGTGAAAGAACTCCCAAGGATTTTGCCAGTAATACACCGGGTCGGCAATAAGGACGTAACCGATCTTAGCTCCTACGACACCTAAAATCATGGCCCATAAAGACAAATCGATTACCACTTCAGTATTAAAACCCTTGCGTTTAGCTTCCCGGTAAATGAGGAAGATAGCTATCAGCGAGCCCATGGCAATCATAAAACCGAAAGTATTGATGGGTAAGGGACCCAGAGAAAAGAGTACCCGTCGCATTCACTACCCCTTTCTATAAACTTCTTATTAACCGGCATCCGCCGAAGAGCCACAATCTTATAGCCTGTGAGGTAAACAGTACCTTATAAAGGTGGTTTTTGTGTTGGTATTATAGGATAGGGGGCAAATTTGATTTCCGTTCACAAACTTTGATATAAATTCGTTGGGATGTGATTTGTTCAGGGGACTCTTTTAGTTTTACCTGGTTTCATAATCTTGCACCCTTTACATACTAAATACCGGTATATGGTACCCTATTTAGAATTGTACCTCTATATGATATATGGTGTCAAGGAGTTTTATCTTCTTGGCATATACCCGTAGGGGGTATATAGTGAGAGTAAAGTTAACTTGTAAGGTAATTTCAGGTGGAAAGAGGGATTAGCATGTTGAGGAAAAAGTACATGCTGAGGCCTATAGCTCACTGCAAGGAAGGGCATTAGCTTACGATACCGCAAACTGCGGGATACTTTCCATGAGATGCGACTTTAAAGCATTGCCCCGTGCCAAGCTAGAAGTCATTGGGGTTTGACCCCCAAGATAAGGCCAGCGAGGTGAAGAGAAGCCAGGAACAGGTCCTTATAGTGGCTATGGGAAGCGGTGGTTCCCCTGATGCACCTTTTCATTATGGGTGGCCACAAGCATGGGAAATGCTCTCGGGGAAACGAACCGGAAGGGAAGGACCGGAGTTAAGGGCCCATTATAATTTTTGAATTGAACAAGCACCGCCAGCGCCTAGGGACCATATTATAAAATCGTGAGTTACCTTTATAGCGAGTTATCTTACGGGAGGGAAAGATATTTAGATGGTACCCACCATTCTGGCGCTGGCGGCCTTGTCTATCTTTAAGGGTTTGGCCTTACTTTTATCTTACCTTTCCAACAATGCCTTCCCACAGCCATTATCTGAGGAAGAAGAGCAATATTACTTGGAGAGATTTAAAAGAGGCGACCGGGAAGCCAGAGATATTTTAGTTGAGCGTAATTTGCGGCTCGTGGCCCATATTACTAAGAAGTTTGAGGGTACAGGCGAAGACATGGACGATCTTATCTCCATCGGGACCATAGGCTTAATTAAAGCTATTAATACTTTCAATTCCGAAAAGGGTACTAAACTGGCTACTTATGCTGCTCGGTGTATCGAAAATGAGATTCTCATGCACTTACGGGCTTTAAAGAAATGCCGAGGGGAGGTTTCCTTATACGATCCTGTAGGGGTAGATAAAGAAGGTAATGAAATAACCCTTATGGATGTTTTAGGAACTGAACAGGACATAACAGAGGTTGTAGAAAACAAATATGAACGGAAACGAGTACTTGAGAAGATCAAATCCTTGAGCAAAAGGGAGATAAGGGTTCTTGAGATGCGTTATGGCCTCCTAGGGGGATTAAGCAAAACCCAGAGGGAGATAGCCAAAAGGATGGGAATTTCTCGCTCCTATGTATCGCGTATAGAGAAAAAGGCCCTCCAAAAGCTGCTTAAAGAGTTACAGGTAGAAGGTAGATAATTCTTTCCCTGGTGTGGGGGCCTTACATAGTGTTAAAAATTTGGGGCTTGTCAGGCCCTCTTTTTAATGCTATAAACACCACCAGAAGTTAAACTAGAAGTGGCTAATATGGGGGATCTGTGGTGGAGTATTTGGTCGTTAAAGAAAACGGGCTTTTTTTCTTAACTGATCCTACAGGTGAAGTCCCCAGTAAAGAGGGATCCTCTTTAGGGCTGTATACCCGGGATACTCGCTTCTTAAACCGTATGGAGTGCTACATTAACGGCCAAAAGCCTGTTCTCCTTACTTTAAAGCATGAAAATAATGCTATAAACGCTTTATTAACTAACCGCTCGTCGGGCATTGCCCAGGGTATACTTCCCGAAGGCTCTCTTCTTATCCGCAAGCGCATGTTTATTAATCAAGGCGTGCTATATATACAGATAATTTTACGCAATTATTATAGGGACAAGTTGCCCGTCACCCTAGATCTATATCTGGGTGCTGATTTTATGGACCTCTTTGAGGTCCGGGGGTATGTTCCCAGTAAAAAAGCACGGGACTTAACAGTAACATCTGGTAAGCAAGAATTGATTTTTCGCTACCAAGGAGCAGACGGATTATCCCGGCAGACAGAAATAAACTTTGACCCTGCTCCTGATAGTTTATCACCAGAAGGGCAAGCAAGTTACAGGGTATTTTTGCCTCTGGGAGGAACCTTTGCTGCTCATCTTTTTATTACCCCAGTTATCGAGGGAGAAAAGAGGCCCCAGAGGGTTAATATTTCTCGCGCTTTGCGGGACCTACATTCCTTTTCTAACCAATGGGTGCAACCCTATACCAAGATCACTACTGACAATCCAGATTTTAATAAATGGATCGAACAGAGCTTTAAGGATTTGCACAGCCTGATGATCGATTTCGGGGAAGGCTTATTTCCGGTGGCAGGGGTCCCCTGGTTTGCTGTTCCTTTCGGTAGGGATAGTTTAATTACGGCTTTGCAGACCTTGCTACTTAGCCCGGCTATAGCCTTCTCTATTCTCAAAACTTTAGCTAAGTATCAGGGACAAAAAGTTGACCCCTGGCGAGATGAGCAACCCGGCAAGATTCCCCATGAGATACGCTGGGGTGAACTGGCCAACACGGGCCAGATCCCCCATACCCCGTATTATGGGACCATCGATGCTACCCCGCTTTTCTTAATCCTGCTTTCCGAGTACTATAACTGGACGGGGGATATTTCTTTCTTACGTGAACTTTTGCCGGCAGCTTCCAAAGCCTTAGAGTGGATCGATAAATATGGAGATCGGGATGGCGATGGCTTTGTGGAATATCTAAAGGAAGCACCTTTAGGGATCGAAAATCAAGGGTGGAAGGATTCGGAAAACGCTATTGTTCACCGAACGGGGGAGCTGGCTCAGGCTCCTATAGCTTTAGCGGAAGTGCAAGGATATGTTTATGATGCTAAGATGCGGTGGGCTTTTATCCTGGAAAAGTTAGGTGAGGTAGCACGGCCTCGGAGATTGCGTGAAAGCGCAAGGCGGCTTAAGCAGGCTTTCCGTAAGGCTTTTTGGATGGAAGACGCCGGGTTTATAGCTTTGGCTTTAGATAAGGATAAGCAGCGGGTGGAGACGGTAGCTTCCAATGCGGGTCATTGCTTGTGGTCCGGGCTCTTAGATAAGAATAATGCAGGCCAAGTGGTAAGGAGATTACTAGCACCTGATATGTTTTCAGGCTATGGTATCCGGACCATGAGCAGTAAAGCTCGCGCTTATAACCCGCTTAGCTATCACAATGGCTCAGTATGGCCTCACGACAATTCTCTAATTGTAATGGGATTTACGCGTTATGGTTTCCGCCAGGAAGCTAACCAGGTAATTGAAGGGCTTTTACAGGCTGCTAAATATTTCAGCTACCGGCTTCCGGAGCTTTTCTGCGGGTTTGGCCGGGACCAAGGGGAGCCGGTACCTTATCCGTTGGCCTGCGCCCCCCAGTCTTGGGCGGCGGGTACGGTGTTCCTTTTGCTTCAGGCTCTTTTAGGTCTTTTTCCCAGAGCCTCCCAAGGCCAGGTTTATTTGGATCCGGTACTTCCGGAGAGCCTTTCCTATTTAGAGATCCGTAATCTCAAGGTAGGAGAAGGCGCCTTAGATATAGCGGTTAAGAGGGAAGGGCACGAGTATCGTTTGGAACTGGGTCGTAATACCTCCGGGCTACAAGTAGTAAAGGGGAACCTCGTTACTGCTGCCTAAAAGGGGGCAGGATAATTTTGTGGTATAATAGCAACATAAATATAAGCAAGTTAGGGATGGAAGAATGTTACGATATTTACGTCCCGATCTCTATGTTAGATGCTTACAGGATGTGCCCCTGGAGCACCTGGCCAGGCGGGGGATTAAAGGTTTAATTATAGATCTGGATAACACCGTAACCCAATGGGGGCGCGCAACCCTAGATGCTCAAGTCCAGGATTGGTTTAAAAACCTTAAAACTTACGGGATGGGTGCGTGCCTTCTTTCCAACAACCGGCAAAAAAGAGTCCAAGTTATAGCTCAGGATTTAGGAGTACCTGCCATCTTTAGGGCCGGTAAGCCTCGCGCCCGGGCCTTCCTTCAAGCCATGGAGCTTTTGGGGACTTCGCCTGCGGAGACGGCTGTTATCGGTGACCAGATTTTTACTGATGTGCTTGGTGGGAACCTCTTGAATTTGTATACGATATTAGTAGTTCCCTTAGATAAAAAGGAATTTATAGGAACAAGGGTTATCCGCCTTGTGGAACGGATAGTATTAAAATTGTTGAACTTGGGAGAACCGGGTTAGGGGGTAGCTATCCTTGTCTATTTCAGCTTGCACTAAGGTAGTAGGTCTATTGGGTTACCCGGTCACCCATTCCTTTTCCCCTACCATGCATAATGCTGCCTTTAAGGTTTTAGGGCTAGACTGGGTGTATCTGGCTTTTAATGTAGAACCCCAGTGGCTACCGGATGCTGTGGTTGGTATAAGGGCCTTAGGCTTTAAGGGAGTAAATGTAACTATCCCTCATAAGGAAGCTATTCTGCCTCTCTTGGATGAAATAGATCCCTTAGCCAAACTCATCGGCGCAGTTAATACAGTGGTAGTAAAAGAGGGGAAATTAGTAGGGTACAACACAGATGCGAGCGGCTTTTGGCGCTCCCTTAAGGAAGAAGGAGTGGACCCTCAAGGGAAGGAGGCCCTAGTCTTAGGAGCAGGTGGGGCTGCCCGGGCTGTAGCTTTTACGTTGGTTGAGCGGGGTTGCAGCAAGTTGTATATAGCCAACAGGACCTATAACAGGGCCCAGGAGCTGGCAGAAGCTTTGAAGGAGGCGGGTCCCGTATCTATAGAACCCCTTCCATTAGAAGAGGGGCCGTTATCTACTATCCTACCGGAAGTAGATTTGATAGTTAACACTACCAGTGTAGGAATGGGCGGTAAAGGGGGAGAGCTCCCTTTGAGGGCCGATAAATTAGAAGCCCGGCATATCGTTTATGACTTAGTATATAACCCTCCCAGTACTAAGCTTTTAGAGATGGCTAGGAGCAAGGGATGCCGGGCGATCTCGGGGCTGAGTATGCTTTTATATCAGGGAGCAGAAGCCCTCACCCTATGGACTGGCCGGGAAGCACCTATAGAGGTTATGAAGCAGGTTTTAGAGGAGTTGCTTTAGAAGAATAATTTGTCCCTTGATTAGCGCTAAGACCTTTTTGGGATAGTTTACGGATAGATGGTAGATGGAGCTACGTTTTTAAAGAGTAAGTGGGGAAGTCTTACGTTTTAAGAGAATAGGTGGTAGATGATGTTACGGTTCTTAACTGCTGGAGAATCCCACGGACCTAGTTTAGTAACTATTGTAGAGGGGATGCCCGCCGGTATTCCCTTGACCGCCGAATTTATCAATGCAAGATTACATAAGAGGCAGGGTGGGTATGGCCGGGGGGAACGCATGGCCATAGAAAAGGATGAAGCAGAGATTTTATCGGGCGTGCGCGGGGGATTTACTTTGGGTAGCCCCATCGCCCTTAGGATACCAAATAGGGACTGGGCTAACTGGCGGGAAATAATGTGCCCACAGCCCGGAGCTAAGGATGAGCGCCGCATTACACAGCCCAGGCCAGGCCATGCCGACTTGGCCGGGGGCATAAAATATGCCCAAGGGGACTTGCGCAATATCCTGGAAAGGGCGAGCGCCCGGGAGACGGCAGCTAGGGTGGCGGCAGGGGCTATAGCTATAGCTTTCCTGGAGTGCTTAGGGATAAAACTGGCTTCCCATGTGGTACGCATAGGTCCGGTAAAAGTTAAAAGGGAAATTTCTTTTGATGAAGCCTTGGGGGCAACAGCATCCCCGGTTTATTGCGCTGATGAAGAAGCTACCCGGGCTATGCTGGTAGCTATAGATGAAGCAAGGGAGAAGGGAGATACTTTAGGTGGTGTTTTCGAAGTTCTAGTCCGGGGCTTGCCTCCAGGGTTGGGCAGCCACGTGCACTGGGATAGGCGCCTGGATGGCCGCCTGGCCCAGGCCCTTATGAGCATCCCCGGCATTAAAGGGGTAGAGATAGGTGAAGGCTTCGCCCTGGCTGGCAAACCGGGGTCTGAAGCCCATGATGAGATAGGCTATACCCGTGGGAGGGGTTTCTTCCGTTATTCCAACCGTGCAGGGGGCTTAGAAGGCGGCCTCACCAATGGCGAAATTTTAATTGTGCGTGCAGCTATGAAGCCTATTCCTACCTTACACAAGCCCCTCCGCAGTGTAGACTGGATAACCAAAGAGGAAGTTACAGCCGCCGTAGAACGCTCGGATGTCTGCGCGGTACCAGCAGCAGCAGTGGTGGGCGAGGCTATGGTAGCCTGGGTGCTGGCTTCTGCTTTTCTCGAAAAATTTGGCGGGGACCACTTGGAAGAGATAAAACAGCGAGTAAAAGAGTATTGGGATTATGTATGTAGTTTATAGCAGTAGACCCAAGGTGTTTGCTATTGCTAATATGCTAATAAGCAAGACATGGCGTTTGAAAGGCGTAAACCATCCTGTAAAAAGGTTGCGTTAATTACTCGGCAGGGAGGAGGCTCTTTTGCCCTGTAATATCGTTTTAGTAGGCTTTATGGCTAGCGGCAAAACAACTGTCGGCCGCCTTTTAGCTACATATTTGGGGTGGAAATTTGTAGATACCGATATGGAAGTGGAAAAAATCGCTGGCTCCCCTATACCGGTTATTTTCTCCCAGAAGGGAGAAGCTTGCTTCCGTAGGATGGAAAAAGAGGTTATCAGCCGGGTGATTGCGTCCAGCAAAAAAGTAATAGCTACCGGTGGTGGGGCCATATTAGATCCGGATAACAGGGCGCGGCTTTGGGCGGATAACAAGGTGGTCTGGCTTAAAATACCTTTAGAGATTGTATGGCAGCGGGCGGCAGGAGATAGCAGCCGCCCCTTGCTCCAAGGACGCACTAGAGAGCAGGTAGAAGCCTTGTTAAAGCAGCGGGAGCCCTACTATGCCATGGCCCATTTACATGTAGAGGTAGAAGGGAAAGGTCCAAGTCAAATAGCCCGGGAGATAATGGAGGGACTAGAGCAATGGCTGGAAAGTTGCAGGTAGACCTGGGGGAGCGCAGCTATAACATTTATTGCGGGCAAGGTTTGTTAGAAAAACTGGGCTTGCTTTTAGAGCCCTTGGACGTGGCTAAGCGCTGCCTGGTAATTACTGACGAGATAGTGGCTCCTTTATATCTCTCACAAGCTATCCAAAGCCTTGAGGCCGCGGGTTTTACCCCCCTTGTCAAGCAAGTGCCTCCGGGAGAGGAGGCTAAATCTTTAAAGATAGCTTCTGAAATTTATGATATAGCGTTAGATGCCGGTTGGGAGCGGCGCTGCCCGGTACTGGCCTTGGGCGGAGGTGCCGTAGGGGATCTGGCTGGCTTTGTGGCAGCTACTTTGTTACGTGGGGTGCCTTTTGTCCAGCTACCCACCACCTTGCTAGCCCAAGTAGATTCTAGTGTGGGCGGCAAAGTGGCTGTTAATCACCCTCGAGGCAAGAACCTGATCGGCGCCTTTTACCAGCCCTGTCTTGTCGTGGCTGATCTTTCTACCCTTAGAAGCCTTCCCGCTAGAGAGTTATCTTCGGGTTTAGCTGAAGTTATAAAGTACGGAATGATCTATGATGCCCTGTTTTTTACGTATCTGGAAGAAAATGTAGAAAAAGCTTTAGAGGGGGAAGAAGAGGTTTTAGAAAAGATAGTCCTCCGCTCATGTGAAATCAAAGCTCAGATAGTAGCCCAGGATGAACGAGAAAGGGATCTAAGGGCTATCCTCAATTTTGGTCATACAGTGGGCCATGCTTTAGAGGCAGTGACTGAATTTAAGATTTACCGGCACGGCGAAGCGGTGGCCATAGGTATGATGGTGGCCACCAGGATCGCTTTGCGCCGCGGCCTTATAAGCGCTGAAATTATAGAAAGGCTAGAGAAATTGCTCCGGCGGACCTTTTTACCGGTAGAAATGCCTGAAGTAGATATTGAATCTTTCCTTAAGGCCCTGATACGAGACAAAAAGGTGCGGGATGGTAAAGTAAGAATGGTGTTACCGGTAGGCTTAGGGCAGGTACAGATAATGGAAGTAGACACTAGAGAGATAATAGAAGCATTGTAACGAAGCAAAACGGCCCAATTGGTTACTGCCCGATTGGTTACTTTTAAAAATTTTGTATGCTCTCTTGCCGGGAGGGCCAACGTATGGATGAAAAACCCCGCCTGGGGGATCTGTTGATTAAAGCTGGATTGCTTACGCCGGAACAACTAGACCTGGCGTTGAAGGAACAAAAGCGCACGGGGGAACGGCTTGGTAAGGTACTAGCGCGCCTCGGCTTGGTCAGCGAGAAGGATATCCTCGAGGTGCTGGAGTTCCAGTTAGGGATACCTAAAGTAGTCCTCGCCGACTACCGGTTAGACCCTGAGGTAGTGAAACTTGTACCCGAAGGTTTGGCCCGCCGGTATCTCGCTGTACCGGTACGCAAGGATGGCAATAGACTTTTAGTAGCCATGGCCGATCCCTTAAACCTTACCGCCTTGGATGATCTGCGCCTTGCTACAGGTTTGGAAATTATGCCCGCCATAGCTTCCGAAGCAGAGATAGAGGCCACTTTATCCCGTTTCTGGCAGCCTACTTTAGGAACGAGTAGCATAGCAGGGTTAGAAGAGATGGCCGCAGGAGGCTCGGTGAGAACCCGGGAGGCCTTTGACCTGGATGAAATGGCCCGGGCAGGTGTGGAGAGCGCTCCGGCTGTCCAACTTGTAAATAAACTCATAGCCCAAGCTGTGCGCTCCAGGGCTAGCGACATCCATATTGAGCCCCAGGAAGGATATGTCCGGGTACGGTTCCGTATTGATGGCCTTTTGCGCGAGGTGCTGCGACTGCCTTTAGGAGTTTTGAGCAGCTTAATCTCCCGGATAAAAATCATGGGGGGCATGGATATAGCTGAAAAGCGCCTCCCCCAGGATGGCCGTTTTCAGGTAACTTTAGAAAAGCGCAGCATAGACCTAAGGGTATCAAGCATACCTACTGTTTATGGAGAGAAAGTAGTCCTAAGAATCTTAGATAAAGCCACTATGCTTCTTCCCTTAGATGCCCTCGGATTCCTACCTAACACCAGGGAGCGCTATGAAAGCCTAATACGTAGTGCTTACGGCATGATCCTCATTACTGGCCCTACAGGAAGCGGCAAGACCACTACTCTATATGCCACCCTTAATGCTTTGAGCTCTCCTGAAAAGAATATCGTTACTATAGAAGATCCCGTAGAATACCTTCTTCCAGGTATCAACCAAGTAGGGGTCAATCCTAAGGCTGGCCTTGATTTTGCTTCCGGCTTAAGGGCGATTCTTAGGCAAGATCCCGATATAATTATGGTAGGTGAGATCAGGGATCAAGAGACAGCCGATATAGCTGTACGGGCAGCTACCACAGGCCATTTAGTCTTTAGCACTTTACATACTAACGACGCTGCTGGTGCGGTCACAAGGCTATTAGACATGGGTATCGAACCCTTCCTGGTAAATTCTTCTTTGATAGGGGTGGTGGCCCAACGCTTAGTCCGCCTTATTTGCCCGCGGTGCAAAGAACCCTATAAACCAGAACAGGGTGCGAGCCTTTACTCGTTTCTAGGAGAGGAAGGGGAAGGTCGCCTTTTTTACCGTGGCCGCGGGTGTCAGGACTGTAACTACACAGGTTATCAAGGAAGAACGGCCATCCAGGAGGTCCTGGTAATGAACGAAGAGATAAGGAGCCTCGTATCCGCTAAGGCACCCGCTACAGAGATTAAAAAGGCGGCTATTGCCGGGGGTATGGTAACTTTACGTGAGGACGGCCTCCTTAAAGCTAGCCAGGGCTTGACTACGGTGGAAGAAGTTATTCGTGTATCTTTAGGTGAATTTTAAACTATAACAGAACGCCTAAATTATCCGGCTTTCGCCATAGTTAAAAGGTGCTAAGCGCCTTGACTTTAATTAAGCGAATTTCCAATTAAGCTACTAGATTAAGCCAGGTGATTCTGTTGGTGAAGCTAGAAGAAATCCTAAAGGAAGCTGTTCAAAAAGGGGCTTCTGATGTACATCTTACGGTAGGGCTACCTCCTGTTTTTAGGCGGATAGGAAGGCTAGAGCCCCAAAGACAGTGGCCTCTTCTTACTCCCCCTATTACAGAAGCTTTGGCTAGACAAATTTTAGAGGATAGATGGGGGGAATTCCAGGCCAGGAAGGAGTTGGATCTAGCTTATTCCCTCCCTGGGTTGGGTCGGTTTCGTGTCAACGTATTCTATCAACGAGGTAGCGTAGGGGCGGCTATAAGGCTACTGAATACTAAGATACCTACCTTAGAAGAACTAGGCTTGCCTTCTGTAGTAGGAGAGCTAGCCGATCAATCCCATGGGCTAGTCCTGGTTACTGGGCCTACCGGGAGCGGTAAAAGCACTACCCTGGCCGCCATGATCGACCGCATAAACCAGCGCCGGAGTTGCCACATCATTACCCTAGAAGATCCTATAGAATATTTACATCAACACAAAAAAAGCATAGTTAACCAGCGGGAGATAGGGAGCGACTCCCCTTCCTTCGCCAGCGCTTTAAGGGCTGCCCTGCGCCAGGACCCGGATGTTATATTGGTAGGTGAGATGCGAGACCTAGAGACAATGGCTACGGCCATCACGGCTGCAGAGACAGGGCATTTGGTGCTCACTACTTTACATACTAGCAGCGCAGTCCAGAGCATAGACCGCATTATAGATGTTTTCCCGCCCCATCAGCAGGCTCAAGTTAGGATCCAGCTTGCCGACACTTTGGTAGGGGTTATCACTCAACAGCTTTTACCTCGAGCTGACGGCCAGGGCCGGGTAGTGGCAGTAGAGGTGCTTATAGCTACCCCGGCAGTGCGCAATCTCATCCGGGAAGGCAAGACCCATCAAATTATTTCTGTTATGCAGATGGGTGGCCGTTTCGGAATGCAGACCATGGAAATGGCTTTAACGAACCTGGCCGCCAGGGGAATAATTAATCCTGAAAGAATATAATAAGGGTAGCAGGATTTTGGCTGATTTTGGCGAATTAGAAGAATGTCCCTGTCAAGGGCAAACCCGGCGAAAGCCGGGGGCGCAAAGCTACGGGCCTAAGGGTGGGTAGAAGCCTAAGGTAGCCGGGCTGCCAGGGAAGCTGAGCTTTACCTGGAGTGCCGGCACTTTTCATTAATATGAGGTTTAGATATAAAGTTAGGGATATCAACGGGAACCTTATCAGAGGTATTATCGAAGCGGAGAACGAGCAGCTAGCCAGCCGACAGCTAAGAAATCGCGGTTACTTTATAACCGAGCTACGGCCTGTAAAAAGCGAGCTAGAGGTCAACTTAAGCTTAGAGTATCTAAGATCTCTACTTTTAAAGCGAGTAAGCCGTAGAGATCTAGCTCTATTTTGCCGCCAGTTAGGCACCATGCTGTCGGCCGGGTTGCCCATTCTCAATGCTTTAAGAACCTTAAGCAGGCAAGCGGATAACCGCCTTTTAAAAGAAAGCATAGATAAGGTTTTAGAAGATCTGCAGCAAGGGGAGATGCTCCATAGGGCTTTAGGCAAGATCCCTAAAGTATTTCCAGCTATAATGGTCTACTCTGTAGAAGCAGGGGAGCTAAGCGGAGCGCTAGATGAAACGCTAATACGGTTAGCTGAGCATTTTGAAAGGGAGCATGAGATAGGGGAAAAGATCAAGTCAGCTATGACCTATCCCCTTATCGTATTTATAGTTTCCTTAGCTTCCGTAGGATTTATGCTTACCTTTGTTTTACCTATGTTTAGCCAGATCATCGGCAATCTGGGTGTGCCCCTCCCCTGGCCCACTAAAGTAGTATTAGGGGTAAGCCAATTTTTAAGGCAGCGGTGGTTTGTGTTTGTGGTAGGGGGGATAATTTTAGGCTATCTAATATGGAGATGGGCTCAAAGGGAAGAGGTGCGCTACACCCTGGACAAAATTATATTGCGCCTTCCAGTATTTGGACGCTTAAAGCATCAAGCTTTGCTTTCACAGTTTAGCCGCACCCTGGGGACCTTGCTAAGTAGTGGTGTTCCTATTTTAGAAGCATTGGAGGTGGTGGAGCGAACAGTAGGGAATCGTATAGTAGCCGGAGCTTTAGCCCAGGCCCAGGAACAGGTAAGGGACGGAAAGAGCATAGCTTTGCCCCTGGCGGAAAGCGGTGTTTTCCCACCCATGGTGGTAGAGATGGTTACCGTAGGCGAAGAGACAGGTACTCTAGATGCACTACTGGCAAAGCTTGCCACCTTCTACGACCGCGAAGTAGGCGAGATGGCCAGCAGGCTATCCTCCCTTATCGAGCCCTTTTTAATCATTGGCTTGGGTGCAGTGGTGGGGTTGATTGTGATCTCTATTTTGCTGCCGATATTCCAGGTGGTAGGGAGTGTGAGGTAATTAAAGAAAGGGGAGGTGGTATAACGAATTTAGTTGGGATAATGATTTAAATAAATAGCTTTTGTTAGATTTTAAAACCGCTTTAAGAAAGGGGGACTATAAGACTGTATGCTAAGTAGCTTAAAAAAGCGTTTAAGGAATGAAAAAGGTTTTACGTTGATCGAGCTAATGGTGGTAGTAGTAATTATAGGTCTATTAGTGGCTATAATATTGCCTCAATTCTTTAGCCAGGCAGATAAAGCAAGGGTGGCTAAAGCGAAAGCAGATATTCAATCAATTAAGTCAGCCGTTGAGCTTTGGGCAAGTGATCCAGCAGGAGGAAATGGAAGGTATCCAACTACCACCCAAATTGGTACTGTACTTAGTAATTTAGGTATTAATACTACTAACTTAGCTGATCCTTGGGGTTCACGTTATGTATATGCGGTAAATAATGACACTAACCCCAAGCAATATATGATCATATCCAAGGGGCAAGATTTAGCTTATGGAGGTAATGATGATATAGTAGCAACAGAAAAGTCCTCGCCCACATCAGGGGCGAATGTGACTATACCTCAAGGTTGGACTTCAACTGATATTTAAATTGTATGGATTTACAACTATCTCTAATTATAGTACTTTGGGACTTAAAGGTAGAAATGATAGATATAGCTAATGGGTGTTTTATAGCAGGCCTCCTCATCGGCAGCTTCCTCAATGTTGTGATATATCGCTTGCCTCGGGGAGAAACGGTAGTTTTCGGGCGTTCATACTGTCCAAGATGTAAGACGGTGCTGGCCTGGTACGATTTAATACCTTTATTTAGCTACATAATTCTAGGGGGTCGCTGCCGATACTGCCATGGGAAAATTTCTTTAAGGTATCCCCTGGTGGAAGTTTTAACGGGCGCGGTTTTTACCGCGCTCTTTTTCCGCCTGGGGTTTAGCGTAGTATTGGTTAAATACTTGTTTTTCGCCTGCGTATTGATCGCCGCTTCTTTTATCGACATGGAGCACTATTTGATACCTAATCGCCTTATTTTTACTGCTTTGGTTGTTGGAGGAGGATTCTTGCTGTCGAATATTGAAATAACAATAAGATCAGGGTTGTTAGGGGCTTTTTCAGCAGGTGGGTTGCTATTGCTTCTGTACTTGCTTAGTAAGGGCAATGTGGGCGGCGGCGATATAAAGTTAGCTGCGGTACTAGGGCTGTTCCTGGGCTGGCCCTTTGGATTTATGGCTGTTTTACTGGGCCTTTTCTTAGCGGGGATAGCAGGATTTTTTTTGCTTGCAGCCCGTATAAAGGGACGGAAGGATCCTATACCTTTAGCCCCTTTTTTAAGCACAGGCGCTTTTTTAGCCCTGTTTTGGGGGGCGGATATCCTTTCTTGGTATTTAAACCGCTTTTGAGCCGGTTGAAGAGGGCATGTTAAAAGCGTCTGTTAAGTCTAGAACTAAAAGGCAGGGGCAAACCATCTTGAATAAAAGGACAACAACCGAAGCCTTTACTTTACTTGAAATAGCTTTAGTTGTAGCCATGGTAGGGATAATTTTAAGCTTAAGTCTTCCCTCCCTTAGCAAGCCCCTGGCTTATTATCGACTTAAAACCGCTGCTGGGAAAATGGCCCAAGATTTACGTGAGGTCCAACAGATGGCCCTTAATGAGGAAAGCAGTTACTATGGCGTTTTTTTCGCCGTAAGCAATAACTATTACGAAGTGCGGAAGGTTGAAAGTCTTTCCCCGAAAATTATAAAAAACGTGGGTTTGCCATCCACTGTACAGCTTGTGGCCACCACTTTTAACAATAATTACTTGAGTTTCACGGCTAAAGGTACCCCTTATCCTACAGGAGGTACTATTACCTTACAGGATACAGTCTCCGGGCGGTTCCTCTATGTTATTGTGGCTTCCGTCACAGGGAGGGTCCGGGTGAGCAGCTCACCACCAGAAAGCTGGGAGGTGCGATAAGCGGTCTTATGAATAAACTTGATCGCGGGTTTACCCTTTTAGAAGTGGTGGTGAGCGTAGCCATTTTAGCTATAGCCTTAGTACCCCTAGTAGATTACTTAGTTTCTGCTGCCCACTGGTCGGCCTCATCCAGGGAAGACCTAAAGGCTTTAGCTCTAGCGCAAGGCAAGATAGAAGAAATAAAAAAGAAGCCTTTTGAAGAAGTACAAAACGAGCCGAGAGACCCCCAAGAGCCTCCTATAACCTTTGTGGAAAACCCCTCTTTTAGTTATAGGCTTTCTGTGCAGGAGATCAGCCGCTATCTTAAGACCGTTACTGTAACTGTGTTTTACGAAGATAAAAGCGGCCCTAAAGAAATGAGCTTGACGGCGGATAAAGGCTGGAGGTAAAAATCTTGAGGGCTAAGGCGGATGGTTTCACCCTGGTAGAAGTAGTTGTAGCGGTGACTATCTTAGTTATGGCCTTAAGTGCGGCCTTGCTCCTTTATACTCAAGGAACGCTGATGTATAATCGTGAAGAAGTTCAGGTAGATGTACAGGAAAACGCTCGCATTGCTCTAGACAGGTTGGTGCGGGAGCTAAGGAGCGCGAAGGAGATTAATGAAGTAAAAGCTAATTCTATAACCTTTACCTTAGATGATGGTTCAAGGGTGCGTTACTATCATGATACCTTCCGGCAGCAGCTTATGCGGGAAAAAGATAGCGGGGTTAATCCAGTGGCAAGTTTTATAAAAGATCTGCGTTTTGAAAGGGAGCCTCCTTATGCGTCTTCGGATGTTTTAATAAAAGTTACTCTGGTGGCAGGAGAAAGGGAGAACGAGGGCGATACCTTTAGCACCAGCGTGTTTGTAAGGTGATGTTATGACCTGCCGGGATGAAAGAGGCCAGGCTTTGTTATTTGTGGTACTTATGACTTCTCTCATTTTGGTTCTTACTACAGGTGTTTTGGAAATTACCGGTATCCATCGTCGGAATGTCCAGTACCAAAGGCAGCAGATGCAAGCCTATTATATAGCTGAGGCAGGTATAGAAAGGGTTATAGCCAAGATAAGGGAAGAGCCGGGATGGCTGGATAGATTTAGTTTGGGACGGGATGAATCGGTTTCGGAATTGAAAGGCCCCTATGCTGGTGGCGAGATTAGCCAGGTTACTTTACGTAAAACCCTTGAAGGTATGGGGCTAAAAATAGAGCTTACTTCCTTAGGTAAATTTATTAGCGCCCAAAAGACCTTACGAGTTACATTGTACTACGTGAACGTACAGAGCCTCCTAGGGGGTTTAAGCCTTCTACCTGATACGCCCCTTGATTTAGATATAAAAGGGAATTTCTCCTTGGAGAATATCGGGCAGAATTGGGGAAGGTTGCTCCTTAACGGGAATCTTAAGCTTTCAGGCTCTGCCCATGTGGAGGCCGATGTATATGTTTCGGGAAGCGTGGAAGGTAGGGATAAGATAGAAGGCCAGGTGTACACTGGTGTTAGGGATCTCCCCCAGTTTCCGGAGCTAAATCTTAGCTACTATGAAACAGAGGCCAGGCGAACAGGTCAGTACTATCCTGCTGATCTCACTTTAAGCGGGACACGGGTTTATACCGGAATATATTACATTAGAGGAGATCTCAGCCTTTCTGGCACTTATTCTGGACAGGCCATTTTTATAGTAGAAGGGGATGTTTCTATCCCCAGAGATCTTTTGCCGGTTTCTTCCTACGACGCTATTACTATCATTTGCCTGGGTAATGTAGACATGGAGAATAGTAAAGTAAAAGCTACTGTAATAGCCGGTGGCACCTTATCCGCCAGAGGGAATGGGGAGCTAGAGGGAGCCCTGGTCGCCCGGGGTTTAAATTTTGGGGGGTCAGGTAGAGGCGAGGGTGGCGGAGGGAGTGTTACTATTAAATATAATCCCCAGTTCATTAAGAGCAACTTACTTGCGGGAGTGCTCCCTCAGCTAACGATAATATCTTGGAAAGAAAACTATCCTATCTTTTAAAGTGGTGCTTCCGGAACAAGTATGATTTTCCGGCGGTTGAAGCTTTGTCTCTCAAGGCTTCTTAGGCTTTAGCCGCAAGCATTTGGCAAGTTTTACTTCGGAAGCGCCTTTAAAGTAGCGGGGGGCAAGATTAAGTTGATCCAGATGTTAGGGCGGGGGAGCAAAACTTTACTGGGGGTAGATCTAGGTACTAGGCTTATCAAAGCAGTAGCTGTAAGGGGAAAGCGGATTTTGGCTCAAGGGGTGAAGGAAGCTCCTCCTAGTGGTATAACCGATGAAACTAAAATGGCTGCTGTTTTAGCAGATGTTGTTGAGGAAAGCGGCTTTAAGGGGAGGAGAGCGGTAAGCGCCATAGACGGTGAAAGGGTTATTGTGCGCTACCTGCGGCTTCCCCGCATGCCGGAACAAGAGTTGCGCTCAGGCCTTGAATACGAGGCCGAGAGGTATTTACCTGTAAGTACGCAGGATATGGTATTGGACTGTGCCATTTTAGATCCTGCTCCAGCAGGCCTCACAGGCCAAATGCTGGTATTGCTGGCCGCAGCACCCCGGGAGTTGGCCTTATCGTATTATCGTATATTCCGGGGGGCAGGGCTGGATCTGGTGGCCCTGGACCTGGTACCAGCAGCTTTATGCCGGGTCCTAGGTCCGGAAATAAAAGAAGAAGCTATTATTTTAGATTTAGGGGCAAGTTCTACTCAAGTTATCCTGGTGAGGGGAGGGCAACTCCTGTACAGCCGGAGAATAAATACAAATATGGTGATAGCATCACAAGAAGGAACTCCGCTGGGCTTTAATTCCCTTTTTAACCTGCCCCAGGAAATACGGCGGTCTTTAGAGTTTTACCGCTCCCAGGTGGGGAGGGAATTTAATCCCTCCAAGGTATATCTTACGGGAGGAGGTTCATACCAAGAAGGATTGCAGGATTTTTTACATCTCCAACTTGATCTGCCCATAGAAGTAGGCAGGCCTTACGGCCTTGGGCCTGAGTTTGCTGTAGCTACAGGTCTGTCATTAAGGTAAAGCGGAGGCTAGTTATATAAAGGGAGAACCTTAGAATATGATAAAGATAAATCTACTTCCTCCCGAGGTACAACCCCACCAGACTCCCCCTTTCTTTAAAGAACTCTTTAAAGAGCGCAGGCTCGTAGTTGCAGTATCCCTGGGAATAGCCCTGCTGCTCCTGTACTTTTCCCTTCTAGGACATACCTGGCTTACTTTTAAGCGCCTGGAAACCATAAAAGCCCAGGTAAACCTCTATAGACCTCAACAAGAAGAGGCCTTAAAGGTTCAAGAAAAGATAAACATTCTTCGCCAGCAAAAGGCAGAGCTGGAGAGGCTGGCTAAGGAGAAGAGAAAGTGGTCGGACCTTTTGATGGCGTTGAATTCGGCACTCCCTGGGGAAGCCTGGATGACCAAGCTAGAGGTTACCCCCAATAAAGAAATGCTTCTTACAGGTAGGACGTATAATTTGGCTGCAGTAGGAAAGTGTTTGAAGGCGTTACAGAGCCTCACTTTCTTACAAGACGTAAGGCTCCAATCCGTCCAGGCAGCCACTGAAGATAAAACGCTTCTGGAATTCAGCATGAAGGCTTTATTGAAGGAACCCGCAAGTTAAATTTAATAGCTTAAGATTAGGAGGAAGTTAACTCCGTGATATGGAGGAGAGACCGGAACTTAAGTACCAGAGAAAAATTCCTGCTACTCCTTTTTTTTGTGGTGGGAGGGCTGTTTTTTGTTCAGCGTGTGGTACTAGGATACCAGCTACCCCACTATTTGCAGGTGAGAAAGGAGCTTTCAGCCGAGAGCGTAGGGCTTGCGAGCGTGAAGGAGGCTGCTCTAAAGCTACCCTTGCTTAAAGAAGAGCTAGCCCGGGCCGAGGCCGAGTTTTCTATGGCCAAAGCCCGGCTGGGTTTGACCCTGCTGGATAAAGCAGCTTTTCTGGCTGCAGCTCAACCCCAAGATAGGGGAATAAGGGTTTTGTTATTTCGCCCGCTGGAAGTTGAAAAGCGGGGAAGTTTTAACGTACAACCTTTTCAGGTTGTGGTTGAAGGAGTTTATCCTCAAATAGAGAATTATCTCCGGCAGTTGGAAAGTCTTCCTGCTCTAATCCAAATTAGAGATCTCAAACTGGTAGCTAAGGCAGGGGACAAGGGCGAGATAGAGGCTAATTTTATCCTGGATTTTTATGAGCTTAAGGAGGAAATTACTACTGAGGGAAGGGCTGTGGCCCTTTTACCTTCAGGCCGGACGGATATTTTCTTGCCCTCTTACTTGGGGGGTAAACCCTCCGGCCGGGAGAACGCATCATTTACATCCTTTAAAACTGAGGGTGGCACCTCCAAGGTCTCAACCCGGGGCTCTGAGGATACAGTAATAGAAGCAAAACCGGAAGAACGGAAGCAGAGCGAAATAGTGGAATATATCTTTCCGGCCCGCGGTCATGGCCGCAGCAGGGCTGGGGCGCCTTGGCTGGAGGGAATAAGGGTTTTGCGGAATGTGGGACCTTTTTATTACCCGGCAGACCGGGCCATAACCATAGGAGGCCGGCGATTTGAGCATGGTATAGTTGTGGATCTAGAAAAGGGTAAACTTAAAGCAGAGACAGTGCTGGACCTGCAGGCCGGATATTTGAAACTTAAAGGCTTTGCAGGTGTGGAAGACAGCACAAGGAACAGCAGCGGAAGCTTCATTTTACGGATAAGCGGCGATGAACGGGAACTTTTTACCAGCGCGTCTTTGAAACCGGGCGCGTATCCCCAATACCTAGAGATAGACGTGGCTGGAGTCAACCGGCTTATTATCCAGGTAGAATGGAAGGAGGCGGGTCCAGGGGACTACACCGATCTTAAGGCAGCCCTGGCGGATATGTTTTTTTCGACTACCTAAAGGAATATTTGACCACATCTTGAATCATACTAGGGCAGAAGGTTTTGGAAGTAAGGGGTGAAGAGATGTTACTTGCGCCTGATGATTTAAAAGCCATCTTAGAGGCCGCCCTGGAAGGAGGGGGCGATTTTGCCGAAGTTTTTCTAGAAAGGAGGCGGACAACAGTTATAGGGTGTGAGGATAATAAGATTGAGAGGGTGCATTCCGGCCTGGACCAGGGCGCGGGGATACGCGTCCTAAAAGGAGAGGATACTGTTTACGGTTATACTAACGAACTTACCCGGGATGGCCTTTTAGAACTGGCCCGCAAACTGGGTAGGGCTGCAGGAGGTAAAGGAAATAATAAACCGGAAATCAAGTGGCAAAGGCCCCAGCCCAACTGGGACTTCCAGGTAAAAAAACGCCCGGATGAAATACCGGTGGAAGAGAAGGTGGCCCTGGTCCAGCGGGCCAACGAAGCAGCACGAGCGGTGGACAAACGTATCGTCCAGGTAAGCGTATCTTACGGCGATGTTATTCAAGAGGTAACCATCGCCAATAGTGAAGGCACGCTGGTGGAAGATGAGCGGGTACGCTGCCGTTTTGTAGTAAATGCTGTGGCCAGCGATGGGAAAATTATCCAAACAGGCTATGAAACCATCGGAGGGCTTATAGGTTTTGAGCTCTTTGAAGAGAATGATCCGGTGGAGCTTGCCCGAAAAGCTGCAGAAAGGGCCGTCCGGATGCTGGAAGCCAGGCCTGCCCCGGCTGGAAGGATGACGGTGATTATGGCTGGGGAGGCGGGTGGTACCATGATTCATGAAGCCTGCGGTCATGGCCTGGAAGCAGACCTGGTGCAGAAAAAGCTTTCGGTATATGCGGGCAAGAAGGGCCAGCAGGTGGCTTCACCCTTGATTACGGTAATAGACGATGCCACTTTACCTGGGAAGTACGGGTCCTTCAGGTTCGATGATGAAGGTCAACCGGGGCAGAGAACGGTACTTATCAAAGATGGGATACTTGTGGACTATATGTACGACTACTTGACGGCCCGTAAAGAAGGGCGCAAGTCCACAGGCAATGGCCGGCGGGAATCCTACCAGGACCGCCCCATTCCCCGGATGACCAATACTTTCATCGCACCTGGTAAAGACGACCCCCAGGCTATCATCAGGGAAACAAAGAAAGGGCTATTGGTAAAGCGTATGGGAGGCGGGCAGGTAAATACCACCAATGGAGACTTTGTCTTTGACGTAGCAGAAGGGTATTTGATTGAAAACGGGGAGATCGGGCCCTTAGTCAGAGGGGCTACTCTTACCGGTAACGGGCCAGAAGTTTTAAAGATGGTGGACCGGGTGGGAAACGATCTAGGCTTTAGCCTGGGCACTTGCGGTAAAGACGGGCAAGGGGTGCCTGTAGGAGATGCCCAGCCTACTATTAGAATCCCAGAAATGGTAGTAGGTGGTATCTTAGACGAGGAGGAAAAATCGTGATGGACTTCGAAAGCTTAGCACGGAATTATCTTGAACTAGCTCAGCAGGTGGTTGAAAAAGCTACCCGGAAAGGGGCCTTGGCTGAAGCCTTCATAAGTACGGGAGAAAACTTGGATATAGAGGTACGCGAGCAGGAGGTTGAGGTTTTGACCCTAGCCCAGGAACGTGGTTTGGGGCTCCGGATATTGGTAGATGGCCGGGTGGGCTTCGCCTACACTACAGATTTTAGTGCCTCTGCCCTTGAAGAAACTATAGAGCAGGCTTTAGCCAACGCCAGGAGAGCTACACCTGATGAGTACAACTGCTTGCCTGGCGCCCAAGAATATCCCTGTCTAGATCTCTTTGATCCGGAGATAGAAGCCCGTCCGTTGACATACAAAATAGAGCTGGCCAAAGAGATGGAACGCCAAGCCCGGGCCTTCGATCCCCGGGTTAAGATTACAGAAAGCTGTTCTTATTTTGATCGGCGTTACGTGATCGCCCTGGCCAATTCTCAAGGGGTGGCTGCAAGCTACCAGGGGGCTTATTGCGGGGCGAGTATCTTTGTTGTGGCCACTGATGGAGAGGAAAGCCAGACCGGTTTCGGCCTGGCTACTTCCTTAAAACTTAGAGAGTTGGACCCGGCAAAGATAGGCCGGGAGGGGGCTTTAAGGGCCGTACGGCTCCTTGGGGCAAAGAGGGTTAACACCCAGAGGGCGCCGGTTATCTTCGATCCCTATGTCATGGCCAGTTTCTTAAAGGTTATAGCTCCGGCCCTGGCCGCCGATTCTGCACAAAAGGGAAAGTCTCTTTTCCAGGGTAAAGTGGGCCAAAGGGTGGCCTCACCAGTGGTACATATAATCGACGACGGGCGTATGCCTGGAGGTGTCGCCTCTGCTCCCTTTGACGGTGAGGGCGTGGCCACGGAAAGGACTGTATTGGTGGAAGAAGGAATTTTGCGCGGTTTTCTCCATAACACCTATACGGCGGCCAAAGAAGGAGTGCGCTCTACAGGGAACGGAGCCCGGGGCTCTTTCAAATCTACACCTGAGGTAGGCACCACCAATTTTTACCTTGCAGCAGGCCAGAGTTCTCCCGAGAAACTTATTAAAGAGGTATCCCGTGGCCTTTATGTGACGGATGTTTTAGGTATGCATACAGCCAATCCCATATCAGGGGATTTTTCTGTCGGCGTGGTAGGGATGTGGATCGAAGGGGGCGAGTTTAAAGCTCCCGTCCGCGGTGTAGCCATAGCCGGAAACCTTATAAACCTCCTTAATTCGATTGAAGCTGTAGGCAGTGATCTAACCTTTTATGGCTCCACCGGGGCCCCTACAGTACGCATAAGCAACATGACCATAAGCGGCATGTAAAAGCATTCATACCCCCTAGCCAAATTTTAAGGAGTATGTTACAATGCGGCCATGAAGATTTTGGTGATCCATGGACCCAACCTCAATCTTTTGGGTCGCCGGGAGCCGGAGGTTTACGGCCGGGTTACTCTTGAGGAGATAAACAGGGAGCTTGAAGAGCTAGCACTCCAGGCGGGAGCAGAGGTGGAATTTTTCCAGTCCAATCATGAGGGCGCCATTATTGACCGGTTGCACCAGGCCTGCGGCAAGGTAGATGCAGCAGTCCTCAATCCGGGTGCTCTGGGCCATTATAGCTACGCCCTCCGTGACGCCATAGCAGCGGTGGACTATCCTGTAGTAGAGGTCCATCTTTCCAATATATATAGCCGCGAAGAATTCCGGCGGCATACCGTTATAGCACCGGTAGTAAAAGGCCAGATCAGCGGTTTCGGTCCCTTAAGCTACCGGCTGGGATTCCTTGCCGCCTTAGAGCTTGCCCGGGGAAAGGATAGGTTAAAATTATGCTAGAACGCATCAAACGGCTGTGGTCTTACTTAGAAGAAAAGGGCTCCTATATTGAAGATAGCCTCGGGTTCCTGGTGAGCGATCCGGCTAACCGGCTTTACTTAAGCGGCTTTTCGGGTGAAAGCGGCTACCTCCTTTTAACACCGCAGAAGAACTGGCTTTTAACCGATGGCCGGTTTACAGAGCAGGCCCGTGAAGAAGCCCCGGACTTTGAAGTGGTGGATGTGGGCAGGGAGCCTTTGGAGAAGTTAGGGGAAGTGGTGGCCCGGGCCGGGTTGAGGGAGCTTTATTTTGAAGAAGAGGCTCTTACCGTTTCTGTTTATCGCCGGCTGGAAGAGGCTATAAAGAATTGGCCGCAAAAGCCCTTACTTAAACCCGCCTCCAAAGTGGTAGAAAATTTAAGGGCGGTAAAAGAGCCTGGGGAGGTAGGCTACATCCAGCAGGCTGTAGCCATAGCCGAGGCAGCGTGGGAGCATATACTGGGATACCTTAAGCCCGGTCTAAAAGAGAAGGATATAGCCCTGGAGCTAGAGTATTTTATGCGCAAAAAAGGAGCTGCTGCTGTCTCTTTCCCCGTGATCGTGGCTTCCGGCCCCCGGTCAGCTTGGCCCCATGGTAGAGCAGGAGACCGCACACTTAAACCCGGCGATCTGGTGGTTTTAGATTTTGGTGCGGTCTATCAGGGTTATTGTTCAGACCTTACCCGCACAGTAGCCATAGCCCCGGCTACGGAAGAACAACGCAGAATTTATAATGCGGTATTAAAAGCCCAGGAGGAGGCTTTACAAGCCCTAAGGGCGGGCCTTCCCGGCCGGGAAGTAGATGCCTTGGCTAGAAGGTATTTGGAAGAAGCGGGTTTAGGTGATTACTTTAGCCACGGTCTAGGGCACGGGGTGGGCTTAAACGTGCACGAGCGGCCTACTTTAAGCTGGCGTGAAGAAGACCCCCTTCCCGCCCGGGCAGTAGTCACGGTGGAACCCGGTGTCTACATTCCCGGATGGGGTGGTATACGCATAGAAGATATGGTTTTGGTAGAAGAAGGAGGTTGCAGGCTGCTGACTAAAATAGATAAGGGATTTCTCGAGATCTAAAACTTAAACCTTTAAAGCTACTGCTTAGAGTTCAAAAGTAAAGGAGGCGATAAAGGCTTGATCTCCACTAATGATTTCCGTACTGGTCTCACCATAGAAGTGGATGGTGAAGTATATACTGTTTTAGAATTTATGCATGTAAAGCCCGGCAAGGGTGCAGCTTTTGTACGCACGAAACTTAAGAACCGCCGTACAGGAGCAGTTATCGAGCGCACTTTCCGGGCAGGAGAGAAGGTTGACCGGGCCCATATAGACAGGCGTAAAATGCAGTACCTTTATAACGACGGTGACACTTACTACTTTATGGATTCAGAGACCTTCGAGCAGTTTGCCCTACCGCGGGAAAAACTTGATGAAGCTACTAAATATCTTACAGATAATATGGTTATCGATATGCTCTTTTACCAGGGTGAGACCATCGGGATCGAGCTTCCTAACTTTGTGGAACTTAAAGTCATTGAGACGGAACCCGGGATTAAAGGCGATACAGCAGCGGGGGGATCTAAGACAGCGGTAGTAGAGACAGGTGCTGTCGTGCAAGTTCCTCTCTTTGTGGAAGTAGGTGATGTGATCCGCATAGATACCAGAACAGGAGCATACATTGAAAGAGTATAGGGAAAGGTAATTAAAAGAGGAGAGCGGTATTAGCCTTAAGTAAAAAAGCTTTTAAAAGGGGTGCTTTATTGTGCGAGACCTACGCCAGCGAGTGGCTTACCTCCAAGGTTTGATGGAAGGTCTGCAAGTAGAAGATGATAAAGAAGGGAGAATATTAAGGGAGATAGTATCCATACTAGATGATATGGCGGAAGCCATCCATGACCTGTATGATGAGTATGAAGACCTGGAAGAGTACCTAGAGGATCTCGATGAAGATCTTTATGATCTGGAAGACGAATTCTATTCTGCCAATGATGAGGACGAAGAAGAGGAAGAAGACGAAGATGAGTATGAAGACCTGGAGGACGAAGATGAGGACTACGACGATGAAGAATATGAAGAAGACTATATAGAGGTAGAATGTCCCAAGTGCCATGAAATAGTCTGTTTTGATGCTGACATCTTAGATGATGAAGATGTAGCAGAGGTCACCTGCCCTAGTTGTAATACTGTAGTCTTTGTAAATGAAGAAGGTAAGGGAAGTTTAGTCCCTCCAGGCCAGGAGGAGAAAGATAAAGGAAGGGAAGGAGAGGGAGATACGGAAGATATCTAACACGTACTTTAATTTTATGCTAACTTTGCCACCCGGCCTTTTGAGGCCGGGTTATTTTTTTGCATAAAATTGGCAAGCAGGTAATAAGCATTATTGCAGGGAGGGGAAGTTTATCATGGGGCTAGAGCAGGTGGATGAAGTTTTACATCTCTTTCCTCCAACTCTGAAAGAAATAATAGCTAGGCTTCCCCTAAAAGTTAGGGAAACCTTAGAAGAAATACGCCTGCGCTGCCAAAAACCCCTGCATATCCGGTGGACAGGCGGGGATTCTTGGCTCACTGTGGAGGGACGTTTAACTCAAAACTTAATCGAAGCTTACCGGGTGGAGGCGAAAGATGTACAGCATGCGGTACAAGCTCTAACCCAAAATTCTCTATATGCTTTAGAAGAAGAACTCCGTGCAGGCTATATAACGATAAAGGGAGGCCACCGGGTAGGTCTTGCCGGTGAAACTGTAGTAGAAAAGGGGAGCATACGTACTCTAAAGAACATAAGCAGCTTAAATATCCGCCTGGCACGGAGCCTCCCCGGCTGCGCAAGGCCCCTTTTACCGTATTTAGTGAGCCCTTCGGGTCGACCTTATCATATACTGGTCCTCTCTCCCCCCCGGTGCGGGAAAACAACTTTGCTCAGGGATCTCATACGCTCCTTTAGCTGTGGCATACCAGATCTGGGCCTTCCGGGTTTAAATGTGGGTGTGGTGGATGAGCGATCTGAGATTGCAGGCTGTTATCAAGGCATCCCCCAGCTAGATGTGGGACCCCGGACGGATGTGCTGGATCGTTGTCCCAAGTGGGAAGGCCTCCTCATGCTGGTACGGGCTATGGGGCCGGAGGTAGTGGCTACAGATGAAGTGGGCAAGCCTAAAGAGCTGGAGGCTCTTCAAGAAGCCCTTCACAGCGGGGTTATTTTACTGGCCAGCGTCCATGCATCTACGTTGGAGGAATTAAAAAGGAGGCCAGGATGGGGGGTTCTGCTTAGGCAAGGAGTATGGCAGAGGTTTATTCTTCTTAGCCGGGTACTGGGACCGGGTACTGTGGAGACAATTATGGATGGTGAAGGCAGGGCTCTTTTGATAGGCCCGCGGAAACTTTTAAGTTAGAGTTCTCGGGGAGGTCGTGGTTTTGCTCAAGGTGACTGGTGCCGGCTTAATAATATTAAGCTCCGGGTTCCTCGGGTTAATCCTTTCCCATATCTACCAGGCTCGCCCGGCTCAACTTAAAGCTTTAATAAGCGGGCTAAAGCTATTGGAGACAGAGATTGTGTATGCCTCTACTCCTTTACCCCAGGCTTTAGGAAGGATAGGTGAGCGGTTGGAAGGGATAGTTAAACTTCTGTTCCTGGAAACTGCCACCCTCTTAAGGGAGGAGCCTGGTCTGCCTGCGGCAGAGGCTTGGGAAGAGGGTTTAAAAAAACTTAAGGAGCAGGGCGCTCTTCACTGGCAAGACCTCGAGATACTGAAAGCCTTGGGCCAGGGGCTGGGGGTCTCCGGCCGGGAAGATCAGGTCAAAAACTTAGAGCTAGCCCGTGAGCATTTGAAGCGCCAGCTTGCGCTAGCTGAGGAGGTTGCCCAGCGTCAGGGAAAGATGTGGAGGACGTTAGGCTTCCTTTTAGGCGTAACTTTGGTCTTGCTTATGTACTGAAGGGAGAGGGCATAGAATGCTGGGGGTAGAGGTAAGTTTGATCTTTCGCCTGGCAGCCTTGGCCATTATGATTACCATATTCTACACCTTCCTCAAACAGGCCGGTAGGGACGAATATGCTTATATGACCGTTTTGGCCGGGCTGGCCATAGCATTACTCTGGGTTATCCCGCTTATCATGGATCTTTTTAATGCTGTACGGGCAGTGTTCCAGTTGTATTAGAAATAAGGGGAGCACCTTATGGAGATTTTCCAGCTCGTAGGTCTCGGGTTAACAGCTACCTTCATAATTGTGGTGGTAAGGCAGGCCCAATCCAAAGAGATAGCTTTGCTTATCAGCTTGGTGGCAGGTGCTTTAATATTCCTCCTTTTAGTAGACCGTATCGCTGCAGTAGTTCAAGTTCTCTCTGATCTTTCGGATCGTGCCGGAATCAACCGGTTTTACCTTACTACCGTTTTAAAAATAATAGGTATAGCCTATGTCGGAGAATTTGGAGCCCAGGTATGCCGGGATGCAGGGGAAAATGCTATAGCAAGTAAGGTGGAGCTAGCCACTAAAGTTTTAATTATGGTTTTGGCTATACCTATTATCGTGGCTATTTTAGAAAGCATTGTAAAACTGCTACCTTAAACGGGCCAAAGAAGGTGTGACAGTGGAAGGGAAAAATATCTTGTTTAAGGTTTTTATAACTTTTTTCTTACTCCTACTTTTACCTTCTTCTTTGGAAGCCAGGGAGATTGTTCCCGTGCTTAAAGAAGAGAACGAGATCGCTTCCCTTTTGGACAAGCACTTAGAAGAACAGATCCGTGAGTTAAACTTAGAGGGGCTAGACCGGTATCTACAGGAGCTGGAGCGGGAAGCCGGCGCCTATCTACCCTCTTTGAGGTGGCGGGATATATGGGAGAGGATGCGGCATGGGGAGCTACCAGTGGACCTGGAGGAAGTGATCAAAGGATTGGCCGGGTATTTACTACGGGAATTATGGGCGGGAATAAAGCTTTTAAGCCAGTTGGTGATTTTGGCCGTGGCAGGAGCCGTGCTTCAAAATTTACAAGCATCTTTTGGTGAAGGAACGTCAGCTAAAGTGGCCCACGGGGTGGTATTTTTGGCCCTAATGGGGCTGGCTTTAACTCCTTTTACCTTGGCTTTACAGGCGGCCAGCCAGGCCATCGACCGGATGGTGAGCTTTTTTCAATCCCTACTACCTGTATTAGTTACATTACTGGCTGCTACCGGAGGTTTAACTACTTCCAGCCTGCTTCAGCCCGTGCTAACCTACAGCCTCATCATAGCAGGTACCGTGACCCGGGGCACTATATTCCCGCTAATTTATTTAGGAGCTATTTTGGGTTTGGTCAGCCACATTTCTGATCGCTTCCAAATAAGCCGGCTAGCCGGGCTTTTGCGCCAATTCTCCTTAGCCCTTTTAGGACTTATGCTTACCCTTTTCACTGGGGTTCTTTCTGTCTATGGTATCGGGGGTTCTGTTGCCGATGGGCTGGGCTTAAGGGCAGCGGAATTCGCTACTTCCTCTTTCGTGCCTGTAGTAGGAAAGATATTATCCGATGCGGTGACTACCGTAGCAGGTACCGTTCTTTTACTGAAAACCGCCGTCGGCGTCACAGGGGTGATCATAATATCTTTTCTGGTAGCCTTCCCTCTTTTAAAAATTGTTTCTTTAGCCCTGGTTTACCGGGTGGCAGCAGCGCTGGTACAGCCCTTCGGCAATAGCCAGCTTTCCGATGCTTTGGAAGGAATGGGCGGGGCCTTGCTCCTCCTTTTCGCATGTCTAATAGGTGTGACCCTGATGTTTTACTTAACTATAGGCGTTATCGTACTTTTAGGTAATTTACTGGTGGCCCTTAGGGGATAAAGATAAGGGGGTTAAAGCTTTTTGCTTGAGATAATCGGGGAGATAGTCAGGCAGGTAGCCCTCATTGCCCTTTTGGCTGGCTTGATGGAGATGCTGCTTCCCCAGCAAGCCTTAGGCAAATATGTTCGCTTGGTCCTGGGTTTATTTGTTATCGTGGCCATCCTTTCGCCTTTAGCTGCACGTTTTGACCAAGGCAGGGCTTTGGAAGTCATGTCTTGGGATATGCGTCCGAATAACGAACAAGGATTTAAGGTATCGGAGAGGGTCCTTGCTGGAGGTGAAGAAGAGACCGTCTTGGAGATTTTTCAAAGGAGGCTATCCACCCAAATGCGCACGCTTATTGCCTTAATACCGGGGGTAAGAGATACAGAGGTACGGGTAGAGGTGGAGCCGGGTAGCCAGCATATTGCTAAAATACGCCAGGTATACGTGTCCGTAGCTCTGGATAAGGAAGCTAGCCCCGAAGAGGTGGAGGCCAGGATCCGGCAAACTTTAGCTTACTTTTATGGTATAGAACCAGGGGCAGTCGATATTAATAAGCTGCCCGGGGAATAAAAAATACTGCAGAAGGGGGGTGAAGCAGTGGCCCCAGAGGATCGGTTCAAAGGATGGCGCCTGCCGGGCAAACCTCCCTGGTACCTGTGGGCAGCCGTTGGATTGCTGGTGCTGGGTAGTATTCTTTTAAGCCTAGGCCACATGCTGGAACCCAAGTCCAGGGGCCAGGTGCAGCGCATGCCAACCCCAGGGGAAGGGCAGGAGCAGGAAAGCGAACTTTTCACCTTTGCCCGGGCTTTGGAGGAGGAACTCCAGGCTATTCTAGAACAAGTAGAAGGTGCCGGGAAGGTAAGAGTAAGTGTCTCCTTATCCTCTACACCCCTTAAGCAATACGCTACCAATACAAGGGCCACCAAGCGTAGTACGGAAGAGAAAGATAAAAGCGGAGTAAGCAGGGTGATTACGGAAACGAACGAAGATGGACAGCTTGTACTGGCCCGTACCAGCACCGTTCAGGGAGAAGAGCCGGTGATGGTGAGGGAGTCTAAACCTCAAATCCAGGGGGTAATAGTGGTGGCAGAAGGGGGTAATGATCCTTTAGTTCGTTCACGGCTTACCGAAGCTGTGCAAACTTTATGGGGCCTTGCTCCTCATCAAGTTCAGGTTTTACCCATGCGCAAGTGAAAGGGGTGGGGACTGTGATAAAAATTAACGATAAGATGAGGGTGTTACTCGCTTTGGTGTTGACCTTTGGGGTGCTAGCTTATCTTCTTCAAGGAGATCAACATAATATTAAAAGTACCCCGGCGGATGTGCCTACAGAAGGGCCCGCACGCCAAGTGAGCAATTTAGAGAAAACCGGGGAGAAAAAAGAAATAAAAGCGGAAGAGATATTAAAAAGCGCTACAGACAAGGCCGGACAAGGCGGTACAGCCTTTTTTGTGGAATACCGGTTAGAGAGGGATAGGCGGCGTAGCCAGCAGATAGATATGCTAAAACAAATTATAGATAATCCTAATGCACCGACTGACAGTAAGCAAGAAGCCCAGAAACGTTTAGTGGATCTTACCAAACAGATGGATTTAGAACTCCAACTAGAAAAACTTATTGTGGCTAAAGGGTATAAAGAGGCAGCGGTATTTATCCAACCCCAGGCTGTAAACGTAGTAGTAATGGCGGAAAAACTTACGGAGGAGGATGCCAACAAGATCGGAGACCTGGTCTCCCGTTCTACCGGGCGTCCCCGGGAGCAGATAAGCATTATTCCTCAGAAGTAAAGCTGGCTACCGGGTAGTACTTGGCGGCCACTTCCAGGCTTCTTCAAGACTAGAAACGAAGCGGGCTGAAGCCCGCTTATATTTTTTGTGGCAAAGGATGCTGGGGCTGAACTATTTTGTACATGAAAAGTTGCTTCCCGATATAGTAAAATGAAGTCACCACATCAGCATTCAGGCATTTTCGTGGGTGGTGAACCGCCATGCCTGGCGCTCCTGGGGCCTTTACCATATGCAGGCAAAAGTGTACTTGTAAAACCCAATTTTAATACAGCCGATCCAGCGCCGGGCTCTACCCATAATGATACCCTGGAGCAGTTATTAATTGAATTGAAGGCAGTTAAGCCTTTATCAATTGCCGTTGGTGAAAGGAGCGGCCCTCCTTTGACTGAAAGCGTGCTCAAGCAAAAAGGGGTAATCGAGCTTTGTGACAGGTTAGGGGTAAAGGTTTTTACTGCGGCTTTATGGTCGGATGTTCATAAAACGGAGTGGGTACGGAGAGGGTAGGGAGAGGGTAGGGGAGGTGCCTTATTCCCTTTGCCTTGAGATATATTGTATACTTGCTTTCAATATATTGCACAGCGTAATCTACCTCTTATATAATAGGGCAAGGTGCGGCTAGAGGGAACTTCCTAAGCACGGACGAAGCATTTAAGGAGGTTTATTACCCTTGGGAGTTAAAATAACGGACACTACTTTGCGTGACGGTCATCAGAGCCTGTGGGCCACGCGTATGGCTACCAAAGATATGATACCCATATTGGAAAAGCTGGATAGTGTGGGTTACCATTCCTTAGAGGTATGGGGCGGCGCTACCTTCGATGTTTGCCTGCGCTATTTAGATGAAGATCCTTGGGAGCGCCTGCGCACTATAAAGCGATATGTCAAGCGTACCCCCCTCCAGATGCTTTTGCGGGGCCAGTCTTTGGTGGGATACCAGCACTACCCGGATGATGTAGTGGCTGCCTTTATAGGCCGGGCGGTTTCCAACGGTATCGACATCATCCGTATTTTTGACGCTTTAAACGACCTGCGTAACATGGAGTTTCCTATAAAAGTAGCCAAGAAAGAGGGGGCCCACGTCCAGGGTGCCGTAGTATATACCATAAGCCCCGTGCATACTATAGAACATTTCTTGGATGTAGCCCGGCAGCTTGAGGAGATGGGGGTAGATTCTATCTGCATTAAAGATATGGCAGGACTGCTTGCTCCCCCTGTAGCCTATGAGCTGGTGAGACTTTTTAAAGAAAATTTAAAGGTACCCGTACAATTGCATAGCCATTATATTGGAGGTTTGGCCTTGGGTAGCTATCTGGAGGCGGCCCGGGCCGGTGTGGACATCGTAGATACAGCCTCTTGCCCTTTAGCTTTTGGAGCTTCACAGCCTCCGGTAGAAACAGTGGTAAGGGCTTTGGCCGGTACGCCTTACGATACAGGGCTTGATTTAGAACTGCTTTTTGAAATAGCTGAGTACTTCGATGGGGTACGGCGGGAGTTGGGCTATGAACGCGGGGTCACCCGCCTTAGTGATATGTGGGTCTTCCAACATCAGGTTCCCGGGGGCATGATTTCTAATCTTGTAAACCAGCTCAAAGAACAAAAAGCTGCCCACCGCATTAATGATGTTTTAAAGGAAATTCCGCGGGTCAGAGCAGAGCTGGGTTATCCGCCCCTGGTAACTCCTACCAGCCAAATCGTAGGGACGCAGGCCGTACTTAACGTGTTGCTAGGTGAAAGGTATAAAGTGGTACCGGAAGAGGTTAAAAATTACGTGCGGGGGTTTTACGGCCGGCCTCCGGCTCCTATAGATGAAGAGGTAAAACGAAGGATAATCGGTGATGAAGAACCTATAACCGGACGGCCTGCCGACTATCTCCCACCCAGGTTGGAAGAAGCCAGGCGGGAAATAGGAGATTTGGCCGAAAGCGAAGAAGATGTGATTTCTTATGCTTTGTTTCCTCAAGTGGCCCGGAAGTTCTTAGAGGATAGGAAAGCCGGAAGGCTAAACCCGGGGCGGAGAGAGGAGAAAAAGGCAGAGAAGAAAGAGACAGGAGCAGGAACCAAAGGGGAAATAGATGCTAAAGGAGTGAAAAAGGATATGAATTTAAAGGATATAGTCGAGCTTATTAAGGCTCTGGAGGAAACAGGGGTAACAGAGCTTAACCTGGAAAGCGAAGGTGTTAAGGTCAGTATAAAGCGGGGCGGCGGTGCAGAGCCTGCGGTTTCTATCAGATCTAGCGCAACTTCTGAACAACCGGCTCCTTCTCCAGCTAAGGAAGAAGCTGCACCTTCACCGGCTGCTGAGATAGTGGAGGTGAGAGCACCTCTTGTAGGAACCTTTTACCGTGCCCCGGCTCCGGATGCCCCACCCTTTGTGGAGGTCGGAAGCCGGGTCAAACCCGGGCAGACCCTGTGTATAATTGAGGCCATGAAGTTAATGAACGAGATTACTGCGGAAGTGGCCGGGCGTGTGGTAGAAATCCTGGTGGAAAACGGCCAGCCGGTAGAATATGGCCAGGTTCTATTCCGCCTGGAAAAGGAGTAGAGAAGCTCGTGTTCAAGAAGGTACTTGTTGCCAACCGAGGCGAAATTGCTGTCCGCATCATACGTGCTTGCCGTGAACTGGGTATCAGGACTGTGGCAGTTTATTCGGAGGCAGACCGTAACTCCTTACATGTTAAATTGGCCGATGAGGCTATATGTATAGGTCCTCCGCCGGCTACACGTAGTTACTTAAACATCCCCAGCATTATCGCGGCAGCCCAGGTGACCGGAGTTGAGGCCATCCATCCCGGTTATGGTTTTCTGGCCGAGAATGCCTATTTTGCCGAGATGTGCTCTACTTCCGGTTTAACCTTTATAGGCCCCCCAGCCCGGGCTATCCAGCTTATGGGAGATAAAGCCCAGGCTCGGGCGACCATGAAGGCAGCGGGTGTGCCAGTGGTTCCAGGCTCAGAAGGTGTAGTTACAGAAGTGGAGCAGGCTTTAGCCTTGGCGGAAGACATCGGGTATCCCGTCATTGTTAAGGCTGCTGCAGGTGGTGGCGGACGGGGAATGCGGGTGGCCCAGAATCCTGCTGAATTGCGGCAGGCGGTTCAGGTAGCCCAGCAGGAGGCCGAGGCAGCTTTCGGTAATGGACATATTTATCTAGAAAAGTATATAGAAGAACCCAGGCATATCGAATTTCAAATTTTAGGAGACACCCACGGCCATATTATCCACTTAGGAGAGAGGGATTGTTCCATCCAGCGCCGCCACCAAAAAATATTAGAAGAAGCTCCTTCTACTGCTTTAACGTCGGAGTTGCGCCAAGAGATGGGAGAAGCGGCAGTAAAGGCTGCAGCAGCCGTGGGATACTATGGTGCAGGCACGGTAGAGTTTTTATTAGATAAACACGGGCGGTATTACTTTATTGAAATGAACACCCGTATCCAAGTAGAGCATCCTGTTACCGAAGCGGTTACAGGGATCGATCTCGTCAAGGCCCAGATCCTTATTGCAGCAGGAGAGAAGCTTCCCTATAGGCAAGAGGATATAGAGATACGGGGGCATGCCTTAGAGTGCCGGATCAATGCTGAAGACCCGGCTCATAACTTCCGGCCTTCGCCAGGCCGGGTGGAAAAATACCATGCCCCGGGAGGTTTCGGTATCCGGGTGGACAGCGCCTTATACCCGGGGTATGAAATACCTCCTTATTACGACTCCCTGATAGCGAAAGTTATCGCCTGGGCTCCTACCCGGGAGGAAGCTATAGCCAGGATGAGGAGCGCTTTGCAGGAGATGATTATCGAGGGCGTACCTACCACCATTCCTTTCCACCTTAAGATACTGGATAATGCCTTCTTCCGTCGAGGAGAAGTATATACCAACTTCATCCAGCGCCGCTTGGTGGATTAGAGGAAAGAACTTTGGCCTCTTTTCTTTAAAAACCATGCCTGTGTAATTTCCCTTCAGTGAATTTCCCTCCGGTGCATATAGACCAGGGCTTTTGTCGGACCACAAAATTCGCAAGTAGGCACATAATTTCGACAAATTTCCCCTTGACATTGTTTTTGGGATAAGGCTACCTAAAAAATATCGAAGTAAAAATATTAAAAAGCAACAAAAGGCAGGGGGTTGGCTAACCCCTTGCCTAGTATAATTGTGCTATTTGGGCTGTTCGCAAGGCCAGGGAGGAATACGATGCGCAAAGTGCACTGGACAGGGCATCCCTTTGTAGATGCTGGGTTAGCGGCGCTGGCAGCAGTGGTAAAGGTCGAGCGGTTGGAAGACCTAACCTCCAAACACCTAGAAGAAGCGGTAAAAGCGCTGGAACGGGTTTTGCTCAGCGACCAAGCGTTGGGCATTGGGGTAGGCAAAGCTTTCGCCAGGGGAGCGATATCTCAACTGTTCCCCAACAGCGAGCTGGTCAATCCCTCTAACTGGAAGGGTAAAGCCGTGGAAGAGAAAGCAGAAAGCGTGCGGCGTAAGTTCCGCGAAGCACTGATGTCGGAATTGAGGAAAGCACAACAGTGCCTACAATCGGAAGATGGAGATGAGGTCTGCTTTGCTTGCGGTGAGCGACGTCCAATAGAGGCCATGGAGACGCGTCGCAAGGACAAAATGCCGCTCCTGGAAGGCATTGTCAACTTTTATCCCGCCTTTGCTTACGGCGTTCGTATTTGCGGCTTATGCGCCCTAGCGGTGCGTTTTTTGCCGTTGGCGGTCATGCGGACGGGTGTTTATAACCGTCTCTGGTTTTTACATACGCAAGCGCTTGCTATAGCCGCAACTATCGCTCGAACTTATGGTTGGGAACATTTTAACCGGCTCATCGCTTCCGATGAAGACCTGGACTTTTTCAGCGCTTGGGAGACAGCGGGCGATGCAGGGACAGTTCTTTACCTGCTATGTGAACTCCTGGAGCGTTTTGGTGAGCAGGTGCGGGGGATTTATCAAAGCCCGCTACCAACAACGGCATATATTTTCTCTAACGACAACCGTGGAGGCTTTGTGCAAGCCCTTCCCATCCCCAACGATCTGCTCCGGTTTTTGGCGAAGTTACAGTTGGAGCCGTCCAGCGCTTTCCGGCGCTTCTGGCGGGAGCTTCTGCAAGTGCCCGGTGGCCTGAACGGGAAAGAACAAAAGGCCCGCGTTTTGTTCGTGCAAAGCATTGCCCAGCGTATGCTCGATGGCGATGCTCTCCTCGGCAGTTGCCTCGACCACGAGGCGGCCAAAGTGCACGGCGGTTGGGTCGGGCATCGCCTTTACCTCCGGGAGGTGCGTGGAATGGCTGCTGAGAAACTGGTAATTTTAGAACGGCTGGGCCTGGCCATTGCCCAAAGCGATGACGCTAAAAAACGCCTTAACGAGTTGCGAACAGCACAATGGAACGAACTTTATGACATACTGCTTGGCTATGTGCGCCGGGGCTGGCTCAAGCATGAAGAATTTTACAGTCTACTACCTCCGAATGATTACGGGGTTGCCGGTGAGGTGCGGGACATACTGCTGGCGGTGGCCTACCAATGGCAGCGCTTTAAGGAGCAGGGTGAGGAGTTCCCTTCCCTTAGGGCACAAGCGAAGTTTTCTCCCGATGAAACGTTGTCCCACCTTCAACAAATCGGCGAGCGGCTCATTGCCCGGTTGCCCAATCTTTCGCGCTGGGTCTCCCAACTATGGACCGCCCGCCAAGCTGAGCGCATCCGTGGCGTTTACTTGAATGCCGTGCGTTCGGGCGCCATGAATTTTGCTGATTTTGTGTTTCTCGCCCCGCTAGGTGATAGGCAGCGCCTTTGGCTTTTGCGCGATTACCTGCTGGCATTTCTCTTTGACCGAGCGCGGGCGGAATTGCCTGAGGAAGAAGAAATTGGTGGCGGCGTGGAGCAGGCGCCGGCAGAAGTCTATGATGGAGGTGCATTATAATGGCGTATCCCGTATTGACAGGCGCAGTGTTGGTGGAAGCCAATGGAGCGGCGTTAAACAACGCTGGACAGGAGGCTGGTGCTCGCGTTGACAATGCGATTGTCGTCAAACAAATCCGCGTTGGGCGGCTGCGTTATCCTTATGTGTCAGGTCAAGCTTGGCGGCGCTGGTGGAGGGAAGGGCTTTATGAAGACTTCGGCTGGAATCCCAGCCCAGGGACCGTCATCAAGCAGCCGCAACAGGCTTTCACCGCCGGTGACCCTATCACCTTCGAGGAGGACGACTTGTTTGGCTACATGGTGGCACGAAAACGGGCGCAGAAGGGCAAGAAAACGGCAGAAGCAGCAGAAGGAGAAGAAGCGGCCATGAATCAACCCGGTACCTTCCGTCGTATTTCACCCCTCAAAAACAGCTTGCTCATCTCCGTTTTACCTAATGTTATAGAACGCGATTTCGGGCATTTCACCCGTAATCTACCGCCGGACGCAGACCCTTTGCTTTACGAGGCCGAACATTACACCACCTATTTACAGGGTGTCTTCACCATTTCGTTGACAGATGTCGGACGGTTTGAAGTGGGAGAGATGTTCGACTTGTCCGATGAAACCCTTAAGGTTTATCGAAATGAACTGGAACAAGTAAACGAATGCACTTACCGTCTGCCGTGTGCTAAGCGCATAAAGCGTGTGCAGGATGTCCTTAAGGCATTAGCTCGACTGCGTGGGGGAGCACACCTTGCCCGCAACCTTTCCGATGTGGCCCCTGTAGTGGTCCTGGTGGGCTTTCTAGATGGCGGCAATGCCCCCTTCCAGCGCCTGTTTGAACCCGACGAAAACAATGAACGGGTGAGACTGAACCTTTCGCGGCTGCGGTCCGTTCTAGCAGACTATAAAGACCGCCTGCTGGCACCTCAAGGTGCGAAAGCCCTGTACTTCGGCTATCGCCCGACAATATTGGCAAATGAAGACGAGGTGCTCCAAGCCTTTGTCGAGGTGTCCCCATTCAAAGACTGCATTGAAGTGATGGGGACACCTAGCCAAGCGCTAGAAAAAGCGGCAGAGCAAGTGGAGCCGGTGTTTGAATGCCATAAACTGTAGCTCTCAGGGTGTAGGCCTATGATAAGCGCTATTCGGGTTGTTTTAATTGCTTACACAGCTTCATTTCGTGTGCCCGGCTTTATGGGGCACCAGCTGACGCTGCCCGTACCGCCATTGTCCACGATCTATGGTTTGATATCTGCGGCAGCGGGACGGTGGATTTTGCCCAGTGATGTAAATTGGCTAGCCTATCGTTGTGAGTATGAAGGCAAGGCGGTGGATTTAGAAGCAATTGTCACGGTGGAGCGCCCTAAGCCCACAGATGCTGCACGGTTTGCCGGACGCAATGTCCTGCAACGGGAGTTTTTGGTAATGCCCCGCCTGACCCTTTACTTGCCTCCAGAATGGGAGGAAGCATTCCGCAAACCGCGTTACCCTTTACTTCTGGGGCGGACGCAGGATGTCGCCGGTGTGGAATCCATAACACCTGTCACCTTAGAGCCTGTTGACGAGGGCGAAGTGAGCGGGGTATTGCTACCTCTGGAAGTGGTAATGAAAAGCCAGAACAGGGTAGGCGCGTGGTTGCAAAACTTGCCCCTTGCCTTCACTTCTGAGCCTTACCGGCAATTGCTGGGCATGAAGATTTTCGGGGTAGTGGATGCCAGGCGCCGTCCCGCGCTGGTACTGACACCCGGCTGGCTGGTGCGAGATACCGCTGGTGAGGCAGTTCTACCACTATATAGTCGGGAGTGGGTAGAGCATGCGCTGCGGGGGGAATGAAATGGTGGATGGCAGATAAGGCACGATTCCACGGCCTTCTAAGAACCTTGACTGGTTGGCAGAGTTCATCCCCCCATAGAGGTTAAGATAGGCTAATTGGACTGGCCTACGAAGCAAAATTTGGGAGGACGGTTGATTCATGGAGATACCCAAGGTACAACACTTAATCCTCTTAGTCGGCAGCAACCCGCTGCCTAATGCTGTTGCCGGAAGGCTTCTCGTCCAGCCTGGGGGAGTAATTACCTTAATTCACTCAAGTGATTCTTTTTCTGTTGCGCAGCGATTGAAAGAATGGCTGGAAAAGGAGCACAAAAACAAGGGCATGGTAAAGCTAAAAGAGGCAGAAGAGTCTGAGCCATATTCAATTTACCAAGGGGTGCGGAAGCGCCTTGAAGAGGTCCAAGCTAAAAGCATTGGGCTCAACTATACCGGCGGCACGAAAATGATGTCGGTTCACGCTTACCGCGCTGTGGAGCAGTGGGCTAAAGATAAAGGTATTATGCCTGTATTCAGCTATCTTGATGCTCGTACCTTACAGATGGTTTTCGATCCAGTTGACGAAAGTTCCAGCGGGCAAAGGATATATGTGGGGCGAGACGTGACGTTGAAACTCGAGGACTTCCTGGATTTGCATGGCAGGAGTCTCAGCAATAAGCCGACCACCGAACCAGTGCTTCCTAACACTGCTCAAACTCTGGCGGAATTTTGTTCGCGCGGTGCCGACTTTTGCAAGAAGTGGAACAGCTGGGTTAGCGAGGAGGCGAAGAAAACCGGTCGCTTAAGCGTACCGGAAGATGAAGCTTTCAAAAGCGTTTATCAGATTCTCTGTAACGAGCTTGGCCAGCCGGAGGGCGAGATTGCTCTTAAGCAGCCTGTTATCAAAAATACTCACCAAAAATTTTCTGATTGGCTGACTGGTAAATGGCTTGAGCACTATGTTCTCTGTGTCCTAAATGGACTACATAGAGATTTGCAGTTACATGAACGGGTTCAAAACATCCAAACAAGTGGAGTCCAATTTGAAGTCGATGTAGTTGCCATCCGCGGTTATCAGCTCTTCGCCTTTTCCTGTAAGGCAAAGTCTGATGAGAAAAAAGATAGTAAAGGTGAGCTCAAACTGGCACTTTTTGAAGCCTATGTCCGCGCCCAGCAACTGGGGGGCGATGAGGCGCTGGTTGCCTTGGTGTGCTGTGCCGAAGATCCCCAAGGCTTAGAACAGGAAATGCAGCGCGATTTCGATCTTAAGGGGCGCATTCGGGTATTTGGGCGTAAACATCTTGCGGATCTAGCCTTTCATATCAAAGATTGGATTAAGTCTCACAGCGGAGAGGAGTGATAAGCCTGTGCAGCTAGTAATTACAGAAGTCTCCCAGATTCAGCCGTATATTTTTGCCAGCAACCGTATGCGGGAGAATGTCGGAGCTTCATACCTGGTTGTACAGGCTACAGAAGACTGGGCGCTAAACATAGTTAATGAGGTTGCCCCTCGCAATAACATCAATTCAGATGACTCAAGTCACGAGAAAAAACTCGAAGACAATAAGCGTATCGAAGATCCGGCAGCCCGGCTTGATGCTGAGGTTCTTTATGCAGGCGGAGGAAATTTCGTAGTATTGTTTCGCAATGTAGATTGCGCCTTGGATTTTGTCCGGAAACTGTCGCGCAAAATACTGACCGACGCTCCGGGTCTCCAGCTGGTTGTTACGCGAGAGCCTTTCGAGTGGACGGAATCACTCTCCCAAAAGGTCAAGACTTCACTGGAAAAGTTGGAGCAAAAGAAACGCGCCTGGGTACCGTCTGCTCCATTACTGGGGTTAGGTGTAAGCGTTATGTGCCGCTCAACGGGATTGCCGGCGGTCGGGGTTACACCTCCAATAGGTGTTGATCCAGGCTATCCGGCTTCACCCGAAGTTTTGGCCAAAGTCGAGAATGTTGAACGGGCACGTAAAAGATTAAAGGAGTTCATTCCCCCTCCTGAGGGTTATGAATATCCAGAGGATCTGGACCATTTAGGCCGCTCTCCCGGGGAATACAGCCATATTGCCGTCGTTCATATAGACGGCAATGATATGGGGCAGCGCAAAAAGAGAATTGGTGAAGAATATAAAGATCCCCGGCAGAACCGCGAGTACATCAGGGCCATGCGCGCCTTTTCTGATGGAGTTAAAGAAGCTGCTCAACACGCGCTAAAAAACGTGAATGATAAGTTGGTAAAACGACTGAAGCAGAATGGCGGAAATTGCATTGTTCTTTATTCCAAGGATAACGAAGGCAGAATTGTTAGGGAGATAACGAAAATCGAATTGAAACAGGCTAAAAACAGGGGATTGTATCTTCCTATCCTCCCCATTGTGTACGGTGGAGATGACGTAACGTTCGTCTGCGATGGGCGGCTGGGGCTTTCGCTGGCCATCGAGTATCTCCGTGCCTTTGAAAAAGAAACTGCTGAGCGGCATGAATGCCGAGGCAAGATTACAGCCTGTGCCGGCGTCGCTATAGTGAAATCTCACTACCCTTTCGCACAGGCGTATAAACTTGTGGAGGACCTGTGTAAGTCCGCCAAAAATTATCGGCGCAAAATTGAGATCGAAGGTTCATGTTTGGACTGGCATTTTGCCTTAAGCGGCTTCTCCGGGGGTATTAAGGAAATTCGCGAACGGGAATACAAGGTTAAAGAAGGCTGGCTCACTCTCCGGCCGGTTACATTAGGTGAAAACCCCAAAGAACCGCTTCGTGCCTGGCCGGTTGTAAGAAAGGGCATTGAAGAATTTCAGGGACCGGAGTGGGTTGGGCGCCGCAATAAACTCAAAGCCTTACGTGAGGCGTTGCGCTCTGGCAATGAAGCCGTGGAACAGTTTATGTTAAGGTTCGAAATCGGTAACCTTCCGGAAGTTGAACCTTCGATGACCGATTGGCCGAAAAAGGGCTGGCAAAGTGAATACTGCGGTTATTTTGACGCTATTGAGTTGGCGGATTGGTTTATCCCGCTGGAGGAGGATGACCAATGAAAATGTACATTCATATCACCCTCAAAAGTGATGCCACCTTTGGGCGCGGCGAGGGAGTTGCCGGCCTTGTAGACGAAGAAGTGGAGCATGACTCGCAAACCGGCCTACCTTATTTGCGGGGCCGTACGCTCAAGGGATTGCTGGTAGAAGAGTGTGCGAATATCCTGTATGCGCTGGAAAGGCAAAACTCGAAGGCGCTTGCTAAGTTAAAGCAGGCCGCTGGTTTTCTTTTCGGACGGCCGGGTAGCACTCTGGACGACGATGCCCGTATGCATGTAGGACCGGCCCTTTTGCCTGAAGAACTCCGCCAGGCGGTAGAAGCGCACATCAAACGTAACAAGCTGACCCCATCTGAAGTCCTGGAATCAATCACTGCTATCCGGCGACAAACGGCGGTTGATGAAGAAACGGGTGCACCCGAAGAAGGCAGTCTTCGCACGATACGTGTTGTGCTGCGGGAGACTACTTTTATTGCCTCGCTGGACTTTGACGAAGAGCCGGAGGAAGACGCAAAAGCGTTACTCGCGGCTTGCGTGCTTTGTCTGCGACGCGCCGGCCTCGGGCGCAATCGCGGGCGCGGCCGCCTGAAGGCGCGGCTGCTGGATGAAAATAAAAACGACATTACAGAGGCATGTTTCCAGCGTTTTCGCCAGTCGGTGAAAGGTGGGGTGTCATGAAAGTTATCGCCTATCGCATTACCCTGCTCGAACCGGCCCTTTTGACAGCTCTGGAAGGCGACCCGAACGAAAGCGTTTCCTTTAACTATATTCCGGGCAGCGTGCTGCGGGGCGCAGTGATCGGGAAATATCTGCGCGCCAGAAACCTGAAAACTCTGGATGCCGCGGAGGAGCCGGTAAGGAGGCTTTTCTTTGACGGCACCACGCGCTATCTCAACGGCTACCCCCTCGACCGCCAGAAAAAGCGCGCATTGCCTGTACCGCTATCCTGGCAGCAGGACAAGAAAGCCGTGTCCAAACAGACTGAAAAGTGTCCGGCTCCTATTTACGATTTCGCCATTGATGAACAACCGGAGGACATAGAACAACCCCAAGGCGTAAAGGCGCCATTTTGCACCCTGTCTGAAGACAGGGTTCGCCTTGTAAGTCCCGAACGCCAGCTATCCATTCATACCGCCCGGAATCGCCGTTACGGCCGGGTAATACGGCAGTCTTCTAATGTTGCTGAAGAACCTTCAGGAGCGGTGTATCGTTATGAGGCTCTGGCTGGCGGGCAGACCTTTGAGGCTTTGATACTCTGCGACCACGATGAAGACGTTGAACTCCTCTTGACGCTACTTAAGGGAGAGGTCTTCCTGGGCGGCTCGCGGAGCGCTGGCTACGGGCGGGCGGAGATTCAGGATGTAAAACTAGCCCCTGCAGGCTGGCGCGAAGTGGATGGGGAGCTGGTAGTCGAGGTAGATGGCAAACTCATCGTCACGTTTTTAAGTGATGCTTTATTGAGAGACGAAAACGGTCAGTTTACCGCAGACCCCGGCGTGGTGACCGCTGCCCTGGAAACAAAATTGGGAATAAAACTTGAGATGTTACAAGCCTTCCTGCGGTGGGAAACCGTCGGCGGTTTTAACCGGAAATGGGGACTTCCCTTACCACAAGCGTTGGCAGTTAAGATGGGAAGCGTTTTTGTTTACCGGTTGAGAGGTGATTCTTGTTGCGATCCGGCAAGGCTTTTAGAACTCGAAGCCAAAGGGATAGGCGAGCGCCGGGCCGAGGGTTTCGGGCGTCTGGCCTTTAACTGGCATACGGAAGAAAGGTTAGAGGTAGAACCCCAAGGTTCCCCCGAAGCTATGGTGCGAACCATTAGTGGTGAGGAAAGTAAAACTATAGCGGAGCGCATGGTAGCGCGGGTATTTCAGCGGCGGCTAGAAGGCAAGCTGGTTGCCAGGGCCGTTAAACTGGCCGATTTCCTGGCTGGCGATAGGGATAAAGTAATAAAGCTACCGAGCAATGCCCAAATATCCAGATTGCGTAACATAATACGTAACGAGCTTATGAAAGAAAATCCGGATCCGCAGCGCGTGAGAGACTTTCTAAGAGACATTGAGAGCCGTAAGCCGTCGCGGAAGCAGTTTGAAAAAGCAAGAGTAGAAGGGCGGTCTCTGCTCGAGTGGTTAAAGGATACCTTAAATCAAACTGACCCGGGTACCTGGAGGCAACTATTGGATATAAGCGGACGGGATATTCCAGAACTGGGTGGGGTCGAACCGGATATTAATGACTCTTTCCGTATCCGTTATATATTACATTACATAGACGCCGTTCTGGCATATGCGCTTAAGCAAAAAAGAAGAAAGGAGGGGTATTAGCAGTGGCTGGAGCGCTATGGGCCGGGGAAAAGTCTCGCAAGATAGTGTCCCGGATAGTCGTCGAGGGTGATCTAGTACTGGAAACACCGGCGCACTTGGGTAACGGCGATACTGATGAACTGGTGGACATGCCGCTTCTGGTGGACCCGCTGGATGGCCGGACGCCGCTTTTGACTGGCGCCTCAATAGCAGGCGCTTTACGGAGTTACTTGCGCGAGCGGGAACGGGGTTACGGTCAGCGTGCTGATAATGAGTCCGCAAGCGTCCTTTTATTCGGGTCGCTGAAAGATAATAAAGAAGAAGGCGAACAAAGCTCGCTGATCGTTGAGGATGCGTTGGGTAAAAACTTTGGAATCGAAATCCGCAACGGTGTGGCCATTGATCCCCAAAGCCGCACCTCCCGGGAAGACCGGCTTTTTGACCTTGAACTTTGGCAGGCCGGCACCACCTTCCCCTTGCGTTTTGAGTTGGTCATCCGGGAGGGCGACGACGAAGTCAAACTGAAGCAGGCTCTGGCCACGGCACTGGAAGGTTTTAACGATGGAAACATCACACTAGGTGCCCGCAAACGGCGCGGTTACGGGCGGGTTCATGTGCCCGGGTGGCGGGTCAAAGTATACGACTTAACCACCTCCGAGGGCCTTCTCGACTGGATTGAGAACGGAGACAAACCGCTCGATGACGTCAATCCGGTTTCGAACATTAAGACGGCGCTCGGGGTAGAGGAGCTGCTTCCCGATAAGCGCCGGTTCTTGCATATCAGTGCGACTTTTTTCCTTGATGGTTCGCTTCTCATTCGCTCCGGCAGTGGGCAGGACGACCGGGGCCCCGATATGGTCCATTTACATGCAAGACAAGCCGATGGCACTATTAAGCCTGTTTTATCCGGTACGAGCGTGGCCGGGGCATTACGCGCACGGGCTTTGAAAATAGCTAATACGATAGCTAACGGGGATCGCGCCCGGAAACTGGTTGAGGAGATGTTTGGACCTGAGATTAAGCAGGGAGTTGTACCCAGGTCCAGTCGCGTTGCAGTATATGAAACGGTCATAGAAAATGCAAGGACAGACTTAGTGCAGAACCGGGTCAGCATCGACCGCTTCACGGGCGGCGCGCGGGAGACCGCGCTCTTTAACGAGCAGCCGGCCTTCGGCGGCGGTGACGCCATATTTAGGCTTGATTTGCGTCTGCTGAACCCGCAGGACCACGAAATTGGCCTCCTTTTACTTTTGCTAAAAGACCTCTGGACGGGAGATTTGCCACTGGGCGGTGGGGCCGGCGTTGGGCGAGGACGATTGAAAGGCGAGCGGGCGACATTGACCTTGCAACGTGATTGCGGGGCTCAGGAATGGGAAATTGTGGCCGAAGGGCGAGGTTTGACGATAGACGGAGACCGAAATG